>Ga0247729_10000152_pt1 | contig 33892 bp, 27 predicted proteins | sample UWRJL133311R2_FD_180958 | JGI IMG/M metagenome (GOLD analysis project Ga0247729, IMG submission 180958) | Plant litter microbial communities from Arlington Agricultural Research Station in Wisconsin, United States - UWRJ-L133-311R-2 | ecosystem: Environmental > Terrestrial > Plant litter >... | reverse complement strand
CTGTGTTGATTCCGACCGAGTGAGCTGTTCGCCGGCGTTTTTTGTCGAGTCATAAGTCGCGTATGCAACGGCCCCTGTCGATAGGGCAAGGAGCGTCCCGACGGTGACGATAGTTGTTGAAGCTACCGCACGTCGGGAGTGTGTCGGCGCGATGGCCACATCGACGTTCGCCCAGATTGTGTCGACGGCCAGGCGGTCGGCGGTTTCGGTGTCGGAAGAGCTATTGCGCATTATCTTTCTCCTTGCATAGCGATGGCGTTTCTCATTCGGATTCGGATCCGAGAGATCCTGTGCTTGATGGCGCCGCCGGCAAGTCCGAGTTCTCGACTGACGCTGTCGTAACTCTCGCCATCTCGGATGCACCTGTTGAAGATGGTCCTATCGGTCTCGGTCATCTCGAGCACCAAGCCGTCGATAAAACGTTGAAGTTCATTGCGTTCTGCTTCGCGAGACGGTTCGTCATGCGAATGTGGCAATCGGAGCTCAAAGTCTTCAAGGGATGAGTGTTGACCGTACTTCTCGTCGAGGAGATGGAGAGACTTGTGTCGCGCGGTGACTAACAGCCACGGCAGGGCACTGCCATTTCGCATCTCGACGGTCTTGCGGGATTTCCAAAAGGTGGTCCACGTCTCTTGAGCGGCGTCCTCGGCGTTGGAGCCCCTGCCCAGTATGGAACTCGCGTAAATGTAGACGGAGTGACCGTATCTGTCGTATATTTCCCGGAACGCTTGGCGATCGCCCTTCGCGATCTTGGCTAGGAGAGCCGAATCCATGCCTGGGGGCTGGGCTATCACGGCATTGGCCCTCTCAATACGTCTTAGCTCTATGGTCACAATTGGTAGTCCCTCAGAATGACCAAAAGTCTCGCCTCGGGCAATTTAAGTTTGCGGGCCAGGGTGCCGCGCGCGTTTGCACGGCACCCTGGGGAAGGGCGCTACCCGTGCAAGTCCATTCCTAAGTCATCCAGCACGTGCTTGCCAGAGGAGTAATAGACCGTGCTGTAACAGCGATTATCTGCAATCGGAACTGCGCGACCGCCCGACGGACAGGTGATCACGTGAAGTCCAGCAATGATCGAACCCTGATAGGTATTAGTCGACGTTCCGGTGTTGCGGTACACAGGGCCGCCGCTATCGCCGTCTCCGACCGCGATTGTCCCTGCTGGAGAGCTCGTTTTTCCGATCTGAACGTTCGTGACTTCGAGCCCCCACAGGTTTCTGTCAACACCATGGTCCTGAATGACGACGTTGCAGTGAGCGCCAGTCATCGCGCCGCTCGTGCAGACAAACTGGCCGTCGACATTATTGGCCACGTCTGTAATCGGAACATACGTGCTCGAGCCCCAGCCATTGACAAAAATGGACTTCCCAACATTGTTGGACGACGGATCCACGAGCATTGCGTCGTTAGTCGAGCTGAATCTCGTTGACGACTTGCTCCAGGATCCAACCGAGTCTCCGCCCCCGTCGGATACTGGACCGCTAGAAGCTGAGGTGTTGAGTGCGCAGTGAGCAGCTGTCGTCATGTAGTTGTTGCCGGTTCCCCGACTCGTAACGCCGACGCCACTCGAACAGAAGTAGCCGTCAACGTTCAGCGTCGCTCCGCCAAACCAGGGATTGGTGTCGTCCTGACGGGAGTACGCCGTCAAGCTAGCATCGTCTGCTGCGTCGATGATCTCAACCTTCACCGGAACATCAGTGACGATGCGGGCCTTCGAGGCTAGAGTCTTCGGTCGCGTCGATGTGGAATCTACTGTGAAGACGGCCGCAATGCCAGTTCCGTCGTGCCCTGGACGCAGCTCTACAGGATCTCCCAGACCTGCGAAGGCGTTGGTTCCCGCGGAGCTTCGAATGGCAGCCATGCCATCTTTGATCTCTAGTAGGGAGTAGGGGGCGTCTTCATGAGCTACCAGGGTCACACCGGACGAATTTCCGTCAGCGACGATGGCGGCAACGCTTTCAGGGAGCGGACCGGACCAGTAGAGGTCTAGAACACCGGTGTCATTGTGCTCATACATGCCCGCAAAGCCGCTGGGTAGACCCGCAATTGGGAGCGGAAAGCCAGTCTCCTCGGGGTCGATGACGGCGTACAGCTTCTGGGCCCAGGGATCGAGAAGTATCTGGTTGTCTCGCCAGGCCTCAGGAATATCACCGGCCCCTACGAGCACAGCGGTCCCTTCGGAAACGGAGGGTTTTGTCTCGTCGGCGGATGCCAGTGTGGCATTGGCGCTGAACAATCCAATTCCAACGGTGGCGGCAATGGCCGCGATGCGGACAGCATGCTTCATAAGTGATCCTTTCGGGAGTCGGCTCTATCGAGATCGGAGCGGCCTCGATGAAGGGCCCAAGAATCGCATCTCGAAATTGCGACGGATTGTCAGGTTGCTGCCCAAGCTACCGTTGGGTGACGGAATCTCGTGTCAGCGTTTATGTGGACATTCAACGAATAGTTGTGACTGGTGCACCCCCAGTTCGAGGGAGAGCCACACATGTCCGACGCGTTTCGGGAGCGCAGTTGATGGAGTGCCGTAGGTCGCCCGGAGGGTGTTCGTGCGCGGCGCCTCAAGCTCGTCGCCGGGCCGCGCCGGAGGCAGCCAAGCTGCGCTCGACTGCGCATCCCGGCAATGCCCGGAGCAATCGGGCACGTCGCGGGATGCGTTGACAGCCGAAGCGTGTAACGATCGCCGTGATTTGCCACATGCATCTCAAGATAATTGGGCGCGCGCCGAGAGACGGCGCGCGCCCAACACTTCGGTCTAAAGCAGGATGTTCAACTTGGAGCCACATTTCGATACTGCTTGACCGTGAGGGTTATACAAGCACGGCAGCTGAACCCATGAGGCGTAGGGCGAGCTGTACACAAGGTAGAAATCGGCATTGGGTTGCCCGATGTACAGTTCATGCTTCGGCATGTTGTCGTGGACGCCGTATACGACCGACTTTCCCGGCGCGAGCTTGACCACCCATTGCGTATCAATCGGTGGCGCCAACGGGACTAGCGGGATAGTCGCAGCTGCGTCAACTTGTGCCGAGCCTGTGGTGCTGGTTGAACTGAGCTTCTTGAAATTGAGCTCGGTAAGCGGAGCCTTTTTTGAGAAGGTGGATTCGCAGTCGTTATAGAAAGGGTCGCAACTGAGGAGGTGTGTCACCCCCATGGACTCGGCGTAGGTCACGTCGTGGCTCGAGCCGAATGTGAAGGTTACCGTCTGCTTGAATCGCGCCGACGCGTTTGGCTGGAACGTGCCGTGGTTATCTCCGCGGAACGCCAAGCGGGGCTTCAGAGGGTTGAGAGACGTTCCAGGAAAGGGCACTTTGTCTTCAGGAATGTATGCCATCCATTGGAGGATTACAGGAGCCCAATCGTCGCCCGTGGCGTTGACGCCAATGCCCGTTGTGCGCTGGGACTGCCCCGAGACCGCCTGCTCAATAAGCTGGTCAGCTTTCGTGCGGAATTGATCGGAACTGGATGAGGCTGCCGGGAGGCTGGTCGGTGGCAGGGTGATCCCGGAATTCACTAGGCTCGCCGCATCCGCTGGTTGGGGAGTCTGACTTGCATCACAGGTGTGGGTTGTGACGTTGGACATCTCAGAAACCCGATACGAGTACTGCTTGGTCTGATCGAGATCGCGATCCGTCCAGGCTGCGGCGCAGGTGATTGCTACGGGCACTTCTTCGCTCTGCACGCCGCTGGCGTCGAGCGGATCGTTCATCGAACGGGTGATCAGGCGCGGAACCTGGATGGGGCTCAAAAATGAGAGCCGCATTGTCCCGTCTTCGACTGCTCCCACGATCAGACTGGAGCGCATTGACGCGTCCTCGTAGTCGTTTGCTCTTACTTCCAGCCGCCCTAAGGTGATATTGCCCTTTTTGGCGAGTAGAGAGAACGCCCGCTGTTCGCTGGGAAGTGTCATGGTCGTGGTCGTGGCAGTCGCGACTGTTGCCAGGTCCAAGTCGAGCACTTTGTAGCTGGTCGCTTCGGCAACGGTCGAGTAAGTGAGCGTGTATGTGCTGGCATTCTTCACGATGTCGAGAATTCGGAAAGCCGGCTTAGCGGTCTGCGCCAATGTGGATGGCGCAGCGACTGATGTCAGATTCGCGGCCGTTAGCCCAACGCCCACCAGCTCTACCCCAGCGATTCCATTTCGCCACTTCGTCATGTACTCGTTGGCGCGGCTCGAATAGGTCAGCGATGTCTTCACTCCGGCAACTGCAAGAAGCCGATTGTGAGTGCGGGCGTGTGCTCCGGCTATCGCTAGCTCAGCGTTCACACCAGCGGGCGCGACGACGACGTCGTTCACGTCGACTCCCGCGACCTGAGCCTGACCGGAAAGCCAGGTGTATGCCTTTTCGGGATCCGTTATGGGCATCGCGAAGACTTTGTCGGTTTGGGCCTCCGACATTTTGTCGTAGGGGATGGTCTCTGGCGGGCCGAAGAATGTCAGAGACGCTTCGGCGGTGGAGCTGAAGAAGCTGGTCAGATCTGCGTCTGGCGTTGTTGCCTCGTAGGTGATCAGCGGCAAGCCGCGTGTCGATGCGTAGCTGATTGCTAACCGGAGCGCGAGCTGGTTGTCCCATCGGGCTAGGACATATTCCTCGGTCGCGGCGACGAATCCGCCTGTCCGCGAAAGGTCAAAGGGTGTCGTACCCTGAATCTCGTTCACGGTTACCCCCTGCGCAGCGAGCGAGGTTTTGTACGCTGCGGCGAAGAAATCTGGGGTGGAGCTCACCAGCTGAACGTGTGTTGCTCCCCAGGTGGTCAGTTGCGCGAGGAGCTCGGCAGGAGAGGTCCCGCTTTCGGCGACAAGAACGGGAATGCCGGAACGAGTCGCCATGTTCGCGCCCACCTGCACAGCCAGATCCGAGTCTTGGGCCACGACCACTTCATTTGCTGTCGAAAAATCCGCTACCGCGATTTTCTTCGCAAGGAGGGATCTCGTCGTCGCGGTCGTCAACGACGTTGTCGTCGCAGCGCTCGCCTTCTCCGCGGTAAGCGGGGCCTGGACCACGGTTGCAAAAGCGCCCAAGAGCGTGGCGATAGAAACGATTGCTATGAGCCGATGCTGGCGGCGTCTAGTGTGGGGGATAGCTGGTCGCATGACCACTCCTCAGGTTTTGATTGATGATTTGTCAGCATGGCATAGGGGTAGACAGAATGGTAGTAAATTTGAGCCAAGTTCGAATTGAGGGAAGCGATGAGTGAGATGTCGGCGGTAGGCCAGGCCCAATCAACGCGCGGGAGGCTGGAGGCATGGGCTCTCTATGTCCCCTTGACCGCCACGGTCGTGTTGGCCGTGGTGTGGTCGGTGATGTGGCTGCCTGTCTACACCGCGAATTACCAGGCGCAGCTCTTCCTCTTTCCAGTCTTTCTTTTTGCTGCGGCGGTTATCGGGCTTGCGGCCGGCGGCGGAGCGGTGATTGCCGTCATCAGCCTCATCCGCCACGGCGCCTCGGCTCGCGGCATTTGGGGGCTGATCGTCGGGGCGATCGTAATGATCATCTCGCTGCCGATCATGTTTTTTGGCTTGCCGTTTATTGCTACGTACTAAGTACGGGTAGCTGTTTACGACTCTGCAGGCGCGCCCGTGCAAAAGTGTTGGGTATTTGCTCGCTTGCAGCTGTCGACCAGACCACCGTCTTCCGCGTCGACCGGATAAAGGTCCGCCCGAACGGTGAGTAGCGGACTGACCCACCTTTTACCATCTGTACATTCGTCGCTGGCCGACAGTCAGCACGACGGTTGCGCATAGTGCCTGCGCGCGCGAGCCCGGCGCGGGCCCGCGTACCCGTCGCGGGTGAAATCGCATCGACAGATCTGCCGCTTTCTGTGGCGGACCCAATACGCTGTGGCTCGACGGGCTCCCACATTCAGCGAGTTCGCCATCGAAAGGGCAGCATGAAGCTTGAAAAGTCGGATCTCCAACTGCAGACCATCGTGAGCCGCATCGACGACAAGGAACTCGATCTCCAACCCGACTTTCAGCGCGGCGAGATCTGGGATACCAAGCGTCGTCAGCGGCTGATCGATACGATCCTGCGGGAATGGTACGTGCCAGCCATCCACATCGTTGTGGATTCTGATGGCGAAGAAGTGGTGCTGGACGGTCAGCAACGACTTGCCGCGATACGCGATTTTTTTGGCGACGGTGTGAAGGTCGACGGGAACACCGAGCCTCACGACGCGTTCATTTCCAGTTTGCACGGGATGACCTACTCGCGCCTGCCCGCTGCGACCCGGAAGGCGGTCAACCGGTTTGTCTTGCCGGTGATCACGTTGCGCGACTATCTTCCCCAAGAACCCAACGAGCTGTTTTTCCGGCTGAACCAGTCGTACAACCTCACACCTCCAGAGAAACGAAACGCGCTTCATGGAGAAGCCCGCGACCAGGTGAAACAACTCGTCTCGGAACTCACCGAGTCGGGCCTACTCGATAGCCGGAAGATCGGGTTCAGCAACGGCCGGCTTGCTTACGACGACATCATCGCTCGAACATGTGTCGCGATTCAGCTTGGGAACCTGCGGGTTCACATCAACAACGGTGTCGTCGAGGATTATTACCGTTCTCAGCCCTTCAGCAACGAGACGGTGGACAACGTTCGCCGGTCGGCGTACCAGCTTATGCGCCAGATCGAGGAGGTCCCCGACCGGGTCAAGTTCAATAAGGGCACCTTGCAGTCATGGCTCCTCTACTGCCATTGGGCAGGCGCGGAGAGCGGAGCACTGCCGATCCCGTTGCTCGGTGACTTCGAACATGATCGTTCCGTCGTCAGGCGAGGAGAGCGCGCCGATGGAAACAGGGTCACGCCAGCTATCGCTGAGGTACTTAGGCTGTACGACGATCGCGCCTCCTACCGCGTAACTGATGTGTCGTCGGTGCTCATCCGGGACTTAGCTGTGCACCTCTACTCCGTTAGCGCGTTCGGCATGCCCGCTCGCCGGCATTCGGATGAGCTGCTGGTGGAGCTCGAGCATGACCCCTCGGCATCGCAGACCCTGATCGGAGAGTTCCTTGACAGTGTCCAATGGGGCACCTCGCTCATGCTGCGGGAGGCACGTCCGTGAGACGCGTGGAGGAAGAAGGAGCCTGGCACGCCATAAGAAGCAAACGCCAAGCACTTCCGGCCTCTCCTCTGTCAATCGGCAGGGTGGAGCTCAACAAAGCCACCCCCTGCCTTGTCATCGGTGGACGAAACGGGGCCGGGAAATCACGACTGCTGCGCTCACTGGGGAAGGAGTTAGCCGGAGACGGCCTCATCATTGATCTCCACCATCTCTGCGAGCAGGCACTCATAGTCTTGAGGTCACGTGACGACTTCGACGCGATGAAAGAAGAATTTGGCCCGTCCGGGCCTGATGACGATCGTCGAAACGACGTCGAGAGAATAGTTGGACGAGAATACGAATCCGTCGCCTGGTACGCGTTGGAAGTCGAGCCAAGCGATCCTGAGGTAGCCGAGCGGTTCCGGTGGGGTGGAGAGCAAGCGCTGATCCCATATTTTGAGGTGACTAGTCGCGGGCGCGACTACACCTCGCGCGAGATGGGGTTGGGCGAGTTTGCCGTTCACTTTCTTTTTTGGATCCTTGAGCAGTACCGGGAGGCCAAGAATCTGACGCTGCTTCTCGACGAGCCTGACGCCTACCTGCCTCCAATTGGCGCATCATGGCTGCTGGCCCGCTTGCTGAAAATCTGTTTGAAGCGTGACTGGAGCCTGATGATCACAACTCATTCCTCGGAGATGATTGGCCAAGCCGTCGAGGAAGATGCATTCGTACTGTTGAGCACCGGAGACGACGGAGAGCCAACGGCGGCCTACAGCGTGGACGATCCAACTATTGCTGATCGGCTTCTCGCGACACCTCCAATCCGCAATGTGTTTTTCGTAGAAGACGAATCAGCATCTACGCTCTTGCGCGTTCTGTTGGAGGCTTACGACAAAAGAGTTTCTGCATCCACAGAGATCGTCTGGGGCAAAGGGTCGGGCTACATGGTTGGGTTGCAACAACACCTACCACGAGCTCCAAACGGCGCTATCAGAATGGCTCTTGTCTTCGACGGAGACAAACGCATCGAGGTGCAGGAGTCAACCTCGAAACAGTGGCCAGCGTTATTCTTGCCAACCGAGGGCGATCCGGACGATCTGTTCAAGACTGCTCGCGGCGATGTTGCAGGCTTTGCCTCGCGAATCAGCGTGCCCGTTGGTGAGTTATCAAGGTTTGTGGACAGCTTGGAAGCACACGACCCACATGACTGGGTCAACGATCTCGGTGATCGGTATGGCCGGCAGCGCGTCCTTCGAGCCCTGGCGGAGTTGTGGGCGGCGCGCAATCAGGACGAAGTCGCCGCATTCTCAGACCTACTGGGGAAAAGCATCTGACAGCCTCGGCCATTGCCCGCGACGTCCCTATCGGTTTCAGCAGGCTGCTGCCGCCGGTGGCGCTCAGGAGGCCACTTCAACGGCGGGCTCGTGTGGCAAATGTGAAGAGTGCATTCTCCTGGAGAAGTGGGCCGGTTCAACGGATCATTCGGGCCACTTTTCCTGACGCCAAAGTCCGCGTGACGTGACTCAGAACAGAGCGTCGTTGTCGGCCTCGTCCTCATCGTCCAGGCCGCTCGCCGTCAATTTCGGCGCCGCCGCTGGAGCTGGGACCTGATTGTTGTTCTCGTCCATGATGTCTTGGATCTCGCCCGCGATCCGACTCAAGACGGTATCGAGACTGGTGACTCTCTCGGCCACTGATGTCGAAGGTGATGCAGCGGCGTACCCCGATTTTGTGACATTCACGACAAATCCGAAGATGCCGACTCCATCGGAGTAGGTGGACGTCAGTGCTTGCGCCTCGGAAACCATTTTTGCCAGTTGGGATGGATCCTCTAAGCGAGCTGCCCACAGGGTATAGACGGACGGCGTGGCTTTTTGCCGCCATACGTCCCAGTTATTGATGCGGGTGTTGGCAGCCTGTCGATACAGTTTCAGATCAGTTGCCTGAAACTTCAGCTCTTTACGCCGATTGCTCCAGTCCGCGAGCCCGCCGCGGGCCTTCATTGCACCCACTGCCGGCGCGCCGGTGAGTTTCGCCTCGCAGCAGATGAGGGGGTCCACCAGGATCTTGCCGTCGCGGCCGGGCCACGCGATGTCAATTTGGTGGGTTTGGGAGAAACCTTGGACTTTACTGCGGGGCGCCAAACGGCTCGTCGTCTTGTTACTCAGGATCAGCGTCATCACTTCGGAAAAGAAATTTCCCTTGCTGCGATAAAGACCATCGCCGCTGTCCGTCGACGACCGCCTCGAAACAGAGGAACGGCTTTGTGGAATGACCTGTTCGCTTCGGTAGAAATCCAGGGTCCACAATAGATCGAGGAAGTCGGCTTCGCACTCGGCAAATGTGCGAATCGTCTGATCCTGAATCCGAGCCTTCAGCGCGAGGAGCTTCTCAGTTGGATTCCCGACCAGGGCTTCAAGTCGGCGTTGCTCCTGAGGATCGCGGGTTGCTGGCATTTGCTCAGTCTGCCCGATTTATCCTTCGCTCGCGCAGGGCACGCGCCGCTTCAAGCAGCTGGGCGATGTCGCTCTCGCCGAGACCAGCCCCCTTGCCAAGCACGGCGGCATCCACGCGTTTGGCCACTTCCGTCCATTGCCCATTCGCGAGTTGCCGGTCCAAGCCCGCTCTGATCGGTTTTAGTTCCGCCCAGGCCGCGGACAGGACCGAGGGGTTCGGCAGGGGTAGAACAGCTGCCTCCCGAGGCTCCATTTTGAGAATCCCGCCTCCGTAGGAACGGCCGTACACTTCCGCACCCAGCATTGTCACAGAATTGAGTCCGAGCAGCGGCAGGGCGCTAACGACGTCGCGAGGCGCGGTGGATAAAAGCCTTACACCGTGCATTGAGTTGAGGAATGTCACCTCCGCCGAGTTGGCGATTAGGCGAGGATAGTTTTGACTCATGTAGGTGAAGAAGAGGTCTGGGACCGAGACCGCCGGCGGCCTCCACCACGGTGTTCGAATTTTGCACTTATAAGCCTGGTCCACGCCCAGTTCTTCACCGAGCTCCGTGTAGGCGATTCTGCCGGGAGTCATGTCCGATGCCTCAGGCCGGAACAACCACACGCGCTCATCCGCCTCTCGAAGTGCGGCCCATTGGGCCGCACTAAACGAGGACGCCTTCAGATGCTTAGTGCCGGGCGGGCTAATTCGTACGAGTTGAGACTCTGTAAGGCCGTACGCGGTTCGGGTTGATTCAGAAATCGCAAAGAACTTATTTGCTCCGGTGACGCTTCCCAGCTCGACGGTCCCGTAGGCACTGAGCGGTACGAAGTGTTCCGTCATCACCTGTTTGAAGAGACCGCGATCTTTCTTGGGGACGAGGATATCGGTCCATTTGCCGGAAACCGGCGGCGTTACGTTCGTGTTCGAGTACGGCCGAATTGTCGCCAGATCATCAGCAGTTTCTACGTGATACAGGGAGAACGCTTCACAGCCGCCGCGCCCCTCAGCCAAAAGCAGTACGACATCAGCAAGTGCATCAGCAAATTGAAGGCGCTCGAACATCACCAAGCTGACTTGCCCGAATCTGGACTTCAGCCACGCTCGGATTGGTTCGGCGTACCCGACGGTTAGAAGCTCGGCAGGGAGCACCATCGCGAGACGCCCATCGGGCTTGAGAAATCCCGCCGAATGCACGAGGCTCGCCGCCCAAGATGACGCCATCCCACTGAGTCTTACCCCGCCTCTGAAGGACGCCTCAACCGACAACCTACGAGACTCGCCTACATGCTCCTGGTAGCGGATGAAGGGCGGATTTCCGATGACGGCGTCTACGAACGGAATCGGAGCGTCGATCATGTCGGGAGTCGGGACGGCAAAAAAATCCGACGTTACCAAATGCCCCGCTAGTCCTTCAGCCTCGAGGAGTCGACTCGCTTCGACTAGGGAGGACCCGTGCAGGTCAATTCCGTGTAACTGTGCTTTCACAGAGTCAGGCGGTTGTCCCAGGGCCTTCAGTTGCTGGCCAGCGGCAAGGAGAAAAACCGCTTCACCACAGGTAGGGTCTAGCACGGAGGCGTTTGGGTCGCCTCGAAGAGCCCATTCAGCGAGGTGGTTAGCGATCGCTGGTGGCGTAAAGAAAGCTCCCCTGACCTTGCGGAGGTCCGCGTTGTCGCCGGGAAGGAATGTCACATCTGAACTCTACGCGGAGTGGCTGACATTACTTGAGGGCGCGGGGGCGACACCCGTGTGAGCAAGCGCTACGCGTTTGGCGAGGACGTCCATGATGCTGGAAGGACCAGCCTTCCGCGTGCGGAACGGAGGAGGTGCCTTGCCTCATCTTTGGAAAGCAACTCAAGTGTGACACGTTGATGAATCCGAAAGAGGTCGCGTGTGTCCATCAAACATCCTTTGTTCACCTCACCAAAGGTGGCGAGGTCCTCTTCCCGAGCCCCGAGGGCTGCGGGACGTTGGGATGGGTCGGATGCACGATATGCATTCACGACGTACCAGATGGCGTCAGGCATTCGCTGCTCCCGCAGAACGTACGGAGGTACTGCGTTCGCGGCTTGAAACAGATCATTTGACTTTGCCGCCGCGCTATAGCCCTTCACCTCGACCAAGCTCACCCAATCACCATCAAACACTCGAAGGTCTTCTCGTTTCGAGCCCTTGTGCTCTGGCAAGACGTCAGCACTGACGACTCGAAACCCGAGTTCCTGAAGGGCAACGTTTACGGCCTCTTCGAGCGCGTCACCGGTTCCTTCAATAAGGGTACGTCGGACTTCGCCGAGCGCGAACTTATCGTCCAAACACCTGGTTAGTTCCGAGCGCCTCGCTTCGACTTGGGCTTGGCGGAGGGTTTCACCCGCTTCGAACTCTGCGAGTTCGACCCGCGCATCAAGTTCTCCGCGAGTTGACCACTCTGCGCGTCGCTTCCATTCGCTGGTAACCGGGAAGGCGTCTGGATCCGACCGTCGCCAGTGGCTCATCGCAAAAGTTAGCCACTCACTTAGGTGGGACCTGGCACGAGAGGGTAGCCACCATACTGAGCTCATCAACGAACCGTCAGCAACACTCACCTCCTCAAACACGCCGGCGAGTATCAGCGGTCGCTTGAGCGATTCGGAGAGAAGTGGGATTACCTCGCGCATGGGGTTCGTAGGTGTCCTGACGCCGCGGTAGAGCTCGCTAGGCGCGGGCACACAACTGCTTTCAATCAGAGGACCAATCTTCGACTGACGGGCCCAGTCGCTGATCACGAAGTCGCGGGCCGGCACACTCTGCGTCGGTGCCTGGGTCCGAGTGGCGGTACCAGCCGCGGGAGAGCCTGGCACGGCCGCCACGCGTCCGGCCTGCATCCTGCGCCCGCCCTGCGATGAGGGCTCTTCGGCGAAAAGCAATCTCCGCGCGATCTTCGGGTGAGAGTGAAACTGGGAATTGCCAGCGATCAAGACATCGTGTTCCTCTTCGTGAAACGGTGTGCCCTCGTCAACATGCGTGACGCTTCCGTGGATAGCGCGTAGTCGTTCAAATTCATCGGCGGTAAGGCCAACGGCGAGGATGCGGGGTCGAACCGCTGCGCCACGTGCGTAGTTCATCTAGGAAGTCTCGCAGCTGGACAGGGTAGGTGACCTCCGATCGCACCGGCGAAATCGCGGGTCGAACACCTCGTGGGAGCTCTGAACGCTTCCGTGCCCGGCAACCCAGCGAACGTTGGGAGAAATGGGGGACGGACCTGCGTGGGGCTGGCCGCCCCTGGTAAGCCCGTTCCCAATCCGCCTGTCAGGGGCGCGAGTGACCGTTGGGGGCAATATGAAGCGACACGACCTTTGCGCCAGGACCGCGAACTTCTCGCGTGCGTCTAAACGCCCCCGGCGCCGTGTCTTAATCAGCTGATAGAGCGGGCGCGTTTCTGGGCTGATCGGCCGCAAGCGGGATAGTGGTGCCCGCCTGCCGAACGGCCCCGGGCAGACAAGGTCTAGTTTGCCCGGGAGAGTGTGCATTCTCTCCTATCGAACGATCCCATCCTCTGGAGTCGTCGGCTCACCGTCCGTACTAACCAAGGCGAGGCACTAAGCAGGAAATAGGTTGGTACAAAACAACCCGCTTGTGCGAATTCAGTTGGAATGCTCGCTTCTAGCCTGGAATGTCCGGGTTGCCGAGGCTACATCGATCGCTAGTGGGGACCCGCGTTTGGCGAGGGCCAGTACCGTCCGGCAGCAAGAGCGGCTGCCGACTCTGTCGCAGCAGCGTACTGATGCCAACGTCGGTGCCCGGATGTGTCCGGCTGAGATCCTGTTGCGGTCGTACTGCTAGCAAAGTGAATCTGGCGGAAGGCTTTGCGCGGGAGACTTCAAGCATGCAGACTGAAAACGTGAACGGCAGTCAGAAAATCCCATCGGGCCGCCCATTATGGGTGATCGTCTTAGCTGGACTTCTCGGGACTGGATTGGTGATTTTGGTTGCCTTTTATTTCACCGCAGTTCTGGCGACAGGCGAATGGAGTGGCTGGGCTTTGCGTCCCGTCGACTACTTGAACCTCGTTCGAACGGCGGTCACTTTCGCGGGAGCAATTGCGATCGGGGCAACGCTCTTGCTTGCGTACCGGCGACAGCTGACTAACGACGCGGTTCGCCGAATTACCGCTGACAACCTCGAGCACGATCGTGCAAAAGAAGCATCGCGGCAGGATGAATTGTTAAGGCAGAGCGCGGTCGATGCCGAACGTGAACTGCGAGCACGATTCAGCAGCGCAACCGTTCAGTTGGGTCACAATCAATCGGTGTCCAGAATCGCGGCCGTTTACGCAATCGCTTCTCTCGCGGATGACTGGCACGCCTTCGGAAACGACGATGAGCGCCAAGTATGCATAGATGTGCTTTGCGGATACTTTCGACTTCCCGTCGAGGCGTCGACGGCTCGGTCCGAGGAAGATGTACGTCAGGCTGTTCTGCGGGTGGTGAGGAATCACCTGCGACCAAGGGTGCCCGAAGGAGCTGATTGGGGCACTGCTAACTTCGATTTCAGCGGCGCGCAGTTCCGCGGTGGGTCACTGGCAGACATAGTGACTGTGTCCGGACGATGGTCATTCGATAATGCAACATTTGCTAAAACCTTCAGCTTTCGGAGCATAAACATCGGGCGCTCGACTCATTGGGGGTTTTCGGGTGTCAGATTTCAGGCGGATGTTGACTTTAGTTTCTCGGAATTCAAGAACGAGCCGGAGTTTTCATATATCCATGTCTACGAAAGTGGCTCGCTGACACTTACGCTGTGCACCTTCCAGGGTGGCGCGAACTTTGCGGGGGCCGCAATCAGTGGGAGCGAACTCGATCTGTCTTACGCCGACGTTTGGACGATACTGGATCTCTCGGAGGTCACGGTGTCAGCCGGGACGCTGCAAATGAATGCGACGACTCTCAGACCTGGCTCGTCGGTTGGGGCGTTCGGAATCGAAATTACAGGCGGCCATATCGATCTTGCTGGAGCTGACTTCTCGTCTGCGACGTTATACAGCGATGACCCGGCATTGTTTAGTGAGGCAAATCCGGGGACCGTCGTGACGGAAATGTCGGCTTGGGACGAGCGCAAATTCGCCTTCTAGCAGTGCATCTGGTGTTCGAGAGCGTCTGTCGTCTGTGGTTAGATCGTCCGTTCCGTAGGCCGCCTGTCTGCCGCCAAATCGTCTATCGGGTAAGGGCGGCAGGGCGACGACCTTGTGTCGGGCATATCAACATCGTCTTCCTCCTCCTAGCTCAGCGTGCGACGATATGTGCCCCGCCTTCGGGTGGGCAAGGAACCTGTCGTCGTCGTCGCAATCTCCGCCGCTGCGTCGAAGGGAAGCGTTGCTGGACAGCCGACACGATTACATGGGCCGAACGACCGCTCCGGGGCTCTTTTGGACCGAAGACGAGAAAGATACACGCTTCTGCTGGCGCTGCTCAATGGGAACTGTCTCAGCCACGCTTTAGCCCGCTCATCACTATGCTAAAAATAATTCACAATTGTGGTCTGTGCCCCGAGCGCAAGGGTACGATCAATCTTCATTTGTTCGGCGATTCGTATGAGAGTAAACTTCCTTGGAGCTATATCTTCAGGGCGAACATGCTTTTCGACTGAGTTCGCCGCACACATAGCCCAACAGGTGAGCACAGTGGCCCTACTACATGAGGAAATCGAAATGGCATTAAGGAAGGTCGGCTCCATAGTCGACTTCGACGATGCTCTACTTGCGATTCGTAGCCCGCGCACGCGCACAGAGATTCTCCACAACATCTCTTCTGCCATTGCTGATGTCAACGCGGGAAAAGCTGATCGTATTTTACTGGCCGCGCGGCGCATGACCTGTGTATACGCACTGCTGGCGAAGCAGGGCCTCGTTCCGCCGCACAGGACGGACCCAGACGGGCGTCCTGTCAAAGACCTTGTCGTGTCCGATCGATTCATCGAACTGCTTCCCGACGGCGCCTGGGCTGGCGAGCGCGTCATCCTCCTGGACGACACGAAGGTCACTGGCAAGACGATAAGTGCCCGTACACACAGCGCTCAGCGGTTAGTCGGCAAAAGCGGGACAGTTGAAGAGCGCATCGCGATCGACCTGTCGAAGGGCGGCAAATCGAAAGAACGTTGATCGACCTCCACAACCAATTCGCGATGGCGTTCGGCAGCAACCTGCTGCCTTTCTTTACCGATTTTGCGATGAGTACAGAGATTGGGGTCACGGCACGTCAACTCGATCGGGTCCTCGCTGATCCTCACTGGAAGACGGTCGATGTAACTAACAGCGTTCTAGCCGGCAACGGGTCGCGCGCATTCTCACTGTTCGTCGTAGATGGGCTGGCGGAGACGTTTCTTGCGTCGATCGGTGCTGTGGGCCGCTTAGTAGACGTCAGCAAGATCCGTATGTTTGTAGACGATAATTTTGGAGCGCTTCGTCTTCGTGTTGTCCCCATTGTGCTCACGAAGAGTTTGTCTCGCGCAAGCCTCGAATCTTGGCTGGGGACCATTGGTGTTGAGCGCAACGGGTCCGATGAGCAGGCCGCTCACGCGGCTGGCCTAGTGTCGATTCTTTTGTCGCGCGCGCTGTTCGCCACATTCGCCGAATACTCGCGGGAGGCATTCGGCCTTGACCTCGTCGAGGATGCTGGCTTGACAGATCTGGCGCTTGGATCGGAAATCGCTCGCATCGCGGCGATGGTAGATCTGGCAACGCTGGAGCTTCTCGAATTCGAGGACGTTGCCGATTCCGGGGAGCCTGTCCATCCAACATTTGACTGGCCGGGTAGCGACAACGCTCCTGAGTCGCACTACATAATCGCAGGCGACGATGCGGTGCGCGTCGGGTTCGAAAAAATTCAGACGCTCCGGTCAGCGAAGGAACGAACCACCACGCTGGGTGAAGTGGCGGAGCTGTCTGGACGAAGTGTGGCCGTGTCGTCGGTGGCGATCGACATACTTAACGATCTTGGTTATTCCGTGCCGCTTTTCGCCATTGATGGGGAAATGGTCGTCCGGTCATATCGTGCCGGCGAGGCGGAAATTCGTTTCGAGGATCTCATGTCGGGACGGTTGGGTGGGCGCCTTGCTTCGCTCAGCGAAACATTCGCAGTTCCCAACGAAGAGTATTTTGATGAAGACAATTTCCGATCCACATCGGAGCCGGCGGGCACGTCAACGGACGGATTACGCAACTAGTGCGCGATTTGAATGCTGCGGGCCAAAATCTGGTCCGCAGCCTTACACGCGCTTTGTCGTCGTTGCATCACCACTTCGAAAAACCAGATGACGCCCACCTCGCGGTCGTCGAGGATGCCATCTACGACATGTTGCTAATTCACCGTGTCGTGGTGCTGGACGTCGAGTCGGGGAAGAAGGGCCGTATCTCGGCTGCGGACGCAGGCCGCATGTACCGGGTGATGGTCGTGTTTCGTTCGTTGATGGCAATTTTTGAGCACGATCTGAAGACTGCGTCAGGCGCGTCGTGGGGAGCTCACCTGTTCAGCACAGCTGACTTCGCTCCAGTGGTGTTCGAAGAGTTCGAGCCGCCAACGAGTCCTCCCGCGGTACAACGGATCCTCGCGGACCAAGTTGCAGACATGCTCGAGGCTGCCAGTGACGCCACAAAACTCGGATTGTCTTACGTGTCTTTCGCAATGCGCGGACAGCTGGAAGAAGCACTTGACGGCATTTGCACATATTTCAAGACAACAAGGAAGCCACCGCTGACCATCGATTTTTGGGACGCAGAGGCGGTGAGGCGCGATCTAGGCCTTGCCGACCTGGCCGCGGTGCACCGCCTGGCCGCTCGGCGAGAGATCCTCTCGGTGGAGACCTGGTCGGGCGAGACGATGTACCCACAGTTTCAGTTCCATTTGGGTAAGATTCTGCCGAAAATGTCCCGCTTGGCAAAGAGCGTGCCGGAATCTCTCTCCGGGTGGCCGTTGACTGTGTTCGCCTACGAACACCGCGACGAACCAGACGGCTTCTTCAAAAATACCCTCGAGCCACGGGGACTGTGGACAGCGTCATGGGGCGGCAAAGCAACCAACCAGTTCAAACACGTCGATGGAAAGCCCGAATATACGATCGCGGCAGGGTCGCCGCTATACCGTGTTGCGCGGACGGGATATTCACCTTTCTTCTTCGCGTCCACACCCAAACGGCTCACTAAGGACAAAACGTCCGGCCGGTTCGATCTGCCGCACAACCTTAACAGGGGCACTGTGTACACGGCGGAAACCCCACGAGGCGCTTGGCGTGAGGTGCTAGACCGTGAGCCCATCGTCACTCTGAGCAGTTTGCTGGGAAGGACAATGTGGACGCTCAGCCCGATGACCTCATTACACGTCGGCGACATTACTGGAGGCGCGAGCTCGGCGCTCGCGAGCACCCCGTTGCGAGCCGATACCCGCCAGCTTGCTGAGCGACTGTCCAACATCTTCAAGGGTCTTCGTTACCCCCTGCGCACCACGATGGGCGACAAGGGAATTGCTCTCTTCGGGCCAGCCGGCCCGACGCTTCCCAACTCAGCCAACCTCGGTATGTGGGCATCGGAGTCGGTAGATGGTTTTGGTCACGACGCACTCTGGGAGTACATCGCATTTCGTGAAAAACACGAGAAGTCATTCCCCGTGGTGCTACGGCGATTTCCGGCAGAGATCACTCCTCGATGACTCAACCGTCACAAGTAATGACCGAACATTCACGCAAGCCGAAGGCGCTGTCCGCCCTCTTGCGTACATCGCCTTGGTTCTGACCCTGATTGTCACGATGAAGAATAGGGCTTCACGGACGGGTCGGTCGACTACGGAACACGGTTCGTTCTGGACTCCTCTCGAGACGAATTCGAGGTCATGTGGAACGAGGCCCGAGGTCGGAAGCAGGGGACCATTGTCAGTTAAGCCGCGGCAGTCGGCCGATCGAATTCCAGCTGGATCCTTTCAGCCCTGAAAATCCAATATCCGGTTCCGCTAGCAGGTCGGGGAGGGCATCGGTTGCGAGCGTGTCGAGCGCAACGAGGGTATTCGAAAGGTGCCTATCGAGCGTTCCGACACGAAATTCCACCAGTACGGCAGGCGGCGCGGCATTCATGTTCTCGGGGTACCGTCATCGTCGGCCCAATTCAAATTCAGTGTTCCCGGTGAGCCAATGATCCACCGCTTGCAGTTAGCGGCAATGCGATTATGCAGCCAAATCCCCGCTGGTAATTCTTGTCCAATAACGAGCAACTGTGTGGGGGAAATTGGAAATGTGACGGTGCAGATGTCGGCCTCTCGTGCAGGAGCCCACAAAAGGACCGCACCATCCCCGGTCGGAAGGTCGTATTCCTGGACTACTGTCCACGACCATTGGTCTAACCCGAGTTTGGTTAGTCTCAGCACCTCGGGGAGCGACTGCGATAAGGCAAGACGGTCACCGAGACTCAGCTCCGCCTCTTCTAGTTGCCACCCGGGTTTGATCAGAGTGGCAGGCGTAAGAACCTTCGCTTGATCGGCATAGCGGCCGCGGTCCAGATGCATGTCGATAAAGGTGATCATGGCTAGCATGTCGGCGGGAGTGAGGGCGGCGCCGCCCGCGCGGAGTTTGTCGATTACGGGTGTCCCATTTGATTCGATATGCGCATAGGCGGCTTCGAGGTTGCTGGCTGTCAGGACTGCTGGTTCGTAGACGTAGTTGACAATAGTTGCGTTTCCGATGGATTGACGCAGTCCTCGACGTCCCTGGACGTCTATGACGTCGACGAACCCATTCGCGTCAGCCCAGCCCTTGATGTAACCCCGCGAGACCATATGCGGACGTTTCGTGTTCATCGTGCCTCCTCGGGCATCCGTTGGCGGTCCACCATATACATTTGGTGCGCCGGAGTCCGCAAACAATTGTTATTGCACGTTCGATATGACGGGTCTTCAGCGGCAGATAATCGGCCGCGCTCGCCTGCCCGGAAGCCGTTACCGAACCGAAATTGCCGAAATCGACGGGACGAAGGTTCTGGTAGTACCGCTGTATTTACTTCCAAGTGGCTGGACCGATGTCCCGAAGGTCGACTGGAAGGTAGCGCTTGCGTCGGCGCCGCTCTAGTTGGTCATCTCCCCAAAGCTCCGACGTTGTCACGATGAGATGCAAATCTTCGAGTTCTTTGGTTGCTCTGGTCCAGGTGTCGTCGGAGAAACCGTATTGACGTTTCCTGACAGCATCCATGAATTCCCCATCAGGATTTTTCCGACCTCCAACGAGCTCGATCAGTGCCAAATAAACGCCAAGGGAACGGCCGTTGAGCTTGAGAATCCAGCCTTGCGACCACATTTCGATCGGTACCGCGAGATAACGCGCGCCCTGCGTCGCCGGCCACGCGTCACCGGAACCGTCCGGGTTCAGAAGTGCGAATTCGCCAGGCTTGCCGGGATGTCGGGTTCGCAGCAGTAGCTTCTCGTTGTCTAGCCATTTGAGGGCATCGTTTACGCGTCGAGTGCCCAGGTCATCAGGAAGGCCGAGCATGATGGCGATACCGCGAGCGGTTCGGGCTTTCAGTGTGTAGGGATGCTTTGTTGCCTGCATCGCTAGCGTGAGATGCACCTTCAGCCGAACTTCGCCACCCCGTCCTCCGTGAAGCATCCTTGCAACTGTTGGACTGTCGGCATCTCCCCGCCGCACATAAGAGATGGGGAATCGAACGGTCGCTGACCGTTGTGATTTCTTTACTGCCCGTTGGAGGGAAGCCAGCGCGTCAGAAGGGGGTTCCATGGAGCTCATCAAATTGTTTTCTGCGCTTGCTGCGGAGAAAGTAGGGGTACGGGGGTACGAGGGATACAAGGAGTCCCTGTAATCCTTCTATTAAGACTCCGCAATAAGGGCCAAATCGACCCGCTCCAAGGGAGAAGTTGGGTCGCTTCTAAAGTACCTGTTGCTCCGCTGCTAACGCAATGGGACAACGCCGCGAAGGTACCCCATGGCCGGTTGCTTGTCGGACCCGTGCACGGCACAGTGGAGCCAGAACAAAAATGCAGATGCCCTCGGCCGGGACGGGCGCGAGGGCATCTTTAGAGATTGGAGGAACCAATGAGGAACGGCATCCGAATAACTATTACAGTCACACTAGCGGGACTGGTCATCGTTTTGGAGCCCTGGTAGCTCTGGGGAGGCGCCTACGGGCGTCTCCCCGCCTCGGCCGCTCATTATTCGGCCTCAGAGCCAGAGTCCCAAAGCAAGGGCATAAATATTCTTCCCAAGCGTGTGTGTGCAAGGTATCGAGCCAATTCACGAGGTTTGCCACCTCGATTGAACTCGTAAGCGACTGAATCGTCGTCGTTTCAGCGTTGTAATTCATTAGGACTCTTTGTCCCGAGGTGGGTAGTCCGGTTCCCCATATCAGGAGTGAGGGCGTGCGATCCTCAAGAAACAGCTCCTCTATCCGTTCGTCAATATGCGTCAGGTCGTTCCGGATTGCAACGAGGTTTTCCGGCTCCTGGTCAGGAAGCCCTAAAACATGACGAAGGTCTCGCCCGCGCATAGGGAAAGCGTTCCTTACGGACTTCCTGCGGGAATCTTTTGTCCAAAGAAAATTGGAGACGGTGCCCGCTGAGGCAAGGAAGCTGGAGATATTTCGCATTCGGTCAGTGTCGGTGTCAATGATGGCACGGCCCGAATTGAGTGCGATTGCCACCTGAGGTGTTAGTTGGGTTACCAAGAGGAGGAGAAGGTCGCTACGCGTATCTACCGTCTTCCAATCGATGATCCATTCGTCTGCGGGGATCTCCATTTGACGATCATGGCGTAAGAATGCAGTCGTCGAGTTGCAGCTCTGCAGAGCGCGCGGTCGACTGGTGAAGATCGCGATTGCGGAGCTTGTGGCAAGGGTCATGGCCAGGCATTTGACGAACCGCTGGCGCGAGCTGTCGGGGAACTCGTGGTTGCGCGGGCTTGGACGATTTGCGGCGATGGCTGGTCAACGCAGCACTCTCACCCGATCGCGGATTAGCAGGTCAGCGTCACTCGCACCGGATTCATGAGCTGCGATCCAAATGGGTTTGTGTTCCTTGGTGGAGGCGTAATACTGCCGTCGCATGTGCCCCTCAACCATCCACCGGTTTTCGGCTTTTCGTCCTTCTCGATGTTCGCCGAGCTCATCGTTTCGGCGTTCACCAGGCGCGTAGACCAGCGAAACGTAGTCGGCGTCAGCTATCGCCTTCCCCGTGCGATCAGGCGGAACGGGCGTGGGGCGTTGTTGCTGAGGTCCTTGCAATATTGGGGCACCGGACAAGGAGGGTGTCTCGTCGCGTAGCCGCATCAGTGTTGAAATAGCCACGGCCATGTGGATCGGACGGTGCGTAACAGAATCGAGGTGGGATGCCACGGGCATACTGACTGGCTCGGGGAGCCCAGATAGCCCCGCCGGGAGATCGTCAAGCCGAATTGTTGCGGCCGTCAAGATGGAACCTGAGTGCGACCAGACGAGAATCTCGCTGCCCGTAGCGTTCAGATGCGGCGGTGGTTGCACCACGGCAAAGCCGGATGCGGAAGGGAGGAAGCCAACTTCAGGTACTTTCGTCGCGGCCTCGTGAGGTGTCGTCACTGCGGAAGCAGCTGCCGCCGATAGATGAAAGAACTTTCGCGTGGGAATTGCATCTCCAATTAGCTCAACCAGCGGAGCGTCGTTAGAAACGTTCATGACACGTGCTGGGAGATTTGTGACCAATCTCTTGAGTAGCTCGGCGTCTCTAAATACGCCGTGGGCTTGCGCGTATAGATTCAACAGCGGTGCCGAGCTTCCCGACACGATAAACGAGTAGCGTTCGCGGTTGAAGCTCTGCACATCGCGGTTACCCGCGGTGGCTGCAGCAATTGAATTGAGGTAGTCCGCGAACTCAGGAACGGATCGGGGACCCGTATTCACCGGAGTTGAGCGAGGTGGGTTAGGAGGCGCCACAACAGGTTCTTCAACCAGGGACATCACCCTTCTGTCGAACTCTGGAATCAAACTCACGCCTTGTATTCGAGCAAACAGGGACAGTACCTCTACCGCGTTTGTCCCGACCGAGAATTCTTCTCGAACTGTGCGGCCGGTCGATAATCTGACGCTGAGGCTCGTTGGAGAGATGAAGAGCGATCTTCCCCGAAATGCCCGACACATTGCGGCGACGTGAGCCTGATCGGGTCGTAGTCCAGCGTTCACCCATTTCTGTTGCTCGGAAACGGAGAAGCCGAGTGCGGACCACCCGAAATTGGAGCGAGTCACCATGCCCTGTCGCACTAACAGGCGCGACTGCTCGAGGGTTAGTTCTGGTTCTCTTTCTGGAAGCTGCCGAATTTGTGGTGGGACTGGAGTTGGATGGGCCGCCGGCCTAACGCGTCGCGCCGGCGTTGTCACCGTCTTTGCTGCGGGAGCCACGGATCGCGACGCTCGTGGAGTTTTTCCGCGTTGTGGCACTCTTTGCGGCGGTAGTGCGGGCTCTGGTTGCATCAAGGTTTTACGAACCGGTGGCGCTTCCGCTTTACGAACCGGTGGCGCTTCCGCTTTGCGAATCGGTGCGGCTGCCGGGGCGGTCGTTCGGGGAGGCGGGTCCTGCACAGCTGCGAACACGTCCAGAGATGCCGGTTCGGAAGCTGTGACGCCTACGCGCCATCGGGTTCCTGGTGGCGCTGGGACGGCGCCAGCTCGAGCGGCTGGCGACGGCAGCCCCTCCATGTGCTCCTGAGCGCGGGCTCGGAGCTTGCGGGCTACGGGCGGTTCAATCGAGCTACTGGGCCCTTTGACGAACTCGCCCATGTCCTTGAGCAGCCGAAGCAGCAGTTTGGGATCCATCCCCAGTTGGGACGCTATTTCATGAACTCTCGGTTTTGCTGCCAACGGGTTCTCACCTCACTAGACGGGCTCGGATTCAGGCCCAGCGTACGACGCAGCGCGGACATGTGGTGTTTCCACAGGCGCGGCAAGCCGGTCGGGCGCAGTGCAAGCCGACACGGCTGAGCTCGCGTCGGCGCCATCTCGTTCCGTTCTCCGGCTATCTATCGCCGCTGATGAACCCACCGATGACGCCCGTAACGGCCAGGACGGCGCCAGCGACGAAGAGGATCAGAGCCCATAAGGCTCCCTCGATAGATAGCGCCAGCACGGAAGAAGTGATCACGGCCATGGTGCCGAGGCCCATCGCGACAACTAGCGCCACCTGCCCCTTAGACAGGGCGGGAGTATCCGTTAGCAGCGTCACAAGCCGGTTTCGTTCGGCTTTGAACGCCTGGAAAGTCAGCGGGTCACCAGACTGGAGCTCGACCATTGCGGACGAGAGCTGCGCCACTCGATCGAAGCGCCGTGAGCGTGCGCTCGCGAGGCGAATCACTCCGGCGCTCACCCCTGCGATCACTGTAACGAACGCTGGAAGCGCCGCAATCCATTTTTCGACGTCCACTAGAACTCCTTTAGAAAAGGGTGGGCCGAAAGAATTCTGCGTTTCAATCAGTCCATAAACAAACAAACTAGCCGGTATTCTTGGACGGCAACCTACGATCGCCTCATTCCCTAGATCAGGCAGTCGAAACGCATCATTTCGCCCCAAGAATGGACCCGAACATGTACGAAGTTGATTTCCTCCCTGTCGAAAACGAAGCGGGTGATAGCTCAAAGAGCGGCGACGCCATCGCGATGCGCTTCGACGTACCGTCTCTCGGACGTCCCGCTGTCGTTGTCATTGACGGTGGCTTCACCGCCATCGGCGAGAAACTCGTAGAACACATCACCGAGCATTACGCCACCACACATATCGACCTGGTCATCTCTACACACCCGGATACCGACCATCTGAACGGCCTGAGGGCCTTGCTCGAGACGTTCTCCGTCGGGGAGCTCCTTATGCATCTGCCCTGGGAGCACAAAGCCTCATTGAACGGGTTCGGAAACCTCGACGCGGTACGGTCGTTGTACGACTTGGCAATAGCGAACAGGATCGTCGTGACAGAGCCTTTTACGGGGTTGTCGCGCCTGGATGGGCTGCTCACAGTGCTGGGCCCGACGCCAGACTATTACGACCAGATGTTGGACGAGTCGCTTGACGAGGTGGTTACCGGTAAGGCAGCAGAGCGTTTCGCTGCAACGGCCAGCGGTTTCTTCCACAAGGCAGCGACCCGTGTGCTCGAACGAGTGGTGGCGTTCTTCCCCGCGCTTGAGACACTCACCGACGTTGACGACACGGGGCCGCGCAACAAGATGTCAGTCATCACACTGGTGGACCTTGACGGGCACCGCATGCTGTTCACAGGCGACGCCGGAATCGTTGGGCTAGAGAATGCGGCTGATGAGTACGAAGCACGGTACGGCACTTTCGCGACCGCACCCCTGTCGTTCTTCCAGGCACCGCACCACGGCAGCAAGCACAACCTCGGACCGGCAATTCTGAACCGTTTGTTCGGCGCCATCGGACAGGGCTTCAGTGCGCCCACGGCCTTTATCAGCAGCGCGAAATTGTCGGAGAAGCACCCGTCACCGAAGGTGACGAACGCTTTGGGCCGCCGCGGAGCACGGGTATTCGTCACGGAAGGGCGCACTATCTGCCACGCTGCCCCTATGCGTGATGGATGGTCCGCTCTCGCGGTAGTAGAGCCACTACAGGAAGACGACTGAGAATGGTGAGTCTTGGGGACCAGTACGTCAGGAAGGCGCGTGTCTACCCCGGGCTCCTAACTACCGCGCCGTTAGCTACACTGGTCGCTTTCACGGCGGAAGCACCTCCGTTCGCTGCTGTCGCTTCGGGTGTCGGATTCGTCGGCGTTTTCTATCTCATCGCTGAACTGACCCGCTCGATGGGCAAGAAATACGAGGCACGTGCTGTGGCGCAGTGGGGTGGATTCCCCACAACACGTGCATTACGGCACGCGAGCGACGGCCCAAAGGCCTTGCGCGACCGTCGGCGCCAGCAAATCGAAACGCTCCTCGGGACGCCCCTGCCAACTGCACGGCAGGAGAGGGCAGAACCACAGTCCGCGGATGCCGAGTATCTACTTGGCGTAAAAGCAGTCATCGCGAAAGCGCGCCGGGACGGTTGGTACCGTCCATTGCTCGAATCCGAGAACACCAGCTACGGATTTCGACGCAACATGCGTGCCCTTCGCCCGCTGGCTTTCATCATCCTGGCAGTGGGGTCGGCGGCGGCAGTTGGCCTAGGTTTCACTACAGCGTCATGGCTCGCGGCAGCATTTGTTTGGGGCATTTCGTTCATCGCTGGTCTTCTGTGGGCGTTCAAAGTGAACGATGCATGGGTGGAAGAACAAGCGTTGGTGTTCTCCAACGAGCTCTTCAGCACACTGCAGACGATGTCGGCTCCAGCTGGCTCAGAAAACTCACGGCAGAACGGCTAGTTCTGCGCTACATGCAGGCGGGCATCAGACCTACTCGCCGCGGAGAAGTGGAAAAGGTGATGCGGCCTCAGAATCCCCTTATCGACACGTTGAAGGAAGCGGCGAGATGCGAATCTGGACAGGTATCCGAATTTATCGCGCAAAGGATCGTGCCGGGACCACCAGGTCAATGCATAAACCCCTCGTGCCGACAGGCGAGACCCGCGAGCATCTTCAACGAATGTTGCACGATTCGGTCTGGCAGATCGGAGACCTTTCACCCGATGACCTTGGCGCGTTGCTAGAGCATGCCAAGGCCAACCCGATCCCCAGCCATGACGATGCGGCAGTTCGTCAAACGGTGACAAAGCTCCTTCCCGGCTCGCCCCGATCACACTCCCTGGCGGTGAATATGCTCATACTCATGTCACAGTTCAAGCATGGAGAACCTCTTGCTGAAGTGACGTCCGACGCCTTGATTGCGCTTCGGCACAGCAAAGGTCAGGGGTGGGGGCTTATCAACTCCCGAGACAACGCTTCGAATGTCCGACATCTGATTGACCTTGTGGAGCAATCAGCTCGATTGCAGCTGATGTCGAAAGGCACCCTGAACGTCACCTGCTTCCGGTACGTCCGCAACGGTCTGTCGCCCGCCGACCTCGACGCTGCTAACCGTAACGTGCTCAACCGTCTTCAGCAGGAAGGCATCGCCATTCCCTCCCACACGTTGATCGAGGGCGCCTTTGTTATCCGAGTAGCGAATCTGAACCACCGCTCGCAGCTTGAGGATTTCGACGCTCTTGTGCGGTACGTCGAGAAGTTCGGCGACGAGTGGCCAGGGTCTGCAGGACCACGGTGAGGCGCGAGGGCAGTTACGTCTCAGGTGTCTTGTGGGCCATTCTGGCGACGGCTCTATGGGGAGCAACCTTTCTCGGGCCCGCGGCGGTAGCGCCGGTCGGACCGATCTACCTGGTTCTTGGTCGCTACGTTGTGTTCGGAATCTTGTCCGTCATCCTTCTTGCCATCAACAGGCACCAAGTGAAGTCCATGGGACCGCGGAGGGTTTTCGTGGCGATGCACCTTGGCGTCGTCGGGTACATCGGGTTCTATCTTTTCTTCTCATTCGCAGCAGCTTTGGGAGGTGGCGCTTTGGCATCCATCGCGACGGGAGCGATGCCTGCCGTTATCACCATTGTGTCGAACTTGCTTCGAAAGGAGCTGCGATGGCGTGTGCTGGCCCTACCGCTTGCTATCACAACATCAGGGTTGCTAGTTCTGAATACGCGTCCGGCGGGCGATGGGGAGGGCGGGACGACAACGGATGTCATCGGGGCGACTCTCCTCGCTATTGCCGCGTGCGTGGTTTGGTCTTATTTCGTCGTTGTGAACGGTCGCTTGATCAAGCAGCTCGATGTGGCCGTGGTGAGTAATACAACATGGACGGCGCTCATCGGTACAGGGGCATTTGTCGCGTCCATTGCCTTAGTTCCATTTGCAGCCGCGGGGGGAGGGGCGGACCCTCGTGACGACACCAACACGCTTATCCGATTTGTGATTGTGAGCGTCCTCCTGGCGACTCTGGGGTCGTGGTCCGCCTCCTGGTCGTGGAACAAGGCAACTACCCGGTTGTCAACCGTCGTGATGGGCCAGCTGATTGCGATGGAAACGCTTTTCGGCGCAGCATTCAACCTGCTGTGGGAAGGACGCTGGCCAACAGCCACGGAACTCCTCGGAGCAGCACTAGTGACCACCGGAGTTTTATGGTGCGTTTTTATGTTTGAGCGCAACCGCGCGTCCAAGCGGCGCATCACGTATCAGGACGCGTCGTCGGGCTGACTGCACTCGCTCGCATTTGACACCTTCTCGACAGCTGATGAAGGTTACCCACGTCGATGTCGCGACCCTACCCAGGTCGAACGGGTGAAGACATTTGCTGGCTGAGGACGCACACCAGCTATGAGCACGTGCGGATTAGTGTCGAAGAGCGACGTCTTGCGCTGCGATTCCCCTCTCCAGGCCAGACGAGCATCGGTTCGACGAGGTGGAGGAAGTTACCGTAAAGCAGGTCCGGCACACAGTCCCAATATGCCCTGAGCGTCCGCCGCGAAACCGAACAATAGACGGCCACCCGTGCGAACGTCGGTCGTGAGACGTCTTCGGTGTCCAACATCGCGCGAAGACCTTCATACACGAAGGCCTGAGTTCGGGAGTCAAAGGGGCAATCACGTACCACGGGGTAGTCGTCTCGAGACCGCCCACCCAGTGTTCGACACCTCCAGTGCGCTTGCCGCATGTCTACATTCCGAGGGGGCGCACGCGACAACCGTCGTGCGACAGGGGGTCAGAGCCAGTGTGAATGCCCGTGAGTGTTGTGTGTCAATATGTCCCATTGGCCCTCCAGCATCGATAAATTGAGCTAGTGTGAAAAACACCGGCCATCTATCGCCGTCTTTATTGAGAACTTGAGTATTGTTCTTTACCAAGGCGGAGCACTAGAATCGTGAAAACCTTCGCCAAGCGATGGTTTTCTTGGTTTAACCGGATTTGCGACATCTAATGAGGGAAAAATGAACGAACAGAACAGCGACAGCGTGATTGCTCTCACTGATGGAACTGTTGTTCGTGGCATCACCTCGTGGTTGACGCCACGCAGCCCTGGTCCCATCGGATCGGAATACATTGCTGACTCCGCCGCGTATGGGGAAGTGAAGCTCGCTGACGAGTCTCAGTACTACACGATCATCGATCGGGGTTTCAGTGACCTCGATGACGATGCACATCAAATTGCGTCAGGTCACGCCACTTCTTCCGACCGGGAGTAATAAAACGAGCACAATTCAGAGATAGTCTGAACGGATGTGCGAGAACGTGACCGAGCGCGAGGACGCCCTTTCCGGCGAGATCCTCGCTTTGTGTGATAACGCTGCGCTGTGCCTACTCGTCCTCTTGGAGATCGCGACTCCCAATGAGGTCGAATCGCTGTCCATGGACGCAGAGTTCGACTTTGCGGATGGCGCAAAGATTCCGAAGCATTGGAAACCTGGTTTCCATCTTCTTGCCGCATTCTGCGACTCGGCTGAGACTGCCGTGATCGAATACAACTATTTCGACGTTGACTATCGCAGTGAGCTCGCCCTCATGCAGGAAACATCGTTTGCGCCGATGGCTGCAGGCGTTCGCAGGCTGCACTTCTTCTCTACGGCTGTCGGCGATGCCCGTCCGGTGCGGCTTCTCGACGTAGTCACCTCGGCTGCTGTGTCGGCCGCGCCCGGCAAGCACTCCGCTGAACCACCGCTCTCAACGGACGCGCCTGATAACAGCAAGCCCGTAGCCGCGCCTAACGCACCGGACGGTGAGCGGCGGGAACCGTATGTGGCCTCGGCCTACCTGGGTTACACCATTGTCCGACCTCGGTTGTCGCGGAAATTTGGCCGCTCGATCGTTACGCCAAATTCGCACGTTCGCAGCAACCGAAACGTGGTGTTAGTCGAGGCCAAGAAAATGCGTGCGCAAATCCGCACGGCTGTAATGGAGCCGGTCAATATATTCGGTGTCTACCTTGTTGCGGTTGGTGTGCCGTTCATGGAGCAAGACGGTGACTTACTTCGGTGTGCCCATGTCAGCGCATGGACGTGTCATTACACCGCGGTCCTGAGGAGTGCGGTCGCCCGCCGGCCGACAGGTCATTTCTCGCAAGCCAGCGGCTGGAGAGACTCCACCGGGCGTCACTATCCGTCCGGGGGCGTGAGCACGAGTGAAGTGATCGCGATTCTCGGCAACTCCGACATGCCTCCCGAAGCGCTAACACGCGCCGAGCTCAGGCAGCCACGCAGGAGCGGCTGGGCCGACCGGGCCGAGATGGCAGCCGCAATGAAGAATTTCGAGCTGCAGCTTGGCAGTTTCCCTCCGGTCAATCGTCAGTCGATACAAGACAAGGCAAACCTGAAAGCCCTTAAAGATGAGAGCGATTGGGCGTGGACCTCGGAGAACGTGAGCGCATCAGTGTGCAGGTATCTCAATTCTGGGATCCCCGTAATCATCGTTCGCCGCGATATGCGCCATACACAAGTTGTTACCGGCTACTTTCGCCGGTCAGACCTAGCGGATTCCACGTTCATCGCCCGCGAGGAGGCGAAGCGAGCGCGTGAACTCGCTTCCGAGGAGGGCTCCGGATCGGGTGACCCTGTGAAGCCCGAGCCCACGCGTCTGGGCGACGAGTCAATGGACACTGATCCGGGCTCCGAAGTCACTCACTTCATCATTAGCGATGATTCTGACGGACCTTTCTACGCGCTGTCTGTAGCTGAGGTGGTGTCGGAAGTGGTGCAGGGCGTAACGGATTTTTTGGTTCCACTGCCCCGGTCACTCTGGATGTCCGGCGACACGGCGGAGCGCCTCGGGACGCGGCTGCTCAGTCAATACGCCAATCAGCGACAGCTGCGAGCCAGCGAGTGGGCGGCGTCCATGGGAGTGGACGCAGCAGTGGCTCAGCGCGTCATCGACGAGTTCACCCACCGTCTGAGCAAACGGCAGTTCACCGTTCGCACTTACGCGACGACGGGCGTGGATTTGAAGGAGAGCATGCAGAATCGGCTTTCTCACGACAAGGAACTGGTACGCCAATTCTCGATGATTCAACTGCCGAAGTACGTCTGGGTTGTGGAGGCCATTCACCGCCAGCACCGCAAAGACCTGGTCGTACCGAACGTACACGCGATGTTGGTGCTTGACGCGTCGGCTGTGGGCGCGGGCGACCTTAACAGCACCGAGCCGATTAGGCAGTTCCCGCCGCTATTTGTTCACCTACCGGGACAGATGCTCGTGCCCCCGTACGCGGTCGAGCAGCAGCCGAGCAAGCGGCCCAAAAAGGAAGATCCAAGGGACCAGCACTGGTATCCCGCGGAGTCGAAAGCCTACGCCACAGGCCGCTGGAACTACGAGATGCTCATGTCCCAATCGCGCCATCGGACAGGCAACTTGGCACGGGGTGCGGTCGCGCTCTGAGTTAGATCTACCATTTGAGGTAGTTGAGAACTACCACGCCAACGAACCCCACGACCATCAGGCCCGAGCCTACGAGGACCCAACTGATGACCAGGGCCTTCCACTGATTCATGTCGTGAGCGGTGGCAAGGTTGCCGAGCCGGGATTTCGCGAACACGACGTCGAACGGGATGTTGGAATCGATACGGGAAGCAAGCCAGTCCATACGCGCGATGTTCATTTTCGGGTAGCCGCGCGGGATCACGGCGACTACTGCGCCGATGGTGGAGCTGAGCAGGAACAGGAACGTTGCTGCCAACGCCCAGAAAGCGGCGCTCCCGACTGTTATCTCGTCAATGCTGATCTGCGTTCTGATCGCCAGATAGAGGGTAGCGACCGCCAGGTTCAGGGTCAGGACGGCAAAAGCTCGGTTCTCAAGAGATGCCTTCCGTTGCCACGCAATATCTACTTCCAAGCGGATTTCGTCAAGCAGAATTGCGCTGTTCCGTCCGGCGTCCGGCGGCCCTGAGTTCCCTAGAGTCACATTAGTCCCTGTCCGTTTCGGCGGAGCCGCTGAGCGACGACGTGCCTTGCTGCAGATCGGCAATGATCTCGTCGACCGAATCAGCGTCTGTCGGCGGGGTCAGTGCCTGGCCGGGCCGCCAACTCCTAAGCCGAGACCAGAGCCCTGATTCTCCTGCAACGTTGCCCATATCGTGCCTTTCTAGAGAGTCGAATATTACTTGAATCGTTCGTCTGCACCAAGGAATGGTGCGTGTCTGACGAAGAATTCGGCGCATTGCTGGTCATAACAAACAGACACGTTTGTATTCCGGTAACCGTGAATCTATCGGTTTTTCCCAGCGGCAGCGTCGTTGACCGCCCACCGGCTCGATCGATTGCACGGCTGGGGTCGGACGGTGACCTCAGGGCGACAGCTCGTCTGGTGCTAGCGCTACGGAACGCCCGCCGCCATCTTTGTAGGTGGTGTCACGGCGATTGTCGTTCTCGCAGTTCTCGCAAAGACCCAGAAACAACTGAATGTGTGAGGACCGCGATACGCAAGCGGCGGCCTAGCTGGCGGAGTGTGCTGGCCTAACCTCGAGCGCGCGCATACGCATCTTCGAGTTTGTAGTTGAGGTATCGATCTGCAAAGGAAGCCTCCACAATGTCACTCGGGTGGTGCGTCCGACCGAATTCAGCCATGACAGTTCTGCGACCAACGTTTCGGCGTAGGTGCCAACGGCTTCGTAGCCGAGGTCCCGGGCCGCGGACATGCTCAAGACGATAGGAGCAGCTGTATCGGTCCTCAATCTGCGGCGAGCGATCTCGCGGCCCCACAGGCTCGGTCGAGTCGTCCGGCCAGCTGAGCGGAGCGAAGAGATAAGGGACCGCACCGAAATGTCCGAAACGCCCCCCGCTTTGGGGGTGCCATTCGTAAAGTACGTCTCGTTTTTTGACTATCGGACCATTCTGCTGGCGTTATGTTTCATACGGCCCGCTGCCGACCTAAGTATTGGTGAGTGCCTCCCCTCCCGCACGAAACCAAAGGATTCCTGTTGCGCACATCTCTTCGACAGCGGATATTCGTATCCGTCGCCTTTCTGGCCTTCCTCGGCCTGATGGGACAGTCCTCGATCGCCTTCGCCGGAGGACCTGCGCTGACCGCCTCCGCAGCTGCCTCAACTGTCGAGGAGGAGCCAACTGGCGGGTTGTTCACGGCACTGCAGCAGCGCATCTACGATTCCCGCACGACGACCTATGCGGGCAACAAGGGAACGATGTTGGCGGCAGGCAAGTGGTATCCCGTATCGGTGGCAGGGGTGGGAGGAGCTCCGACGTCTGGCATTTCTGCGGTTCAGGTGGTTCTCACGGAGGTGAATGCCACTGCTACGGGCAACCTGAAGGCCGACAAGACCGGAGTTGCCACACCAAACACGGTCATCCCTTCGCTGCTGTGGACAACGGGCAAGGAAGCGAATGCAGCGACCATCCCGGTGGGGTCAGACGGCAAATTCCAGATCTACGTGACCGCTGCGACGGACATTGTGATCGACCTGCAGGGCTACTACACCTCGGGAGCGACGGCCGGTGGTGGTTATGTTCCGGGCACCCCAACAAAGTTCTATGACTCCGGTACGGCTGTTTCCGCTGGGCAGAGCGTGGACATTCAGGTCGCAGGCACAAACCTCGTTCCCGCAGGAGCGTCGGCAGTAATGTTGTCCATTCTCGGAGACCCGACGGACACAACAGCTGGCAGCCTGCGGCTCTACACAGCTGGCTCGCCACCCTCCACACTCTCCTTGCTCAACTGGGCCTCCACGCAGAGCACCATCTGGACATCGGCGATCGGGTTGAGTTCCAACGGCAAGGTCACCGTCGCGGTGCGTGACGGATCTATCAAGCTGAAAATCTCTGTGCAGGGTTACTTCACGGCGACGGACGGGGAGTCCGGCGCGGGCTCATTCACGTCGATACGTTCACGCGTGCTGGACACCAGAACGGATATCACGCTTGCCGGCGACGAGACTCGGACCGTGCAGGTGGCAGGCATCGATGGATTGCCCGATAGTGGGACTGGGCTCTCCGCGATTGCCGCGAACCTAGTCATTTACCCGGGGACGGGGAGCGCAGCTAAGGGCAGCGTTCAGTTGTTTGCGGATCACGCTGTGCAGGGGAGTTCGGCGCAGGTTTATTATCCCGACCAGAAAGTATCCGCATTTGCCGTGACCACCGTGGGCGTCGACGGCGGCATTCAGATCCACAACACAGGCACCACGCCGATCGATGCTGTACTTGACGTCGAGGGCTGGTATCAGGCGATGCCCCTGGCCACGCCGACGATCAGCTGCCCTGCGCCATTTGCCGACGGCGCCACGACTGCTGCGGTACCGACCGCGCCAGTCGACTGCACCGTGATTGTCAACAACACGACGTACACCCCGGCGAACGGCTACCTGGATATTTTCGTGGACGGCGTTGAGCTTGATGCGCAATCGTTCAGCTCCTTGACCAGCACCACGGCCAACGTCTCGCTCCCTCCGGAAGGCGGCATCCACTCGATCACAGCGACTGCGGTTTCCGCGTACGGCACGGAAGGCACCAC
>Ga0247729_10000149_pt1 | contig 34233 bp, 33 predicted proteins | sample UWRJL133311R2_FD_180958 | JGI IMG/M metagenome (GOLD analysis project Ga0247729, IMG submission 180958) | Plant litter microbial communities from Arlington Agricultural Research Station in Wisconsin, United States - UWRJ-L133-311R-2 | ecosystem: Environmental > Terrestrial > Plant litter >... | reverse complement strand
GAGTAGGAACAATGACAGACACATTTGACATGGGGAGCTTCGGGCTCGAGGGCAAGGTCGCGCTCGTCACCGGCGCCAGCTACGGCATCGGGCTCGCCATCGCTTCGGCGTATGCGGCGGCAGGGGCCCGGATCGTGTTCAACGATCGCAACCAGGACGCCGTCGATAAGGGCGTCGCTGCGTACCGAGACCTGGGGATCGACGCGCGAGGGTACGTGGCCGATGTCACCGACGAAGATGCCATCAACGCGATGGTGCAGCGGATCGCGGACGAGGTGGGTGTCATCGACATCCTCGTCAACAACGCCGGCATCATCAAGCGCGTGCCGATGCTCGAGATGAGTGTGGCCGATTTCCGTGAAGTCATCGACATCGACCTCAACGGTCCGTTCATCGTCTCGAAGGCGGTGCTGCCCGGAATGATCAAGTCCGGCCACGGAAAGATCATCAACATGTGCTCGATGATGTCCGAGCTGGGCCGCGAAACGGTGGCGGCCTACGCCGCGGCCAAGGGCGGGTTGAAGATGCTCACACGCAACATCTGCTCCGAGTTCGGTGAGGCCAACATCCAGTGCAACGCGATTGGCCCCGGCTACATCGCCACTCCGCAGACGGCCGCGTTGCGCGAACTCCAGGCGGACGGCTCACGTCATCCGTTCGATCAGTTCATCATCGCGAGAACCCCCGCTGCGCGCTGGGGCACTCCACAAGACCTCATGGGGCCCGCCGTGTTCCTCGCGTCCGACGCGAGCAATTTCGTCAACGGCCTCGTCCTCTATGTCGACGGCGGGATCCTCGCCTACCTCGGCAAACAGCCCGCGTAGCGCCAGAGCCTTAACGCTCTATTCGCCCGTATATCGACAACGATAGGTTGAACTAAAAATGAAAATAGCTCTGATAAACGAGAACTCGCAGGCGTCCAAAAACGGCGTTATCTATTCGGCGCTCAGCGGTGTTGCGGAAAACAAAGGGTACGAAACCTTCAACTATGGGATGTACGGCACCGACGGCGAGAGCCAGCTGACGTATGTGCAAAACGGTCTCCTCGCGTCGATTCTGCTCAACTCGAAAGCGGCCGACTTCGTTGTGACGGGATGTGGCACCGGGGTGGGGGCCATGCTCGCCTGCAACAGTTTTCCGGGTGTGGTCTGCGGCTTCGCCGTCGACCCGACGGACGCCTACCTTTTCTCGCAGGTCAATGGCGGAAACGCCCTCTCCATTCCCTTCGCGAAGGGCTTTGGCTGGGGAGCGGAGCTCAACCTCGCCATGATGTTCGAGCGCCTGTTCGCTGAGCCCATGGGGGGTGGATATCCCCGAGAGCGGGTCGTTCCGGAACAGCGCAATGCGCGCATCCTCAACGAGATGAAGGCGATTGTCTACAAGCCACTCATCCAGGTGCTGGCGGAGATCGACCAGGACTTTCTGACCGAGACCATTTCTGGCGAGAAATTCTCGGAGTACTTCACCGCGAACGCTGAAGAGGGCGAGGTGCGCGACTACATCCTGTCAACGCTCGCGTAGCAGGGCGGGCGTGCGCGAGACGGTTAGTACAACACCAGGCGCACACCAGAAGAGCAGACCACCGTGAATCGTCTCGGTGGTGTGGAAACAAAAGAGATCGAAGGTTGTATCGCCGGAAGGCGATGCATGCGCGGTGCGACTCGCTATCGCAGCGCAGCAACACAAAATCGAACCAGTCCGTTCTCTACAAAGAGGTACTTGAGAACGGCTCCAGGATCCCTCGAGTGATCGAAATCACTCGAGCGGATGTCGATTCCCCTCGATCCACTGTCATTCGTAGCGGTTGCGGAAAGCAATTCGTCTGTTTTTCGCGCCCAAATTCGACGCGGTCACCACAGGGATGTGTACGGGCCAGCGATCGATCGACGTTCTCGCGCTACGAGCGCACCACGACAGCACTTCTATCAGAAGCGATCAAAGTAGATCCACTTATTTTAGGAAATCAGGGTTAGTCATGAGCGGAACAACGACATCGTCGCTACCGGCGCCGTCGAAAGTCAAAGACGTTTCATCCAAGAATCTCAAACGCGCGGCGGCAAGCGGGTGGATCGGCAGTGCACTGGAATACTACGATTTCACGTTGTATTCGCAAGCAGCAGCGCTGGTGTTCCCCACCATATTTTTTCCCAACGCATCTCCGGCGGTCGCCATCATCGCGTCGCTCGCAACCTATGGCGTGGGATATGTCGCGCGACCGATCGGCGCAATCGTTCTGGGCAATATGGCTGACCGGCGCGGCCGGAAGCACGTTCTTGTTATCGCCATGATGTTGATGGGAGTGGCCACACTTGTGGTCGGACTGCTGCCGACCTACGCGCAGGTCGGAATGCTCGCGCCCATCATGCTGGTGCTCTTGCGGCTCGTCCAGGGATTTGCTGTCGCGGGGGAGTTGGGCGCATCGAATGCTCTTATTGTCGAGCATTCACCCGACGCGAAGCGCGGCTTCTTCGCCAGCTTCAGTCTTCAGGGTTCCCAGATCGGCAGCATCCTGGCCGTCGCGTTCCTACTTCCGCTTGCCTCCTTCCTGCCCACCGAAGCGTTCCAGACCTGGGGGTGGAGAATCCCGTTCCTGCTGAGCGCGGTGGTCATCATCGCGGGCTACCTGATCCGTCGCCACATCGAAGAGCCTCCCGCGTACCTCAAGGAATCCGTCCAGGTCAAGAAGTTCAAAACTCCGGCGGGCGAACTGTTCCGTCGCTACCCGCGACTGGTCGCGATCTGCGTCATCAACACTCTCGCCAACGTTGTGGGTACCGCGACCCTGGTCTTCGGTGTGACGTACGGCAAGCAGGAAAGTTATGGGGTCGGCTTCACCACGGGTGAATTCCTCTGGATCATCCTTCTCGTCAACTGCGGTTCTGCTTTGACCATCCCGCTGTGGGGTCGTTTGTCCGACGTCTTCGGACGCAAGGCGCTGATGATCACCGGTGTGCTCGGAGGCGGAGTGATGGCCATTCCCTATCTGTACGCCGTGCAGGAAAAGAACTTCGTGCTGGTGCTCGTCTTCGGACTGCTTGCAATGTCCGTCTTCTTCCAGATGTGGAACGCCACGTTCGCAACGGCATTCCAGGAGCAGTTTCCCACCCGCCTGCGCGTCACGGGCTTTGCCGTCTCGCAGAACGTCGGTCTGATGATCGCCGCGTTTGCACCGGCTATCTTCACGATCATGGCGCCTCCAGGAGCGTCCAACATTCCGCTGGTGATTGGTGGCACAACACTCGCGGTTGCCGCAATCTCTGCGGTTGCTGCGCTCTTCATCCGAAACGGAGCAAACAAGAGCCTCGTCGAATAGGTCATGTAGTCATCGATGGAACGGCCCCCTGTCACGTGACCGGGGGTCGTTCTGTTGTGCGCGGTTGGCGGGCGTTCCGTGCTCGGTGTTGGTTTGTGCGGGGGGATGCCGTGGGTGCGTCGACGATGCTGATGCGCCGGCCAGTGCGGGGCGTGCACCGTGACTCGGGCGAATGGGGTACAGCGATGATTAGTGTGCACTAACTGTTCTGTGGTCAAATAAGCGAAGAATCGTCGATGAGCGACCTGTTCGCCGACGACGCCGGGGGGATTCACCATGACCAACAACACGCCAACGACGCCGCAGCCGGAGGATCCGACACCCGTCGAGCCGACTGTCGCGGAACCGACGACACCAGTCGAGGCAGCATCCGCGGAAGCGACAGCTCCTGGCGAGCCAACGCCCGCAGAGGACGTCGCACCTGCTGAGGAATCGGCGCCGGTAGCGGAATCGGCGCCGGTAGCGGAATCGGCGCCGGTCGAGGAAGCGGCACCCGTAGCGGAAGCAGCATCTGCTGAGCCGGTTGTCGCACCTGCATCGGTCGAGCCGGTATTTGTGGAGCCGACAGCGCCGGTCGAGCCCACTGCCGCTGTGCCAACGCCTGAGTACGCCGCTCCTTTAGAAGCGGCACCGGTCGAGCAGGCACCCGCTGCTCCCGTCGATGCGGCACCCGCTGCACCGGTCGAGTCGGCTCCTGCCGCACCCGCCGCACCGGCGCCCACCGAGCCGGTCGCCGAGCCCTCGCTGGTTGCCGAGCCCGCTGCCACACCGGCACCTGCGTACGCTGCTGCCACCGCCGCGACCCCGGCAACTCCGCCGTACGCGTCGACCGACTCGGTTCCCGCTGCCGGCGGAACGCCGCCCGTACCCCCGACGAAGCGCCGCACACCCGTGTGGATCTGGTTCGCCGGTGGGTTCAGCCTGCTACTCATCATTGTGTTGATCGTGGTTGCTGTTGTTCGCAACAACGCGCCCGAGACCGAGCCGGTGGCTACACCCGGTGCTCAGCCGATAGCTACGGCGACAGCTCCTCCCGAAGCATCCACCGCACCAACCTCGACGCCTCTCGCGACGTCGACGCCAACGCCGACGCCGAGCGAAGCAGGCACCATCGGTGATGAGAACGGCTACATCTCCCTCGACACCTTCGCCGACTTCGAGACGGGGAGCCCCGCACTCTGGGCATCTCCCACCCCCTCGGGCTGGGAAGTCACGGTAGTGGACCAGGACGGTCTGAACCAGATCTCGAACACCGCACTGTCGTGTATGTACACCACGTCGCAGAGCTACCAGGATCCGATTGACGCGAGCGCCACGAGCGACCAGTCGGACACCGCGGCAATGCTGATCACGATTGAAGAGGCCTTCGCGTCGCAGACGCTGGAGTCGACCACGACCCCGCTTGCCAACGTGGACGTGTCGTGGGGCCTGCCGGGCAGCGCATCGAAGATGGAGTTCGTCTCGTCTCGTGTTGACTACACCCGTGCAGACACCGGTGAGGCGTACAGCACGATCTTTGTGGTGCGCGCGACTCCGCAGATCGGTGGTCTGCTGTACGCATCGGTGAACTGCCCGTCTGCCACCTTCGGCAGCGCAACGGATCCGACGCAGGCGCTGCTGGACGGATCGAGCATCATCCCCTCCTTCTAGGGAGGGTCATTTTAGGCAGGGTCTCTCTCGGCGCAATCCGTCGCTGCTTTCTCACCCGCCCGGCACACTGTGCCCGGCGGGTGAGCTCGTTAACACCCAACCTGCTGCACATTCTCACTCGGCGAGAAAGTGGGTTTCGCCAAGAGGGCGCGGGACGGATGCTTGGAGGAGCACAGAGCGAGGGTGAACCTTCGCTCACACCCAGTACTCACACCCAGCACTCACACCTCAATGGGGAGGACCCGAAGTGAAATCCGTCCGGCTGCATTCTTATGGCAACAACCCGACCATCGATGAGGTGGCGGAACCGACCGTCACGGGCCCGTGGGATGTGATTGTGGACATCGGTGCCGCGGGCGTCTGCCGCACCGACCTGCACATCATCGAGGGCCAGTGGGACCCGATCCAGCATCCGTCGCTGCCCTACATCCTGGGCCACGAGAATGCCGGGTGGGTTCGCGAAGTGGGCAGTGCCGTGCACAACGTCAAGGCGGGCGACACGGTGATTATGCACCCGCTCACCAGCTGCGGACTGTGCCCTGCCTGCCGTATCGGGCAAGACTCGCACTGTGAGAACGCGACGTTCCCGGGAATCAACGCGAACGGCGGGATGGCCCAGCAGCTTCTCACCAATGCCCGCGCAGTAGTCAAACTTCAGGATGGCCTCCAGCCGGTCGACGTGGCGGCGCTCGCCGACGCGGGCCTCACGGCGTACCACGCGGTGCGGAAGGCCGCCGGAGAACTGTTCCCGGGCACACACGCCGTGGTGATCGGCGCTGGCGGACTCGGGCACATCGGCATCCAGTCCCTCGCCGCGATCACGAGCGCGACGATCACGGTTGTCGACCGCAGCGAAGAAGCCCTCGAACTGGCCCGCAGCCTCGGCGCCCACCACACGGTGCTCTCAACCACCGACGACGAAGTCGAAAAGCAAGTGCTCGACATCACCGGGGGAGGCGCCCACATCGCGTTCGACTTTGTGGGCGAACGTGGCGCAGAGCTTCTCGCCCCGCGGCTGATTCGCAATCGCGGATCGCACTACGTCATCGGGTACGGCGGCGAGATTCGCCTCCAGACCATCGAGATCATTTCCCGCGAGATCAACGTGGTGGGCAACCTCGTGGGCACCTACAACGACCTGGTCGAACTGATGGCCCTCACTTCGCAGGGACGGGTCAAACTCCACACCGCGGTCTACCCCCTCGACCACGCCGTTGATGCCCTCGCGGACCTCGACGCGGGACGTCTGGTGGGGCGCGGAATTCTTGTGCCCTAGGGCATCCCGAACAGCACAACGCACACACATCACGCAAAGGAGCTACTGATGGTTTTTCCCGCTAAATATCCCCAACTCAACGAGACCGAACTGACCGACGAGGCACGGAGTGTGCTGATTCGGGTTATTCGAGTCGCGTTTCCGCACCCGAATTTTCCGGACGCGCCCTACGAGCGCACAGCCGACACGATCCTCGCGGAGGCGGCCACCTCCACCTGGTTTCGTGTGGCGATCACGCAGGGCCTGCTGACGCTCGCGCACTTCGCCGGCGGCGACTTCCGTGAGCTCAACGACGACGACGCCACGAAGGTACTGCGCCGCATTGAAGCGACGGAGTTCTTTGGTTTTGTGCGCCGCACCACGGTGCTCAACCTGTATGACAACAAAGATGTGTGGGATGCCTTGGGCTACGAGGGCCCGAGCTTTGACAAGGGCGGGTATATCAACCGCGGCTTCGACGATCTCGACTGGCTGCCTGCTGCCCTCATCGAGGAGTCTCCCGATGCCACCCCACTCGTGGAGATCGCGAGCAACGTGCCCCTCTCGTCGACTCGACCGACGGCGCCCGTCGCCTCCGCCGCACGTGACACCAGCAACCAGCCCGGACCGCGCGAGGCCGAGATGGCGGAGGTGAAGAAGTGACCGCCATCGACCTGACCGACGACGCAGTGGTGATCATCGGCTCCGGAGCAGGAGGCGGAACACTTGCCTATGAGCTCACCAAACGCGGAATCCCCGTGGTGGTTCTCGAAGCGGGTGGCTACCTCCACAACGAGGATTACGTCAACGATGAGTGGGAGGCCTTCAACCAGATGGCCTGGCTCGACCCACGCACCACCAGTGGGTCGTGGCGCATCGCCCGCGACTTCCCGAACCTGCCGGCCTGGATCGTGAAGGCCGTGGGGGGAACCACCACCCACTGGTCGGGAGCGACCCCGCGCTTCAAGGCGCACGAGTTCGCTGCCCGCAGCACCTATGGGCGTATCGACGGTGCCAACCTCGCCGACTGGCCGATCACGCTGGCCGAGATGGAGCCGTACTACGACAAGGCCGAGATCGCGATGGGGTCGACTCACGTCCACGGCCGCAAACCGTTGCCGGCGAACAACAACTACACGGTGTTCGCCAATGGGGCGAAGGAACGCGGCTACACGCACTACTCGACCGGTCCGTACGCGACCAACGCCGAAGAATATGACGGTCGCCCGGCATCCATCCAGGACGGCTTCAACTTTCAGGGTGACAAAAACAAGTCGAAGTGGTCGACGCTCGTGCGCGAGATTCCGCGCGCCGAGGCGACGGGCCTGCTCGACCTGCGTCCCAACAGTCATGTGGTGCAGATCACGCATGATGCGTCGGGGCGGGCGGATGCCGTGCTGTATCTCGATTCGGAGGGCAACCTTCATCGCCAAGCAGCACAGCTCGTCGCCGTCGCTGCGAACTCCATCGAGACGCCTCGACTTCTCCTGCAGTCAGCGAGCCCGATGTTCCCGGATGGACTTGCGAACTCCTCCGGCCAGGTGGGGCGCAACTACATGCGCCACACCACCGGCTCGGTCTATGCACGGTTCGACAAACCGGTGAACATGTACCGCGGCGAGACGATGGCCGGGGTGATCGCCGACGAGTCGAAGCACGACCCCGACCGCGGATTCGCCGGTGGCTACTACCTCGAGACGATTTCACTCGGCCCGGCGTTCCTCGCCAGCTTTGTGGAACCGGGTGCCTGGGGGCGTGACTTCACCGAGATCCTCGATGCCTACCGCAACACGGCGGGCCTCTGGATCGTGGGGGAGGACATGCCGCAGGAGAGCAACCGCATCACGCTCAACACCTCGGTGACCGACAAAAACGGTCTGCCCGTTCCCAACGTGCATTTCGACGATCACAAAAACGACGCCGCGATGCGGGAGCACGGCTACACCCAGGCCGAACTGCTCTACGACGCGGTGGGCTCGATCGGGGCACACCGCACTCCGCCGTATCCGTCGACGCACAACCTCGGCACGTCGAGGATGAGCGAAAAACCACAGGATGGAGTTGTTGACCGGTGGGGACGCACACACGATGTGCCGAACCTGTTTGTGAGCGACGGATCCCAGTTCACCACCGGAGCTGCGGCGAACCCGACCCTGACGATCGTCGCGCTGGCGATTCGTCAGGCCGAGTACATTGCCGACCAACTGAAAACGGGAGGGATCTGACGCCACGCAGCATCCACCCGCACCGCATCACACGATCTATCGGTCACACGATCTATCGGTCACACGGTCACAGATCACACGGTCACAGATCACACGGTCACAGATCACACGGTCACGGATCACACGACCTACGGATCGCACAACCTCGACGATCACACGATCTAAGGAGAGAACCATGAGCACATCAACACCCAGCACATCAACGCAGACCAACCCCTACGAGCAGATCGCGAGCGTTCCTTCGTTCGAGTTGACGAGTTCCGACGTCACCGACGGCGCCGAACTGCCCACCCCTCAGGTAAGCGGCATCTTCGGAGCCGGCGGAAGCGACACCAGTCCGCAGCTGAGCTGGAGCGGTTTTCCGGAAGAGACCAAGAGTTTCGCGATCACCGTGTACGACCCCTCCGCCCCGACCGGCGCAGGGTTCTGGCACTGGGCGGTTGTTGACATTCCCGCCTCGACCACGTCGGTCGCTTCGGGTGCCGGCGACGAGGAGGGCGCGCAGCTGCCGCCCGGGGCGATCCAGCTGAAGAACGACGCGAGCCTCGCCCGCTACCTGGGCGCCGCTCCGCCCGCCGGTCACGGCAAGCACACGTATTTCATCGCGGTGCACGCCCTCGACGTGGAATCGCTGGGCATCGATGCCGGTGCGACGCCCGCGTTCCTCGGGTTCAACATGTCGGGCCACACACTCGCCCGCGCGGTCATCGCGCCGTGGTGGGAGGCGAAGTAGGCGCGTAGCCAGTAGCCAAGTAGGTCAACACAAAAGTCCCCCGGGTCGGGAGCACCACACAACACCCGCCCTTCACCGCGATGGTGGAGGGCGGGTGTTGTGGTGTCAATTCACCCCGCGGCAACTGCCGCGCGCAGCTGGCCCGACCGGTAGTACTTGCTCACGTGGTTGGACGCGTCCCGCAGGTGGCGCTCGAGCTCACGTTCCCGCGCCGACGAGATCTCCTGGCTTGGCGCGCTGATCGCGACGGCGCCCACGATCATCCCGGCACCGTTCCGAACCCCCACCGCCGCGCAGGTCATCTCGGGAACAAACTCCTCGTGCTCCCACGCCACCCCGAGGTGGGCAACCGTTGCGAGGTGATCGTCGAGCTCGGCCCGGGAGGTCATCGTGTGTTCGGTGAGCTGCGGCATCCCGTGCACCTCGAGGTACTGGGTCACCTGCTCGCGCGTCATCCCGGCGAGCATAATTTTTCCAAAGGCTGTGGCGTGCGCGGCCTCGTGAAACCCGAAGTTGAGAGGGGTGAGGCGGGGATGTCGCGGAGAGTCGACCACGTAGGCGACCACCACATCCGCCCCGCGATAGACCGCGAAGTACCCTGCGGTGCGTGCCGTCTCGTGCAGCCGCGCGATCTCCGCGCGCACTGGGTTCGGCACGCCAATCTGCCGGTGGAGTGAGACGCCGAGCCGGTCGAGTTTGTAGCCGAGCTCGTAGCGCCGCTGACCCTTCAAGTGCACGAGGTAGTCGGTCTGCACGAGCGCCTGCAGCAGGCGGTACACCGTGGGTATCGGATACCCGAGCGCAAGCGAAATGTCGCGCGCGCTCGCTCCACCTCGTTCGGCGATGATCTCAAGGATCGAGAGGGTTTTCTCCACCGTCATCACCCCGGTGTCGCGGGGCTCCGCTCGGGGAAGTGTCGCCGGAGGCACAAAAATAGAGGACGAAACGTCAGTGGTTCGCATAGTGACATTGTGCGCTGCGTGTACCTCACTGCACAACGAATGCGTGGGCGTTTCTCAGGGAGTGAGAATGCGGGTGCGATTCGGGATGCCCTGGGCCAGTCGCTTTCCGAGCGAACAGTTCGCACCCCGACACTTCTTGAGTCGCCTGGCGAACACTCGCGGTGCCGTCGCGGGTGCACTCTGAGCGGAAGGGCACACAGGAGTGTGTCGCGCCATCACAAGGGAGTGACGATAATGACAACTCTGACGGCTCACAGATCACCTCGATATCGGCGGCGCCGGTTGGCTATGGCCGCGACGGCGGTGGTCACCGCGCTGTTGGTGCTCGCCGGGGGAGCGGCGCCCGCGCACGCGATCGGAACCGGCGGCGTCGCTGGTGCGCCGGGGTATGTGGTGGTGAATGTTCCGCAGACAATCGGTACCGAGGCGCAGGTTGTTATTTCTTACAATCCCTACATCACTGCCCCGTACAGCGTGTTTTCCACGAATGGTGCCGTTGCCTATCGCAGCGCGGCGACGAATGACGCACAGACGATCCGAGCGGTGTACTACCTGCAAAAATATGGGTCCGCAGGTTGGGAAAACCTCTTCAGCTCACCCGCCTTCGACGGAGTTGTTGTGGGCGACATCACGGGAGCTGAGTTTCCGAGTTGGGCCGCGTCGCCGACCGCGCAGAGTGCTGGGTCGTATCGATTTGTGTACGCCATCAGCTGGTTTGATTCGCTCGGGCAGCTCATTGGATTCGCGGAGTACTTCCCCAACCTGCCCGGAGAGACTCAGTGCGGTACCCAAACAATCCGGTGTGTGCCGTATGCCGGGTGGATCGATATGGGCTAGATGCCATCCACTCATCCTCGGTTCATCGGTATGACTCGACCGTTCACCTGAGGCGCGTTGTGAGGGGAGGCGTCGGTGGGTCGCCGATCGGATCCACGCCGGGGGCGCCCGGGGTGGTGAGGGCGCCCAGGGAGTCGAGATCGCGCAGCGATCGCACGCAGAGCGAGACGATTGTGGCGAGCGCCCAAAGGATCGCGAGAACCACCGCTGCGGTGGTGAGAGTGAAGGCCTCGGTGAGCAGTGCCGCACCCAAAATTCCTACGGCTGGCGCCGCCGTGGCGATCGCGTTCTGGGTACCCGTCACTCGCCCGCGCATCTGCTCAGGAATGCGCTCCAGCGTGGCAACACCGATCACGCTGCTGAAGAGCCCGGATGCGACACCGACCACAAACGCGCCGGCAAAAATGGTGGGTGCCGACGCCAGTGTGGCGATGATTCCACTGCCGACCGCAGTGCCGATCACCCCCACAACGAACCAGACCCGGCGCGAGACTTTGCGCGCGAAGATCACGTAGACGCCACTGCCGAGAAGGAGCCCGGCAGCGAGAGCGCTGAGCACAAACCCGAGAAGCGCACTTTGGTCTGTGGTGGAGAAATAGACGGGGAGGATCAGTCCCTGCAGCGACGCGAGGACGAGTCCGAGCACGGATCCCACAACGGTCACCGCCACAAGGAAGGGACTGCGGAACAGCGTGGTCCAGCCCTCCCGAAGTTCCTGCCAGCCGAGTCCGCGTGCCGCGGCGGGGGAGTGGTCGGCGCTTGGAGCATCCACCACACCAACACCACGAATGGCACCCACCCGGCTAGGGATCAGGAGGGTCAGCAGCGCGGCCCCGAGGGACGTCGCGGCAGTCACCCACAGAACCGTGGTGCCGTCGAAGATGCCGATCAGGGTGCCGGCGACCGCGGGGCCCAGAACCAGGGCGATTGCGCCGAGGCTCTCGCGGAGTCCGATGAGGCGTTCCGCGCTCATCCCGCTCTCGCGAACGATCGCGGGCAGGAGCGCTTCGCGGGCGGTCATTCCCGGGATGTCGCCGAGCGAGCCGATGATGCCGAACAGCACAAACCAGCCGACAGTGAGGTCGGTGACGAGGGCGACCAGTGGCAGCGCCGCCAGGGATAGGGCCGATACCACGTCGGTGACCACGGAGGAGGTGAGCCGGTTGAACCGGTCGATCACCACTCCCATCAGTACTCCGGCGACGACGGCCGGGATCGCGGTGGCGGCGGCGACTGTTCCCGCGCCGAGTGCACTGCCGGTGGTTGTCAGGATGATCAGCGGCAACGCGATGGCCGCGATGGAGTTGCCCAGCAGCGACAACAGGTACGACGAGAGGTAAACAACGGCGATGGGCTTCATGGTGAGCAGCCTGAGCTATGACGTAACGTCGGAGTCAACAACGGGTACGCGACTTGACCCTGACGTAGCGTGAGGGTCTTGACTGGGAGTGGGAAGGAGTGACGGATGAGAAGCGCTGAACTCGCGCAGGTCGCGGGCGTCACCGTCCGCACGCTGCGTCACTATCACCAGCTCGGAATCCTGGTCGAGCCCGACCGATCGACCAACGGGTATCGCGACTACACAATCCGCGACCTGGTGAGAGTGCTGCGGCTCAAAAACCTCAGCGCCGCCGGTGTTCCCCTCGACAGCGCGGCGCGCATGATCGACGAGGAGGGTGTCGCCTCGGACTTCGACGCGGTGCTCGACGATATCGATCGGGGGTTGTCGGCGAAGATCGACGAACTCACCGCGCAACGATCGGCCATTGCTGCGGCGCGGGCAGCCAACACCACCCCGGACCTCCCGAGCGGGCTGCTGCGTTTTGTGGACTTTTTAGCGGGCGCGTCCGCGTCGCTGGCGGCTACCGGGCGCGACCAACTCGCCCTGCTCGCGCACCTCGACCATCAGGCCGGTGCGCTCAACGTTGCGGCGTTACTCGAGCACTTTTTGCCTGTGCGAGAGCAATTCATCGCACTGAGTGAACGGTTCGAGACCGTCTCAAATAACTCGAACGAGATCGAACAACTCGTCGCGGACTTCCGCACGTTCAGTGACGAGGTCGCCGGCACCTACCCCGCCGACCAGATGGGGTGGATGCAGACGCCGCGTTTTGTTGCGCTGATGGAATCGTACGAACGCGACACGCTCACCGAGGCGCAGGCCGCCGTGATGTCGGCGCTCATGGATGATTCGAGCGACGGGCAGCGCAGCAAGATCGACGGGCAGCGCAGTTCGAGCGACGGGCAGCACAGCTAGATCGCGGCCTCGCCCATCAACCAGCTGACCACGTCGGTCGCGCTCCACCCGTCGGGATGGTCGGCATACAGCGCGGTCGCACCGTCGATGTCGGAGCCGAGTGTCACGAGCGGCGGTTCGACGTAACCGGTGGCACGCACCTGCCCGAGCCCGACCGTGGCCGTCAGCGCGTTGCACAGGCAGGCCCGCCCGACGGTGTCCGCTTCGTCGCCACCCTTCCGCACATACATGTGCACCGGTTCGCCCGGGCAGCGGAACCCGACGCTGCCGTCCGTGCGCTCGTAGGGTTCGCGGAGGTAGCTCAGGTCACACAGCCGAGTGCGTGCCTCGGCGGCATCCACATCGGACATCGACCCGGGCAGCTGCGCGACTTTGAAGGGAAACCCGGTCGGGGAGGTCGCCGCGCTGTTCAGCACGGTGAGCTCGGTCTCGCCCAGCCGCGCCACAATCTGTTCACGCAGCGAAACGGTCAGTCCCGATTCGCGACTCAGCGCAAAAAGTGTGCCCACCTGCACTCCTGCGGCACCGGCAGCGAGGGCGTCGCGCACGCGGTGCGGCTGGCCATAGCCACCCGCCAACCAGAACGGCAGACCGAGGGCGGCGATTTTGGTGAGGTCGGCGTTGTCGCGGTCTCCATAAACGGGTTGTGCCGAGGCATCCAGCACCATCCGACCCCGCGGCGGCGCGCTGTGACCACCCGCCGACGGGCCCTCGATGACAAACCCGTCGGGACGGATATCGGCGTCGCGCGCCAGGTAAAACGCGAGCATGTGCGCCGAGACGATGGCCAGAAACAGGGGTGCCCGCAGCACGGGGAGCGCGTCGCCGAGCAGTGCCTGCGGGTCGATGCTGAGGGTGCGGACGGCGTCAGATCCGTGGACGTCGATGGTGATGGATGCTCGGCGGCCAGCAACGAGGTCGCGCAAGAGCTGGGGGATTTCACGAGGGATGCCGGCGCCCATCAACACGTAGTCGACGCCCGCGATCAGGGCGCCCAGCATGGCGGCGGGGGTGGCGAGCTGCACCTTCTCCATGTAGTTGATCCCGACGAGGCCGCTGTGGCCCTCTTTCGCGAGCCACACCTCCACAAAGTTGCCGAGGATCGCCAGCTGTTGTTGGGCGGCAGTGGGATGGAGGGCGAGTTTGGGGACGGGGAGGTAGGAGACGCCGGCGGGGCGCCCGGCGGGGAGGAAGTAGCGGGCGAGTACGGGCCCAACAAAAGACTGCTCGGGAAAGTGCGCGAGAGCGCGACGGATGTCACCCTGTGAATCGCCGTCCTGCAGGCGACGAGCGAGGACCGAGTCGAGCGCGATGCCGGAGACCACTCCGAGCTGGCCGGTCTGGGAGACGGTGCGAGCGAGGGTCCACGAGGAGACCGCCATACCCATCCCGCCCTGGATCACCACGGGGAGCGAATTAGCAGTCACACGAACCTCCAAAGGGATACGCAGCGCGCATCGTGGGGTCAGGTTAGTGCGGCCCCGACGGACATTTATGAGAGGTCAGTGTCAAATAAAAGGTGCCTACACCCGGGTGCTTTATGGTGGCTAGAGGCGAGCGTCATAGGTCTCGAAAAAGGTGGCGCCAGGGGTATCCCGCAACACGCCGATCAGGCGAATGAAGTCGAAAAAACCGAGCACATTTAGGGCGAGAGAATCCGCGGAAAATGGCGACGTTTCCACTACATGCACCCTGTTAGACAACACCGCACCGCTAGATGTAGTGGCGCGGATTGATAGATTCTGGGTGTGAAGCAAAGCTCAACTCATCAGGCGCAGGCAGCAAAAGACGGTACCAACGGCATTGTTCTCGAGGTGCCGAATCCGGCCCTGGACGCCATCAAGATTGTCAAACGAGACGGCCGCCGGGTGCCGTTCGACAACACCAAAATTCACGACGCTCTGATCAAGGCTGCGGCCGGTGTGCACGAGCGGATGAACCCTCTGGTGTATCGCGCGATCAGCGACATCATCGCCGATGTCGACCGGGAGATCGCGGGTCGGTTCACGACCGACATCAAGATTTACGAAGTGCAGAACATTGTTGAGCACGCGCTGCTGGAGAGCCGCGAATACGATCTCGCCGAGGCCTACATCAGCTACCGCACGCAGCGGGACTTCGCTCGGATCAAGTCCACCGACATCAACCACTCGATCATCACCCTGATGAGCAAAGATTCCTCGGTGGTCAACGAAAACGCCAACAAAGACAGTGACGTCTTCAACACCCAACGGGACCTCACGGCGGGCGCCGTGGGTAAAGCCATGGGGCTGAAGATGCTTCCTCCCCACGTTGCGAACGCCCATCAAAAGGGCGACATCCACTATCACGACCTCGACTACAGCCCCTATGCGCCGATGACCAACTGCTGTCTCATCGACTTCGCGGGCATGCTCAGCCGCGGCTTCCGCATCGGGAACGCCGACGTCGAGCCGCCGAAATCCATTCAGACGGCTACCGCGCAGATCTCGCAGATCATCGCGAACGTGGCGTCGAGCCAGTACGGCGGATGCTCTGCAAACCGGGTCGACGAGCTGCTCGCGCCGTACGCACGGGAGAACTTCGCCAAACACCTGCGCGACGCCGACCAGTGGATCAGTGACGAGTCCCTGCGCCGTCCGTTCGCCGAGGAGAAGACCCGTAAAGACATTTACGACGCGATGCAGAGCCTCGAATACGAGATCAACACCCTGTTTACGTCGAACGGGCAGACGCCGTTTGTCTCGCTCGGTTTTGGCCTCGGCACGGACTGGTTCGAGCGCGAGATCCAGCGGGCGATCCTGCAAATTCGCATCGACGGTCTGGGCAGCGAGAAGCGCACCGCGATCTTCCCCAAACTCATCTTTACCCTCAAAAAGGGCCTCAACCTCGGCTCCGACGACCCGAACTACGACATCAAGCAGCTGGCGCTCGAGTGCTCCACCAAACGGATGTACCCCGACGTGCTGAGCTACGACACAATCGTTGACATCACGGGCAGCTTCAAGGTGCCGATGGGATGCCGGTCGTTTTTGCAGGGCTGGACGGATGCTGCCGGCAACGACGTCTCTGAGGGCCGAATGAACCTCGGTGTAGTCACCATGAACCTCCCGCGTATCGCACTCGAAGCCGCGGGCGACACCGCCAAGTTCTGGAGCATCCTCGAGGATCGCCTGGAGATTTCCCGCGACGCCCTCGTGTACCGCATCGAGCGCTGCACCCAGGCAACACCCGCGAATGCCCCGATCCTCTACGTCTACGGCGCCTTCGGCCAGACGCTCGAGCGCACCGACTCGGTCGACACCCTTTTTAAAGACGGTCGCTCCACCGTCTCGCTCGGCTACATCGGTTTGTATGAGGTGGCCGCGGCCTTCTTTGGCGGCGAGTGGGAGGGCAACCCCGAGGCGAAGGCGTTTACGCTCGACATCCTCAAAACCCTCGACGCCCACACCAAGGCGTGGACGCGCGAGTATGGCTACCAGTTCAGCGTGTACTCGACCCCCAGCGAGAGCCTCACCGACCGGTTCTCCCGCCTCGACCGGGCGAAGTTCGGGTCGGTGGAGAACATCACCGACAAGGAGTACTACACCAACAGCTTCCACTACGACGTGCGCAAAAACCCCACGCCGTTTGAGAAGCTCGACTTCGAACAGGACTACCCCGAGTATTCCTCCGGCGGGTTTATCCACTACTGCGAGTACCCCGTGCTGCAGCACAACCCGAAAGCGCTCGAAGCGGTGTGGGACTACGCCTACGACAAAGTCGGTTACCTCGGCACCAACACCCCGATCGACCGGTGCTACGCGTGTGGCTTCGCTGGCGACTTTTCGCCCACCGAGCGCGGGTTCGAATGCCCGGACTGTGGCAACAGCGACCCGCAGAGCTGCGATGTGGTCAAGCGCACCTGTGGCTATCTCGGTAACCCGCAGGCTCGCCCCATGGTGCACGGCCGCCACCAGGAGATTGTGTCGCGGGTCAAGCACATGGCCGGGGCGACCGGCAGCAGCGGCTCGCTCTAGCGCGGGGGAGGAGGTCGACCATGCGAAAGCCTCAACCGGGGCAATGGCTCTCAGACACGGTCAGCCAGGGGTACGTCGGCGACTACAAACCGTTTATGTTCGTCGATGGAGAGGGTGTGCGGTGCAGCCTGTATGTCAGCGGCTGTTTGTTTGCCTGTGATGGATGCTTCAACCGCGCGACCTGGAATTTCCGTTACGGCACGCCCTACACCGCCGAGCTCGAAGACCGCATCATCACCGACCTGCGCCAGCCTTACGTGCAGGGACTGACCCTGCTGGGCGGGGAACCCTTCCTCAACACCGCGGTGTGCCTGTCACTAGTGCGCCGGGTGCGCGCGGAGTTCGGCGACAGCAAAGACATCTGGTCGTGGAGCGGATACACCTACGATGAACTGCTGCTCGACAGCGCCGACAAGGTGGAGCTGCTGCGCAGTATCGACGTGTTGGTGGATGGTCCGTTTGAGAATGATAAAAAGGACTTCACGCTCCAGTTTCGCGGCAGCAGCAACCAGCGGATCATCGACGTGGCACGGTCGCTCGACGAGGGCCGGGCGGTGCTCTGGGCGAAGCGGGTGGATGCCGAGCGGGCCTACGAGCAGATCGAGAAACAGAGTCTGATCTGAGTGCTGGCGCCTAACGCTTCTTTCGACGACTCGGGTACGGCTGCCCGGGGGAGTCTTTGGGCAGGTCCATACTCGAAAACGGCTCGCTGGTCGCGATCAGAATCCCGCGCTGCGTCAGGGTGTCGATCAGCGCGGCGGTCAGCGTGCGGACGTTCCTGCGTTGCTGGAGTCCGTCAGTCAGGCTGATCGTCACCCGGGTTGCGGCATCCGCGGGTTCGGTGAAGACCACAATCCGTCCCCACCCGTTGGGGCGTCCCATCAGCTGCAACACGAGGTCGATGTTCAGAACGTCGAACCAGTACTCGCGCCATTGGGTGCCGTGTTCGTAGACGGCGACACCGTCGACCACATCGCCGGACCGCGTGTAGTGGCCGCCGACCATCACCTCGTGGGCGATGCCGTGCACGGTTTCCGCGTCGGCCGCGACATCGATCCAGCGTGCGGGCAGGTACTTGATGCCGTTGCGTGTGGAGGTCATTGGTCCAGCATGGCAGGGCGGGCGGCGCAGCGCGGAACTGGGTGGGGTGGATGCTCCGGGCCACTCCCGCTGAAAAATCCTTGGACAATCCTGAGGTTTTGATGCCCAGAAACTGAGACGAACACGACACGATTAGTTATGGGACGCAAGGTCCTGCGTTTCCCTGCCGGTCGTAGGGACTGCGCTAGAGAGTGTTTGTCCGCTTTTCGCGGTGACGGGTTACTACATGAGCACCACTTTGATCGATCCTGTGGCGCGTGTACTGGTTGTTGATGACAACGCCGACCATAACTATCTTCTGACCACCCACCTCGAGCGGGCCGGTTGCACAGTGTCTGCGGTGACGTCCGCGGAGCTTGCCATCGAGGCGCTCGACACGTTTACGCCCGACATGGTGTTTGTCGACCTGCTTCTGCCCGGCATGAGCGGTCGTGACCTTGTCGCGTGGCTCCGCGATCCGCGTCGGGTGCAGACCATTGTGGTGACGACATCGGTACTCGATGCCGCCGACCATCCTGAGGCAGACAGTACCCTCATCAAGCCGTTTAGTCGCCGGGCGGTACTTCAGCTGGTGACGGACTTCGCCCCACGGCATCCGCACCACGCCTGACGCCGCCGCCTCACTCGCTACCGCAGCGGCGCCGGATCGCGCGTGCCGGGCACGGTGTGTTCCTGGTCGGCAACCTCGAGAGCCGAACGCAAGTACGCCGCGTATCCCTCGGGAGTGCGCCCCTGACGACGGCCCGACGTGATGACCTCGCACTCATCGGACGGCAACAGCGTCAACCCGCGAGCGACGAGCCGGTCAACAAGGGTGACATCTTCGTGCGCGGGTTGGGCGAGAAAGCCGCCCACCGCGAGGTAGGCGTCGGCACGAACGCCCAGGTTGGCGCCGTGAACGTGTCCATTCGGGCGACCGGGGGTGTGGGTCGCCTGCCAGACCCGGATCTGGTTCGACGATAGGTCGTCGAAGTCGGGCCGCACCGTTCCGATCATGCCCGCGAAACCGCGGCGGGCAATCTGCACCTGCGTGAGAATCCAGGTGAGGGGAACCCGCGAGTCGGCATCAGTGTTACCGATCCACACCCGCTCGAGGGGGCAATCGAGCTGTTCCAGCGCGAGCTGCACACCACTCGCCCGGGCCGCACCGACGTTGTGGCCGTCGACGGCGCACACACGTACCCCGGCGAACTCGCAGGCGATCTCGACAGTGCGGTCGGTGCAGGCATCGGCAACAACGACCACCTCAACGTGTGGGGTGGTGGGGTCGGTGTCCTGGGCGAAACGCACTGCCGCGAGCATGGCGTCCAGCGCTGCACCGATGAGTGCCTCTTCGTTGTGGGCGGGAATCACCACCACAAAGGCGTCGAGGCGAGAATCCGGGTGCGCGTTGGAGGGAACGGTCGTCATAGAAGACCGGTGCGTTCGGCGACCGAGCGCCCGTCGGGGGAGAACACCTCGAGCACAAAGTCGGCCTCGACGTGCACCGCGATGCGCGTGAGTCCGGGTCGCTTGCGGATTGCCGCGTGCACGTCGTCGCCGCTCAGCGGATAGTCGTCGACAGGATGCCGCCAGTGGCAGGCCACCAGGGTTCCTGAGTGGCCGAGGCTCGTTTCGATGCGTTCGAGAACCTCGTCGAGAGTGGCGGTGTCGAAGTAGTAGCCGACCTCGGAGAGCAGCACCAGATCGAAGCGGCGGTCGGGAAAACGGCGCCCGACGTCCATCCGTTCAACGGTGACCTGCGGGGAGCCCACGAGGCGCGAGCGGGCACGGTCGACCGCGGCCTGGGAGATGTCGACGGCGAGCAACGAGGCACACCGTTCGGCGAGCAACTCGGTGAGGACCCCGATGGAGCATCCGATCTCGAACGCGGATTCATAGCGTTCGGCGGGCAGCGCCGCGAGGGTGATGGCGCGTTTACGGTTCTCGTACCAGCGGGTCTCGAATCCCCAGGGGTCGGGGCGGCGCGCGTAGGCGGCGTCGAAATATGCTCCGGACAGGGATGCTTCGGCGGCACTATCGCCGGTGGCGTGGGTCACAAATACCTCCATGGTGCGGCCGAAGTTGCGCAGGAATCGGGGGTGCAGCACGGCCTCGTCGCCGGGAGCAGCGGACCGCGGCAGAACCTGCGAAGGGTAGGCGGCGATCGCCAGTCGTTTGGCCGCGAGCGACGCCGGTCGCAGGGAGAGCGACTCGAGATGCGCCCACGGAGTGATCGCGTTGTCGGGGGTGGACCAGTGCCACATCCAGATCGGGTACTCCAGCAGTCGGAGGGCAAACGACGCGGCAAGGTCGGCGCAGATCTCGCCCACCACCCGGTGGTCGCGATGGCCGTCCCCGCGCCACGGCACCACCAGCATTGTGGTGCCCGGCGACCGTTCAAGGAGCGACGCGAGGGCGTCGTGCACGTCGTCGCGGAGTTCGCGGATGCCGCCGTCGGGGAATCCCAGGAGCGTGACGGCGGTACCGGGAGCGAGAATGTTGATGGCTTCGCGGGCCTCCGCGGCTCGGATGGCGGCGAGTGCAGCGGGGTCAGCGCTGGGTGATGACGGGTGCGACGCCGCGCCATCCGTCACCACTATCACCTCGAGCGGGATGCCGAGAGCAAAACACTCCGCAATCAGCCCTCCGGCGCCGAGCGTTTCATCGTCGGGATGCGCTGCCACCACAATGACCCGGTCGTTCGCTCCGAGGTCGATGGGACGCAGGGCAGACAGGCGACCGTCTGTGGTCCACGCTTCGGCGGGGGTGCCTGGGAGGCTCGAGTCGAACGTCACCATGGTGCACTCCCCGCCCGCACCAGCGCGCCACCGAGGGACGCTTCGTCCCGTTCGGCGTGATGCTGGCGCACATAGAGCTGAAGGTCGGCGACACGTTTGGCGTGGTCGGCATCCTGCGCGAGAGGCGCCGGGCCGAGACTGTGACCCACCCGTTCGGCGACAACCTCGCAGGCGCGGGCAACTGTGGCGCGCACACGCTTGGCGAGCAGGCGTCCCTCGGCTCCCTCGGCATCGCCGTTGTCCACGAGGTAGGCGGCCTCGGCCAGCGCGCGCCGGGCGCTCTGCAGTACTTCGTCGATCGCACCGAGGTGCATCAGGGCGATGGGATCGGGCTCACGCCGTTGGAGTGCGGCGAAGAGGGTACGGGCCAGACCCACGGCGCCGCCGAACCAGCACGCGGCGACGCCAATTCCACCCCAGGAGAATCCGGGTCGAGTGAGGTACCAGCCGGGCTCACCCACCGGATAGCCGAGCACGTCCGCGAAACGAACGGGGCCGCTGGGAATCTCGGTGAGTCCGCGAGCCTGCCACGCGGAGTTGTCCGTGATGATGCCGCTCTGGCGCAGGTCGACCGCGAACAGTGCCCGGGCGCCGGTGTCGAGGGTCACGGTCACCAGGGCGGCGTCGAGGCGATCGGCGAGGGAACACCACGGTTTGATACCACTGATCGACCACGGCGAACCGGATTCACCCGCGCGGGCGCGTAGCGGTTCGGGGCTGCCTTCGGCGGCGAACACACCCCAAGTGCAGCCGACGGTGCCGGCGATGGGTGGCAGTTCGCCGGACGGGGCCTGATCGAGAATGGCGAGAGCGTCGAGGTGGGGTTCAATGGCCCGAGCCGCTCCGAGGTCATGGCTCGCGATGCTCGCGAGGGCCTCCCAGAGCGCCCGGGTTTCTCCGGAGCCCGGCAGGGCTCCTCGTGCACCGAGAACCACACCAAGTTCGAGGGCGGCGGCAACGTCGCGGGGAAACTCCTCGGCCGGGCGGGCGTCGAGCAGACTGAGGCGGTCAGCGCCCGTCAACACGGGAGACAACACAACCTGGGCGGGCGCAATCGATTCGGTCACTGGTTGGTTCTTCCTGGGCCGGGCAGATACAGGCGCCATACACTTCCTCACCGGTGTGGGTGCCGCTGTGTCCGTATCGGTACGGGGCGGAGCCTACGCGGCAGGAAGGTGGGACACCACGATATTGCATGGTCGAACGGGGTCTGAGGGGCTTGCCAAGACCATAATTCGACGGTAGCGCTCGGAAATGAATTCGACGCGCGGAGCTGAGGAAAATTGTGAGCGTGTTCGGATGCCGCGCCGAGCGCCGCTGACAGCGGTGGGTGCAGCCGCTAGCGTGGACCTGAAGCGGTCTGTTGTGGAGAGGCGTCTGCTATCGCGGATGCTCGGCAGGCCCGATAGGAGAGTCACTGATGGACAACATGACGATGCAGATGATGGAAATGCACTCCAAAGACATGGCTATCACCGGGATGGACATGGGCATGATGCAGGAGTGCATCGAGGCCTGTGCCGCGGGCGAGCAGGCGGCCACCATGTGCGCCGACTCGATGATGGACGACTCCATGATGATGTGTCGCAGCATGTGTGCCAACGCGGCAGACGTGATGAACACCATGATGCGGATGATGATGCGCCCGGCGGGTATGCAGGGCGAGACCATGATGGGGATGCTGTCGGCAACCATGATGATGGCGACGGCCTGCGCCGACGAGTGCATGCGTCACGCTGAGATGAGCGAAGAGTGCCGGATGTGCGCCGAGGTCTGCCGCCAGTGCGCCATGTCTTGCCAGAAGATGATGGACTCGATGTCGATGGCCTAAGCCCCGATCAGGCGTTCCACCGCCGCAGGCAATTACCGCTCGTCGAGCGAGACTGCGACGAGCACGTTGACGCGCTCGCGACCGATCGCGAGTGCGTGGTAGAGCCCGTGCAGTGAGACCGGTGTGCCCGCGGGGAGGCTGTGGGTGCGGTCGATGTGGTTCCACACCCAGACGGTCTCGTCGACATCCCCACCCGGTGCGCTGTCGAGCAGGGCGAGTTCGATCCAGCCATTGGACGATGCTGAGCGCACCAGCGCGTCGCGCCACTTGCTCGGGGTTGCCGCGGTGACCCGCTCCTGGAGGGCGCGGAGGGTGCGGCCGGCGCCGTGAGACGAGCAGCTGTCGCCGGTGGAGTTGTCGCACTGCATAACGCTGCGCACTCCCGGTGTCAGATTTGTCATCTTGGCCTCCTCCCGTGTTGCCACGAACCTGCGTTCTCCACGAGTCTTTCGCTTGATATGGAGTGTAGGTTTCGGCGCCGGCCGGGTCACCTGTCGCCGTAACAGGACGACATGTAGAGAGTTGTTCAGAAACGCACTACTCGGGCACGCGTGCTGATACCTCGTCGAGCCGGGCGAGCTCTGCGTCGGTGAGGGTGAGGAATGCCGCGGCCATCAGGCTGTCGAGTTGCTCAACCACGCGCGCGCTGGCGATCGGGGCGACTACGGTCGGCTTAGCCTGCAGCCAGGCGAGAGCAACGGTTGCCACCTCTGTGTTGTTCGCGGCGGCAATCTCGTCGAGGGCGCTGACGACCGCGAGGCCCTCGTCGCTGAAGTATCCGCCGGCCATCTGACCGCGAGCGGCACCCGCGAGATCGTCACGCGAGCGGTACTTGCCGGTGAGGAACCCGGCGGCGAGAGCAAAGTAGGGGACCACACCAAGCGCATGCTTCTCGGCCAACGGAGCGATGTCCCGCTCGAACGCCTGGCGGTGCACGAGGTTGTACTGGGGCTGCAGCGCGACGGGGGTCGCGAATCCGTTCGCCTCGGCGATCGCAAACCACTCCGCGATACGAGCGGCGCTGTAGTTGGAGAGGCCGATGTAGCGAACCGTGCCGGCGACAACAAGATCGTTGAACGCAGAGACGGTCTCTTCGAGCGGAGTCGAGGCGTCATCGAAGTGGGCGTAGTACAGGTCGATGTAGTCGGTGCCCAGGCGGGCGAGGGATGCCGTGGATGCCGCAGCGACATTGGCCGCAGACAGGCCACGGAACTCGGGGTGCTGACTGACCTTGGTGCCAATCACCACGTCGTGACGATTGCCGCGCTTCGCCATCCACGAGCCAATGATTGTCTCCGACTCTCCGCCCGAGTTGCCATCGACCCACGCCGAATAACCATCGGCGGTGTCGATGAAGTTTCCACCCTGGGCGGTGAAAGCATCAAGCACGGCTTCACTGGTGGATTCGTTCGACGTCCACCCGAAGGTGTTCCCGCCGAGGGCGAGGGGGAAGATCGAGAGGTCGGAGGAGCCGATCGTAGGCATGAGGTCCTTTCGTAGACGGTACCTCTGGACTAACTGTTGCCCTTCGCGCCATATTCCAGTCGCGCCGACTCTCCGACCTCTCCCGACCCCTCCCGACCGCTGCGGGTGATCGGCCTTACTGGTTGGCCCCGTCGGAGACGTCGGCATCCGTGGTGCCTCCGGTGGTGCCCATCGTGTTGTCTTCTATCGTGGCGTCGTCGATCCCGCCCATGCTGGTGCCGGATCCCGTTGCACTTGATCCCGGCTGCGCCAGGATGTCGTCGCCATCGTTGGGTGTGCCACCGTCCTGGCCCGCGCCGCTCCTCTCCTTCAGCTCGTCGGTGACTTCTTCGTCGTTGTCGCCCGTGATGCTCATGGTTACTCCTTCGGTGGTCGATGGGTGATGTTCTCCCACGCTAGGGCCCACCTGTGACTTTGACGGTGGGCCTTGTCCGTGACGGGGTGCGCCTTTAACATCGGCAACAGGAGGTCTCCCATGGTTCCGTGGACGGACGATGACGTCCCGGACCAGACCGGCCGAACCGCCGTGGTCACGGGTGCGACGAGTGGCCTGGGGTTGCGCGTCGCCGAGGTCCTCGCCAGCAAGGGAGCTCGGGTGGTGGTCACCAGCCGGGATCCTGCACGCGGGGCACGTGCCCTCAAGCGGGTGCAGGACGCGAGCAGTGATGAGGGGCCGGAACTGGTCATGCTGGATCTGGGCAGCCTCGGGTCGGTGCGTGCCGCGGCATCCGCCATCCGTCACCGAATAAACGACCGCCTCGACATCGTGGTCAACAATGCGGGGGTGATGGCACCCAAATTTCAGTACTCGGCCAACGGCATCGAACTGCAGTGGGCGACCAACGTGTTCGGCCCGGCGGCGCTCACACGCTTGCTGCTGCCGGCGATTGTGGATGTTCCAGGGAGCCGAATTGTGGGCGTGAGCAGCATCAGCCACTTCGCGGGGCGCTTTGACCCCGGGCGACTGGACGCGGACATCGCCGGTGAGCAGTACAACCCGTTCGCCTATTACGCCCGGACCAAGCTGGCGGCGCTGCTCTACGCGCGCGAGCTGGAGCGCCACCTGCGGAGAACGGGCGCGCAGACCGTGAGTCTTGCTGCCCACCCGGGTTGGAGCCTCACCGGGATCGGAACAAACGCGGACTACGGATCGGACCTCGCCAAACGGGTGATGACGGGAGTGACGGCGCGGGTCGCGCAGTCCGCAGCGTCCGGGGCGCTGCCCCTGCTCTACGCGGCGACGGCACCGGGGGTGCGGGGTGGCCAGTATTTTGGGCCGAACGGGGTGTTGGAGCTGCGGGGAGGGCCAGCACGGGCGGCGCGCAGCCCCAGTTCACGCAGCGACGAGCTCGGCACAGCCCTGCTCCGGGCCATCGATGAGTTGACAGGTGTTGCCCGCCCGGCAGTGCGGGTCTAGCCTCCCGTTATGATCCCGCTGCCCACTCTCGTCGCGTTCACCGCCACCACCATGCTGTTTGTGGTGATCCCCGGCCCGAGTGTTCTTTTTGTGATCGGACGGGCGCTGTCGTTGGGCCGCACCGGGGCACTGCTCAGTGTGCTGGGCAACGCGTGCGGTTTTCTGGTGCAAATCGCGGCGATCGCGCTGGGCCTCGGGGTGATCATCGAGCGATCGATTGTGTTGTTCACCACCATCAAGATTGTGGGTGCGCTGTTTCTTGTCTACCTGGGCGTTCAGGCGATCCGGCATCGAAAACACCCCGTTGCCCGCGGGGAGGTTCCGGTGGTCAGCCGCTGGCGTGCGCTCGGCGAGGGTGCCGTTGTGGGTGTGAGCAACCCGAAGTCGATTGTGTTTTTTCTTGCGGTGCTCCCGCAATTTGTGACGGTGTCGGCCGGCAACGTGTCATTCCAGCTCGCACTGCTCGGCGCGATTTTCACCGTGCTCGCGGTGCTCAGCGACAGCGTCTGGGCCATTGGGGCCAGCGCGGCCCGCACCTGGTTCGCGCGCTCGCCGCGTCGACTTGAGGTACTGGGAGCGACGGGTGGTGTCGCCATGATCGGTCTCGGTGGGGCAATGGCGGTGTCGGGCTCGAAGAGCTAGCCGAGCTGGTGTGACTAAGTCGAGCGCAGCAGTGGGGCGGCTCAGTCGAGCGCAGCGGTGTGGCTAACTCAGTCGAGCGCTGCGGTGGAGCTAGCTCAGTCGAGCGCTGCGTCGAGCACGGCCGCGGTGATCGCGTCGCGCACGTCCGCGTCGTCGGCCGTGGCCGTTCCGTCGCCGGGCTGTACCCCGTAGTCGCCGAAGCTCGCGTGGTTTGCACCCGCGATCTCCACAAACTCGGTGGACGCCGGAAGCAGGTCGGAGGCTCCCTCGATTTTGTCTGAGGTACTGAGTCCGTCGTTCTCGCCCGCGATGCTCAAGACCGCCACCGGGGAGTCGCTGATGTCGGCGGCGCAATACGAGCCGAAGAAGACGAGGCCCACAATCGGCGCGGTGCTGCTGCCCGGGGCATCCTGATCCGCATCGTCCCCCTGATCGGCGACGTACTGGCACGCGCGCACACCGCCCAGGGAATGACCGCCGACCAACCAACGGTCAACACCCGGCGCGAGGTCGGAGAAAGTGGTGAACGGGCGCCACTCGAGGATGGCGAATCCCAGGATCGGACGCGCGATAACAACGGTCAGGCCGGCTTCAGCGAGTCCTGACAGTTTCTCGGCATACGCCGCGGGCGACACCCGGGCGCCGGCGAGGAATACAAGGCCTTCACCTGTGGCGCCGTCACGCGGGGCGAGGATAACTGCGTCCGCCGTTTCGGTCACCAGCAGGGAGTCGTCGGCGCGCACCCGGTCGAGGGGCGCTTCTTCCGGAAGAAACGGAGTGCTCGCATAGACGGCGAACGCCAGTATCGAGAGCAGGAGGAGGGCGCCGATGCCAACGAGGGCACCTTTAATGCGCGAGGCGCGACGAGGAGTGCGCGATGCCCGGGAACGAGAGGCAGCGCGGGAGGACTCAGGCAATGAGGCGGGCCGGCTCGATGGCGGGCGACGAACGCGGCGGTGAAGACAGCACGGTTGATTTAATCACAGACGGGGAAAGCGCGGATGCCGCAGGGGTGGCCGCGGTAAGTGCGCCGGTCGAACGTGCGCCGGTCGCGAGCACGGTCGTCGCGAGCACGTCTGTCGCGAGCACGGGGGAGCGCAACGTCGAGGCGACCTCCCGAGCGATCGACTCGGCGAAGGTCTGCGCGAAGAAGGCGTCGTCGTCGGTGTGGCGTATGGTGACGGCGAATGTTCCGCCGGGACCAAGCGTGCTCAGCAGTCGATCGTGCACGAGGTTGTACACCAGACGCTGCAGCTCCTCCTCGGACGGAGGCGTCACGGGTGCGCGCCGCAGCAGTGAGGGCCGGAGGAATCGCGAGATCTTGTTCACGGGGGCACCTTTCGTGACGGTGTGGCTTTATTGTGTGCCTGCGTCCCGCACCGACTGCCCCGACACGCCGGTGCCCGTTCCCCGGTGACTGCGGGAACGGGCACTGGTTAATGCGCGGTGTACTGCGGTGATCACGCGGTGGGGTGGATGCCCGGACGGCGCTACTTCTTGGCCGAGCCGAAGACCTCGTCTTCCATGGCGTCATAGCCCTCGACGGCGGGGTCCCCGTGCAGCCCGCCGCTCAGGGCGTACTCCTCCTCGGGGGAGAGCACAAGCTTGTGTCGCCCGATCACCGCGAAGATGATGATGCCCACCACAAAAATGACGAGGAAGGTGATAACCGCGAGGCGGAAGTCGGGGGCCAGGAGAATACCGACGAATGCGAGCACCGCGATAAGTCCAGCGACGATGGCGCCCGGGATGCCCGTGGGGCTCGAGTACGGCCGGGTGGCGTTGGGGAACTTACGGCGCAGGATGATGTACGAAATCATCTGCATGATGTACGAAATGACCGCGCCGAAGACGGCGATAAACAGGATGATTCCGTTGACCGCTCCCGCGATCTCCGGGGCGACAGTTCCCACCACGGTGACGGCAACGAGGATCAGGAATCCGATCACACCACCAACAACCAGTGCGACCCAGGGAGTCTGGTGTTTGGCGCCCGTCAGGGAGAGGAACTTCGGGTAGTAGCCCGCCCGGGACAACGAGTACATGTTGCGGCCGTAGGCGAACATAATGCCCTGCAGCGAGGCGAGGAGTCCGATCAGGGCGAACGCGGAGATGATGGCGGCAACGCTGTCGGGCAAAAACTCGCGGAAGCCCACCAGGATGGGCTCGTCGAGTCCGGGTGAGACGGTGAGTGCGGCCGACCCGGTCACACCCGGGTTGAGGAACAGCACGAGGATCGCGAAGAATGCGAGCGTCACCACACCCCACACACTCGCCTTGGGGATGTCTTTGGTGGGGTTCGTCGCTTCTTCCGCGGCGAGCGGCAACTCCTCAATACCCAGGAAGAACCAGATGGCAAAGGGGAGGGCGAAAAGGATGCCCATCACACCGAAGGGAAGGAACTCCGAGTTGCCCTCGGTGGGTGCGATGTCGAGCAGCTTGCCGAAGTCGACCGAGCCGGTGGCGAAGGCGACAACGCCATACACGAGCAGAACACCCATCGAGATGATGGCCACGATGAGGGCAAAGCGGAAGCCGACCGAAGCGCCCAACGAGTTGAGGCCAATAAAGATGGCGTAGAGCACAATCCACCAGATCCAGGCCAGGTCGGGTCCGTCGGCGGGCGACAGGGTGAATCCGGCCAGCTCGAAGATGATGCTGTCGAGGTAGTAGGCAGAGAACAGCACCACCACCGCGGTGGTGACCACATACTCAATCGTCTCGGCGAGCCCCGTGATAAATCCTCCCCACGGGCCCATCGCCGCCCGGGCGAAGGAGTAGGCACCACCCGTGTGGGGCATCGCGGCGGACATCTCGCCGATCGAGAAGATCATGGTGAAAAACATCACAATGATGATTGCGGTGGCGATCAGCAGGCCACCCCATCCGGCAACTCCCAGGCCGGGGTTCCAGCCGGCGAAGTCACCGGAGATGACGGCCGCAATTCCGATGCCCCAGAGCCCCCAGACCCCCGCGGTGCGCTTGAGGCTGCGTTTCTCGAAGTAGCCGTCTTCGGCCTTGGTATAGGTGACACCGGACCGGCTTGTGTTGTCAGCCATGAGTTCCTCCAGCTGGGATAGCAGGGTGGGGTAGCAAGGGTGGGTAGCAAGGTGGTGAAAAACGTGGGCGAGCAGGCGTGGACATGCGGCTGCGCCGCGTCCACGGGTTATCCGAGAGCATGTCGTTTATTGGTAGTCGCGTCTACCAATAGATGTAAACAGTGCGTTACAAAACCCGCAACCGCCCAAGGGACCGCTGTGGTGTAATGGTCGGACTGTCCGCTCGATAGAGGGAATTGGCCGCATATGACAACGCTCGCCGCACACCCACGGTCCGGCAATCTCACCATCGACGAGCTCAAATCACTCGTTGCTGCGCGCGAGATCGATACGGTCATCATCGCCTTCACCGACATGCAGGGGAGGCTGGTGGGCAAACGCGCCTCGGCCCGGTTGTTCCTCGAGGAGCTGGCGACCCACGGTGCCGAGTGTTGCAACTACCTACTCGCGGTTGATGTGGAGATGAACACCGTCGAGGGGTATTCGATCTCCTCCTGGGAGAAGGGCTACGGCGACATGGCCATGATGCCCGACCTCGAAACCCTGCGGGTGATTCCCTGGCTGACCGGAACGGCCCTGGTGATGGCTGACCTCACCTGGCTCGACGAGAAGCCCGTGGTGCAGAGCCCCCGCGAGATTCTCAAGGCCCAGATCGCGCGCCTCGAGGAAAAAGGGCTTGTGCCGTTTGTGGGCACCGAGCTCGAGTTCATCGTTTTTGACGATACCTACCGGTCCGCGTGGGCGAAGAAGTACACCGACCTGACCCCGGCAACCGACTACAACATCGACTACGCGATTCTCGCGTCGACGCGTATGGAGCCGTTGCTGCGTGACATCCGCAACGGCATGGATGGCGCGGGAATGTACTGCGAAGGGGTCAAGGGGGAGTGCAACCTCGGCCAGCAGGAGATCGCCTTCCGATACACCCACGCGCTGGCGACCTGCGACAACCACTCGATCTACAAAAACGGGGCCAAGGAGATCGCCGACCAGCACGGCAAGGCGCTGACCTTTATGGCCAAATACAACGAGCGCGAGGGCAACAGCTGCCACATCCACCTCAGTGTGCGCGGCATCGAAGGCGAGGCGGTGATGGCCGGCGACGGCAAGTACGGCTTCTCGAAGCTGATGGAGCACTGGCTCGCCGGCCTGCTCGCGACCACCCGTGAACTCAGCCTCTTTTTTGCCCCCAACATCAACTCCTACAAACGATATGTCGACGGCAGCTTCGCCCCGACAGCCATCGCCTGGGGAGTGGACAACCGCACCTGCGCGCTGCGGGTGGTGGGACACGGCCAGAGCCTGCGGGTGGAAAACCGTGTGCCGGGCGGCGACGTCAACCAGTACCTGGCCACGGCCGCGCTCATCGCGGGCGGGCTCTACGGCATCGAGAACGAGCTCGAGCTGCCCGATATCTTCGAAGGCAACGCCTACAGCTCGGATGCGCCGCGTGTTCCCACCACCCTGCGCGAGGCGGCCGAGCTCTTCGGGGCGTCCGAGATTGCGCGCGAGGCGTTCGGTGCGGACGTGATCGCGCACTACCTCAACAACGCCCGTATCGAACAGCAGGCTTTTGACGCCGCGGTGACCGACTGGGAGCGGGTCCGTGGTTTCGAACGTTTCTGATCCGCCGATCATTGGGCTGACCACGTACCTCGAGCAGGCGCAGACGGGGGTCTGGGATGTTCCCGCCGCATTCCTTCCGCGGGTGTACTTCGACGCGGTCACCCGTGCCGGGGGCATCGCCGTTCTGTTGCCCCCGCAGCCGGTGAACGACCGCATCGCCGAGCGTGTGCTCGACGGGCTCGATGGCATCATCCTGACCGGCGGCAAAGATATTGACCCGGCCCGCTACGGTCAGGAGCCCCACCCGACCACCGATGTTCCCCGTCTCGATCGCGACGACTGGGAAGACACCCTCCTGCGCGCCGCCATCGACCGCGAACTTCCGTTCCTCGGTATCTGCCGCGGACTCCAGGTGCTCAACGTCGCCCTCGGCGGCACACTCCTGCAACACCTGCCCGACGTGGTGGGCAGCACCAAGTACAACCTCGGGCAGGGCGACTTCAACTCCGTGCCCGTGGGGGTGGCGGCGAGCACACGACTCAGTACCCTGGTGGGCGAGTCCGTCGACGCCAAGGTCTACCACCACCAGGCCATCGACCGGGTGGCCGATGGCCTCCGGGTGTCTGCTCACTCGGGTGACGGCATCATCCAGGCCGTTGAACTCGAGACCGTGCCCTTCGGGGTCGCTGTGCAGTGGCATCCCGAGGAGTCCGGTGACGACCTGCGCCTGTTTGTTGGCCTCGTGGATGCCGCCCGGGAGTACGCAGCCCGGGAAATTCCCTCCCGCGTTCCATCAAGAAGGTAACCGTGCCCCAGATCCAATTGATCAACCCCGCCGACGAAACACTGCTGCGGATTGTGAAACACACAACGCAGGACGAAGTGGATGCCGCGGTCGCGGTCGCCCTGTCCGCCCAACGGTCCTGGGCTGCACTCGCCCCGGCCGACCGTGCGGCAGCGCTTCGTCGTTTCGCCACCGCCGTGGACACCGCGGTGGAGGAACTCGCCTGGCTCGAAGTGCGCAACTCCGGGCATCCCATCACCCAGGCACGATGGGAGGCCGGACACGTGCGCGATGTGCTGACGTATTACTCGGCTGTGCCCGAACGCCTGCTTGGGGCGCAGATTCCGGTCGCGGGCGGTATCGATGTGACCTTCCTCGACCCGATCGGGGTGGTGGGCATCATTGTTCCGTGGAACTTCCCCATGACCATCGCGGCCTGGGGGTTCGCCCCGGCGCTCGCCGCCGGCAACGCGGTGCTGCTCAAACCCGCCGAGTGGACGCCGCTCACCGCGATTCGCCTCGGTGAGCTCGCGCTCGAATCGGGGCTTCCCGCGGGGCTTTTCCAAGTGCTTCCGGGGCGCGGTCCCGTCGTTGGTGACCGTTTTGTCACGCATCCCGATGTGCGCAAAGTGGTGTTCACCGGGTCGACTGCTGTCGGTAAGCGGGTGATGGCCGGATGCGCGGAGCAAGTCAAAGCGGTCACCCTCGAGCTCGGTGGCAAAAGCGCCAACATCGTGTTTGCCGATGCTGACCTCGAGAAGGCGGCAGCGACCGCGCCCTACGCCGTGTTCGACAATGCGGGCCAGGACTGCTGTGCGCGCAGTCGCATCCTTGTGCAGCGCAGTGTCTACGACCGTTTTCTCGAACTGCTCGAACCGGCGGTTAAGGGAGTGAAGGTGGGATCCCCCGGTAACCCCGCCACCGAGATGGGTCCCCTCGTCTCCCAGGCTCACCACGACCGGGTCTCGTCGTTTGTGACCGACGAATCGCGCGTTGCCTTTCGCGGGAGCGCTCCCGATGGGCCGGGATTCTGGTTCGCGCCGACGGTGTTGCTGCCGGCATCCCGCACCGACCGTGCCGTCACCGAGGAGATCTTCGGACCGGTCGTCACCGTGCTGCCGTTCGAGGACGAGGCCGACGCGATCGCTCTCGCCAACGACACCACCTACGGTCTCGCCGGCTCTCTCTTCACCAACGACCTCGGTCGCGCTCTTCGCGTTGCGCGGGCAGTGGAGACCGGCAACCTGTCGGTGAACTCGCACTCCGCCGTGAGGTACTCCACCCCGTTCGGCGGGTTCAAACAGAGCGGTCTTGGGCGCGAACTCGGTCCCGACGCCGCGCTGGCCTTCACCGAGACCAAAAACGTTTTTATCAGTACTGACTAAAGCAGCACTGACTAAACCAGCACGACCTGAACCAGCACGACTTGAACCAGCACGACCTGAACCAGCACCAACGAACTGCCCACCGAGCATCCACCACCACAGCACATCGTCACCACTGCACATCGTCACCACAGCGCCACGACCACCAAGGAGTACCCATGCCCGTCGCACCCATCGACCTCACCCAACGCCTTCGCGGAAAGGTCGCCGTGATTACCGGAGGCGCCAGCGGCATCGGCCTCGCCACCGCTCGTCGTTTTGCGGCCGAGGGAGCGACCGTGGTGATCGGCGACTTCAACGCCCTCACCGGTGAGGCGGCCGCCAAGCTGGTCGGCGGACTGTTCGTCCAGGTGGACGTCACGGACGAGGCGCAGGTCAACAACCTCTTCGACACCGCACAGGCCACCTATGGGTCCGTCGACATCGCTTTCAACAACGCCGGCATCTCCCCGCCCGAGGACGACTCGATCGAGACGACCGAGCTGCCGGCCTGGGAGCGGGTGCAAGACGTCAACCTCAAGTCCGTTTACCTCTGCTCGCGCGCGGCCCTGCGCCACATGGTGGCCCAGCAGCGTGGGTCCATCATCAACACCGCGTCCTTTGTCGCCGTGATGGGATCAGCCACCAGCCAGATCTCGTACACCGCGTCCAAGGGCGGAGTTTTGGCGATGACCAAGGAACTCGGAGTGCAATTCGCGCGCCAGGGCATCCGTGTCAACGCTCTCTGCCCGGGTCCGGTGAACACGCCGCTGCTGCAGGAGCTGTTCGCCAGTGACGTCGAACGCGCGCAGCGTCGGCTGGTCCACATCCCGGTTGGCCGGTTTGCCGAGCCGGAAGAACTTGCCGCCGCGGTCGCCTTCCTCGCCAGCGATGACGCCAGCTTTATCACCGCGTCCACGTTCCTCGTCGACGGGGGCATCAGCTCGGCCTACGTGACCCCGCTGTAAACTGGG
>Ga0247729_10000148_pt1 | contig 34335 bp, 29 predicted proteins | sample UWRJL133311R2_FD_180958 | JGI IMG/M metagenome (GOLD analysis project Ga0247729, IMG submission 180958) | Plant litter microbial communities from Arlington Agricultural Research Station in Wisconsin, United States - UWRJ-L133-311R-2 | ecosystem: Environmental > Terrestrial > Plant litter >... | reverse complement strand
ATGCTGGACTACCGTGGCTATGGCCAGTCCGAGGGGCAACCGAGCCTGCCGGCGATTTATCAGGACATCGACGCAGCCTTCGACTGGCTGAACAAGGCCCCTGAAGTGCAAGGCAAACCGCTGATTGTGCTGGGGCAAAGCATCGGCGGCGCGCTGGGGGTGCATTACTTGGCCGAACATCCGGAGCAAAGACGCAAGCTCAAGGCGCTGGTTCTGGATGGCACGCCGGCCAGCTATCGTGATGTGGCCCGCTATACCTTGAGTACTTCATGGCTGACCTGGCCGTTGCAAACTCCGCTGTCCTGGTTGATCCCGGATAAAGACAGCGCGCTCAATGGCCTGCCACAAATGGCGGGTACACCGATGCTGATCTTCCAGAGCATGGACGACACTCTGGTGCCTTTGGCCAATGGCATCAGCCTGTATAAAGCCGCGCCGCTGCCCCGGGTATTGCAGTTGACCCGGGGCGGGCACGTCCAGACCTTTGCCGACCCCACGTGGAGGCAGGTGATGGTTCGTTACCTCGAAGATCCGCAACACTTCAACGGCCTGCGCCGCCTGGCTGAAGTGCCGAATTATTCCGCCCCATCTGACCGTGTGAAAACCGAGAGCGACAATGACTGAAGAACGCAACGCAATCCCTCTGATCCTCACCGGTCTGGGTACCATTTTCGTGACTGTCGGCAGCCTGTGGTACTACGGCTACCTGCACTTCGCCAAACCTGAAGACGCGCTGTTGCTCAATGAATTCACCATGGTCAAAACCGTGCCCGGTGAGGACTACAAAGTAGCCGCCACCCCCGCTGCGGAAGTGGCGCAGTGCATTGATGGCGTGCTGGTGTTGTTCGATACCACCCAGAAGGGCTTGTCAGGGGTATTGATCAACAGCAAGAAACAGGCCGTGCGTTGCGTGGAACAAGAGCCGCCGCAACAGTTGCAGCCTTGATGCACCTCCTGTAGGAACGTGCTTGCCCGCGATTCAGGTGACGCGGTTTTTCAGATGGTCCGCGTCATCGTTCTTCGCGGGCAAGCCCGGCTCCAATAGACTCCAAACCCTGTTGGAGCGAGGCTTGCCCGCGATAAGGGCGACTCGGTTTTCCTGAAATACCGCATCGCCTGAATCGCGGGCAAGCACCGCTCCAACAGGTCATCGCCCACCCCACCTGAGAGACACAAAAAAGCCCGACCTGTCGTCACAGGTCGGGCTTTGTGTTTACAGCGTCAGCGGTTTACTGCATCGAGGAACGCGGTGCTACCGGCTGGTTGTCGTTGGAAATAGTCACTTCCACACGACGGTTCTGGGCGCGGCCCGAGTTGCTGGTGTTATCGGCAACCGGGTATTCCTTGCCGTAGCCCTGAGCGACGATGCGTGCTGGATCAACACCCATTTTCACCAGTGCCATGCGCACGGATTGAGCGCGACGCTCGGACAGCGACTGGTTGTACGAAGCCGAACCCGAGCTATCGGTATAACCTTCAACGATCACTTTACGATCCGGGTTATCGCGCAGGTAGGTAGCGAGCTGGTTGACGTTAACCAGGCCGTTGGATTTCAGCTCAGCCTTGTTCAGGTCAAACAGCACGTCACCGAAAGTTACCAGCGTACCGCGCTCGGTCTGCTTGGCGTTGAGGCTGCCTTGCAGCGCTTTGATCTGAGCGTCACGGGCATCCAGACGGGCCTGAGCGCGCTGAGCAGCGGCGTTCTTCAGGTTTTCCTCAGCGGTGCGCAGGTTGATGGTCTGCTTGGCGACTTCAACGCGCTGATTGGTCAGATAAGCCAGTTGATCAACTTTTTTCTCGTTTTCGCTGGCGCGGAATGCGGCGTCAGCCTTGTTCAGCCAGTCGCTTGCATCCTTGGTTTCAAGGGCGGCGAGCTGAGTAGCTTTAGGGTTGCTTTGCAGCGCCGAGAAGTTGGTCCGCGCCTGTTCCAGGTTCGGGTTCGGCGGAGTCGAGCAAGCAGCGAGAGCAACACTCATGGCCAGCAGGGCAGGGATCATCAATTGTTTGCGCATAATATTTCATCCTTTAAATCGAATTCGAAATGCATGAGAAGCGTGGGTTACTGAGCCTTGACCGGCTGTACCTGACGCATGCCTTCTTCACGTAGTTCGTTGACACCTTGACGGGCGTCCTGCACCGCTTTTTCTGCCTTGGCAGCCTGGGATTTGCGCTCTGCTACGCGAGCGTCCCATTCAGCCTGTTCGGCAAGGCGGCGGGCTTCGTCATACTTCTGCTCTTGCATGGCAAGTTCAGCTTGCTTGAGCTTGTCCTGGGCCGACTTCATTTCAACGGCGGAGTACTCGGTCCCACCAGCGCTGACGGCGCTGTTGACCGCCGATTGACTCACGGCGTACTGCTCGCTCGGCGGATTGCCTGCACAACCGGCGAGGACAAAGCTGGCACCCAGTGCCAGAGCTGCGAGCTTCATGCCGCGCAGGCCTTTGAATGTGGTGTTGGCAGTGATGGTGCTCATCGTCTTGGACTCCATTATGTAACTCCTGAAAATCTTCGGTGTTTCCATGACAGTCGTGGGCCTGAAGCGTGCGAGGTAGCGAGGGCAGGGCCGTTTGCTATCCGTAGGCTTTTCTGTAATGGCTAATGGCTCGGACCGGTGCGCTTTTCGAATAGTTCAGGTTTTTTTAGCGGCAGCCATGCGTGAGTAGTCGCAAGTCGGGCCCAGAAAAATGCGACCTGGCTGATAAAGGCCAGGTCGTGTCGACGTGATCGGGGAGTTAAGTCGAGTGTTACTCGGCTTCCTGTTTTTCGGAAAGGTCATGCAGGTAGCGGCGCGACAGAGCCAGGAAACGCGGCGTAGGTCCGATGTCTTCATAGAGTGGATCGCCTTCCTCGTCGGTCGCCACTACGTGCTGGCCTTTGACATAGGGAAAGCTGGCTTCCAGCTCTTCCAGGGCTGCGCCGATCAGTTCGCCCAGTAGCTCTTCCGGGTGATGTTTGGGGTACATTTCGGTCAGCGCGGACAGGCGCGCGGCGGACTCCATGTCCAGGTGAATCGCGTAACGGGTCTTGGTCAATCGGCCTTTTGCATTCTCTTCCCAGTGCTTGGCAAGCTCACGGATTTTCATAGGGACCCCTTCGGTTACCCGCCGACGGCAGGTCTGGTCGAGTAGTGAGCCATCAGGCTCATGAATGAGATTAGCTTGATCCTGATGAATACGGATTTGGCGTGGCATACATTTTTGGTGCACTGTGGATAGAGCGGTTTTTTCCACGCTTGTTCACTGGCGACCTGTCATGAACCGTGTGGCACCCCTATATAAAAACAGTGGGAGAAAGGGACGATGGCGGATATCGATGCGCGTTTGCGCGAGGACGTTCACCTGTTGGGCGAGTTGCTTGGCAACACCATCCGCGAGCAGCGCGGGCCTGAGTTTCTCGACACGATCGAGCGCATTCGCAAAGGTGCCAAGGCTGGACGCAGGGGCTCTGCCGAAGGCGCCGAGCAACTCAGTTCCAGTGTGGACGGTTTGGGTGAAGACGAATTGTTGCCGGTGGCGCGAGCCTTCAATCAATTCCTCAATCTGGCCAATATCGCCGAGCAATATCAGTTGATCCGTCGCCGGGATGATGCCCAGCCGCAGCCTTTTGAGGCCCGGGTGCTGCCTGAGTTACTGGCGCGCCTGAAGGCCTCGGGGCAGAGCAGCGAAGCGTTGGCACGGCAACTGGGCAAGCTGGAAATCGAACTGGTCCTGACCGCTCACCCCACTGAAGTGGCACGGCGCACGCTGATACAGAAATACGACGCTATCGCTGCGCAACTGGCCGCTCTGGATCATCGGGATTTGAACAGCGCCGAACGCGAGCAGATCACTGAACGCTTGCAGCGCCTGATCGCGGAAGCCTGGCATACCGAAGAAATTCGTCGTACCCGCCCGACTCCGGTGGATGAGGCCAAATGGGGCTTCGCCGTCATCGAGCATTCCCTGTGGCAGGCCGTGCCCAACTATTTACGCAAGGCAGACCATGCACTGCATGCGGCCACCGGTTTTCATTTGCCGCTGGAGGCAGCGCCGATACGCTTTGCCTCGTGGATGGGCGGTGACCGGGACGGCAACCCCAATGTCACCGCTGCCGTGACCCGGGAAGTGCTGCTCCTGGCGCGCTGGATGGCGGCGGACCTTTACTTGCGTGACGTCGATCAACTGGCGGCCGAGCTGTCCATGCAGCAGGCCAGCGACGCGTTGCGCGCCAGCGTCGGCGACAGCGCCGAACCCTATCGGGCAGTGCTCAAGCAGCTGCGTGAACGCCTGCGGGCCACCCGCAACTGGGCGCAATCGTCGTTGAGCGTTACCCAGCCGGCCCCGGACAACGTTCTGCACGATAATCGCGAACTGCTGGCGCCACTGATGCTGTGCTTCCAGTCGCTCCATGAATGCGGCATGGGCGTGATCGCCGACGGGCCATTGCTCGATTGTCTGCGCCGGGCAGTAACGTTCGGTCTGTTTCTGGTAAGGCTTGATGTGCGTCAGGATTCCACCCGACATTGCTCGGCCATGACCGAGATCACTGATTACCTGGGCTTGGGCCGTTATGAAGATTGGGACGAACAGGCGCGGGTGGACTTCCTGCTGGCTGAGCTGAGCAATCGGCGACCCCTGCTGCCTGCGCATTTCAAGCCGTCGGCGGATACCGCTGAAGTGCTGGCGACCTGTCGCGAAGTGGCCGCGGCTCCGGCGGCCTCACTGGGCTCCTATGTGATCTCCATGGCCGGTGCGGCTTCAGATGTGCTCGCCGTGCAACTGTTGCTCAAGGAGTCCGGCCTGCAGCGGCCGATGCGCGTGGTGCCACTGTTCGAAACCCTGGCCGACCTGGATAACGCCGGGCCTGCCATCGAGCAATTGTTAAGCCTGCCGGGATACCGTTCACGCCTGCACGGCCCGCAAGAAGTCATGATCGGTTATTCGGATTCTGCCAAGGATGCTGGCACCACGGCCGCGGCCTGGGCGCAATATCGAGCCCAGGAGAAGCTCGTGGAGATCTGCCGCGCACAACAAGTCGAGCTGCTGTTGTTCCACGGGCGCGGCGGCACCGTTGGACGGGGCGGTGGTCCGGCTCATGCGGCGATTCTGTCGCAGCCGCCGGGGTCGGTGGCGGGGCGTTTCCGCACGACAGAGCAGGGTGAAATGATCCGCTTCAAGTTCGGCCTGCCAGACATCGCCGAACAGAACCTCAATCTCTACCTGGCTGCCGTGCTGGAAGCCACTTTGCAGCCGCCACCGCCGCCGCAGCCGGCCTGGCGCAAGATGATGGATAGCCTGGCGGCCGACGGCGTCAGTGCTTATCGTGCCGTGGTGCGGGAAAATCCCGAGTTCGTCGAATACTTTCGTCAGGCGACCCCGGAGCAGGAGCTGGGTCGCTTGCCTTTGGGCAGCCGTCCGGCCAAACGTCGCGAGGGCGGGGTGGAAAGTCTGCGCGCCATTCCGTGGATATTCGCCTGGACCCAGACGCGTCTGATGCTCCCCGCGTGGCTCGGCTGGGAAGCCGCTCTGAGTAAAGCGCTGGAGCGTGGCGAAGGTGCGCTGCTGTACGAAATGCGTGAGCAGTGGCCATTCTTCAGAACCCGGATCGACATGCTGGAGATGGTCTTGGCAAAAGCCGATCACGACATCGCACAGTTATACGATCAACGCCTGGTGGCGCCTGAGCTGCAACATTTGGGTACGCATTTACGCGACCTATTGTCGCAGGCGTGCAATGTGGTGCTCGGCCTGACCCGTCAGTCGCAACTGCTGGCACACAGCCCTGCGACGTTGGAATTCATCAGTCTGCGCAACACCTATCTGGATCCTCTGCACCTGCTGCAGGCCGAGCTTCTAGCCCGTTCACGCAAGCGCGAGGCCAGTCTGGAGAGTCCCCTGGAACAGGCGCTGCTGGTGTCTGTAGCGGGAATCGCGGCCGGATTGCGCAACACCGGCTGATACTGGAGGCCAGTAGGGGCGCTGGAAAATGCCAGTGCCCTATGTCGATCAATGACTTGCACGTTTTCACCCGCGCTGAACGGGGCGAATCAATTACGCACTCTGCTGCCTGTGCCTGCCCTGCGGATACTGCGACTTTCGGCGGCTTGTGCGGCCTGTGTCGGCTGTGTATCTTGATCAGCCTTTGGCCATTCTTCGGCTGTAACCATTTTTGAGATTGGTCCTGTAGTGGGCGAATCCGACGTTTCTATATAAAAAATTTGAGGAGCACATCAATGCGCGTGATTCTGCTGGGAGCTCCCGGGGCCGGTAAAGGTACTCAGGCAAAATTCATCACTGAAAAATTCGGCATCCCGCAAATTTCCACGGGCGATATGCTGCGCGCTGCGGTCAAGGCTGGCACCGAGCTGGGCCTTAAAGCCAAAAGCGTCATGGACAGCGGCGGCCTGGTTTCCGATGACCTGATCATTGGTCTGATCAAGGATCGTCTGTCCGAGCCCGATTGTGCCAATGGCGTTCTGTTCGACGGCTTCCCGCGCACCATTCCACAGGCTGAAGCGTTGCTGGCAGCCGGTCTGGAAATCGACAACGTGCTGGAAATCGCTGTTGATGACGAAGAAATCGTCAAGCGCATGTCCGGCCGTCGCGTGCATGAAGGCTCTGGCCGCATTTACCACACCATCTTCAATCCGCCGAAAGTCGAAGGTATTGATGATGTGACTGGCGAGCCGCTGTTGCAGCGCAAGGATGACGTCGAAGAAACCGTTCGCCATCGTCTCTCGGTCTATCACGCACAGACCAAGCCGCTGGTTGAGTTCTACAGCAATCTGCAGGCGAAGAACGGCAAGCCCAAGTGCAGCCATATCGCAGGCGTCGGGTCTGTTGAAGAAATCACCGCCAAGGTGCTGGCTGCCCTGAGCTGATCCAAGCTGAGTCAGTCAATAAAACGGCCCGCTTGCGGGCCGTTTGTCGTTTATAATGCGCCCCTTTTTTCACCATGATGGATACCCCCAAATGACCACCTTGCTGGCCCTGGATACTGCCACTGAAGCTTGCTCGGTCGCTTTGCTGCACGACGGCAAAGTACTGAGCCACTACGAGGTGATCCCGCGCCTGCACGCCCAGCGTCTGTTGCCGATGATCAAGACGATCATGGCCGAGGCGGGTATCGGTCTTTCGGCGCTGGACGCCATCGCGTTCGGTCGTGGTCCGGGTGCATTCACTGGCGTGCGAATCGCCATCGGCGTGGTGCAGGGCCTGGCCTTCGCCCTGGAGCGTCCGGTGCTGCCGGTTTCCAATCTGGCGGTGCTGGCGCAGCGTGCCATGCGTGAGCACGGTGCTCATCAGGTCGCTTCGGCCATCGACGCGCGGATGGATGAGGTCTATTGGGGCTGCTACCGCGAAACCGATGGAGAAATGCGTTTAGTCGGTGGCGAAGCGGTTCTGCCTCCAGAGCAGGTTGCATTGCCAGCGGACGCGAGTGGCCAGTGGTTCGGCTCAGGCACTGGCTGGGGTTATGCCGATCGCATCCCCGTGGCGCTGAGCGGTCAGGACGCCAGCATGCTTCCCCATGCGCAGGACTTGCTGACCTTGGCCACTTTCGCCTGGCATCGTGGCGAAGCCATCGTCGCTGACGACGCCCAGCCGGTTTACCTGCGCGATAAAGTCGCGACGCCAAAGGCGCGGTGAATAGGGCGGACAAGCTCGATGTGGGAGCGGTGATTACCTGTGGGAGCGAGCTTGCTCGCGAAGAAGCCGGGCCATCCGAAAATATCTCTGGCGGTAGGATTATGGCCTTCGCGAGCAAGCTCGCTCCCACAGGAATCTATTGAGCCGGCACATAGAATCTTCCCCACATGAGACAACGAAAATCATCAGCTCGGCGGCGACGGATGACCATTCATCGCCCAATCCATCAAACATGTGACCCGTCCCAAACCTTTTGCAAATAGTGTGGTCTAGTTATCGTTCGGATAATTGCTAAGTGCCTATCCGTGACGTTAAATAGCCACTATAAGATGCAGAGTACGCACAAATGCGCATAGACGGCCCTTCACAACGCTCTTACCCGATCAAACGCAAGCCTGGCAAGGCTCCTGTGGTTGTGGATGGTAGTTTCGAAGAAGTGGATGTTGATGCCGAGGTTGTTCCGCAACCTCCAAAAAACGCGCGCTCTGGTGGTTCAGGTCAAGCAGTTTCCACTGCCAATGTTCCGGCCCGTCCTCAAGACATTATCTTCCCTCGCTCTATGAGCACTCGTGTCGCCAATGCGTTGGCCAGTTATCTGAGTACTGCCAGTTTCGTCGATTGGGATCTGGAAGTGTCCGGGCTCGACGTCCACGTTTGAATCATCCCCGCCTGCCTTACTACCTCGGTTGCCCGTCATGGAGTGAAAACGCCTGGCGCGAATCCCTCTATCCCGAAGACGCTCGCAGCAATGAATTTCTTGGCCTCTACTCGCAGGTCTTCAATGCTGTGGAAGGCAATACGACTTTCTATGCGCGACCTGCAGCTGCCACGATCCAGCGCTGGGCTGAAACGCTCCCTGAGCATTTTCGCTTTACCGCCAAATTTCACGGTGACATCAGTCACGGTGGCGATTTGCGTCAGCAGTTGATCGCGGCTGAGACCTTCGTCCAGTTACTTGCGCCACTGGGCCCTCGCGTAGCGCCTTTCTGGCTGCAACTGCCAGCCAGTTTTGCTCCGCATCGTCTGGGTGAGTTGGCAACCTTCATCGACGAGCTGCAATGTCCGATGGCGGTTGAAGTGCGCAACCTGGCGTTCTTTGATAAGGGGGAGGAGGAGCGAGCCCTGAATCGGCTGCTGCTTGATCGCGGTGTGGAGCGCATTTGTCTGGATTCGCGGCCCTTGTTCAGTTGCGTGTCCAACGATCCGGCGGTGCTGCACGCGCAGTCGAAAAAGCCCAAGGTCCCTGCGCGGCCCGCTGCTCTGACGCAATTCCCTCAAGTGCGCTTCATAGGCCATCCCGTGCTGGAGGCCAACGACCCTTTTATGCACCAGTGGGTGGAGAAAGTCGCGGGCTGGATCGAAGAAGGCCGCACCCCTTACGTGTTCCTGCACACCCCCGACAACCTCGAAGCCCCGCAACTGGCGCAGCGCTTTCACAGCCAGTTGATGGTGCGTTTGCCGGGCCTATTGCCGTTGCCGGTACTGGATCGCATACCCCCTGTGCAGCAACTGGGCTTGCTCTGAGGTCGATAGATGTGGCTTCAATAGCTTCATCGACTATCGCACCCACTCAGGAACAGGGAGTCAGCCAATGGATTTTCAGCAACAGTTACTTCGCGCTCAGGCCTTCAAGGCATTGCACGAGCGTGACCACGCCTTTGTGATCCCCAATCCATGGGATGCAGGCTCGGCGAAGCTGCTGGCGTCCATGGGCTTCGAGGCGCTGGCTACCACCAGTGCAGGTTTGGCCTTCACTCTGGGGCGGGCGGATGCCGAGGGCGCTCTCACCCTGGGCGAATCGCTGGACAACATTAGCGCCATCGTTGCCGCTACAGCGCTGCCGGTGGCCGCCGATCTGGAAAACGGCTTCGCTGACAGCCCGGAAGACTGCGCCGCGAACCTGCTTGCAGCTGCCGCGAGGGGGATTGTCGGTGGCTCCATCGAAGATGCCACTGGCACCACCGACCAGCCGATTTACGATTTCGAACTGTCGGTCGCCCGGGTCAAGGCTGCGGCCCAGGCGGTGCGTAGCCTGCCATTCCCGTTCATGCTCACCGCACGTGCGGAGAATCTTCTCAATGATCGGATGGACTTCTCTGACACTTTGCGTCGGCTTGAAGCCTACGCTGATGCCGGTGCCGACGTGCTCTACGCCCCTGGCTTGCGCACCCGGGAGGAAGTGATCGCGGTGGTTCGTGCTGTGGCGCCCAAGCCTGTCAATGTGCTGATGGGGATTGGCGGTGTGACGCTGACGGTCGCTGACCTTTCAGCTTGCGGCGTCAAACGTATCAGCGTCGGCTCATCCCTGGCGCGTGCGGCGTTCGGAGGGTTGTATCGTGCTGCGCAGGAGATCCGCACCGGCGGCACCTTCAGCTATGCCGAACAAGCGCTGCCGTTTGCTCAACTCAACGCGCTCTTCAAGGATTAAGGGTGCGCGGTTCGACCTTTTTGCTGGTTTTCCTGCTGCTGTGTGCGGGCGCAGGAGCGGCAGTTTGGCGCGGCTGGATCGAGGTGCCGGCGCAGTGGAACCCATGGGCGCCGCTGGATATCAGGGCTGGGACGAACTTCCTGACCAGTTATAAGGTGTCGCGGCTCAAGGATGATCCGCAATTGTGCGATCTGGTGTTGAGTTCGTCGAAGCTGCGATTCAGTCGTCAGGCGGACAGCGCTTCTTCCGCCAATTGTCCGCTGAGCGATGTGTTGCGAGTGCAGGGCAGTGAAGTGGCGTTAAGCAGTAGCTTCCTTGCCAGTTGCCCTTTGGCGGTGGCTTACGCGTTGTTCGAATTCCACACTTTGCAGCCCGCCGCCGAGGCGCTGTTTGGTCAGCGCGTGACCCGCATCGATCACTTGGGCAGCTTTGCCTGCCGTAACGTCTATGGTCGCAGCAGCGGGCGACTGAGCCAGCATGCAAGCGCCAACGCACTGGATATCGCCGGCTTCCGGCTGGCAGACGGGCAGCGAATCAATCTGCTGCGGGACTGGAAAGACACTGGCGACAAAGGCCGCTTCCTGCGCCAGGTTCGCGACGGTGCCTGCAAGAACTTCAATACCGTGTTGGGGCCGGACTACAACGCCGCGCACCAGAATCATTTCCACCTGGATATGGGGGCTTGGCGGGTTTGTCGGTGAAGGTCAGTGGAATGCATACCCTGTGGGAAACCTCTATGGTTGCCTGCAACCCCGTTGGGATCCCGGGTTCAATAGGTCCCTGTGGGAGCGAGCTTGCTCGCGAAGGCAATATTCCTGCCTGAGGAATATATTTGGATGTCCCGGCCTCTTCGCGAGCAAGCTCGCTCCCACCGGGGAACCGCATTCCAAGCCGGTTTAAGTTATCAGCCTCAAGCCGCCATACGCAGATTCTGCAGGATGATAGGCCGTGCCCAGCCGCTATCGAAATCAAGCGCTCGCTGCTGAGCAACCAGGGTTTCCTCATCCAGCGGCAGGGCCGGCTTGTCTGCCAGGTCCCATTCGAACTCGGCGATTGGCAGGTGCAGCGGACGTGGCGCGGGGCCTGGGCCTGGAATCACGCTGTCGTCGTAAGGATTGAGCACGTTTGGACGTACCCACTGGCTATCGAATTCCAGATTGCGCTGTTGCGCGATCAGCTCACCGAGGCTGAAGGGTTCGTTCGGAGGCGGCAGCAAATCCAGTTCGAATTCAGCAATCGGCAGGAACAACGGCACGGCCGGGACACGTGGCATGTCCTCCACCGGGCAGGCCCGCTGCTCGACGATCTTGCCCAGAGCGCGCGCACCAGCCACTGGCTCGCCGGTGGCAACATCGACGGCAACGGCGCTTTCGTGTACGGGTTCAGGCGGGTTGTCGCGCAGCTGTTCAGCCATCACACGGGCAAACGCATCAGACCAGATCTGGGTAACACCACCCAGTGCACGGCTGTTGCGCAGGGTAAAATCCCCTGCGTGCGTTAGATAACCTATGGATGATTGCTGAATGTCTGACATATCGATCGTTACACGTCGTAGGTCTGGCAAAATGCCTGATACTTCTTTATCGGCAGATTTCGCCGATCATTAACACTTTTTGAGCGTGTGGACACAATGAGTGAGCAACAAGCGGGCAGCCGCGTCCGGGTCGAGGCCCTGAACAGCCAGGACCAGGAGCAAGCGGCGCAATGGGCGCAACGATTGAATCTGCCGTTGCAGGATAACGATGCCGATTTTGCCCTGCAGGTGACTGACAATGGTCTGCAGCTGCAACAACTGAGTGACGACGCCCCCGGCCCGGTTCGAGTGGATTTCGTCGAAGGGGCGGTGGCTCATCGACGTCTGTTTGGTGGCGGCAGCGGGCAGATGATTGCCAAGGCGGTGGGCATTCAACCCGGCGTGCGCCCATCGGTGCTGGATGCCACGGCAGGCCTGGGCAAGGATGCGTTCGTTCTCGCCAGCCTGGGTTGCCAGATGAGTCTGATCGAGCGTCAGCCCATCATCGCCGCGTTACTGGAGGACGGGTTGGCGCGGGGTTGTCAGGACCGTGAAGTCGGTTCGATCATCAGCCACATGCGCCTGTTGACGGGCAATTCCATTGAGCTGATCCGCAGCTGGGAAGGCGAACCGCCGCAGGTCATCTACCTGGACCCGATGTTCCCCCATCGTGAGAAAACTGCGTTGGTAAAGAAGGAAATGCGCCTGTTCCGGCCTCTGGTTGGCGACGACATGGACGCCCCGGCGTTGCTGGCGGCCGCCTTGGCGTTGGCGACCCATCGGGTCGTGGTCAAGCGCCCACGCAAGGCGCCTTGCATCGAAGGCGCCAAGCCGAGTTATGCGCTGGATGGCAAATCCAGCCGGTATGACATTTATCCGAAGAAGGCGTTGAAGTAGCTGCCAGCGCTACCTCACCTGTAGGAGCTGCCGAAGGCTGCGAAAGCGGTGTGTCAGATACGGCCCCTTCGCAGCCTTCGGCAGCTCCTACCAAGTTCACTTCACCCCATAACCCCGCATAAACAAACCCACCACGTCCTGCACATGCGCTTCGGCCGTGGCCTGGTCGGGCATTTCCCCGCAGCCCACCAGCAGGCGGAAGTTGCAGGCACCCTTGATCAGGCTCAGAAAGTGCTCGGCAGCGGTCCTGGGCGACTCGAAACGCAACTGACCGGTCTTCTCCAGGCGGCTTAGCAAGCGCTCGGTCTCATGCAGAATCCGTTGTGGTCCCGCCGCAAAGAAGATCTGCGAAAGCTTCGGATCCTGGGTTCCCAGCGTGACCATCAAACGATGCAGCTCGATGGACTCTGGGCTGTTGATCAACGTCTGAAAGCCCCGCGCAACGTTGAGCAGCAATGTTTGCGCCGGTAAATCACGGTTCAACTCGTCGAACAGCGCGGGCATCTGCTCCTCGCAGCGCGCCACCACCGCTGCGGAAAACAGCGTCTCTTTATCCGTGAAATGGCTATAGACCGTGAGCTTAGAAACCCCGGCCTCTGCGGCGACGGCATCCATGCTGGTGCTGGCGTAACCATTGCGCACAAACAGCTCTTTCGCTGCATTGAGAATGGACTGGCGCTTCACCGGATCTTTTGGCCGACCGGGGCCGGGAGGGGTTACGGAACTGTCGGGCATATTCGTTTAATAATGTACTGGTGAGTTTGGTAATTTTTAATATACTCGCCAGTACAATTATTCCAAGCATCATTTGCGAAGGCCTCCACCATGTTGCGCAAATTTCTGTGCCTCGTCCCACCGTTGGGCTTGATTTCCCTGCTCGCTGCCTGCGGCCAGGAGCCGACTGGCGCCACAGTCGTTCGTCCGGCCATGGTCATTCAGCCCCTGCCTTCTTCGCAGTCCATGGACAGTTACCCCGGTGAAGTCCGCGCCCGCTTCGAGCCTGAGCTGGCATTTCGTATTGGCGGCAAGGTCAGCCAGCGGCTGGTGGAAGAGGGGCAGCGAGTCAAACTTAATCAGCCGCTGGCGGAGCTGGATGCCCAGGACGTGCGCCTGCAACTGGATGCGACCCGGGCCCAAGTCGCCGCAGCCGAAGCCAACTTGCAGCTGGTGCGCTCCGAGCGTGATCGCTACAAGACCCTGATGGATCGGCAGATGGTCAGCCGTTCGCAATTCGATAACGCCGAAAATCTCTACCGCTCCGGTGAAGCGCGGCTCAAGCAGATCAAGGCCGAGCTAACCGTGGCTGATAACCAGACCAGCTACACGGTGTTGCGTGCTCCGCAGGATGGCGTAGTCGCCAAGCGCATGGTGGAAGTCGGTCAGGTGGTCGCAGCCGGGCAAACGGTATTCACCCTGGCTGCGGATGGCGAGCGCGAAGTGCTGATCAGCCTGCCGGAACAGAATTTTTCCCGTTTCAAGATTGGCCAGCCGGTAACGGTAGAACTGTGGACCCAGCGTGAACAGCGCTTCCCGGGGCGTATCCGCGAACTGTCCCCGGCTGCAGACCCGCGCTCCAGAACCTTCGCTGCGCGCATCGCCTTCGCTGCCGGGAAAATCCCCGCCGATCTGGGCCAGAGCGCCCGAGTCTTTATCGAGACTGAACGCGCTGTACCGCTCTCGGTGCCTTTGTCGGCGGTCTCGGCCGAAGCCGGTGGCAGTTACGTCTGGCGGGTGGCTGCCGACAACACCCTCAAGCGGGTACCGGTAAAACTCGGTCCTTATGGGCAGGAGTCTGTGCCGGTGCTGGAAGGGCTGACTGCCAGTGACTGGATAGTGGCCGCCGGCGTGCATGTGTTGCATGAGGGCGAGCAGATACGCCCTGTGGATCGCGAGAACCGGGCGGTAAAACTGGCCGGCAAGGAGTAAGCACGGATGCGATTCAATCTTTCCGAATGGGCATTGCGCAATCGGCAAATCGTCCTGTATCTGATGATTATTCTGGCAATGGTTGGGGCGTTGTCCTACACCAAGCTGGGGCAGAGCGAAGATCCACCGTTCACCTTCAAAGCCATGGTGATTCGCACCCTGTGGCCGGGTGCAAGCGCCGAAGAAGTCGCGCGGCAAGTCACCGATCGCATCGAAAAGAAGCTGATGGAAACCGGTGAGTACGATCGCATTGTGTCGTTCTCCCGGCCGGGAGAATCCCAGGTCACGTTTGTTGCCAAGGATTCACTCTTCTCGTCGTACCTGCCGGAGTTGTTCTATCAGATCCGCAAGAAGGTCGGCGATATCCGCCAGACTCTGCCGGTGGGCGTACAAGGCCCGTTTTTCAATGATGAATTCGGCACCACCTTCGGCAATATCTATGCCCTGAGCGGTAAAGGCTTCGACTACGCAGTGCTCAAGGATTATGCCGACCGCATCCAGTTGCAGCTGCAACGCATCAACGATGTCGGCAAGGTCGAGCTGATCGGTTTGCAGGACGAGAAGATCTGGATCGAGCTTTCCAACGTCAAGCTGGCGACCCTTGGATTGCCGATGCAGGCCGTGCAACAGGCCCTTGAAGCGCAGAATGCGGTCTCTGCCACCAGCTTTTTCGAAACCCCCAGCGAGCGGGTGCAGTTAAGGGTCAGCGGCCGATTTCAGACTGTGGACGAAATTCGCGAGTTTCCCATCCGCGTAGGTGACCGGACCCTGCGCATTCGCGATCTGGCCGACGTGCATCGTGGTTTCAATGATCCACCTGCACCACGTATGCGCTTTATGGGTGAAGACGCGATAGGTCTGGCCGTGGCCATGAAGGCTGGCGGTGACATCCTGACTCTCGGCAAGGCGCTGGAAGCCGAGTTCGCCCGGTTGCAGAAGAACCTGCCGGCCGGGATGGAACTGCGCAAGGTGTCTGATCAACCCGCGGCGGTCAAAACCGGCGTTGGCGAGTTCGTTCAGGTGCTGGCCGAGGCCTTGGGCATCGTGCTGTTAGTGAGCTTCTTCTCCTTGGGCGTGCGTACCGGGATGGTGGTGGCCCTGTCGATTCCGTTGGTGCTGGCCATGACCTTCGCCTGCATGTATTACCTGGGCATCGGCCTGCACAAGATCTCCCTCGGTGCGCTGGTGCTGGCCTTGGGTTTGCTGGTGGACGACGCAATCATTGCCGTGGAAATGATGGCAATCAAGATGGAGCAGGGCTACGACCGACTGCGCGCGGCCAGTTTCGCCTGGACCAGCACCGCGTTTCCGATGCTGACTGGCACCTTGATTACTGCTGCGGGCTTTCTGCCGATTGCCACCGCCCAGTCCAGTACCGGCGAGTACACCCGCTCCATTTTCCAGGTGGTGACCATCGCATTGCTGGCTTCGTGGGTGGCAGCTGTGGTGTTCGTGCCGTATCTCGGCGAGCGGCTACTGCCCGATCTGGCCAAAATCCATGCTGCAAAACATGGCGCGGCCAATGGCGTGTTTGATCCCCATGGCACCCCGTTTTATCAGCGTGTGCGGCGAGTGGTGGGCTGGTGCGTGCGGCGGCGCAAGACCGTGATTGTCGCCACCGTTGGCCTGTTCGTATTGTCAGTGGTGATGTTCAAGTTTGTTCCACAGCAGTTCTTTCCGGCCTCAGGGCGACTGGAACTGATGGTCGATCTGAAACTGACCGAAGGCGCCTCGCTTAATAACACCGCTGAGCAGGTCAAGCGTCTGGAACAAATGCTCAAGGACCATCCGGGCATCGACAACTACGTGTCCTACGTGGGCACGGGCTCGCCGCGTTTCTACCTGCCACTGGATCAGCAACTTCCAGCCACCAGCTTCGCGCAGTTCGTGGTGCTGGCCAAAACCATCGAGGACCGAGAGGCCTTGCGCACCTGGTTGATCAGCAGCCTCAACGAGCAATTCCCCACCCTGCGCTCCCGAGTAACGCGTCTGGAGAACGGCCCGCCGGTGGGCTACCCGGTGCAGTTTCGGGTCAGCGGCGAGCACATCGATGAAGTCCGGGCACTGGCGCGCAAGGTGGCGGCCAAGGTGCGCGAGAATCCGCATGTTTCCAATGTCCATCTGGATTGGGAAGAGCCGAGCAAGGTGGTGTTCCTCAATCTGGATCAGGACCGGGCGCGGGCGTTGGGCGTGACCACGTCGGAGTTGTCGAGATTCCTGCAGCGCTCGCTCACCGGTTCCAGCGTCAGCCAGTACCGTGAAGACGATGAGCTGATCGAAATTCTGCTGCGCGGCACCCCGGACGAACGCCAGCAGCTTGGTGCGTTGGCGAGTCTGGCGATCCCGACTGAAAACGGCGCCAGCGTAGCGCTCTCCCAAGTGGCGACTCTTGAATACGGCTTTGAGGAAGGCGTGATCTGGCACCGCAACCGGCTGCCCAACGTGACCATTCGCGCCGACATCTACGGCAAGGAGCAACCCGCGACCCTGGTCCAGCAAATCCTGCCGACGTTGGCTGGGGTGCGCAACGAATTGCCTGATGGCTACCTGCTTGAGGTGGGCGGGACGGTAGAGGATGCGGCGCGGGGGCAGAATTCGGTGAAGGCCGGGGTGCCGTTGTTCATAGTCGTCGTACTGACCTTGCTGATGCTGCAATTGCGCAGCTTTTCCCGGATGTTCATGGTGTTCCTGACAGCGCCCTTGGGCCTGATTGGTGTGACGCTATTTTTGCTGGTGTTCAATCAGCCATTCGGCTTTGTCGCCATGTTAGGCACCATCGCTCTGTCCGGCATGATCATGCGCAACTCGGTGATCCTGGTTGACCAGATCGAGCAGGACATCGCAGGCGGGCTTGATCAGTGGTCAGCGATCATCGAGGCTACCGTGCGCCGCTTCCGCCCGATTGTGTTGACTGCGCTGGCGGCGGTGCTGGCGATGATTCCGCTGTCACGCAGTGTGTTCTTCGGCCCCATGGCGGTGGCGATCATGGGCGGGCTGATCGTAGCGACAGCCCTGACCCTGCTGTTCTTGCCAGCGCTGTATGCGGCGTGGTTCAGGGTGAAGAAGGTTGGGTGAATTGCTAGTACCTGTTGGAGCGAGGCTTGCCTGCGATGAACGATGATGCGGTGGCCCTGAAAGAACTGGAACCCTGTAGGAGTCGAGCTTGCTCGCGATAAGAGCACCTCGGTGAGCCAGGCAGTCCGCCTCGCCTTCATCGCGGGCAAGCACCGCTTCCACAGGGTTGAGGCGATCGCCTGATTCGCGGGCAAGCACCGCGCCAACCGAAGCCCACATACCGCGTAGGAGCGCGCTTGCCCGCGATGAACGAAAACGCCATAGCCCAGACGGAACTCAATCCCTGTAGGAGCCGAGCTTGCTCGCGATAAGAGCACCTCGGTGAGCCAGGCAGTCCGCGTCGCCTTCATCGCGGGCAAGCACCGCTTCCACAGGGTTGAGGCGATCGCCTGATTCGCGGGCAAGCACCGCGCCAACCGAAGCCCACATACCGCGTAGGAGCGCGCTTGCCCGCGATGAACGAAAACGCCGTGGCCCTGAAAGAGCTGGATCCCTGTAGGAGCCGAACTTGCTCGCGATAAGAGCACCTCGGTGAGCCAGGCAGTCCGCCTCGCCTTCATCGCGGGCAAGCACCGCTCCCGCAGGGTTGAGGCGATCGCCTTCATCGCGGGCAAGCCTCGCTTCAACCGAAGCCTACATACCGCGTAGGAGCGCGCTTGCCCGCGATGAACGAAAACGCCGTAGCCCAGACGGAACTCAATCCCTGTAGGAGCCGAGCTTGCTCGCGACAAGAACACCCCGGTGAGCCAGACAGTCCGCCTCGCCTCCATCGCGGGCAAGCACCGCTCCCACAGGGTTAAGGCGATCGCCTGATTCGCGGGCAAGCCTCGCTCCAACCGAAGCCTACATACCGCGTAGGAGCGCGCTTGCCCGCGATGAACGAAAACGCCGTAGCCCAGACGGAACTCAATCTCTGTAGGAGTCGAGCTTGCTCGCGATGCGAACACCTCGGTGAGCCAGACGGTCCGCGTCGCCTTCATCGCGGGCAAGCACCGCTCCCACAGGTTCGGCGATCGCCTGTAGGAGCGAACTTGTTCGCGAGGCAACAGTGCAGACAACAGATGAGCGTCGTCTGATAAACCTTCTCGCCAACACGTTGGCTCCTACCAATTCAGGCAAGCCGACAGTTTTTTACAACGCCCCAAACACTTTCTTCGCCAGACCGGTGGCCGCTGCTGCCGGGTTGGCACGGATGGTTTCTTCCTGCTTGGCGATCATTTCGAACAAGCCATTGAGCGCCTGCTCGGTGACGTAACCTTCGATATTCGAGCTTTTCGCGTCCAGTACCCCCAAGGTCGCGGCCTGACCGGCGAAGGCGTTGTACTTCTGCGCCAGGCCAACCTTATCGGTGGCTTGCTTGACGATTGGCAGGAACTTGAGGCGGATCTGTTCACGGCTACTGGAGCTCAGATACTGGGTCGCCGAATCCTTTCCGCCGCTGAGGATTCCCTTGGCATCCGCCACGCTCATCTTCTTCACTGCATCCACCAGCAATGCCTGGGCCTGGGGCATGGCGGCTTCGGCGGCCTGGTTCATGCTGGTTTCCAGTTGGTCGACCTGCTCGCCCATGCCGAACTGCTTCATTTTCTTGGCGACTTTACCCAGCTTGCCGGGCAATTCGATGCGCACGTCCTCGTTGTTATTAAAACCACCGGGCTTGCCCAATTGCTTGACCGCGATCTGCGCGCTCTGGGTCAGCGCATCCTTCAGCCCGCCTGTGGCATCCGATTGCGACAGATCACCCAGCGACAGCGCCAATACGTTGCCTGACAACAACAAACCGGCGCACAGGCTGGCAAAGGTAAACGGACTACGAAACATGTGGGCATCCTTATCTTTTGACTTGATTCGAAGAGCGCGCCGAGCCGTACCCCGACGCGCTATGGGCAGAGCCTATCAGTGTTCAGGGCACTTCAACCGACTCAGGTTCGGCGGGCTCTTCGGCATGCAGCGCTACCTGGCGAATCGACAAGCGAATATCCGCTGGCAGCACGCGCTTCGCCGCGCCCTCGGCCAGTTCGCCCAGCAATGGGTGATAGCTGAGCTTGCCAGCCGCATCCTTGCGCAACACGCCCAGATCCAGAAGCGTCTGGATGAAGTGGCGAAACAGGCTTTTGTCGAAAAACTCCGGAGCGTTCAGGCCGTGCAGGATCGACAGGCGTTGGGCCATAACCGTACACAGGTCTTCCAGCTCTTCAGCGCTCAGGGTTTTCTGTCCACTGTTGAGCAGCAGGGCAATTGCCATGTAGAAACGCTGCAAGGTTTGCGCGATGACTTTCGACAGCAGCGTCAGCAGCACGAACTCCCGAGAGCTTGGTGCGGGGCGCAGATAGACGTTGTTTTCAAAACGCAGCAGACCTTGCTCGACGAACGCTTCCAGCCACTGATCCACCACTGCATCCAGCTCGTTGAGAGGCCAGCGAATGAACAGCTCTGATTGCAGGTAGGGATATAGCGCACGTGTGTAGCGCAGGATCTGTTCGCGGCTCATGCGCGAGGAGCTCTGGAAGAAACTCGCCAGCAAGGAAGGCAGGGCGAAGATATGCAGGACGTTGTTGCGGTAGTAAGTCATCAGCACCGCGTTCTGTTCGTCCAGGTACAGAATTTTGCCGAGGGCATCTTTCTGTTCCGAGACCAGATCCATGCCTTTGACATGTTCGATCAGCGCGCGACCGTCGCCTTCCGGCAGCGTGGTGTGAGGCGAGTAGGGCACCCGACGCAGCAGGGTCAGGTACAGATCAAGCACCCGCTCCATGGCTTGATCGTCCAGGGCCAGACGCTGGGTGGAGAGCAGTGCCACTGCGACCAGATTGACCGGGTTGATTGCCGCGGCTTCGTTCAGATGCTGAGCGACCCGCTCGCCAAGGCGATGAGTGGTTTCATGGAGCCAGGCCGGTTTGAATTGCGGGCCATGTTGCTGCTCGCGCCAGTCCGGTTGCTCGCTGTCGAGAAACTCCGCCAGCTTGATGGGCGCACCAAAATTTACCGAGACCTGTCCGAAGCGCTGCTTGAGGGCGCCAATGACTTTGAAAATGTCGAAGATCGACTCTTTCTTCTTGGTCGCGCCGCGCAATTCGCCCAGATAGGTGCGGCCTTCCAGAACCCGTTCGTAACCGATGTAAACCGGCACGAACACAATCGGCATCCGCGAGTTGCGCAGGAAGCTGCGCAAGGTGATGGCCAGCATGCCGGTCTTGGGTTGCAACATGCGACCGGTACGCGAGCGGCCGCCTTCGACGAAGTATTCGACCGGGAAACCCTTGGTGAACAGGGTGTGCAGGTATTCATTGAATACCGAGGTATACAGCGGGTTGCCCTTGAATGTGCGGCGCATGAAGAACGCACCGCCACGACGCAACAGGCTGCCGATCACCGGCATGTTCAGGTTGATGCCAGCGGCGATGTGCGGCGGCGTTAGACCATTGCGGAACAGCAGATAGGAAAGCAGCAGGTAGTCGATATGGCTGCGGTGGCACGGCACATAAATCACTTCATGACCTTGGGCGACGTCCTGCACGCCTTCGATATGACTGACCTTGATCCCGTCATAGATCTTGTTCCAGAACCAGCTCAACACCACTTCCAGAAAGCGGATCGCCGAATAGGTGTAGTCCGAGGCGATTTCGTTGCCATAGCGCAACGCCTGCTCACGGGCTTTGGCTTCGCTGATGTTCTCCCGCTCGGCTTCTTCAAGAATCGCCTGCTGGACCAGGGGTTCGTCCAGAAGCCCCTTGACCAGGTTGCGCCGGTGCGACACATCCGGACCGATCACGGCGGTCTTGAGGTTGCGAAAGTGGGTACGCAGAACGCGTTGAGTCATGCGCAGGGTCAGCTCGTAACCCTTGTTCTCGCTGATCAGGTCCCGCAGATGGATAGGCGCGGAAAACTGCACGCGCGTTTTGCGGCCAAGAATCAGGATGCTCACCAGCCGGCGAAGCCGACCGGTCACCGCCCAGCTATCGGCGAACAACAGCTTCCACGGGCTGGATTCGCGATCCGGTGACTGGCCCCAGAACACACTGACCGGGATGATCTGCGCATCGTCGGCAGCGCTCTGGCTCACGGCACTGACCAGTCGCTCCAGGGTTGGCGGAGCGCCGCGTTTGTCCTGGCGGCCCAACCAATCCGGCGAAGGCGTCAGGTAGAAATAGGCTGCCGGCTCGATCAGGTCGCCTACCGAAACCGGCAGTATCGGCCGTGGCAAGCCGGCTTTGCGGCATTCGGTATCGATCACGGCAAGATCGCTCATGGACGGCGATTGCAGGGCGTAAAACACCGGCCGACTGCGATCCAGGTTAAGCGTGAAAGACGATTGATTGATGGTTTCGGAACGAACCCACAGGTACAGCAAACGACGCACTGTACCGAACACAAGACGACGGAACGGAGAACGGGTCATACGGCTTCTGCAAAAAAGGGGCGGTGCCCGCGAGGCGGGTAGTGTGCCGTATCCGGGGTGTATCGGCAAAAGGGCAGGTGTAAGAAGTGGGGTTTGTTTTTGTAGGAGCTGCCGCAGGCTGCGAAAGCATCGTCGCAGACATTCCGCCATTCGCAGCCTGCTGCAGCTCCTACAAGGTTGTTGCGATCATCACGCGGTCTTCCAGGTGATCTCTTCCTCGCCATCGGCACTGATGCGCATCCAGCGATCGGCAGTCTCGTCGCTTTCTTCTTCGACCCAGGTGCCAGGTGCGCAGCGCACTTCAACGTTGAGGGCGGCGAAGGCGGCGCGTGCACAGGCGATGTCGTCTTCCCATGGCGTGCTGTCACTGTCCAGATGCAGGCTGTTCCATTTGCCCACGGCTTTTGGCAGCCAGGTTACCGGCACGTTGCCCGCCTTGCATTTCCAGGTCTGGCCTTTCTGGACCCAGTCGGTACATGGGCCGACGGCGATGCTCAGCCAGGCGGCGATAGCCTTGTGGTCGACGTCAGTGTCTTTCAGGTAAATCTCGATATCGGGTTGGCGCATGGATGCCTCGTAATAAAGTGAAAAAATCCATTCGCGGATTCAGTCGGATGCTCTGCAGGGAGCATCTTCATTGGTTGTTATTGCAGTACGAAATAATCGTAGCGCATGGAAACCGTGACCTCGAAAGGCTCGACCTGCTCGATGACGTTCGCACGCCGTTCGGCACTGGCGCGCCATCCGTGAGGCGTCATGGCCAGCAGGTTGGCGCGGGCTTGTCCATCTGCGAGGGTGAGCTTGAAACGCAGGGTTTCGCTATGCGCCAGTGTCATGCCTTCCGGCACCAATGCCAGATGTTTGTCGTCAGCATAGTCGCGCACTTCGTCGTACAGACGCTCTCGCAGTTCCATCAAATGCTCGCTGGTCGGCCCGACACGCATCAGGCCGCCACCCGGGGTCAACAGTCGCTTGGCCTCGTTCCAGTCCAGCGGGCTGAACACACTGGCCAGGAACTGACAGCTGGCATCCGGCAACGGCACGCGAGCCATGCTGGCGATCAACCAGGTCAGTTTCGGGTTGCGGCGACAGGCGCGCTTGACTGCCTCCCGGGAAATATCCAGCGCATAACCATCGGCATCCGGCAGGGCTTCGGCGATTTGTGCGGTGTAGTAACCCTCGCCACAGCCGATATCCAGCCAGCGCGCCGGAGCGCGTTCGGCTGCCAATTCAGCCAGGCGCCTGGCAACCGGCGCGTAGTGACCTGCGTTGAGGAAGTCACGGCGCGCTTCGACCATGGCCTGATTGTCACCGGGGTCGCGGCTGTTCTTGTGCTGCACCGGCAACAGATTCAGATAACCCTGACGCGCACGGTCGAAGCGATGGTTGGCCGGGCAGGCCACGCCATTGTCGACCGCGGTCAGCGGAGCAGAGCAGATCGGGCAGGTCAGCATCAGGCGAGCAACTTGACCAGAGTTTGATAATAAATCTCGGTCAGCACATCGAGGTCGCTGGCCAGGATTCGTTCGTTGACCTGATGAATCGTCGCGTTGACCGGGCCTAGTTCCACTACCTGAGTACCCAGGGTGGCGATGAAGCGCCCGTCAGAGGTACCGCCGCTGGTGGAGGCCTGAGTCTCGCGACCCGTGACGGCCTTGATGCTCGCTGAAACAGCATCCAGCAGATTGCCCGGCTCAGTGAGGAATGGCAGGCCCGACAAGGCCCAGTCCACGTGCCAGTCCAGGCCATGTTTGTCGAGGATGGTTGCAACCCGCTGTTGCAGACCTTCGACGGTGGATTCGGTGGAAAAGCGGAAGTTGAACACCGCCACCAGATCGCCGGGAATCACATTGGTCGCACCGGTACCAGCATTAAGGTTGGATATCTGGAAGCTGGTGGGCGGGAAGAAATCGTTGCCTTCATCCCAGTGTTCGGCGGCGAGTTCAGCCAGAGCAGGGGCTGCCAGGTGAATCGGGTTGCGGGCCAGATGCGGGTAAGCCACGTGGCCCTGTTTGCCGCGCACGGTCAGGGTAGCGCCCAGAGAACCGCGACGGCCATTTTTCACGACGTCACCGACCAGCGTGGTGCTCGACGGTTCGCCGACGATGCACCAGTCCAGCCGCTCGTTACGTTCGCGCAAACGCTCGACCACCGCTTTGGTGCCGTGATGAGCCGGGCCTTCTTCGTCGCTGGTGATCAGAAACGTGACCTTGCCTTTGTGGTCCGGGTATTCGCCAACGAAACGCTCAGCGGCCACCAGCATCGCCGCCAGGCTGCCTTTCATATCCGCTGCGCCCCGGCCACAGAGCATGCCGTGCTCATCGATCAACGCATCGAACGGATCGTTTTGCCAAGCCTGCACCGGCCCGGTCGGAACCACGTCGGTATGCCCGGCAAAACACAACACCGGGCCGTCGCCATTGCCATGGCTGGCCCAGAAATTGTCCACATCCTCGATCCGCATTGGCTCCAGCGTGAAACCAGCAGCCCCAAGGCGTTGCATCATCACCGCCTGGCAATCGGCATCGATGGGCGTGACCGAAGGACGACGGATCAGATCGCAAGCGAGTTGCAGCGTGGGCGAAAGGTCGGCTGGGGCCGTCATGAACAAAAACTCCAAATTTGAAAGCGCTGTTATCTGTACCAACTGCCGCGGGCTGCGAATCGAGATGTACCGGCTTACGCCGTCGCAGTCTTCGGCAGCTCTTACAGATCGAATGAAGTGCGCGAAAAAGGCGCCTATCTTAAAGCAAAACGACGACGGGAGGCCGCCGTTTAGTGATTGCGGGGCTCGCACCCGGGTTGCGTACATTTTCTGACCAATTACCCTTCATCGGGGTGCTCTCCGCCCGACGAGGGCCTATAATGCGCGCCGGTTTTTGGGGTATTGGTCATGAGTTCAGAAGATCCGCGTTTCGCTGGTATCGCCCGTCTGTACGGCATCGAAGGCCTGGATCGCTTGCGTGCGGCCCACGTGGCGGTGGTGGGTATCGGTGGCGTCGGCTCTTGGGCGGCGGAAGCCATGGCCCGTTGTGGTGTGGGGGAAATTTCCCTGTTTGACCTGGACGACGTCTGCGTCAGCAATAGCAATCGCCAGCTGCACGCATTGGACAGCACCGTTGGCCGGCCCAAGGTCGAGGTCATGGCTGAGCGTTTGCGTGCTATCAACCCCGATTGCGTGGTGCATGCCGTCGCTGATTTCGTCACCCGTGACACCATGGCCGAATACATCACGCCGGATCTGGACTGCGTCCTCGACTGCATCGACGCCGTGAACGCCAAGGCGGCTTTGATCGCCTGGTGCAAACGCCGCAAGATCCAGATCATCACCACGGGCGGGGCAGGTGGGCAGATTGATCCGACCCTGATCCAGGTCTGCGATCTGAATCGCACGTTCAACGACCCTCTGGCCTCGAAAGTCCGTTCCACCCTGCGTCGCGATTATGGCTTTTCCCGCACCATGAATCGGCATTACAGCGTGCCGTGTGTGTTCTCCACCGAGCAACTGCGCTATCCGAAACCGGATGGCAGTATCTGCCTGCAGAAGAGTTTTGTCGGTGACGGGGTCAAGCTGGACTGCGCCGGTGGTTTCGGCGCCGTGATGATGGTCACCGCGACCTTCGGTATGGTTGCTGCGACCAAGGCGGTGGACAAGATTGTTGCAGGGGTCAGACGCCCTTCAGAGCGGGCCAAGCCAGTTTCGGTGCCGCCGCCTCAACTGACCGTCAACTGACGCATTCTTTGCAGCACAGCGTTCAAGCCGTTGCTGCGCGAAGGCGACAGCTGGCGACTCAAGCCCAGCTGGTTAAACCAGTCCAGCAAATCCACTTGCTGTAAGGCTTCTGCTGACAAGCCGTTGACTCGAGCCAGTAGCAACGCCACCAGACCCCGGATCATCCGTGCGTCACTCGCGGCGCGAAATTGCCAAATCCCGTCAGTCATATCGCCCAGCAGCCAGACTTTGCTTTCACAGCCGTGGACCAGATTTTCGTCAGACTTCTCGTCGTCATCTAGAGCGGGTAATCGCTCGCCCCATTGCATCAGCAAGCGGGCGCGCTGCTCCCAGCCCTGAGGTTGGGAGAAGATTTCCAGCGCGGTCTGTGCATCCTCGGGCAGGTTCATCGCAATAACTCCAGCGCCTGATCCAATGCATTGAAGAAGTGCTGCAAATCACTTTCATCGTTGTACAGCGCCAGCGAGACACGAGTCGCGCCCGGCAGGCCAAGGCTTTTCAGCAATGGCATGGCGCAATGGTGTCCGGCACGCACCGCGATGCCTTGCTCGGTGAGCAAGTGTGCGAGGTCAGCGTTATGCACGCCTTCAACGACGAAGCTGACCAGTGCCAGTTGCGGCTGCCCCAGTACTTTCACGCCATCCCGCTGGCGCAGGCCATCGAGCAACAATGCGTGCAGTCGTGCTTCATGCTCAATCACAGCCGCCTGATCGAGGCTGTGCAGGTAATCCAGCGTTGCGCCGAGGCCAATCACACTGGCGATGGGCGGCGTGCCCGCTTCAAAGCCCAACGGAGCAGGGCGAAATTTTGCGTGCTGGTAATCAGTGGTCAGCACCATCTCGCCACCAAACTGCCAATGCTGCAGGCGCGGCAGTGCTTCGTTGCGCCCGTACAGCACCCCGACGCCTTCCGGGCCATATAGCTTGTGACTGGAAAACACATAAAAATCGCAGCCCAGCGCTTGCACATCGTGACGACCATGGACGACGCCCTGGGCGCCGTCAACTATGGTAAGTGCGCCCTGAGCCTTGGCCATCGCCAGTAACTCAGGCAGTGGCTGCCATGCGCCCAGCACGTTGGACAGCTGACTGACGGCCAGCAAGCGCGTGCGTTCACCGATCAGGTGCGCTGCGGCCTCAAGATCAATCAGGCCTTGAGGGTCGAGCGGCAGGACCACCAGTTTCAAGTTGCTACGTAACGCCAGTTGCTGCCAGGGCAGCAGGTTGGCGTGGTGTTCCAAGGCACTGATGACAATTTCATCACCCTCGACGAACTCATGCTCAAGCCCATAAGCCAGCAGGTTGAGGGCGGAGGTTGCGCCGTGGGTGAAAATGATTTGACCTGATTCACTGGCATTCAACCAGCGGGACACCTTGCTGCGACTGTCCTCGAATGCCTGAGTCGCGTGGGCACCTGGCAAATGCTGGGCACGGTGAACGTTGGCTGCACCGTTGGCGTAATAGTGGTTCAGGGCATCGAGCAGCGCTTGAGGTTTCTGGGTGGTGGCGGCGTTGTCCAGATAGGTCTGGCCTTGCCGTTGCAGGGCGTCGATGGCTGGGAAGTCAGCGCGCCAGGGGGAAGAAAGGGACATTTTCTAAGCTCTGTACGAAAAGTGGCTGCGCTCGGTGATGCTGCGTTAAAAACAGGCTCGGAATGCTCATTTAGAGGCCTAAACTCCGCTTCCTCGCCTGTTTTTGCCTTGCCTGACCTTCGCTCGCCGATTTTTCGTACAGACCCGAGCTCGGTGAGTCAGGCCCGACCCGAAGGTCGGACCTGATGCAGCATCGATCAGTTGTGAGCGTGCAGCGCTTCGTTCAGCTCGATAGCCGACTTGTGGGTTTTGCATTCCACAGCGCCGGTTTGCGAGTTGCGACGGAACAGCAGGTCGGACTGACCGGCCAGCTCGCGGGCTTTTACGACTTTCACCAGTTGGTTCTGGTCATCGAGCAGGGCGACTTTGGTGCCCGCTGTCACATACAGACCCGACTCCACGGTGTTGCGATCGCCCAGCGGAATGCCGATACCAGCGTTCGCGCCGATCAGGCAGCCTTCGCCAACCTTGATGATGATGTTGCCGCCACCGGACAGAGTGCCCATGGTCGAGCAGCCGCCACCCAGGTCGGAGCCCTTGCCGACGAAGACGCCAGCTGATACGCGGCCTTCGATCATGCCCGGGCCTTCAGTACCGCCATTGAAGTTGACGAAACCTTCGTGCATCACGGTGGTGCCTTCGCCGATGTAAGCACCCAGGCGAACACGAGCGCTGTCAGCGATACGTACGCCGCTCGGCACGACGTAGTCGGTCATTTTCGGGAACTTGTCGACGGAGAACACTTCCAGCAGCTCGCCTTTGAGGCGTGCTTCCAGCTGACGCGGAGCCAGTTCAGCCAGGTCGATTGCGCCCTGGCTGGTCCAGGCAACGTTTGGCAGCAGCGGGAAGATCCCCGCCAGGTTCAGGCCGTGTGGCTTGATCAGACGGTGGGACAACAGGTGCAGCTTGAGGTAAGCCTCAGGCGTCGAAGTCAGCGCAGCGTCTTCAGCGAGCAGGGTCGCGACCAGAGGCTTGTGGCTTTCAGCCAGACGAGACAGCAATGCTGCCTGTACCGCGTCAACGGACTTGACGGCGTCGGCCAGCTTCAGCGCCAGATCGGTGTTGAAAGTAATGGCCTGGTTGCCACCGGTGTAACCCAGCACTGGGGTAATGGCAGCGATCAGCTCGGCCGACGGGTTGATCAGAGGCTGAGCGTAAAAAACCTCCAGCCATGCGCCTTGACGGTTTTGAGTGCCGACGCCGAAGGCCAGGCTGAACAGGGAAGTGGACATGCAAATACCTCTTACGAATTTAAAGGGCTATCTCAGTCAGGCGATAGCCGCTGCATACAGGTCTGGTTTGAAGCCAATCAGGGTTCTGTCACCGAGATCGAGCACCGGGCGCTTGATCATCGAAGGTTGAGCGAGCATCAGTTCGATAGCCTTCGCCTGGTCGAGATCGGCTTTTTGTCCGTCGTCGAGCTTGCGAAAGGTGGTACCGGCGCGGTTCAACACTGTCTGCCAGCCGTGCTCGTTGCACCACTGGGTCAGATGTTCGCGATCGATGCCCTGCGTCTTGTAGTCATGAAAATCGTAACTCACCGGTTTTTCATCGAGCCAGGTGCGAGCCTTTTTCATCGTGTCGCAGGCTTTGATGCCGTAAAGGTGCAACTTGTTGATTTCATCAGCCACGAGCTTGCCCCCTTGGAGACGGTTGAAAAACGGTGACGGATTATGCCATGGACGAGGCCAGTCCGGGGATAACCACGGCGCGACAGCTTAAACCGTGAATATGGCGGTTTGATTGTTATTAGAGCTCAACCCACCCTGATACTGCGCTGTTAAGCAGCCAGGTCCTGTAGGAGCGAGCTTGCTCGCGATTTGGCCGACAAGTCGATGAAGATATCGTCTGTTCTGACGCTATCGCGAGCAAGCTCGCTCCTACAGGTAATTCGGGATCAACGCTTCTTAATGAAATCCCGAATCCGCTCGGCCGCTTCGATGCATTCGGCCAATGGCGCAACCAGGGCCAGTCGCACGCGGCCGGCACCAGGGTTGAAACCGTCCACTTCACGGGACAGGTAAGAGCCCGGCACCACAGTGACATGCTGGTCGACGAACAGATCCCGGCAAAACGCTGCGTCGTCTCCACCTACGCTTGGCCATAGATAGAAGCTTCCATCCGGGCGTTGCACATCCATTACGGGCGCGAGGATGTCCAGAACGGCGTCGAATTTTTCCCGATACAGATCGCGGTTGGCCCGCACATGGTTCTCATCATTCCAGGCGGCAATGCTCGCCAGCTGGGTTTGAATCGGCATGGCGCAGCCATGGTAGGTGCGATACAGCAGGAAAGCCTTGAGGATTTCGGCGTCGCCCGCCACAAAGCCTGAACGAAGGCCTGGCAGGTTGGAGCGTTTGGACAGACTGTGGAAAACCACGCAGCGCTTGAAGTCCTGGCGACCCAGGGCAACGCATGCGCTAAGCAGGCCGTCGGTGGGCGCTTGTTCGTCGAAATACAACTCGCTGTAGCATTCGTCAGCAGCGATCACGAAGTCGTGTTCGTCAGCCAGAGCGATCAGCTTTTTCAGGGTTTCCAGCGGAATTACTGCGCCGGTCGGGTTGCCTGGTGAGCACAGAAACAGAATCTGGCAGCGTTTCCAGACATCGGCAGACACTGCATCAAAATCAGGGTTGAAGCCGTTTTCATCCAGGCAGGGCAGGTAGTGAGGTGTTGCACCGGCGAGAAACGCAGCGCCTTCGTAGATCTGATAGAACGGATTGGGACTGATCACCAGCCCGTCGTCGCCACGATTGACCACGGTTTGCGTAAAGGCAAACAGGGCTTCGCGGGTACCGTTGACCGGCAGCACGTTGCGCGCTGGGTCCAGCCAGCCTTTGGGTACGCCGAAACGGCGTTCACACCAGCCAGCGATGGCTTCACGCAATGCCGGGACGCCCAGGGTCGTTGGGTAGACGGCCATCTGGTCCAGGTTGTCGACCATGGCCTGGGCAACGAACTCCGGCGAACGATGCTTGGGTTCGCCAATCGACAGCGCAATCGGCCGCTTTTCAGGATTCGGCGTCACGCTGCCGAGCAACGCCCGAAGCTTCTCGAAAGGGTAGGGCTGGAGCAGTTGCATTGCATTATTCATGGGGCTGGGTTCTCAAGGGTGTGGATCTCAAGAGCTGGCGCTCGGGACAGGGAGCGCCGTAAGTCAAATCATTCAAGTCGTGCGGGCCTGATCAGATGCTGAGGCGAAACTCACTGACAGGCTCGGGATTGACGCTGAGCTGTTCAACGATCGCATCTTGCAAGCGGCTGCACAGTTGAGGGTCGGACAACGGTTGGTTGTTTGCATCCGTGATAAAGAACACGTCTTCTACCCGCTCGCCAAGGGTAGAAATCTTGGCGTTTTGCAGGGACAGATCAAACTCGAGAAAGATCTTGCCGATCCGTGCCAGCAAACCAGGTCTGTCCGGCGCGGACAGCTCCAGTATGGTGACAGGGCGCTGTGCGTCGTTGTGGATAGTGACCTGTGGCGCGAAGGCGAAATGCTTGAGCTGGCGCGGCACGCGACGTTTGATGATGGTTGGATAGTCATCGGGATTGCGCAAGGCTTCGTAGAGTCCGTCGCGAATCTGCTTGATTCGCTCTGGATTGTCGCCGATCGAGCCGCCATTGTTGTCGAGCACGATATAGGTGTCGAGGGTGAACTGGCTGCTGGAGGTCAGGACCCGTGCATCATGGATGTTCAGGTTCAACTGGTCCATGGCCGCCACTGTCACGGCGAAGAAATCATGCTGGTCCGGCGCATAGATGAAAATCTGCGTGCCGCCTTCGAATTCTCGCTGGGTGGTTTCCTTGATCAGGACCAGAGGTCCGCCATTATCAGGCTGCTGCAAAATGGCATCGCTGTGCCAGGCAACATCGCCTGCGGTGTGGCGCAGGAAGTAGTCGTCACCCAGTTGCGACCATAGCTGCTCGACATCATCTGGATCGGTGCCGTTACGCACCAGAATATCCAGGGCGGCGATCTGCGTGCGGCGGATCTGCTCTTCGCGGTCCACAGGGTTTTCAAGGCCGCGACGCAGGGCGCGCTTGGTTTCCGTGTAGAGCTGGCGCAGCAGGCTGGCCCTCCATGAGTTCCACAGGGTCGGGTTGGTGGCGTTAATATCGGCCACCGTCAGCACATAGAGATAATCCAGGTGCACTTCATCGCCGACAAACTGGGCGAAATCATGGATAACTTGCGGGTCCGATAAATCCTTGCGCTGTGCAGTGGTGGACATCACCAAGTGGTGGCTCACCAGCCAGACAATCAGGCGGGTATCCCAGGTCGGCAATTGGTGGCGCTCGCCGAAAGCCTGCGCGTCCACCGCCCCCAGTTCCGAGTGGTCGCCGCCACGGCCCTTGCCGATATCGTGGTAGAGCCCGGCCAGGTAAATCAGCTCGGGCTTGGGCAGCCTGGCCATGATCTTGCTGGCCAGCGGGAATTTCTCTGAAACCTGCGTGTACTGCAGCTTTCGCAGGTGTTTGATCAGGTTCAGGGTGTGGGCATCCACCGTGTAAATGTGGAATAGGTCATGCTGCATCTGTCCGACGATATGGCCGAACTCCGGCAGATACAGACCGAGAATCCCATAACGGTTCATGCGCCGCAGGTTGCGGTGTATGCCTATTTCGCACTTGAACAGCTCAATGAACAGGCTGGTATTACGAATATCGTTACGGAAATCATCGTTGATCAAATGCCGATGTTCACGCAGCAGCCGAATAGTATCGGCGCGCACGCCTTTGATTTCCGGATGCTGGGCCATGAGCACGAAAATCTCGATCATGGCGAACGGCGTGCGTTTGAACACGTTTGGGTTGGTTGCTTCGATGTAGCCGTCATGCAGCTGGAAACGCGAGTTGATCGGCTGGGTCACTGCACCGTCGTCGTCGGTCAGGATGACTTCTTCGAAATGCTGAATGATCAGGTCGCTCAGCTCGGCGATGCTCATGACCACCCGATAGTACTTCTGCATGAAGCGTTCTATGGCCAGCTTTGCGTCGCTGTCCTGATAACCCAATAGATTGGCGATGCTGCTCTGGTAGTCGAACAGCAACCGATCTTCCGAGCGGCCAGCGAGCATGTGCAGGGCGTAGCGTACTTTCCAGAGGAAGTCCTGGGAGGAGGCGAGCAGGTTGTTCTCGCTTTCCAGCAGGAAACCTTGCCCGGCAAGTGCATGCAGATTCAGGGTCCCGTACTGGCGTCGCGCGACCCAGAGAATGGTCTGGATATCCCGCAGCCCACCCGGCGAGCCTTTCACGTTAGGCTCAAGGTTGTACTCGGTATCGTTGTATTTGTGATGGCGGGTTTTCTGCTCCGCACGCTTGGCGAGGAAAAACTCCTTGCTTGGCCACATTTCCCTGGTGCTGGTGACGTCCAGCATGCGTTGTCGCAGACGCTCCGGGCCAGCGATGGTGCGGCTTTCCATCAAGTTGGTGATCACCGTCAGGTCAGCGCGGCCCTCCTGGGCGCATTCGTCCACCGAACGCACGCTTTGACCGACTTCGAGTCCGATGTCCCAAAGCAGCGTCAAAAAGCCCTCGATGGGCTCGCGGAAAATTTCGTGATCGGCGCTGTCCAGCAAAATCAGCAGGTCGATGTCCGAGTAAGGGTGTAGCTCGCCGCGCCCGTAGCCCCCAACGGCCAGCAGGGCGATATCCGCTTCTTCGCTCCACTCAAACTGGTCCCAGGCCTGTTGCAGGATGTTGTCCACGAACCAGGCGCGATCTTCGATCAGTCGTCGAATGTCGCGGCCGGACTTGAAGCGTGAGTCCAACACCTCCCGCGCGCTGCGGATGGCCTTCTTGAAAGCGGCGATTGGACTGGCTTTCAGCGCCAGTTCGGCCTGGAACTGACCACGGTCGAACAAATCGGGATCCACCTGCGGCATGGAACAGCTTTCCTTTTATCTAGAGCGAACGGGGTGGCGGGCTTGGCGGAATCAGGCTGAAGTACGGGCGATGGTGTCGTCGCTGCGCAGGGTGAAGATCTCATAGCCGTCGGCCGTTACCAGAATCGTGTGCTCCCACTGGGCTGACAATTTGCGGTCCTTGGTGATTGCTGTCCAGCCGTCACCCAGCAGGCGTGTTTCGGCCTTGCCCTGATTGATCATGGGCTCGATGGTGAAAGTCATGCCTTCCTTCAGCTCCATGCCATCGCCGGCCTTGCCGTAGTGCAGGACCTGCGGTTCCTCGTGGAAGACCTTACCGATGCCGTGGCCACAGTATTCGCGGACCACGGAAAAACCGCTTTTTTCAGCGTGCTTCTGGATCACTTCGCCAATGTCGCCAAGTCGAGTGCCCGGACGAACGATTTCAATACCTTTATAGAGGCATTCCTGAGTGATCTTCGATAACCGTTCAGCCCATTCCGGCACCTTGCCGACGTGGAACATCTTGCTGGTATCGCCGTGGTAGCCATCCTTGATGACCGTGACGTCGATATTCAGCACGTCACCGTTCTTCAGCGGCTTGTCGTTAGGAATACCGTGGCAGACCACATGGTTGATCGAGGTGCAGATCGACTTTGGGTAGCCTTTGTAATTAAGGGGGGCAGGGATCGCCTTTTGCTCGTTGACGATGTAATCGTGGCAGATGCGGTCCAGTTCTTCGGTGGTGACGCCAGGTTTGACGTGAGCACCGATCATTTCCAGGACATCGGCAGCCAGACGACCGGCAATGCGCATTTTTTCGATGTCTTCAGGGGTTTTGATGGTGACTGTCATACGATCTCTCTCGGCACGCAATGCGCGCGGCTAATTCGGAAAGCGGCGATTCTAACAGACGTGGCGGGTGGGGGATTATTGGTTCCTTATATAGGGATGGGTACTCTCCCTGAAAAGGCTTGCGGGCCCAAAAAAGAATATGAAGAACCTCGGCCTATAAATGCATCTCATATCCGCTGTTTTTTTCGGTTTCCGTTTTCCGCCTTTTCATGATATAAAATGCGCCGCTTTCCGGGGTATGCCCCGCAAGCACTAACCCACACACGTGTCGACACGATGACCTGGGTGCCCTCGGCTCGAAGCCGCTGGTTGGTCATTGGGATACGTGGAGGCCTAACCCGACTTATCAAGGAACTATCATGTCCCAAGTCAACATGCGCGATATGCTGAAGGCCGGTGTGCACTTCGGTCACCAGACCCGTTACTGGA
>Ga0247729_10000147_pt1 | contig 34488 bp, 27 predicted proteins | sample UWRJL133311R2_FD_180958 | JGI IMG/M metagenome (GOLD analysis project Ga0247729, IMG submission 180958) | Plant litter microbial communities from Arlington Agricultural Research Station in Wisconsin, United States - UWRJ-L133-311R-2 | ecosystem: Environmental > Terrestrial > Plant litter >... | reverse complement strand
GAGACCGTCGGCTGTGACAGTCCGACCGGCTCCGTGAGGTCACAGACGCACACGGCGCCCTCGCTGCTCGCGGCGACTATAGACACCAGCCGCAAGCGGGCCGGATCTGCGATCGCCTTCAGCGTGCGTGAGAGCGAGTCCGCTGCAGCGGCACTGATCGGCTCGCGGTCCGAGGGAGCGCAGCACACGGCGTCAGCTGTCGACACATTTGCGGTGGGCATGACCCCAGCCTGCCATAGATATTGACAACGGTCGATATACAAGTGCACACTCGGCATATCGACTTCCGTCAATATCTACGAGGAGCATCCGATGACACTGACCCTGGCTGTTCCGCCCTCCATCGACGAACCGCGCCTCGCGGGCCTGCCGGTCGCGATCATCGGCGCCGGACCCGTCGGCCTCGCCGCCGCGGCCCAGCTCCTCCAGCGCGGTATCGAGGTCGTCGTCTACGAATCAGGGGCGTCCGCCGGCGCCGCTGTTCAGCAGTGGGGACACACCCGCCTGTTCTCACCGTGGAAATACCTGGTCGACGACGCGGCAGCCCGCATCCTCGAGAGGGCAGGCTGGAAAGCACCGACGGCCGTCACACTCCCCTACGGCCGGGAGCTGGTGAGTGACTACCTCGCTCCGCTGGCTGCGACCCCTGAACTTGCCCCGCGCATCCGCTATGGATCACGGGTCACCGCGGTGACGCGGCGCGGCATGGACCGCACCCGCTCGACCGGCCGGGCCTCGACCCCGTTCCTGCTGCGCATCGCCACCGCGGATGCCGTGGACGACGTGCTCGCCCGCGCCGTCATCGATACATCGGGCACGTACTCGACACCCAATGCCCTGGCGTCGAGTGGACTCGACCCGGTGGGAAGCAGCGCCGCCTCCGATCAGGTCATGCACGCGCTCCCCGATGTGCTCGGCTCAGACAGGTCCCGGTTTTCCGGCAAACACACGGTCGTCGTCGGCGCCGGCCACTCCGCCGCGAACACGCTCACTAAGCTCACCACCCTCGCTGCTGAGGAACCCGGCACCACTGTGACCTGGCTCATCCGAGGCGCCAGCCCGGTGCGGGTGTACGGTTCCGAGACCGACGAACTCGAGGAGCGCGGCAAGCTCGGCGGCATCGTTCACGACCTCGTGCGTGAGGGTGCAATCACTCTCGTAGACAGGTTCGAGGTCGACCGCCTTGATTTGGCGGGAAGCGGCGTGATCAGGATTACCGGGCGTCGCGGCACGACTGCCGCCAGTATCGAGGCTGACCTCGTCGTCAACGCGACCGGATTCCGGCCGGACCTCAGCATCCTGCGCGAGATCCGATTGTCGCTCGATGAGATCGTCGAGGCGCCCCGTCAGCTCGCACCGCTGATCGACCCGAACCTGCACTCATGCGGCACCGTGAATCCGCACGGCGTCGCCGAGCTCTCCCACCCGGAGCCGAACTTCTTCATCGCCGGCATGAAGTCCTACGGTCGAGCCCCGACATTCCTGCTCGTCACCGGCTACGAACAAGTGCGCTCGATCGCCGACGAACTCGCAGGCAACCATGACGCCGCCCGACGAGTACAACTCGTCCTTCCGGCCACCGGCGTCTGCACGACCGACGACACGACCGCCTGCTGCACCTGACACCCGACTTGCCCACTTTTGTCGCTTTTTCAGTCGAAATAGCGACAAAAGCGGGCAAGTCGGGCAAGGGTGGGGTTAGCCGAAGCGACCGTTCACGTAGTCGAAGGTGCGGCTGTCGGTCGGGTTCTCGAACATCATGTCGGTCGGACCGTGCTCGACGATCGCACCGGGCGTTCCCTGCTCGGCGAGGAAGAACGCGCACTGGTCGCTCACGCGCTGCGCCTGCTGCATGTTGTGGGTCACGATGACGATGGTGACGTCGCTCGCGAGCTCGCCGATGGTCTGCTCGATCCGACGGGTCGACGTCGGGTCGAGTGCTGAACACGGCTCGTCCATCAGCAGCACGCGCGGACGCACCGCAAGTGAACGCGCGATGCAGAGGCGCTGCTGCTGGCCACCGGAGAGTCCCCCACCCGGCTGGCGCAGGCGGTCTTTGACCTCGTTCCACAAGCCGGCCTTGGTCAGGGTCTCTTCGACGAGAGACTCCTTATCGCCCTTCGACGCCTTGATGCCGGTGAGCGTGAGGCCGGCCAGCACGTTGTCCTGGATGCTCATCGCCGGGAACGGGTTCGGCTTCTGGAAGACCATCCCGATCTGGCGACGCGCCTCGGTCAGGCGCAGCCCGACGTCGTAGATGTCGTGGCCGTCGATGAGCACTTCTCCCGCCAGCGAGGCGCTCGGAACCAGCTCGTGCATGCGGTTCAGGATGCGCAGGAACGTGCTCTTGCCACAACCCGACGGCCCGATGAGCGCGGTGACCTTGCCGGCCGGCATCGACAGCGAGACGCGGTCGAGCACCTTGCGGTCTCCGAACCAGGCGGAGATGTTGCGGGCCTCGAGGGCAGCGAGCTCGGTCTGTGGCACGTCGAACTCGGGCATCTCGCCGAAGCCGAGCGCTTGTGGTGGTGCTGTGACTGTCATGTCGGGGCCTTTCAATACAGGTTCGGAAGAATCACTGTGACCTGCTCGGCCATCGTGCAGCCGAGCAGGAGGGATACGGGAACGGCGACAACCCAGGTGTGCCAGCGTCCCCAGCGGCGGACCGCAATGGTGAACAGGAAGATCGCGACCACGACGAGCTCGAGCACGAGAAGCAACGGCAACCAGCCCGACTCGTCTGAGCCGAGCGCCATCTCGTCGTCGCCGAGCGACCCGACGAGCAGTGCGGCCTGCGGGGTCTCGAACGGTGTCGACTTGAGCGACGCGTCGACTCGCACGACTCCATCCGGAGCGAAGGTGGGCCCGGATGCCGTGACCAGCGTCAGTCGGCCCTGTCCGGCATCCGGGGCGAGCGGCTGCGGGTCTCCGGCATACCGAACCGAGTCGACCACGTAGGTCGCAACACCCTGGCCGGTCGTCGTCGTGATCTCGTCGCCCTTGGACAACGAGGCGATGTGGCGGAACGGCCCGCCGTACGAGCCCTGGCGGCCCATGATGACGGCGGAGCCGGCCTGGCCGGGCAGCGCGGTGTCTCGACGGTGGCCGGGTCCGGAAAGCATGGTGCGTGATGCGGTGCCCTCGAGCACGACCTCATTCAGATTGAGCGACGGGATCGCGATGATGGCGACCGGGGTGCCGAGTGGGTAGAGCTTGTCGTTCTCGTCGACCTGCGCGACCGGCGCGGTGGCGTCGGCGAGCGAGTAGCGGAACTCTTCGTAGAGGAGCGCCTGGTCGCGAGTGTGACGCAGCTGCGAGATTCCGACGGCCTGCACGACGAAGCCGATGAGCACGAGTCCGATGAGCACGAAAGCAACGCCGAACGAGGTGCGGATCTGGCCGCCCTTCGGCGGCGAGAGGCGGCCCTGGACTCCGGGGTTGGCGCTGGTGTCGACATCCGCGATGCGGGTGATCGTGCGGTGGAACGAAGCTGCACTGCGCGTGCGGCCAGCCTGCAGCCGGCCGCGAAAGTTACTGGGGGAACGACGGAGCACCGGCCCGGCCGAAGCCGGGCCAGTGCCCTGTACGTTGTGCTGGTCAATCAAGGAGAAAAGAACCTACTTGATCTTGACGGTGATGGTTGCGCTCTTGCCCGCTGCAACGAGCTTGGAGCCCGTGTAGGTGACGACGAGCTTGTGAGTGCCCTTCTTGAGCTTCGGCAGGGTCACGTTGACCGCACCGGCGCTGTTGAGCTTGGCGCCAGCCTTGAGGGTCTTGGTGCCTTCCTTGATGGTGACGCTACCGGTGGCGAAGACGCCGGTCGCGGTGACCTTGACCTTGGCGACCGGAGCAACGTTGGCCTTGACCGACGCAACGGTTGCCTTGACCGAGGAGGTTGCGGTCTGGACATCGACTGCTACTTCGGAACCCGCGGGGGTTTCGTACTCTGCAACACCGCTCAGGTTCGGAATGAACACCGTCGAGAGCTTCAGGTCAGCGATCGACGTAGCCGACGTGGTCTTGTAGGTCGTGGCTGCGGTTGTCTTGCCCTTGGGGATCTGCACCGTAGCGAGCTTGGTCGAGCCGTTGTAGAACTCGAGGGCTCCACCACCGTTGTTGTTCGACGCGACAGTTGCGCTCAGCGCGAGCGACGAGCCGTACTTGACGGAGGACTTGGCGTTCAGCGTCACCGTGCTGGCGGCCGGGGCGAATCCACGAGTCGAGATGTCTCCACACGCGTTCTTGCCCGTGCCGGTCAGTACGCCGAAGCCGTACTTCTTGATGACGTCCTTCTGCGAGCAGATGAGCGATCCGGTGCCTTCGAAGGCCCAGTTCGTCAGGGAGTCCTTGTCGTCGATCTCAGCCGAGGGAACGATGTTGTACACCAGGCGGGTGATGACATCGAAGCCGGGGTTGAGCTCGTAGTTGCCGGCGGTGCCCACGGTGGGCGTCTGGGTGCCGATGGCACCGAGAACTGCACCATTGCGACGGTCGGTGACGCCCGGAAGGCTGTTGCCCTGCGAGACCCACTGGCCAATGGAGAACGGAACGATTGCTCCGGCGTCTCCGACGAGTGCGGATCCATCGTGCTCCTGGACCGGCGTTCCGCTGGGGTTGGCGGTCGTCTTGTTGAAGGCGGCGAGTACAGGCACGGTACCGGCGGTGATCTGGGCCTCAGTGACACCGACCTTTCCGATCCAGAACTTGCGCGTGCCCGAACCTGCTGCGGGGACGTATGCGTGGATGGGGGTCGACGTCTCAGCCTCGGTCTTGACGTAGCTGTCGTTGACGAGCTTGGTTGCGGCGCCCGGAGCGGTGATGATGCGCGTGACCTTGCCGCCGTAGATGGCGAAGAGGGTCGACGGGCCGACGCCGTCGGTGCCAGCGGCGTCAGACGCCGAACCGAGCGTGAGCGCGGGGAAAAGCGAGCTCGACGAGGTAGCGAATGTGACTGCGTCCTTCGCGAACGGGACGTAGGTCAGAACGCCGTCGTTGACTGCGTCGGTGCCGGAGACAACGCTGGAGGAGCGAGCGAAGTCGACGTTGCCGATGGTGTTCGCGCCAGTCCACTGGGCAGCTGCTCCGGCAACAGTTCCGGTCGCTTCGGTGATCTGGCCGATCGAGACGCGCAGTGCGTCACGTCCGCCGTCGGAGTTGCCGCCGCGGGGCATCGAAACGCCACCGTCGCGGGGGGTGATCGTCGCGCTGCCGACTGCGTCGTAGGAAGCGATGCGAAGGCCCTTGGAACCACCGATTGCAGCGGAGAGGCCGTTGACGACGTCCTGCGTGGTGTCCGATCCGGTGCCCACGAGGGTGCCGAAGGTGCCTGCCGAAGGGTCAGCGGATGCGGGGGCGGCCAGAGTGCAGGTCGCCAGCGTGATTGCAACAAGTCCGATACCGAACTTGGTGAAGGTTTGAGCCCTCATGGGTAGTTCCCTTTCGTTGGAAGAAGAGCGATCAACTACCCACTGGGTCGAATGATGATCGCGGACTCAAGTTATTGAGCAACCCGCAACAAGCCGCTAATGCCGAGTGAACGACAGGCGAACAGCGCGCGCGGATTTGCCCGGATTCAGCTACCTCGAAAAACGGAGTAGTAGAGGACCCGCGACGAAGCAGGCGATTCCGAAAAAGAAAGCAGCGAGGAGCGACCAGCGGGTGACATCCGTGTGGTTCGCCTTGGTCATCTTCAGCGCGGCCGGCGCAGCGGTCGGAGCCGTCGTCGACGGGGTTTCCACGGTCTCTTCGGCGGGAGGCGTGACCTCTTCGACGGGAGGATCGGAAATGACCGGGGGCGTCTCGATCTCGGGGTCCTCCGGGGTTTCGGTCTCTGCCGGGTCGTCGGGTTCGTCGGTCTTGATGTGTGACGCACACGCTGGCTTCTTCACCTCGGCGCGGATGGCTTTGGACGCTTTCGCAGACTGGGTCACGAAGGCTGCAGTGAGTGGCACGTACCCGAGCGGAAGCTGGCCGGTGGCGACACCCGAGACCTGGCCCTTGCCGACCGCGTAGTCGATGAGGTCTGCGTAGTCGGTGAGGGCGGCGAGTGTCGGTGCACAGACGTTTACCGCGGCATAGGTCAGCATGCTGAGCGGGTATGCCCGGTTGACACGCTTGTCAGGGTTGCTGACCACAACGCCGTCCACGGTCGACGGCACCAGGGCGTCGATTCCGGCTGAGATGCTCTCGTTGGTCGGAGCCACAGCTTCACCGGCTGCATTGACGAGCTTCGCCGTCTGCAGTCCGTACCGTGCCGCAGAAGTGGAGTCGGTCACCGTCAGCGAGAACCGCGACCCGGGCAACTGCGCACCCGACGCGATGAACGCCGGCGGGTTGCGGGTGTCGTCCCAGACGATCTTCATGTTGCCGTCAGCGCGACGGGCGCGATAGGCGCCCTCGTGCATGTCGAGCACGTAGGGGCGAAGGTCGAGGGTTCCGAACCCGGGCTCGGGGATATTCGGGGCCTGGCGATAGGTCGAGAGATCGGCCTTGGGAAAGCTGTCGATGCTGTCATCGGTGGCAAGTCCGAGCGCGAGGTAAGACGGGTTGATCACCGTTCCCCACTCGTCGGGACGCCCGTTGAGAAAGTCGGCGGCGTCGGGGTCGGCCTGAATCCACTGCCAGAGCTGGGCCGTGGCATCCGTCGATCCCAGGGCGACCATCAGGCCGTCAGGCTCTGACGAGGTATTGAAGTCGTTGAACTCCGGGTTCAACTCCAGGAACTCCGGGTCGTTACGGATGCTTCGCGGGTTAGTTGCGAGGTAGGGCTGGTTGTTGCCATTGGGCACGTCGTTCTTGTACGACTGCGTCAGCAGCTTCGCGACCAGGCGCTGGTTGAGTGTGAGGTCGGTGACCGCCGTGCCGTTCTTGCTGTAGTTCGACGAGCTGCCCTTGTAATTGCGCTCGATATTGAACCCGATCACCACAGCTGATGACGCGACCGGAGCATATTGCAGGGTCGCCCCGGCCGCCGTGGATTTGTCGAGAGGATCGGTGATGAAGGCCATCCCTGACGCGCCCTGCAGCGTGCTCACTACCTGGCGGCGGGCTTCACCGTCGCCGATCTGCGAGAAGCCGTAGGTCGTTCCGGTCTCGCAGAGCGATGCCTGCCAAGACGTGAAGGCTTCGGAGATGAGCTCAGAACCAACGGTGCGCTGCTCGGCGTTGCCGATGGCGCAGTTCGTGCCGATCGCTTCGAAGCCGAGTTTGACCTGGATGCGGTTGGCCCAGTTGCCCGCTGACAGCGGCGACCCGACGAGGCGCCCTGTCGAGTCGGTTGATGCCGGGCTGCCGTCAGCGTTGAACTCGCCACGGGGAACAATGACAAGCCAGCAGGAGCGCGGAGCGGTCTGCCCCTTCACTGCTGCACCACAGCCGAGGTGCGGTGCTTCGAGCGCAGACTGTGTCTCGAAGACGAGCGCACCAGTGCCATCCTGTCCGGTGCGTGCCGCGGTTACCTCGTTGGTGCTGCTCGTTCCGAAATAGGTGCTGGAGAGGAAGGTCGAGTCGCCCTTGACCGTCTCGAACGGCACCGAGAATGCGCGCTGGTTCGGGTTAGAGCGGGGCGGCGGAATCAGAAACTTTCCGCCGTATTCCTGGCCAGGGTCTTCGCCCTCGCTGAGGTTGCGGCCCACAGTGTTGGAGCCCATGAGTCCGCCAAGGTTGGACGCGGGCGCACCCCACTGGCACTGCGTGGGCTGCGGGCCGAGTTTCTGGTCACCCCAGCACTGCATGATCTGCAGGTAGTTGGTGGCGTACTCCCCCGACGACGTGCCCTTTCCGCCTTCCCAGGTGACATCGATCCCCTGGTTGCTCAGTGCTTCGGTCTGGCTGACAGTGATCTTGAGGTCCTTGAACGCGTCGTAGTTCGGATTGACCGTCGCGCGCGATCCGTCGTCCCACTGCACGGTCTGGGGTGTTGTTGCGGGAACCGCTGCAGCCGCAGCGGTCTTCACATCGTTCGATGCCGCGAAGGCGAGGGATGCCGAACCGGCACCGAGGGCGAGGTCGGCGACGAGCACAACGCTGAAGAGCGCGACCGCGCCCTTGCGCTTGGTCCAGCTGCGGGTGGTGAGGCTGAGCATCAGCGGTTTCCCTTACGAGCGGCCGCGATAACCAGCGGGGGTCCGAAAATGAGCAGCAGGACAACGACGATGACGCCGGTGATCAGTGACTGCATGGTTCCCCAGCCGGCAGCGGCGGGCGCCTCGACGGGGATCGCCGCCACAGAGGTGCACTCCCCGGTGTCGGCGTCACAGGTGACGGGCCCGTCGATGTCCGCGCCGGCTGTTCCATTGCCTGTCGTCGCCCCGGGAGAGACGCCCACGACAACCGCGCCGGTTCCGGGGTCTGTCGTGCCGCCATCCGTGCTGCTGTCAGTTGTCCCGCCGCCGGCGCTGTCGGCGCCGGCGCCCGGAGCGTCGGTCGCGGTGTCGGCCGGCTTGTTCGTGGTCGGGGTATCGGCCTTCGCGCCGCCGGTGCCCTTCGAGCACTGGGTGACACCCTTCTTGTCGCAGGCGTCAGGCTGCGGCGCGTTTGCCGCGAGTGTGTTTTTGCCGCTCTTCGAGAAGGTCGGGTTGTTGCATTTCTTGATATCGACCGTCTTCGTCACGGCACCCGGGATTTTCTTCACCTGGTCGAGTCCGGCCTGCACGAGGTTGATCGGAAGCGGCGAGTATCCGAGAACCTCTGCCTGCTGCTGGCCTTCACAGAGGAAGTAGTTCGCGAACGCGGCGAGGGTCGTGCCCTTGTCTTTGGTGAAGATTCCCTGCACCTGGGTCGGCACGATGATGTACGAGTATGACGACAGCGGGTAGGTGCGGTTGTCTTTGCTGTTGTAGACACCGTCGAGGTTCTGGGTGAGGTATTGGCTCGAGCCCTTGTCGGTGTTGATCTTTGCCCCGAGCAGGCCGACGGCGACGTTGGACGCGGTCGGCTCGACGTAGTAGCCCGACTCATTGAGCACCTTGGCGACCGGGTAGCCGGTCTTCAACGCGTAGGAGTACTCGACGTAGGTGATGGTTCCTTCGTTGGCCTTCTGCGCGACGTAACCCGAGACACCCTGCGAGTTCGGCTGGGCGACAAAGCCCTTGCCGTTCACCACGGGAAAGTTCGAGGTGAGGCCACAGGGGGTCGAGCGACCAGCCTTCTTGCAGTACGAGTCCCAGGTCTTCTGGTGCTGCTTCGACATCCACAGGGTGAACTGCGCGGTGGAGCCGGAGCCGTCTGAACGCACCACCGGAACGATCTGGCGCTTCGGCAGTGCGAGGCCGGGATTGTCGGCCTTGATGGCCGCGTCGTCCCAGCGCGTGATCACGCCGGTGAAGATCTTGGTGACGACATCGCCCGAGAGACGCAGGTTGGTGATCGCCTTGCCACCGGCCTTGAGGTTGTACATGAAGGCGGTTCCACCGGCGACGAGCGGCATGTAGGCATAGCCACGGCTCGGCGGGGTGTCGACAACACCGTTGTCCTTGAGGCCATACGGCGTCTCGGATACCGCGTAGTCGACGGTGCCGGCCTTGAACTGGTTTCGTCCGTCGGTCGAACCGGTGCTGGCGAAGTCGACCTTCATGCCGTACTGCTGCACGTTTCGGCGCCACTGGTCGACGGCGTTCGAGCTCCACGACGAGCCGGCACCGGTGATCGGTGCGTAGTCAGCAGCGGATGCCGTCGAAGTCGGCGCGGCCAGCAACGCGATGATCGCCAGGGCGAGTATCGCCGAGACGCGGGTGCGAAGGCGTGAAGTCCGATTCAGAAGGTTTCGGCGGCTCATTTGGTGTCCTCGGGAGTTTCGGGTTTGTCGTCACGGATGTCGGCGGGGCCGGCGGATGCCGCCGGCGCGGGGTGAGGCAGGGTAGCGAGATCGTTGTCGTCGAGCACGCCAATGGGCTCGGTGGCGGTGAGCAGTGCTGCCGTCTCGTTCGCGGGGCGCGCCTCGGACTGCAGGCGCTTGTCGCGGTCGGCGAAGTAGCTGTCGACGCGGGCCTTGCCGCCGGCGAGGGCGGGGGCCGCGGCTCCGGTGATCTTCGCGCCGAGTGGGGCGAAAACAGAACGGAACGCCGCGGTGAACCGCAGCAAGCGCTCGCGCCGCTTCTCCGTCACAGCCAAGGTCTGGCCACCGATGATGCGGGCGACGATGAACAGCAGCAGCACGAGAAGCATGAGCACGGCAGCGGTTCCGAATCCGCGGGCGATCATGGTGGGCTCGGGCGATTTGACGAACTGGAATACAGCAAGCGGCAGCGAGACCATCGGGCCGTGGAACGGGTCGACGTTGAGCGACGCGGTGAACCCTGAGGTGAGCAGCACCGGTGAGGTCTCACCGATTCCGCGGGCAGTCGCGAGAATGATCGCGGTCGTCAGGCCCGAGCGCGAGGTCGGCAGCACCACGTGCCACACGGTTTTCCACTGCCCGGCGCCCAGCCCGATGCTGGCTTCCTTGAGGGTTCCCGGGACCAGCCGGAACACGACATCCGCAGCACGGATCATGATCGGCAGCATCATCACGCTGATGGCAAGCGAAGCAGCAAAGCCGGACTTCTCGACTCCGAGAATCAGGATGAACGTGGCGAAGATGAACAGTCCGGACACGATCGATGGCAGCGCGGTCATGGCTTCGACGATGGTGCGCACGAACCGCGAGAAGCGCCCGGGCACCTCACCGAGGTAGAGCGCGGTCGTGATGCCGAGCGGGATCGTGATGATCAGTGCGATGGTGATCTGGATCAGCGTTCCGAGGATGGCGTGTAAGACGCCGCCCGTGGTCAGCGGGTCGAGCGGGCCGGCCAGCGACATGTCCTGGGTGAAGAAGTTCAGGTGCGGCAGGGCGTCGGCGCCCTTCACGATCGTGAACGTCACCACGAACACCAGGGTGGCGAGCACCGTCCAGGCCAGGCTGTGCACCGCGACGAGCACGATACGGTCGCGCACGGCCGGGCCGGGTTCGTCGAAGGACACGAGCAGCGCGTAGATGCCGACGAACAACAGGTAGGCGATGACCGCGAAGGCGATCGGCCCACTGACGGGTGCCAGTTGAGTGAAGAGGAGCGCAGTCAGAGAAACGGATGCAACGGCAGCACCGCCGGCCGACAACAGGTCGATCATCCGCAAGCCGCTGGTCTGCCTGCGCACCTCAGTAATAGGGGCCTCGGGTGGCGGGGTAAACGTAGTTTCCTGCTGGGTCGGAACGGTTCCGGAACCGGAGCCGGCAGAGACGCCCGTGGGCGTGGGAGGAGGGAACGACGCAGAGGGTGCTGGTCGGTCGGTAAGCGTAGTCATAACCGGGGGCCTAACTGCTCGCGCCGGATCGTGAGCGAGCCACGATCGTCGAAGCGGCGAAGTTGACGACGAGCGTCATGAGGAAGAGTGCGAGGCCAGCGGCCATCAGCGCAGAGAGACCGAACGGCGTTGCCTCGCCGTAGCGCAGGGCGATGAGCGACGACACCGAGCTCGCACCGTTCTGCAGGATGTGCGGCTGGATGACGAACACCGGCGAGATGATCATGTACACCGCGATGGTCTCACCGAGCGCACGACCGAGGCCGAGCATGGTTCCGCCGATCATTCCGCCGCGGCCGAACGGCAGCACGACCGACTTGATCATTCCCCAACGCGTGGAGCCGAGGGCCAGTGCGCCCTCGCGCTCACCGAGTGGAGCCTGGCCGAAGACCTCGCGCATGATCGATGTGATGATCGGCGTGATCATGAAGGCGACGACGATGCCGGCGATGAAAGTGGATGACGTATAGACCGTGACGCTCGACAGCGGGTCGTTGGGGTCGGCACCATCGACGGCGAAGATGGGGATCCATCCGAAAGTCTGCGAGATCCACTTCGAGATCGGGGTGATGTTGCCCTGCAAGAAGAAGAAGCCCCACAGGCCATAGACGACGCTGGGGATGGCCGCCATGATGTCGACGAGGCCGATGAGGATGCTGCGGAACCAGCGCGGGGCGTACTCCGTGATGTAGAGCGCGGTTCCGATAGCGAGCGGAACGGCGATGACGATCGCGACCAGGGCGATGAGGATCGTGCCGACGATGACGGCGGCGATTCCGAACCGTCCGCTGTCGGGCTCCCAGGCCTGCTCGGTCAGAAAGCTAAAGCCCGCAACGCTCAGCGCCTGCGATGCGCGGAACGCGAGAAACACACCGACGAGCAGCATGATCGACAGCACAATGACGCCGCCGCTGCGTGCGACAGTGCGAAAAACGATGTCCGCGGGGTCGCGCAGCGTCGTGAGTTGGCGAGGTGAATCGAGCGACACTTTTTCCTTTGGGAAGAGGCGCGCTAAAGACAGGCGCGGTTGGTCGCAATCCTCACCTGCAGCGGTGTCTCACAAGTGACGCCAAGGTGAACGGACGGAGTGCCTAATATGTCGCGGAGAATCCGTCCAATTCAGTCCCTGATGCCCATTTTTGCCGCCGCCTGTCCCCCGCCGCCATACCGCTGGTTGAGTAGCACCGCGAGCGCTAGCGAGTGGCGCGTATCGAAACCCGCGCAGCACCCAGAACCGCACCTACCGAAACAACAACCCCGCCGTAGCCCGCACAGCCGGCACGAGCTCCTCGGCCATCCGCTTGTACGTCCGCTCGCTGCGCCCAATCGGGTCGATGATGTCGTCGAGCTCCGGATCGTGCAGCGACAGGTACCCGCGCAGCGCCACAGCCTGCTTCACCAATTCCCGCAGCTCATCGGCGTTGGTGGCACGCTCAGGCTCCTTCGCTGAAATCACCTCGGCGAACCGTCCGAACTCACGGATGGTGAACAACGTCCGTGCCGACCGTGGAACCATGCGCGCGACCTCTTTTCGGTGCTCGCGGGTCGCCACCAGGATCAGATCCGCTTCGCGCACGAGCTCAGCGGTGATCTGCCGGGATGCGTGCGCCGCAGGGTCGCTCCCCTCGCGCACACTGATGTCCGCCGCGAGCGGCGACATCGGTGCGCCCACCGGAGCTTCGGTGCCGGCGCTACCGATAGCCACTTCGCCGGCGAGGGCTGGAACCTTCGCTAAAGCGGACACGAGCAACTGCTCGCCCAGCGGCGATCGGCACACGTTTCCGGTGCACACGACAAGTACGGTGAAAGGCTTATCTGACATCAGTTGTTCGATCCTCGGGTGGACGATTGAAGTTGACGAGAGGCAAGACTAGCCGCGAACCCCGCCCGCGGAATTCTTGCCGGATGCCTTGACAGTAACCGGCTTCGTAACGTCAGCGCCGTAGTAGCCGTAGCCGTACTGGCCATAGCCGTAGGAATCGACGCCCTTGGTCGGCAGCATGGTCAGGATGACACCCATCACCGGTGCATCCACGTTGACGAGGTTCTTCAGGCCGGCCTGGAACTGGTTCTTATGCGTCTTACCGGCCGCCGCCACGATAATGGCTCCGCCGGTGACGCGGGCCAGGATCGCGGCATCCGTAACCGGAAGAAGCGGCGCACTGTCGAAGATGACAATGTCGTAGTCGGATTCGAACCGCGCGAGCAGGTCGACCATAGTGTGGCTGCCCAGCAGCTCGCTGGGGTTCGGCGGAACCTGTCCGGCGGGCAGCACGTGCAGGTTACTGACGCCCCACTCCTGCACAACGTCCTCAAACTCAGCTCGGCCGACAAGCACGTCAGTGAGACCCACGGCGCCTTCGATGCCGAGGTACTCGCTGACCTTCGGCCGGCGCAAATCAGCGTCGACCAGAAGCACGCGCGACCCGAGTTGCGACAGGGTGATGGCGAGGTTGGTGCTGGTGGTCGTCTTGCCTTCACCAGGCAGCGACGAGGTCACAACGAAGCTGTTGCGGCGCTCGACCATGACGAACTGAACGTTGGTGCGAAGCGTGCGGAAGGACTCGGCGCGAGGGCTCTTAGGATCGGCCTGGACGACAAGCGGGTTCTTTGCCGCATCCGGATCAAAGGCGATTCCGCCGATAACGGTGAGGTCGGTCAACGATTCGATGTCACGGATGCTGCGGATGCGGGTGTCGAGCACCTCGAGCAGCACGGCGAGGCCGATGCCGAGGGCGAGACCGACCAAGAGGCCGAGCGCGAGGTTCAGCTTGTTGTTCGGCGAATCTGCTTCGATGGGGACCACCGCGGGCTGGAGCGTGGATATCTTGACCGGCGAGTCTCCGCCTTCGTCGCTCTTCTCGATCTCGTCGACGACATCCGGCAGCGTTTCGCCTATCGCGTTGGCGATCGCTGCCGCGCTATCCGGGTCAGGGCTTGTGACGGCAATGTTCAGAGTTACAGTGTTTGCCGGGGCAGTCGCTTCGACCATGCCCGCGAGCTCTTCTACAGTCAGGTCGAGGTTCAGTGATCGAATCACTGGCTGCAAGACGATCGCGGTGCCGACAGCTTGTGCGTAGCTCTGCACACGCTGAAGAGTGAAACTTCCGCCGGCGTTGAGGTCAGACGCCGTGCTTCCACCCTGATTAGTGGAAACAAACACCTGCGTCGTCGCTTTGTAGAGAGGCGTTGTCAGCACAGACGCTGCCCCTGCTCCCACCACTGCAACGACTGTAAGCGCGACGATGACGATCCAGCGCTTGCGGAGAATGCGGATGTAGTCCTTGAGTTCCACGTGATGACTTTCTTTTGTGCCCAGAATACGCGGGCATAAAGCGAAGAGGGGCCCCACCCGGAGGTGGAGCCCCTTACCGTCTACTGAATCGAGTGTGAAATCGACTACTTGGTCTTCTTGAACGAAGTGGACTTTGCGGCGGTGCCGTAGTACTTCGAGCTGGCTACGAAACTCACGCTGACTTTGTAGGTGCCCTTCTTCGAAGCCTTACCGTAGGTGTAGCTGAACTTGCCGCTCGAGTTCGCCTTGACGGTCTTCGCCACTGCCTTGACGCCCGACGGGCCGGTGACGCGGATGACTACCGACGCGTTGTCAGCGGTCTTGCCGGTAATCTTCGAGGTCTTGTCGCTCTTCTTGGTGATCTTCTGGGCAGAGAGGCCGCTGATCGAAGCTGCCTTGCCGACGGTGACCGACTTAGAGAACGCCGAGCCGACTGAAGGCTTGAACTTGATCGTGTACTTGCCAGCCGTCGAGGGCAGCTTGACCGCGAGGTTCGCCTTGCCGTCCTTATTGAGGCTCTTGGTGACCGTCCTGCCGCCGAGCGTTGCAGAAACGGTGACGCCGGTGTAGTCGCCCGACTTCTTGCCCTGAACGGTGTAGGTCTTGGTTTGGCCAGCTGCACCCTGCGACGCACCGCTCACGGAGAAGCTCGAGCTCGGCGGGTATGCAGCGTTGGCAGCAGTCGATGCGCCGAAGACAAGCGCGCCGGTGGCGAGCAGAGCCACTGCTGAGGTTGCAAATCTTGAAAGTTTCATGAAAGTCCCGATTCCGTCTCGTACCTCGAGGTAAAGGTGAGTTGTTGTTGACACTACAGCAACAGCGAAGCATGAACCGGATCTTTTGTAACGAACTCGTGAACAGACACTTATGTCGCCATTTATCTGCAACTTCCACCGGCGCTGGTGACAGTGATCTTCGGCTCATTCAAGAGTGGCTGCATGGATAGCGTGGGTTTAGCGGAGAGCGCCATTCCGTCGTCGCGTTCCCCCGGTTCCTGCCACGTCGCTACGATCGTCGACGACTCCCCGGGGTCGAGGTCGAGATCGAACATCGCAAATTCATGGTTACGCTCACTCGCGTTGTTTACGAATGCGTCCTCGCCATCCTGAGTGAAAACTCCATCTACGGCATCCACCGGCATATAGATCTCGACGTAGCTGTGATTTGAGCCAACGACGTAGTCCTCCCCCAGCTCTTCGAGTTCGACTCGTCCGGTCATGTAGGGCGGCAAACCGGAGGCAGGAGCGTTGTTAGTCACCGTCACCGTTACAGTTCCTGACCGCAGAGCACTATTCGCGTCGTCCACCACACACCGTCCGAGGTCGTATTCCGCGTCGAGGGCGAGGTACGCGTCTAGCTTGTTTCCACCAGCGTTGATGATCCGCACCGAGCTGACAGGCCCGGGGGTGTCAGTCAACGAACCCGAGAGTCCCGAGTTTTCGATCTGGAGCTGCTCGGCCTTGTCGGTCGACCACAACTGCAGGTAGTCAGCATTGTCGCTCGACAGCGCTTCGGTGACGAGGCTTTGCACGTTGAACTCGCCGGCAGAAAGCTTCTCGAAGATCTGCCCGATGATCTCGGCGAGCACCTCATCTTTCACCGTGGCGTCTTGATACTGCTTATAGATGTCGACGCTGAGGTACCGCACCATGTCTGAGGGCTGGATCGTTGTACCTCGCACCGTGATAGGGCCGACCGCCGCAGCAAGGTACTGAACAGTCCCCTGCCCCAAAGACACCACCCCGTCGACCTGCTGCTCATCGCGAGCGTTCCACCCATCAGTGATCTGCCGTGCGTTCGTCGGGAAGTCTGCAGAAAGATTCATCGACAGCCAGCTGTTGAGATAGTCGCCCCACAGGTCTTTCAGCCCCTGGGGCATCGTCTTCGAGCTCACGGAGGGCCCGTCTTCGAGAGTGTCGTTGCTTCCCTGGGTGACCATGTCGAGCTTGCCGTTGTCCGCGTTCAGCACTACGTAGGCCGAAAGAAGCCCGCCCGATGGCCGCGCTTCAGTAAGATTCTGCGTCATCACAAACCAGGTGCGTTCTCCGTTAGCACCGAGGATCACAGGAAGCGCCTCAATGAACGGCACCACTCGTTCGAGCCCAGGACCCGCAAGTTCAAGCGTGCTGCTGAGGCTGGCGATGTTGTTATGCAATTGCCCAACCATAGGTTCATCGACCAGCGGCTTGAGCTTCGAGGAGGACGCGTTGACTACCGTGGAGAGCGAACCCACGGCGCTGTCGAGATTCTTGATAAGCGCCAGGTCGAATCCGGCTTCACCCGCGATGTCGTTGGGGGTGAGACGCGGAAGCAGTTCTACGAGCGGACTTGCTGAGCGGCTGAGATCGGAGGCGACCGTCGAAACTACGCGGAGTGCTCCAATTTCGGTTCCGAAGATGGGCTGGTGCGAAGCGAGAACCACAACCCACTCGTTGCTCGTGTTGGCCGCATCCGTGCTGTACTGACGAACCTCACGAAGATCAACGGCAAGCGCCGTCACATCACCCGAGGCCGCGTGGGTTCCGATTCGATCGGTGAGGCTAGACAGGCTTTGCAAGCTCTGCGCCATCGCCACTACTCGAAGCGCCGTATATGCCGCAAAGAAAAGCACGATCGCGACGAAAACAGATACCCAGAAACGGATCGGATGGGCGCGAACGAAGGCCACTAGAGGGTTGACGGTCATAAATCTCCTGGCAGGCGCTGCGCGAATCGTCTCATGCTAGCCGGGCGATCTGCCGAGATTGTGAAAAACCTTCGCAGTTTGCTCAATACCGAGCTAAGCTCGGTGTACCCCATCGGGGCACATAGCGTCAATAGGCGAAGATAATTTGCTATTGGACACTAGGTTAACTGGTGTCGCCCGAAACACTATGAATCGTCGGGTGTGATCAGTTCGAGGTATTGCCTCGGAAGCTATGTGGGTAGGGACTATGGGCATCATCATGATCATCAGTACGCAGTTGCCGACAGTTGAAATGGTCGCCTCGCTGGCAGTCGTCGAACGCGCATCCCAAAGTGAGGTCGCGTCCTCCACTACCGTGGCTTCGGAGCTCTGGGGGCCGATCATCGCCGCCAGCTCGCAGCCAAGCGTTGTGCTGTGGTTCCTCTCTGGGCTCGCAGCGTTCGTAGCTTCGACGTTTCTTATCCTGAGCGCGCGACGACGAGCTCGAGTTGCCGCCGGACACGTGACGTTGACGCTCTCACCAGCCTCGCACTGAGAGGCCCGATCCGATTCCCCCTTCAGCCAAGCGTGTATCCGCAATTTCGGCTTCAACTACTCAACCAGTAATCAACAACCAGTGGGAACGCGCCTACGAACGGCGTCTTCTCATAACCGATTCGGCCATCGTGATCTGGGTGGTCCTGGGCGCGCACCTCATCTGGTTCGGCCAGGACTCAGGCGTCGCGCCCGTCAAACTTTTCGGATTCATCGACTACTGGGTAATCTCCGTAGTTCTCGTCCTCGGCTGGCTCGCCACCATTCACGTGAGCGGCACCCGAGATCCTCGCGTGCTTGGCACCGGGTCCCGGGAATACCAACTTGTCTTCAACGCCACGTTCGCATGGTTTGGAATTGTGGCGATTCTGGCAACCCTGTTCAAGATCGACATTGCTCGCGGGTATCTGATCATTGCTTTTCCGCTCGGCGTCGTTGTACTTCTGCTCAGCCGCAAGCTCTGGCGGATGTGGCTGACCACGCACCGCCAGCTGACCGGCCAGTACAGCGCTCGAGTCATGGTGATCGGCTCAGCGCCCGCTGTAGCAAACATGGTTCGCCAGCTTCGCAAAAATCCCGATGCGGGATACCACGTTGTGGGCGTGTGCATTCCCGAGGGCAGCGAGCTTCCGCCAGACATAGACCCAACGGGCCTGTACTTCGGATCGTTGAACACCCCGGTTGACGATCTTCGCCATGCCGGCGGAAATACCATTGCTGTCGCTGGCGGCGACAAGCTGAGAACAAGCGCGATCCGTCAGATCAGCTGGCAGCTTGCGTCTGGTATCGAACATTTGATCGTCTCCCCAAACCTGATTGACATTGCAGGACCGAGGATCCATACACGCCCTGTCGCCGGCCTGTCGCTGATTCATGTCGAAACCCCTCGTTATGCGGGCACTCGGCGATTCCTCAAGGAATCACTCGACTCCATTGGCGCTCTGCTGTGTATCGTCGTCTTCTCTCCGGTCTTGCTGGTCGCGGCAATCGCGGTACGAACTACGTCGCCCGGGCCGGTTCTCTTTCGACAAGAACGTGTGGGTCTCGACGGCAAGCCGTTCCGCATGCTTAAGTTCCGCTCCATGGTCATTGACGCTGAGGCCCAGCTCGTCGACCTCAAAGCAACGCAACGCGACGCGGGCAACACTGTGATGTTCAAACTCTCCATGGATCCACGCGTCACTCCGGTGGGCAAGTGGCTGCGGCGCTTCAGCATCGATGAGCTGCCCCAATTCTTCAACGTACTGAAGCGCGACATGAGTCTTGTCGGTCCACGCCCTCCGCTCCCCAGTGAAGTCGCCAACTATGCGCAAGACGTGCACCGAAGGTTCCTCGTGCGCCCGGGGATCACTGGACTCTGGCAGGTCAGTGGACGATCGAACCTCGACTGGGAGGAAAGCGTGCGCCTCGATCTCTACTACGTAGAAAACTGGTCCATGTTGGGCGACCTTCAAATTCTCTGGCGCACGGCACGTGCCGTGCTAGCCCGCGACGGCGCGTTCTAAACCCGCAGAGCGCTCTCGTTTGCGCGGAACCAGTCGACTGTCGCTTTCAGCCCAGCCTCGAGGTCGATCTGCGAGCGCCATCCTGCAGTGGTGAGCTTGGACACATCGAGCAGCTTCTGCGGCGTGCCGTCCGGTTTCGACGTGTCCCAGAGTGTCTCCCCCGCAAACCCGACGACCCGCGCAACGGCATCTGCAATCTCTCTGATCGTCAGGTCTACTCCGGTGCCGACGTTGACTTGCTCCGGGCCGTCGTAGTGCTCGAGCAGAAATAAGCACGCTGCCGCCATGTCGTCGACGTGCAAGAACTCCCGGCGCGGTGTCCCCGTTCCCCAGTTGGTGACTGAAGGGGCTCTGCCTCGCGCAGCGTCGTCGTACCGTCGTATCAGCGCGGGCAGCACATGGGACGTAAGCGGCGAAAAGTTATCGTGTGGCCCATACAAATTTGTCGGCATCGCCGAGATCCACGGCAACTGATATTGGCGTCTGACGGCCTGGATGTGCATGATGCCCGCGATTTTTGCAATTGCATACGCGTCATTCGTCGGCTCGAGATGGCCCGTATTGAGATACTCCTCCCTGATGGGCTGAGGAGCGAGCTTCGGATAGATGCACGACGACCCGAGAAACAGCAGTCGCTCAACGCGCGCTTCGAGCGCCGCGTCCAGCACGTTGACCTGGATGCGCATGTTGTCGCTGAGAAAGTCGACAGGGTAATTCGAATTCGCCAGGATGCCACCCACTTTCGCCGCGGCAAGCACGACGTACCTCGGGTTCTCCCGGCGAAAGAACTCGAAAACCGCTTCTCGATCCTTCAGATCGAGTTCTGACGACCTCACACCAACCAGATCCGAGAACCCTTCGTGCTGAAGCCTTCGCAAGATTGCCGAGCCAACGAGCCCGCCGTGACCAGCGACGTAGAATTTCGCGTTCCGATCTAATAAGCCCGGCTCGAAAGTGACGTCGTCCTCCCCCGGTGTCATCGCCACGACGCGAGCTCCACCTGGTCGATCCACTTCGACCCAGCGTGGTCAAGCGCGGCAATGTCCGCGTCCACCATGATCCGAGCCAGCTGGTGCGGGTCCACAACGGCTTCCCAACCCAAAATCTCGCGTGCCTTCGATGCGTCGCCAACTAGGGCATCGACCTCGCTGGGCCGCAGGTAACGATCATCGAAAAGAACGTACTCGCGCCAGTCGAGACCCGCATGCTCGAACGCTGTGGCGAGAAAATCACGCACCGTGACGCCGACACCCGTAGCCAGCACGTAGTCGTCGGGCTCATCCACCTGCAACATCCGCCACATGCCCTCCACGTACTCAGCCGCGTAACCCCAGTCGCGTACGGCGTCGAGGTTTCCAAGATAGAGCGTGTCTTGCCTCCCTGCTTTGATTGCTGCCACCGCACGCGAGATCTTGCGGGTGACGAAGGTCTCGCCGCGACGAGGAGACTCGTGATTGAAAAGGATGCCATTCACTGCGAACATTCCGTAGGCCTCGCGGTAGTTTCGCGTGACCCAGTAGCTGTAGACCTTTGCGGCACCGTAGGGCGAGCGCGGATGAAACGCCGTCTCTTCGCTTTGGGGTGGCGGGGTTGCGCCGAACATCTCGGAAGATGACGCCTGGTAAAAGCGGGTGTGAATTCCTGACATGCGCACGGCCTCGAGCATCCGCATCGAGCCGACGCCCGTTGTGTCTCCGGTGTGCTCAGGTTCGTCGAACGAGACTCTGACGTGCGACTGCGCAGCGAGGTTGTAAACCTCATCCGGGTGCAGTGCACCAAGCAGGCTTACCAAACGGGCGCCGTCACTGAGGTCTCCATAGTGCAAGAACAGCCGCGCTTTATCTTCGTGGGGGTCGACGTAGAGATGGTCGATTCGTGAAGTGTTGAACGTAGATGCGCGGCGTATGAGGCCGTGCACCTCATACCCTTTCGCAAGAAGCAATTCGGCCAGGTAAGAGCCGTCTTGCCCGGTAATTCCCGTGATGAACGCACGTCTAGTCATGATGAATCACTCGCCTTCGGGTCGACGATTCGAGCACGACCGTATTCACCGTCGTGCATTTATCGTGTCGCGTACCTTAGCGAAGCGCTTGGCCGAATTGCGACCCCGTGACAGGTCAGGAATTGTGTGAATAAGAGTGTCTAGTTGGAGTTCTTAGCTGACATAGCCGCTAGACGAGATAGCTGCGCAACGCGTCAGCACCGCTGCGCGGCTCGAACCCGGTAGCCCTGATCTTGTCTAGTTTCAGTGAGCTATTGAGCGGGCGCGGTGCAGCAGCTTTTTCTGCGAAGTAGACAGCTGTTGTCACTCCCGTTACGCGGGCGGGCTCATGCCCGGTCAACTCGTAGACTTTCCGAGCAATGTCTGCCCACGTGACTGCATCGCCGGAGTTGGTCAGGTTATACGTTCCGTACGCTGCTCGCACAGCGAGCAAATGGACAATCCCAGCGGCGAGATCCTCGGTGAAAGTGAGTCGCCCGATTTGGTCATCGACGACCGCGGGGTTCACACCGCGCTCAGCCAGGCTCGCCATGGTCCGCACGAAGTTGTCGCCCTCACCAATTACCCAACTGGTGCGAAGCACATAGTGGCGCGAAACAGTCTTGACGATCGCGTCTGCCGCTGCTTTCGTCTGACCGTAGACGCCGAGCGGAGACAGCGCCTCATCCTCGTCATGGGTCGTCGCCTGGCCATCGAAAACATAATCAGAAGACACGTGCACCAGTGTGAGCCCGTGCAGGTTCGCCGCTGCGGCGAGCAGAGCGACGGCTGACACGTTGACCGCCCACGCAGCTCGCCTGCCTTCATCGGTTTCCGCAACGTCGACATTCGTATAAGCGCTCGCGTTGATGACCGTGTCGTATTCTTGCCAGCCGAAGGCGTCATACGCCTCCGGGTCAGTTACGTCGAATTCAGTTCGGCTCAGCGCGATCGCTGTGGGTATGGCCGCAACCAACGCCCGACCGAGTTGGCCGTTGGCTCCGAGAATCAGTGTCTTCTTCGCCGGCATGGGCACGACATCAGCGAGGCGAGGATGAGCTTTGTCCTTATCTGAAAGCTCGGCCGATTCAAGTTCGATGGGCCACCTGATGGCGACGGTCTCGTCGGCGAGATTCAGGAAGGTGTATTTCGCTGCCGCGTCCGCGCTCCAGTGATCATTTACGAGATACGTGTAGGCAGTGTTCTCGTCCAGCGTCTGGAACGAGTTACCGACTCCACGGGGGACGAAGATTGCGACAGAAGGATCGAGCTCCGCCGTGAAAACCGCTCCGAAGGTGTCACCCTCTCGCAGGTCGACCCAGGCACCGAAGATCCGACCTGTCGCGACAGAGACATACTTGTCCCACGGCTCGGCGTGGACACCGCGCGTGGTTCCCCTCGCGTCGTTGAACGAGACGTTGTTTTGCACCGGCCCGAAGTCAGGCAGCCCCGCCGCCACCATTTTCTCTCGTTGCCAGTTCTCTTTGAACCACCCGCGGCTGTCTCCGTGGACAGGCAGCTGCACAAGCACTAATCCGGGAATAGACGTTTCGACAAGGGAGAGGCCCTTCGAGAAGTCGACCATGGTTACTGCCCCTGCGTTTCGTAGCGTGCTTCGGTGGCGGCCTTCTGCGGGCCCCACCATGCCTCGTTGTCGCGATACCAGTCGATCGTCGCGGCCAGGCCCGCTTCGAAATCGGAGTACTGCGGCATCCAGCCCAACTGCGAACGGAGCTTCGTCGAATCGATGGCGTATCGCATGTCGTGGCCCGGGCGATCTAATACGTGGTCGTAGCCGTCAGTCGGAAGACCAAGCTGCTCCAATATCAACTCGACTACCTGTCTGTTGTTTTTCTCTCCGTCGGCGCCGATGAGGTACGTCTCGCCCATGACGCCTTCGTCGAGGATGGCGAGCACAGCCGACGAGTGATCGTTGGCATGGATCCAGTCACGCACGTTCTCGCCAGCGCCGTAGAGCTTTGGCCGCACCCCGGTCAGCACGTTCGTAATTTGGCGAGGGATGAACTTCTCCACATGCTGGAATGGTCCGTAGTTATTCGAGCAGTTGCTGATGGTGGCCTGGACCCCAAACGAACGCACCCAGGCTCGAACAAGAAGGTCTGAGCCGGCTTTGGTTGACGAATACGGGCTGGACGGGTTGTAGGGCGTCTCTTCGGTGAAGCGCGCCGGATCATCGAGTTCGAGGTCGCCGTAAACCTCGTCTGTCGAAATGTGGTGTAACCGGCGGTCGTGCTTGCGAGCCGCCTCGAGCAGAACGTAGGTGCCGAGAATATTGGTCTCGATGAACGGGCTCGGGTCGTGCAATGAATTGTCGTTGTGCGATTCCGCGGCGTAGTGGACCACTTGGTCGTGATCGGCAAACAGCGAGTCGACCAGTTCGACATCACGAATATTGCCCTCGACCAGTGCAAATCGGTCGACGGCCAACCCGGCGAGTGAAGCGCGATTGCCTGCGTAGGTCAACGAGTCAAGAACCGTGACGGAGTGAGCGGTGTTCTCGAGCACGTAGTGCACGAAGTTCGAGCCGATGAAGCCTGCACCGCCGGTTACGAGAAGTTTCGACATAGAGTTACCGTCCTCGCTGAATTGCCTGAATGAGGTAGGCGCCGTAACCAGACTTCAGCAACTTCTGCGCTCGCTCTTCCAACTCGTCATCGGTTAAGAAGCCACGACGCCAGGCAACCTCCTCGGGGCAGCCGATCTTGAGCCCCTGCCGGCGTTCGATCGTGCGCACGAACTCGCTCGCGTCAGTCATCGAGTCGAATGTGCCAGTGTCCAGCCACGCTGTTCCGCGCGACAGCACTTCAACCTTCAGCTTGCCTGCCGCGAGGTAAGCCTTGTTCACGTCCGTGATCTCGTACTCTCCGCGCGCCGAGGGCTCCAGGTTCTTCGCAATCTCGACAACGTCATTGTCATAGAAATAGAGTCCGGGAACCGCGTAGTTGCTCTTCGGAACGGTGGGTTTTTCCTCTAACGACAGAGCGTTGAACGCAGCATCAAACTCGACCACGCCGTACGCGGAAGGTTCGGCAACCCAATACGCAAAGACCGACCCTCCGTTAATGTTCTTGAAGCGCGCAAGCTGCGAACCGAGGCCCGGACCATAAAAGATGTTGTCCCCCAGTACGAGGGCGACAGTCTCATCACCGATGAAGTCTGCGCCGATGACAAACGCTTGGGCGAGACCGTTCGGCTCCTCCTGCACGGCGAATGTCAGCCAAATTCCGAATTGTGATCCATCGCCCAAAAGGCGCTTGAACTGGTCAGCGTCGTGTGGCGTTGTGATGACCAAAATTTCGCGGATTCCAGCAGCTATAAGGGTAGAGAGCGGGTAGTAGATCATGGGCTTGTCGTAGATCGGAACCAACTGCTTTGAAATCCCGAGTGTGATGGGATGCAAGCGCGTGCCCGATCCCCCTGCCAAAATAATTCCCCGCATGCGTCAAGCATGTCTTATCGCCTGGCACCGTTGGCCCGTCTAGAGCCAAAGACGATGACTTGTGATCTTCCGTTAGGACGATCGGGGTACAATTATGCCGAGAGAGAGTCACCATATTGGACTCGTCAGGGGATTCGCGTGACTAACGATCTGCAGACAGACAACGACACCAATCAGACCTCGTCTGCGGCAGGCAATGACGCTTTAGCATCAGACGCCTCCAGTCATTGCCTCTCAGGCGCTGGCCGATCCATGGCAATCATCGGCACACGCGGATACCCGTCTTACTACGGGGGGTTCGAAACAGCGGTGCGCAAGCTGGCCCCGTTCCTCGCAGAGCGGGGTTGGGATGTCACGGTCTACGGGCGAAACGGATCGACTCTCGACGATGACCCACAACGTGACCACCGGGTGAATACCCGCGTTACCCGCGGAGTCGAATCCAAATCCCTCAGTACTCTCTCGTACGGACTGACCGCCTCTCTGGATGCTGCGCTTCGCAAGCCAGATGTGGCGCTCGTCATGAACGTAGCGAACGGCTACTTTCTTCCTTTGTTGAAGGCGCGAGGGATTCCAACCCTTGTCAACGTCGACGGAATTGAGTGGGATCGCACTAAGTGGGGGCGCCTTGCGAAAAGCGTCTTTCACACCGGCGCAAAATGGACTGCGCGACACGGCAATCGGCTGGTATACGACTCAAAAGAAATTGGCCGCCGATGGAAGTCGGAGTTTGGGCTTGAAGGGGAATTCATCCCTTATGGCGGCGACGAGCCCGCCGACCTCCCCATCGAACCGGGACTTGTGCACCGGGGGTACATTCTGCTCGTCGCGCGTTTCGTGCCTGAAAATACCGTGCCTGAATTCGTTAAAGCGGCAGAAGTGCTGAGCAAAACATACCCAGTGGTCATCGTCGGGTCGTCTGGATACGGCGGAGAGATCGACGATAGAGTCGCTGAGCTCGCGAAGGGCAATCACAACGTCCAGTGGCTCGGACACGTGAGCGACGATGCGAGACTGCTCAGTCTTTGGCAGCACGCGGGCGTATATTTTCACGGCCATAGCGTTGGTGGAACCAACCCGGCCCTGGTGCAGGCGATGGCAGCCGGAGCTCCCGTTGTGGCCCGAGACACCGTGTATAACCGCGAGGTACTCGGAGACAAGGCGATTCTGGCTGCGCCGACAGCCGCTGACATCGCCCGGGTCATCACAAAGACGATGGACGCCCCTTCGCTGCGCGAAGTGTCGAGCGCAGAGAGTGTGCAGCGGGCCCGCGAGTACTACTCCTGGGTCGGCGTCAACTCACACTACGAGCGAGCCCTTCTCGAGCTCATCCCGGCGTCCGCCCGGCCCGCGGTCAAATAAGCGCGGTGCCGGTAATCAACGCAGCACACAGCATTCGCGTGCTGCCCGAGCTGAGGGCGACACAGGTCGAGCAATCTCAAGTGATGTCGCCAGCGCAGACCTTGTACTTTAGAACCAACTTCGATCTTGCTGGTACCGCGATACCGGCTTCGTTCCGAAAAACCAGTCCATTCGGCGCGATCATGTTCATTCTTTCTTCCAGAGCACATGTGCTCGAATTACCCGAACCACTGTGGGTAAGGTTCTTACCCATCAACGTGTGGCTCGGCGCAGCCTGGCGCATCTCAGGCTTCGCAAGATTACGCAACCGCAAGGCCCGCACCTACGCGATCGAGAACAACGACCCTGCCGTGGTGATTTTCGGTTCCCGCGCTCCCCTGAAAGTTGTCAAGAACGTCGGGCTCCTGGCTGTGGGCCTGCTGTTTCGCAGTCTGTACGAGAAAGTGGCCTTCGGCACGGACGGTGCTGCCACTGCCTATTTGCAGCTGCCTGGGTCACGTCGCGTCAGGTCGACCGTGATACCAGCAGTGCCTGCAGAAAACCCAGCGGCGCGCTTGATCACGGCCACCCCCGGATCAGTTGTATTCGTAGGCCACCTCGACCAGCGCAAGGGAGTTGAGGCGCTCATCGAGTCATGGACGGTCATTGAAAAGTCCACACCGAAGGCGACCCTCACGGTGATCGGCGACGGACCTCTTAAGAACTTGATGGCCGACTGGGCTGAGCGGGCCCCAACAAGCAGGCTTTTCCTTGGGCGGCTGGCTCACGCCGACGCAATACACGTTGTCGAGCGCGCTAGCGTGCTCGTTGCGCCGTCTCGACGGCACGGTCGCTGGCGCGAGCAGGTCGGCCTGCCAATAACTGAAGGTCTCGCTGCCGGCCTCACCGTCGTCACCTCTAGTGAAACCGGTCTCGCCGAATGGCTGGCAGCTCACGGCCACTACGTTTTCGATTGGTCGACTGAGGGCTCTTTCACCGATGCGCTCGAGCGGGCCATCTCTTCTCCCCTCAATCGCGCCGCCGTGCTGGACTCACTCCCCCAGCGTCACGGACGACTCGAAGCCGACAGATGGATTCACAATGGTTGACGACTCCCAAGTAACCGCGCTGCTCAGCACCACTGCCGCAATCGTTGTTCACTACCGCAGCTATGAAACCGTAGGCAACACGGTCGCCAATTTGATCCAGCAGGGCATCGCTCCTACAGACATCGTGTTGATCGACAACAGCGAACAGCCAGAGCGACGCACGGCCTTGCAGGGGTCAATCCCCGATGGAGTCGAGATCAGCTTTACTCCGAATGGGGGCTATGCGGCAGCGGTGAATGCCGGAATGGACTTCATTTCACATCACAGGTCTGATCTGCCGGACTTTCTGATTGTCGCGACCCACGAGACGGCAATGCACCCGCACGCAGTGGACCGCCTCGTCGGCGCTTTGACTCAGGATCCCGAGGCAGCGGTCGCGGGACCGACCCTCATCTCAGGCGCTCTAGACCAAGAATTCGTATGGTCGATGGGCGGCTACCTGACCAAAATCACTCATACCCCAAGTCATTTTGGTCACCGGGATGCGTACTCCCCGGAGCACTTAGCTGCACGAGCACCTGAAGCCCGGGCGTGGCTTGATGGCGCATTTCTCGCCTACCGTTGGACCTCGATCGCCACCGAGCGCCTCAGCGAAGACTTCTTCCTCTATATGGAAGAGACCGATCTGCACTTGCGACTCGGCCGCAAGGGGCATCGCGTCGTTTGGGTTCCCGCTTCAGTGGTCTGGCAGAGTTCAGATGGCATTCCCCCTTATTACCTCGCCAGAAACCTGCGGCTACTCGCCCGTCGAAACGAGCCATCCTGGCGGCGAGCACTCGTCCCCGCCACCGTGGCAAAGCGGATTGCGGCTGACGTGATCAAGCGGGGTGACCTCAGCTCGATCAGACCGAGTGCGCGAGGCTTGTTCTCGCGCATCAAGGCTGAAGCGCCACGGACCGAACGTCCCTTCGTCTCTATCGTCAATCCTCTTGGCGGCGCCCTGGCCCACTATCAGCGCGAACTCGCAGACAATCTCACCGCTGCCAATATCGACTTCGAAGTTCAGATGACGTTGGAGCCATCTATGGGAGACAAGTCGAGAACAAGGTGGCTGTTGGACTATTGGCTGGCTTTGCGTCGCGCAGCCCGGTTTGCACGACTGCGACCCGGCGGACAGATACTCGTAGTTTGGCCGGTTCTCGGGTACTTAGACTTCGTGCTTCTACGGCTCCTAGGTATCCGAAGCTCGATCATCATGCATGACCCACGTCCATTAGTTAAGGCGATTGGGTACGACCGTGCTTCGCGGGCTTTTGCCCGGCTGTTTGCGAACCAAATTGAAGTCATTGTTCATAGCGAAAAAGCAGCCGAGGTCATTCAGCTAGAAGCCCCGGCGTTCAAGCTGACCACTCTTGCACACCCAATGCTGGAGCCTTCCTCCCGAGCGAAAGCCGCACACACGCTGCCGAAAGTGCAGGTTTTTGGTCAATATAAGCCGGACCGTGATCTTCATGCGCTGGCAGTTATTTCTACCCAGTTACAAGGTCGGGCTCTATTCGCGATAGACGGGCGCGGGTGGCCCGACATACCGGGTTGGGTGGTCAGCAATCGCTTTGTACCAGAGGAAGAAGTCGATGCGCTCATCTCAGACAGTGCCGTCGTTGTGATCCCTTATCGTCACTTTTTTCAGAGTGGTGTCGCAATCCGGTCAATCGAGTCGGCGGTTCCTTTCGTCGGCCCACAAGAAAGTAGCCTGGTCGACCTGGTCGGCAAGGACTCGACTTGGTTGGCAGGAAATGGCGACCCGGAAACCTGGTCGTTAGCAGTCAAATCAGCTCTGCTTTCATCAGAGATTGAGTCACGTCGTGTGGGAATCTCATGGCGTGTTGGATCGATACGGTCTTGGAAACTATGGGCAGCAACATGACAGCTCGATCTCAACCGACACCGTTTCTATACGTGAGCTTGGGTCGGGGTAGCACGCAAAACGACGGACTATGGAAGCGATCTCCTCACATCAGAGGAGTTATTCGCTTCAATTTCGCGGCACCATCCGGACGGCGCTTTGGATCCCGTGCGCTGGGATTGGGTTTGGATTCTGCGATAGTTGCACTCAAAGTATTACTTAGCGGTCAAAGAGGCCCGTACCTCGCGGCAAACCCGTGGGTTGGGGTCGCTCTCAAGGTCATCGGTAAACGAAGGGTGAGCGTCACCGGGGTCTACGCTCGAAGCGGCTCTCGAAGCTTCGATGTTTTGAGGAAGATCCTTGCGAGCAGTCCCGTAGTTACCACAGTCGCACTTGAGGCGGAAGCATGGAATGTCGCAGGCGGCAATTCGAAGGCGGTGCTGTACGGGAACACCTACGGTTATCCTCGGTTCGAAGCCAATACGGTACAGAGGCTTCGAGTATTTGTGGGCGGATCTTCTGACCGCGACACAGTGGCCGTAGATGCGCTAGAAGCCGAAATTCGCTCTTCGAACACGCCCATATCTCTTACGATTGTCTCCGATGAAACGCCAATGAAGTGGAAGAATAATCAATCCACAATAGAGAGAACTGGACGGCTCTCTGCTGATCAATTCGGCGCGTTGGTTGCGCAGTCTGATGTCGTCTTCCTGCCATTGCTTAATTCAGGTCGCGCTGCCGGACACATGGTTACCGTTGGTGCATTAGAGTCCGGCGTCGCAGTTCTAGCTACCTCATCAGACGGCATGAACGGCTACATCGACGGTGTATTCGTATCGGCAACCTCTGAAGACGAGAGTCTGATCACCCAGCTCGCGCGGGCAGCGGAAATAACACACACTCGCACATCCGAAATCAGAGAATTTTGGAAAGTCCGATTTAGCTTGCCTGCGTACATTGATCGCGTCGGAAGTGCTCTCGAAGAGTTGCACTCGAACAGCTGATTGTGATCAGCAACCTGCCGCGTTCGCTGCTAAATCTTCCCGGTCCTATCGTTCGACTACCTGACGTCTAGCGTGGTCCTCGACGATTGCGAAGGCCGTGAACAACGCCTGTTACAACTGCAAGTCTTTGTGGCATAGTGCGGTTGCGGCCCAAAATCTTGCGCAGCGAGCTGTCGATCAACAGCCGGAGCATATCAACGTACTTGATGACGGGGAGAGACAGGTCCCGCATGACAAATATTGCGTTCCGAGTGAGGTAGTAATCACGCGTTGGGCTGTCGTGGCGGTATCGCACATTGCCGCTTCGAGACATTGTTGGTTCGTCACCCAACTGGTGGCTCATTGTTGCGTTCGGGCTAACAACGAACCTGCCACCGCGAAGACCAACGCGAAGCCCCCACTCTTTGTCTACATGGTCAATGAAGTACTCGCTCCTAAACAGCCCGTATTTTTCAAATGCGTGCACGTCGATGAGCGCCCCCGAGCTCACCAAATATGCAACTTCAGTGACGTCAGTAACGTTGGTCGGCCGGATTTTCCGCCCTTCCCACACCGCCGCTAGTACCTGACCAGTTCTCGTATCGACTATCCGCGGACCGATTCCGACAGTCAGCGGAAGTGCGATCCGCTCGTTGTTGAGATCTCCAAGGAGTTGCCTGACTCCGCCTTCGGGAAAAAGGCTGTCGTCGTCCAAAAAGAGTACATAGTCGGCTCCGACTTCTAGCGATCGGGCAATGCCGTTGTTCTGCGCTTGCGCAATTCCGATATTGCCTCTAGATGAGTGATATTCGACCCCAAAGAGCTGTGCGTCAGTTACCGCCCTAGCGACCTCATCTGAACTATCGCTGTTGTCCATTACAAGAAGCAGCGATAATTGAGGGGCAAGGCGAACAAGAGTCCGTACAAGCACATCACCAGGGGTGTTGTACGTGACAAGCAATCCAACAACTTTTTTATCTGAGTCATTCATGCGGCCTCCCTTACTGGCTGGGTCGCATTGCGGCGTACAGCTTTCCGTAGAGCAATGAGTTGATAGGTCACTACTACGATTTCGGATAGTGCCAATGATGCCGCAGCACCCGTCGAGCCCGCGCTCGTGACCAAGACGAAAAGCATTGGCGTTCCTACCGCGGCTCCCAGAATTGCGCTTATCGCTACTGAGCGGTCGTCTCCGAGCGCGAGAAGGCAAGCCATGCCCACAACTCTCGAAACTGCGGAAGTCGCAACCGCAATGCCAAGACAAATCGTTAGCGAGAGCGGCAGTTCAACAACACCGGCAGACAGGACATTTCCCGCAAGGGGGCCGACAAGTGCAACTATCAAAGCCAGCGGGAGCGCTAGGCAAAACGAAACGTTGGTGGCCCATTTGATTCGCCAAGCGCGAGGCCGCTCAGTGCTCGACTTTGGAACCCAACCTTGAAGCCATTGGAAAAATGGCGTTACGGACATCAGAGCAAACCGAACCAGTCTTTCTCCAAGTGCATACACCGGAACGTGCGTCGGAACGAGGGCTGCGATAACAATTGTCGGTAACGACGCGAAACTGGTAGCGGTGACCACAGTGATTCCAGCGTAGAGCTGGCTTCGCACCCCTCGAAAGGCTGACCGCACGTGCCATGTACCTTGCGGCACCTCGTGACGCCGCGCGAGGACGTTTACGGTCGAAATCGCACTGGCCGCAATGCCCCCGGCAAGCTGTATCCACAAGAACGAGTAGATGTCATGCCAAATGAAAAGCGCAGCTATTCCCAAAAGATTGCCGGACCATCTAGGCACCCCATCTAGCAAGAACATCTTCTTCGGTTGTCCCTCACCGATAAAATACCAAGACATACCCAGCCCGCCCAAGCTGACCGTGACACATGCAATGAGAGCTGCCCAGGGCGTCGTCGGCGCTAGACGGAACGCGAAGAACGCAGCTATGAAGGTTATGACGGGCGCCGCAATTGCCCTTGCAACTAGCGAATTGATAGCTATAACTCGGCGCTCGGAGTCGGTAGCACGAGCGATCAAGCTTGGGCCGTTATATCCCCAGCCCAAGGCGACGAAAATCGTTGCGATGCTGCCAATCGACTGCCCGACAGCGATCGATCCCCATTCTTGAGCACCAACTACGAATATTGTGACTGGCACTATTAAGAGCCCAAGAGCCGAGTTAGCCAACATTGTGGCGGTGTACCACGAGACCTGGCCTAAGACCCGTTTCATACATCCCCCTGTCGCAATTTACGCATCATGCTCGTTAGCCGCCGATACCGGCTTCCTGGATTCAAAGTTGCGACTCGCCAAGATTAGTTGACTCAATGGGCCGGGGATCCCAACTAGGTCCTAGTGCGCAACGGTGTTCCAGAAGTGGGGAAATGTCGAGCTAAGGTCTCTCGGACAACGATAGGTTTGGTCAACTTCTCGCCAACGTCGCTAGGGCGCTTCCGATCGAAGTTTGAAGAAGCGAGACAGATGCCAAGTAGCAGCCAAGTAACCGGCTGATATGTGGCGTTGGAAAATAAGCTGTTTAGCAAAACAAGTAGCAGAAGCTGGCCCGCGATAGAACGTGCGGAGAAGACTGCAGTGAGCAACAAAATGCAAACTATGGGTAGAGACAGCCAAGCCCCGTCGACCCACATAGACACAATCCAGTTGCTTCCAACATTATTCACGGACTCGCCGTATTCGATTATTCCTGAGACGCCCACCCGGCCGCTCGAACTTATTCCGTGGCCATTCCATGGGGCAGTGGAGGCCAAGAACGACAGAGAATCGTTCTGTTGCACTCGTGCCTGAGCGGAAATATCGTTGTCGGCAACGGTAAGTGTCCGAGATAGGCGCAGGATGAGATCCGACGCAAGCGAGGGAACGCTCGCTAGGGCAATTGCTCCGGCAGCCACAAGAACCCCGGTCGCCGCAAGACGACCCGTGCGCACCTCTGCAATAACGGTCCTTCCGCGGTCGCGTCGAAGGTTGATCACATACAACGCGAAGGCGATCAGAGATGACGCAACCACAGCCACCCAGGCCGCACGAGCAAACGCAAGAGCTAGGGCAAATCCGTTGACCGCGACGAGTATCACGCGCCATCTTGGGCGAAGTTCCAGTCTCCACGCTAAAACAAGGCCGATACCGGCGAACATGCCCAGCCAGTCCGGCTCGGGGTAGAAACCGGTGGGTCGCCCGAGGGCCGAAACATCTAGGTGCCAGGCGTCGTTTGGGACAATGTCGACCACTTGAAGCATTGCCCATGCACTTGCCGCGGTTGCGACAACTAACAATCCATACAGCATTGTTTTGATGTCTTCTCGATCTGCATTCACAACAATCAAAGCTGCGCACACAGCCAACGCAATTAATTGAAGAGCGAGAGTCGGACTATTTACCAAATCTCCGGTTAATGCAGTAGTCGCCAATGGAATTGAAGCTGCAATCACGAGTGCGGCACGCCAAAGTACCCAGCGCTCACTGGACCTCATAGAGACCGCAACCCAAAGAACGACCACAAGGGTGAACAAATGCACCTGAAAAAACTGCACGGCGATCAGTCCAGCAGTCGCCCCGACAGCAAACGCCATCAGAGTCCTACGTCGTTTGTGAAGCAAGATAAGAATGAGTATTGAAGCAGCCATCGATATGCCAAAAACTGCAAACACGACCGCCTCCAAACGGGATAGAACACCATTCTAGCCGCGAGATATGCTTGCATTTGCGAACAGCGCGGCAGAAGTCCGCTACGTAACAATCATGTTAAGCAAGTCTCTTTCGTTAGGTCGTCACGCTCACGTGGCTCAGACTCGTGACACCCCCGAGCACTGGAGAACTCCATGGTCATGACCGTCACAGGCTGCACTACCCATGGTTTGGTTCTTGCCGAAAGTGGATCAGCTCGCGGCCGCACAATCCCTCGCGCTTGGTGCCCCGTTTGCGGTGAAGAGCCCGCTGCGTCGTAAGACCTATTTAGTCGCGGCTTGGCGCGGCCGCCGACCGGTGAACCAGTGGGCAACCAACGCACCGACGAGAGCTCCGAGGGTGTTGGCCACGACATCCGCAATGCTGGAGAAGCGCGCGGCGAGGAACTCCTGTTGGCCGACCTCGATGCACACCGAGGCACCTGCGGCGAGAAGGGTGCTGAACCACCAGCGGTCACGTCCGAGGAGGAGCGTCAGCAGGTAGCCCAACGGGATGAAGAAAAGGATGTTCGCCGCGAACTCCAGCTGGTCGTAGCCGAGCCAGGCGGGGACGCCGTGGTTGTGCAGCTTGGCGATTACCGCGTTGAGGAACGGCGCCGCTCCGGAGTCGACCGGGGTTGGCCAGAAGGCTACAAGCGCGGCCAGAAGCAGGTAGATCGCGAGCAGCGTAAGGGCCACGGGGCGGTGGGCTGGGCGCAGGGAGTGCATCGGGATTTATTCTGCCGTATGTCGGGCGGGGTGCGGTTTTGCGGGTCGGTGAGCGTGCGGGG
>Ga0247729_10000146_pt1 | contig 34542 bp, 33 predicted proteins | sample UWRJL133311R2_FD_180958 | JGI IMG/M metagenome (GOLD analysis project Ga0247729, IMG submission 180958) | Plant litter microbial communities from Arlington Agricultural Research Station in Wisconsin, United States - UWRJ-L133-311R-2 | ecosystem: Environmental > Terrestrial > Plant litter >... | reverse complement strand
GGCGTCGGGGGTGGGGCGGGCCTCGGCGAAGCGGCGGCGGACGGTGGTGGAGTCCCAGCCCAGGAGCCGGCCCAGGGCGAGGGTATCGAGCGGGGGGCGGCGGGGCAGGGCCAGCAGGTATTGGGGGCGGGTGGCGACCAGCACGGAGTCGTAGCGGTCGAGGATACGGCCGCGCCGGGGCAGGTCGGGGAGGATGACGCGGCGGGCGGAGTAGCGGACGCGCACGTCGGAAGCGGTGGGGGCGCCGGCAGGGTGGTCGTCGGGGGCGGAGCAGGCAGCCAGGGCTACCAGCAGGGCCAGTAGCCGATTTCCCCACCAAGTGAAAGCCGTGCGCATGGGTAAAGCTAGGCATTCGGCAGGCGGCGGGGCGGAAGTGTTCGATGAACCGGGTGGGGTGCCAGTTGTATTTGGTCAGAGGCGGGGGCGCTTTGCTTGAAGGGTGTTTTCGATTACTCGAACGGTGTTTCGCTTTAGGTAAAGGGCGTTTGCAGTTACTCGAATGGTGTTTTCGATTACTCCAATAGTGTTTTGCTTTGCTCGAATGGTGTTTCGTGTTCCGCGAATAGTGTTTCGTGCTCCTCTAATGGTGTTTTGCTTTGCTCGAATAGTGTTTCGTGTTCCGCGAATAGTGTTTTGCTATGCTCGAATGATGATTGCGCTTTCTCGAATAGGGTTGTCGATTACTCGAAGAAGGTTTGCGCTTACTCGAACAGCGTCCGGGGCCGTTGCTATTGTTGGGGGTGCCACTTATTTTAGAACTGGTAAGCAGGGGCTTACCGCGCCCGGCAGAGCGGTTTCGCCAGTTAAGAATATCGTATGAATCAGTTCAAAGAAGACCAGTTGGTGATGTGCGGGCAGGTGGTGGATTATGTGAAAGATAATGAAGTCGCCATTGCGGTGAGCGAGGTGGCGGCGGAGCAGGCGGCGGAAGTGGCCGACTTCTACGAGCAGGTGCAGGGGGCGCGGGGCGGCACGGCCAAGCGTACCAAGGAGCTGACGGAGGCGGCCAAGACGGCCCGGACAACGCTGCTGGCGCTGCTGCCGGCGCTGCTGGGGCCGCTGAGCCGGATTGCCGGCCGGTTGGAGGACGATGACCTACTGGCCTCGGCGACGCTGACCAGCAAGCAGCTGCGCAAGCTCCGGCCGCTGGCGTTTATGGGGGTGACGAAGTCGGTGCTGGACAGTGCCGCCCGCCCCGACGTGGTGCCGGAACTGGCCCGGCAGGGGCTCACGGCCCCGGTCCTGAAGCCGTTGCGCGACGCGCTGACGGCCTTCCGGACGGCTCAGCCCGCCCCGCGCAAAACCATCAACGAGCGGGTGGCGGCGGGGGCCGCGCTGGAAGACCTGGTGGACGCGCTGATGGTGGAGGTGCGGCAGCTGGATAAGGACATGGAAGCCTTCAAGCTGCTCAACCTGCGGCTGTACAAGGGGTACCGGCAGGCGCGGAAATTGGTGACGACCGGGGGGGAAGAGGAGCGACGATAAGGGGACAGGGGCAGTGAAGCCGGCGTAGGGGTTGGGGGAATGAAACGCAACCGGCCCGCTTCCTTCTGGAGGCGGGCTGGTTTTGTTTAGTACTGGCGCGAGGATAGCGCAACGTTAGATTCGTACTAGCCGCAGCCAGGGTACACGGCTTAGAATTTTCTTAGGCTGTATAGAAATCTATACAGTGTGGCTAGGCCGTACGTGCCTTGCAGGCCATAGTCCATAATCTTCTTGGTCTGGCCATCGGCGTATTTTACGGTGAGGTAAGCGGTTTGGGCATCAGTATAGCTAACCTCGTAATCATCCTTTAGGAGCGGTATATTAATAGCTGCCAGCAATGTAGTTAGATAGGTAAGATCTGCTGGCGTCATTCTTAGATTAAAATCACCCTTCCTGGCAACGAACTCAATACCCTTATAGCTGACCGCTCCATCCTTTTTGATGGTAAGCTGGAAAACCGGACAGGTGCCATAGCACTGCGTTGTTGAAAATTCAATGGACTCAACAACCTGTGAGGCCCGATGAGTAGCGTAAATCATCGGTTTGGCATTCAGTACATACATGGTATCGTGCGTGGTATTATAGGCAAACTTATATGCCCAGCCTTCCTTCCTCTCTAAGCGCACCATAGCCCTAACCAAACTAGACATTACCAAATAGTCACGGCCTGCCTCTGCATAAGTTGAGTAGGAAGTTTTGCTATAACCAAAGGGATTGCTGCTATGGTCAACAATATCGACTTTGGTATAGTGGTTATGGTCGCTAGCAAGTATAAATAGGGCTTCCCGGTCGGTTCGTTTATTGTGGTTAATGGAGGCCGTAATAAATAAATCAGCTTTGCCGTCGTGATTAAAATCGGCTTTAAGCCAATACTCTGGGTGAGCAGCCCGAACGGTGGTGGAATCTTTGATTACAAGGTTTACCTCGTTTAGCTTGACGGCTTTGTAGTGGTATTTGCGCTTCAGGTAAGCCTCAATGGCGGCCTTGCTATGTAAGGTGTCTACTTGCGATAGTGCGGGTAAAGAAGTAAGGGCCAGCAGGAGCAGGAGGAAGGGTTTCATGAGCAATGAGGGAAGGGGGCGTAACACGGCAAAAGGAGCTACTTCGATGAGCTGCGTCTTTCATAGATGCCGAGGGCTTAAGAATTGCACATCAACGGCCATCAAATTGTAGCTACTCGCACTCGTATCATCCACGGCTACGGTGTCATCACGGATGGAATGAGGTTGAGCATCCTGGTTGTTTCGTGACTGCCCCGCGCTGAGGGCAAAGCGTGTAATGTTGAGCATAGAAGTAGGTGTCGGAAATAACGCCGCCGCCTAGATTGCTCCGGGCGGCGCAGTTTCGGAGTTGTCGCTGGCGCGGCACTGGAGGGACGTTCTCCGCATACTGCCTGGTCACGGATTACGACGGCGCCTAAACCCGCACCAGATGGGGAAACGCAAACGGCCCGCTCGGGAGAGGGGGCCGTTTGGGCGTTTAGTGGTGGCTGGCGCGAATCAGGAGCCGCCTGGGACAACCATCAGGCCGTTGTGGACCTGGCTGACCTTGCCGGACTGCAGCAAAAAGGCGGTGACGCTTTGCCGCACCTCTTCGCTGGCTACGCTGCCGCTGACCGCCGCCACCTGGCCGGTGGTCATGGCTACTTGTAAGTCGTCGATGGCGAAACGCTCGGCTAGCTCCTGGCTGAGTTCTGCCGCCAGGGCATACGCTTGGTTGGCTTCGATGACTTTTTGGCGAAGCGACTCGGGCAGGTGGTCGAAGGCGGAGGTATCCATGACGAATAGAACGGAAAGGGGCTGAACAGCGCGTTGCGGTTATTTTTTCAGCACCAGATGGGCCTTGCGTAGGTTCAGGGTGGGGTTGTTGGCGGCCACGAGGCGGGCCTTGAAGGTGTAGCTGGCGGTTTGGGGAATGGTGAGCGTGGCGTTTTTACCGGTGAAGCTCCAGTTGATGCTGCCGTTGACGTCGGTGCGGACCTCTTTCAGCGAGACATTCTTTTCCGTAGGGTCGAACTCCAGCTGCTGGAAGGGCTTGGCGTTTTGGAGTACCTGCACCTGAAAGCGCAGCGGCGCCTGCCCATGGTAGGCCATGTCCATCTCCGACCAGAAGGTTATTACATCGTCCTTTTGCAAGGTCAGGGTGGCCTCCTTTACCACTTCCCGCTCGGGGGTGCTGACGGCGTTGAGCGGGAGGCGGGCTACCTCTTTGCCGAGAAGCGCGTCGCAGGCCGTTAAAGAAGTGGTGGCTATCAGGGCGGCCATAACGGGCAACCCTTTCAGGAAAAGCGTGAATTTCATCGGATGAATGGCTGGTTGAATGCAAAAGGCTGTCGCCTCGGCAAGATACCAGCCTTTGGCATTCAGCCAACGGGGCGTTTACCTCTTCCGCAGATGCGGCCCGCCCATCTTGAACAAGATATTCGTAATCTGCCCTAGGGGGCAGAACTTGACGGTCTCTATCAGCCCGGCGAAGAGGTTGCCGTTGTTTTTGGCGCTGATACGATTTGATCCGGTACTGATGCTGTAGAAACGATAAGCGCCGCCCGGATTTCTCCAGACGGCGCGGGTGCAGTCTGCTGTGTTGCAGCCGTGGAGGTATAACCTCCCCGTTATGGCGGGTCACGAGTTACGGCTGCGCCTAAAATCGCGCCAGTTGGGCAGTCTGGAGCGTTATGGAGTGGCCTTACTGGGCCGCCGGATACCAGTTGCGCAGCCGGACGTCAATTTTCTTGTTGGCCGTGCTCACGGTTTTCCTGAAGGCTTCCACGTCGCTCAGGCCGTTCTGGCCCCGGTAGTGGTAGGGGTACACGATGCCAGGCTTGAAGGCCAGTACGCCCTGCGCGGCCTGGTTCACGTCCATGGTGTAGGGCAGGTTCATGCACACGAAGGCTACGTCGATGTTCTTGAGGGCGCGCATCTCGGCCGTGTCTTCGGTATCGCCAGAGAGGTACACGCTTTTGCCGCCCAGGTTTAGCACGTAGCCGTTGCCCCGGCCTTTGGGGTGCATGGCGTCGGGGGCTTCGGGCAGGTTGTACATCGGAATAGCCGAAACCTGCATGCCCAGCGTGTCGAGCTTCTGCCCGTTGCCCAGCACGCGGACCTGGGCTTTGTACTCGGCGGGCAGCTTCTCGGCCACGGCCCGGGGCACGATCATCAGGGCCTTGCCCACGGAAAGACCCGAGAGCGTCTGCGGGTCGAGGTGGTCGCCGTGAATGTCGGTAATCAGGATAACGTCGGGGGCGGCCAGGCCGGCGTAGGCGGCGGCTCCGCCGTAGGGGTCCACGTAAATCGTCTTGCCGTTCCAGGTAAACACCACGCTGCCGTGGGTGATGGGCTGCACCGTGAGCGGGCCTTTCTTAGTGGCAATCTGGTCGGCGGCCGCCCGTGGCGCGGGGGCGGTTTGGGCCTGCGCCAGCGTGGCAACCGCCGCCAGGGCCGCCGCGAGGATAAGGGTAGATTTCATCGGGTTTTTTATTGGTGGGGTAAAGGGGGATTAGGGTTGCTAACCCGGGGCCGGGGCGAAAGTTCTGGGGGAGGCATTTGAAGAGGGTAGCTGGCGTGTTTCGCATGGGTGGCGCATAGAAAACGCCGCCCGGATTGCTCTGGGCGGCGTGGTTTCGGGTTTGCTGCGTTGGCGGCAGTGGAGGTATAGCCTCCACGTCAAGGCTGGTCACGAGTTGAGGCTGCTCCGAAACTCGCGCTAGTCGAGGCAGGGGGTAATAGAATCTCTATTTGCTTAACTCATTAACAACCTCATTATCATTAATACTTACCATCGTTATGTGCTCATTCCTGTCCTCGTCCTTGTAAGAAATCTTTAGGAGAGAGCCATTCAAATGGCTTGGTATATTAGCCTTCAAGTAAGGTTCAGCATCCATGCCATCACCCTGAATAAGTAATTGGGTATAAGCGTCTAGTGTAAGGCTGGCAAGTGGTGCTAAGTTATTCGTTGTCGAAGTGCTATTGAGTAATTTGAGTTTTGTATGGTTGTCTGGAATTATTTTGACATGGTAAGCCGGGAATTTTGAATTGTTTTGGATAATTAAATTGAAATTCCACTCCATCTTATAAGTCCGGCTGTAGTCTTGAGGGCCGCCTCGGGCAGAACTGTAATGCAGTTCTGCTTCAAGAATGGGCCTCTCTCTGCGAGTGGTGATAGATGAGCTTTGCCCAGCAAGGGATTTACTCATCTCAAATTCTAGCTGCGTCTTCCAAAATTTCAATAACTCTGTTGAATAAGTTAACTCGTCTTTGTCAATTAGTGTGGCACAGTTGCTACACAACCAAATTCCATTGTTTATTCCCTTTCTTTCATCTGGAGAAAGACTGCTGTCGTATCTAGGGCCTCCTGGTGCTGCAGCAGTTATATGGGCAGCTATTCCGATTAGCGTAGACTTGTTGTCATTGCTGTTAGGTCCACTTGTATGCTTTCTGCAGGATGGATTAGAGCACAAGTAGCCTACTCTTCTGGCAAGCGTGTCTACAGTTGGCTTAGTGAAATCGTCTCTGTTTGGCATGTTGAAATTTTGATTGTAATTGAATGGATTTTAGGTAGAGTTACATATTCCTTCTATACTGCCCACCAACCTCGAACAGCGCATTCGTAATCTGCCCCAGGGAGCAGAACTTCACGGTTTCCATCAGCTCGGCGAAGAGGTTGCCGTTGGCAATGGCGACTTGCTGGAGCTGCTTGAGGCGGCTGGCGGTCTGGTCGGCGTTGCGGGTGTGCAGGATGTTGAGCATCTCGATTTGATACTGCTTTTCCTCGTCGGTGGCGCGGATGACCTCGGCGGGCACCACCGTGGGCGAGCCTTTGGAGGAGAGGAAGGTGTTCACGCCGATGATGGGATACTCGCCGGTGTGCTTGAGCATCTCGTAGTGCATGCTTTCCTCCTGAATCTTGCCGCGCTGGTACATGGTTTCCATGGCACCCAGCACGCCGCCGCGCTCGGTGATGCGGTCAAACTCCAGCAGCACGGCCTCTTCCACCAGGTCGGTGAGTTCTTCGATGATGAAGGAGCCTTGCAGCGGGTTTTCGTTTTTGGCCAGGCCCAGCTCCCGGTTGATAATGAGCTGAATGGCCATGGCCCGGCGCACCGATTCCTCGGTGGGCGTGGTAATAGCCTCGTCGTAGGCGTTGGTGTGGAGGGAGTTGCAGTTGTCGTAGATGGCGTAGAGGGCCTGCAGGGTGGTGCGGATATCGTTGAAGTCGATTTCCTGGGCGTGCAGGCTCCGGCCGCTGGTCTGGATGTGGTACTTGAGCATCTGGCTCCGGGCGTCGGCGCCGTACTTGAGCTTCATGGCCTTGGCCCAGATGCGGCGGGCTACGCGGCCAATGACGGCGTACTCGGGGTCGATGCCGTTGGAGAAGAAGAAGGAGAGGTTGGGCGCGAAGTCGTTCACGCTCATACCCCGGCTCACGTAGTACTCCACGAAGGTGAAGCCGTTGGACAGCGTGAGGGCCAGCTGGGTGAGCGGGTTGGCGCCGGCTTCAGCAATGTGGTAGCCGGAAATGGACACCGAGTAGAAGTTGCGGACCTTCTCCTTGATAAAGTACTCCTGCACGTCGCCCATGAGGCGCAGGGCGAATTCGGTGCTGAAGATGCAGGTGTTCTGGGCTTGGTCTTCCTTGAGGATGTCGGCCTGCACGGTGCCGCGGACCTGGCTGAGGGTGCGCTTCTTGATGGTTTCGTAGACGTCGGCGGGCAGCACCTGGTCGCCGGTGACGCCGAGCAGCATCAGGCCCAGGCCGTCGTTGCCGGCGGGCAGCTCGCCCTGGTAGCGGGGGCGGGTGAGGTTCTTGGCGGCGTAGAGCTGGTTGATTTTGGCGTCGACGTCGGCTTCGAGGCCCTGCTCCTTAATGTACAGCTCGCACTGCTGGTCGATGGCGGCGTTCATGAAGAAGGCGGCCAGCGTAGCAGCGGGGCCGTTGATGGTCATCGACACCGAGGTGCTGGGGTTGGCCAGGTTGAAGCCCGAGTAGAGCTTCTTGGCGTCGTCGAGGCAGCAGATGCTCACGCCGGCGTTGCCGATTTTGCCGTAGATGTCGGGCCGGTGGTCGGGGTCCTCGCCGTAGAGCGTCACCGAGTCGAAGGCCGTGGACAGGCGCTTGGCGGGCAGGCCCATGCTCACGTAGTGAAAGCGGCGGTTGGTGCGCTCGGGGCCGCCTTCGCCAGCAAACATGCGGGTGGGGTCTTCGCCCTCGCGCTTGAAGGGAAACACGCCGGCCGTGTAGGGAAACTCGCCGGGCACGTTTTCCTGAAGCTGCCAGCGCAGCAAATCACCCCAGGCGGTGTAGCGCGGCAGGCTGACCTTGGGAATCTGCTGGTTACTCAGGCTGGTGGTATGGGTCTGGATGCGGATTTCCTTGTCGCGCACCTTGAAGACGAACTCCGGGGCCTTGTAGGCGGCTACTTTTTGCGGCCAGGTTTCCAGGAGTTTCCAGTTCTGCCCGTCCAGCCGGAGTTTGACCTCCTCGAAGGTGCTCTCCAGGCCGGCCACGAGTGCTCCGGCATCGGGTCCACTGCTGCCGTGCCCGGCGCCAGGTCCGCCAGCGGCGTTGCCGAGACTTTGGACGGCTCCGACGGCTTGTCGGATTCCGTAGAGCTGCTGAGCGGTGTCAGCCTGTTTAAGAACCCACTGGTCATATTGGCGGTTGGTTTCGGCGATTTCGGAAAGGTAGCGCGTGCGGTGCGGCGGGATGATGTAGATTTTCTCGGAGTCTTCTACGCTCGTTTCGAGGTGGGAGGCAAACGGGACGCCCGTTTTCTGCTCCACCATGCCCAGCACGGCCCGGTAGAGGCGGTTCATGCCCGGGTCGTTGAACTGCGAGGCGATGGTACCGAAGACCGGCATCGAGTCCAGGGGCTGGTCCCAGTGGCCGTGGTTGCGCTGGTACTGCTTGCGCACGTCGCGCAGCGCGTCGAGGGCGCCGCGCTTGTCGAACTTGTTGAGGGCAATGACGTCGGCGAAGTCGAGCATGTCGATTTTCTCCAGCTGGGTGGCGGCGCCGTACTCGGGCGTCATCACGTAGAGGCTGGCGTCGGAGTGCTCGATGATTTCGGTGTCGGACTGCCCGATGCCGGAAGTTTCGAGGATGATGAGGTCGAACTCGGCGGCGCGCACCACGTCGACGGCGTCCTGCACGTACTTGCTCAGGGCCAGGTTGCTCTGGCGGGTAGCCAGGCTGCGCATGTAGACCCGCGGCGAGTTGATGGAGTTCATCCGGATCCGGTCACCCAGGAGAGCCCCGCCGGTCTTGCGTTTGCTGGGGTCGACGGAGATGATGGCAATGGTCTTCTCGGGAAAGTCCATCAGAAAGCGCCGCACCAGCTCATCGACGAGCGAGGACTTGCCGGCGCCGCCGGTGCCGGTGATGCCTAGTATGGGGGTTTGTTGAGTTGCCAGTTGTGAGTTGCCAGTTGCCAGATCAGTTGCCAGTTGCCAGTTGCGAGTTGCCAGTTCGTTCTGTTGGCCGCCTTCAACTGACAACTGGGAACTGGGAACTGGCAACTGACCTTGCAACTGAGCGCGCATGCGCTCAAACTCCTCGGGGAAGTTTTCGGCGGCGGAGATGAGGCGGCCGATGCTGCGGGCGTCTTTTTCCTTGAGGTGGGTGACTTCACCGTTCAGGTTTTGGCCGGTGGGGAAGTCGCAGCGCTGGAGCAAGTCGTTGATCATGCCCTGCAGGCCCATGGCGCGGCCGGCGTCGGGGGAGTAGATCTGCTCGATGCCGTAGGCGTGCAGGTCCTCGATTTCGGTGGGCAGAATCACGCCGCCCCCGCCGCCGAAGAGGCGAATGTGACCCGCGCCGCGCTCGGCCAGCAGGTCGTGCATGTACTTGAAGTACTCGTTGTGGCCGCCCTGGTAAGAGGTAATGGCAATGGCCTGGGCGTCTTCCTGGATGGCGCAGTCCACGATTTCCTGCACCGAGCGGTTGTGGCCCAGGTGGATGACCTCGGCGCCGCTGCTCTGGATGATGCGGCGCATGATGTTGATGGCCGCGTCGTGGCCGTCGAAGAGCGCAGCGGCGGTGACGATACGGACGTGGTTTTTGGGCTTATAGGGAGCTACGGGAGCTACTGACATAGCGCGGGAAGTAGGGTGGGATTTGGGGGAGCGAAGGTACGAAAAAAGCCCCGGCGGGGAGGGCGCGGGGCTTTTTTAGAAAGAAGGAGCTATTTTCAGCTTACAGAGTCAAAGCTACAAGTCTAGCTGCAGAGCGAGGGAGGCAGTAGCTGCGTTATAACAGGCTGCTCGAGCGTCAGCGTCATGGTATGAAGATGTCAACGCTTCCGCGCGGTCCGTCATGGTACCTACTGGCGGTGACATGGCCTTCGCAAAGGGTGCCATGGCATTGGACGAGCGTGACATGCCACTGTACAGACGTGACATGGCATTCAACGGAGGTGACATGGCACCGTACAGGCGTGACATACCACTGAACGCAGGTGACATGACTCTCACAAGACGTGACATGGCACTGAACGAGCGTGACATGGCTCATGCACAGGGTGAGACAGTACCCGTCCCGTTAGCGCAGCTCGGCCAGCCGCAGGCGGAAGCCGGGCAGCACGGCTTCGCCGCTCAGTTCGTGGTCGAAGCCCTGCATGACTTCCGGCTCGGGCTGGCCGGGGCGGTAGAGGTAGGCGGTTTCGGTTTCGGGCACCAGCAGCCAAGCTAGCTGGGCACCATTGCGGAGCCAGTCGAGCATTTTGGCTTGCAGGGTTTTCAGCCGGTCACTGGGAGATTTTACTTCCACGACCAACTCGGGGCACAACGGCAGAAATTTGCGGCGCTGCTCTTTATCTACCTGCTCCCACTGGGGCAGCGAAAACCAGGAGGCATCCGGCGAAAGCACGGAAGAGTCGGGTAGGATATAGCCAGCCGACGATTCGCCTACTTTGCCTAAGCGGCTTTGCTTGTTCCAGGCCGAAAGCTGAAAATAAACTTCTCCGCTGACGGAGCTGGATTCGAAGCCGGCTGGTGACATAAGTAGGATTTCCTGTTCGGCCGTGCGCTCAATGTGGACGGTAGTGTTGAGACGGCAGAAGTCGAAAAACTCGTCGTCGGTCATGCCGGCCAGCACCGGGCTGCGGAGCGTGATGACGTCTTCGGTGATGGTGGGGCGCATAGGACGAGATGCTTTTAGCTGCTTCAAGATACGCAAAAACGCCACAGCCGGACCGCCCGAAAGCAGCCCGGCTGTGGGGTAGTAGTGGGGGGCGGCTTACTTGGTAGCCTGCTTTTCCAGGGCCTGGAGCAGCTCGTCGGCGGCCTTTTCGATGTCGTGGTAGCCCTGCTGGGCGGCGCGCTCCTTGGCGGCAATCAGGCCGTCGCGGTGCACGGTTTTGAAGTCGCCGAAGGGAAACTTGTAGCGGCCCTTGGTGTCCTCGCCGTGGCTGGCGTCCTGGCCCAGGTGCCACTTGGCATACTCGGCCATCTCGTGCTGATCCAGGAACTTGTTTTCGGCGCCGGCGTCGGGGTTGTGCTGGCCCCAGTGGCCCTGGTCGTTCTTGATTTTGCCGTCGTGAATAAGCTCGCGGGCGTAGGTGACGGCGGCGGAATTGAGTTTGATGCTCATAAGGGTGGCAGTGGTTAGGGAAGGTGGAACGGTACCCGCGGCTACGCGCGGAGCCGCTCCGGAAAGTACGCGCCGCCCAGCGTTGATGTTAAGGCCGAGCTTACCCAAAAACACCCCGGCCGGCCCACTAAAGTAGTGAGCCGGCCGGGGCTAACAGGTGAGAAAGCAGCTGCCTACCGCACGTCGCGCACGGCGGCCAGGCCGGCGGTGGCCACGGCGTGGTCGTCGTCGACGGTGCTGCCCGACACGCCGATGGCGCCGATAACTTTACCGTTGCTGTCCTTGATGGGCAGGCCGCCGGGGAAGGTGATGAGGCCGCCGTTGGAGTGCTCAATGTGGTAGAGCGGGCCGCCGGGCTGGGAGAGTTTGCCCAGCTCGCCGGTGGGCATGTCAAAGAAACGGGCAGTTTTGGCCTTGCGGATGGCAATGTCGACGGAGCCGAGCCAGGCGTCGTCCATGCGCACGAAGGCCGTCAGGTTGGCGCCGGCATCGACCACGGCAATGTTCATCTTGACGCCCATGGCCACGGCTTTCTGCTGGGCGGCCTGGACGGCGGCCTGGGCTTGTTCGAGGAGAATACTCATAGGGTAGTGGGAAGGTGGTTGGTTTCCCGGACTAACGGCTCCGTCGGGAGCAAGGTTGGGCGGCGCTAGAACTTCAGACCCGGGCTCAGCACCACCCGCCACGTCAGCACCAGCAGCCCGGCCACGGCCGCCAGGGTCCAGGCTACGCGGGTTTTCCGGGGCTCCGGAATGGTAAACTCAAACGGGTCCCCGGCGCTGTGCAGGGCCATGGGCACAAGCAGCAGCAGGCCCATGGTGAGAAAGTGCCCGCCCTCGTTGCCGCTCAGCTCGGGCCACTTCAGCGCGGCCAGCACCAAGCTGCCCGCCACCCACGGCACCACGATGCCGGCCCGGATCAGCTGGGGGCGGTTGTCGTACTGCATGAGCGTGATGGAGTCGTGGCTCTGCAGAAAGCCGAAGGCGGCGAAATAGCCGACGGCCAGCTGCAGCAGCCCGCAGATGACGGCCACGGCAATGTTAATGCCGTTGCCGGCCAGAAACAGCCAGCTCGGCAGGTACCAGGCCCCGTTTTCGAAGAACGTGTCGGCCACCTGGGCGCCTAGCACCAGATTGCAGCAGTGCAGCGCCACCCAAAGCAGCACCAGCTTCAGCAAGCCCCGCTTGAGCCGGGCTTGCCGCCAAAACCACAGCGCGGCTCCCAGACCCAGCAAGGCGCAGGCCGCCGGGCCCACGCCGTACACGGCCAGCACCGCCGTGCGCCACCATTCGGGGTCGGAGATGCTGAACCGGATGCGGCTCAGGTGCCACACGCCGGGAATGCCCAGGCGCCGGGCCATGCGCACCGTGGCCGCCTGGTAGAGGCCCTGGGTCAGCAGGTAGGTCAGGATGTAGATAAACGTGCTGTTGAGGGCCGTGATGGTGGTTTTGGCGGAGCGGCCGGCAGAGTCGGGAGCGAAGGATTCGGACATAAAAAGGGAAGGAGGCAAAGACGCGGGGCTAAAAATACGCGGCCGGCGCCACACTTCCCACCGGAGCTTTTAGCCCGAGCCCACCGGCCCGAAATAGCATTTGCGGGCGGTTTTGCCTACCTTCGTCTCTAGAAAATACGCCACTAGTGAAGAACATCCGCAATTTCTGCATCATCGCCCACATCGACCACGGCAAAAGCACGCTGGCCGACCGCCTGCTGGAATTTACCAGCACCGTCTCGAAGCGCGATATGCAAGCCCAGCTGCTCGACAACATGGACCTGGAGCGGGAGCGGGGCATCACCATCAAGAGCCACGCCATTCAGATGCAGTATCCCTATAAAGGGGAGATGTACACGCTCAATCTGATTGACACGCCCGGCCACGTCGACTTCAGCTACGAAGTCAGCCGCAGCATTGCCGCCTGCGAGGGCGCGCTGCTCATCGTGGATGCCTCCCAGGGCATTGAGGCCCAGACGATTTCCAACCTCTACCTGGCCATCGGCTCGGACCTGGAAATCATTCCGGTACTCAACAAAATCGACCTGCCCCACGCCATGCCGGAAGAGGTGTCCGACGAAATCGTGGACCTGATCGGCTGCGACCTGGAGGACATCATCCACGCCTCGGGCAAGGCGGGCATCGGCATCGAAAACATCCTGAACGCCATCTGCGAGCGAGTGCCGGCCCCGAAAGGCGACCCCAACGAGCCGCTGCAGGCCCTGATCTTCGACTCCGTTTTCAACTCTTACCGGGGCATTGAGGTACTGTTCCGCATCAAGAACGGCACCATGCGCAAGGGCGACAAGCTCCGCTTCATGGCTACGGGCAAGGAGTACGGCGCCGACGAAATCGGGATTCTGGGCCTCAACCAGGAGCCGCGCCAGGAAATCAGCGCCGGCAACGTGGGCTACCTGATTTCGGGCATCAAGGAAGCCCGCGAGGTTAAGGTCGGCGACACGATTACGCACACCGCTCGCCCCACGGCCGAGGCCATCCAGGGCTTTGCCGACGTGAAGCCGATGGTATTCGCCGGCATCTACCCCGTCGATACGACCGAGTACGAGGAGCTGCGCTCCAGCATGGAAAAGCTCCAGCTCAACGACGCCTCCCTGGTCTGGGAGCCCGAAACGTCGGTGGCGCTGGGCTTCGGCTTCCGCTGCGGCTTTTTGGGCATGCTGCACATGGAAATCGTGCAGGAGCGCCTGGAGCGCGAGTTCAACATGACCGTGATTACCACCGTACCCTCGGTGCAGTTTCACGCCACGGGCACCAAGGACCAACTGCTGGTCATCAACGCCCCGTCGGAGATGCCGGACCCGAACATGATCAAGCTCATCGAGGAGCCCTTCATCAAGGCGCAGATCATTACGGCGGCCGAGTACGTGGGCGCCATCATCACGCTGTGCATGGACAAGCGCGGCATCATCAAGGGCCAGTCCTACCTGACTTCCGAGCGGGTGGAGCTGAGCTTCGAGCTGCCGCTGTCCGAAATCGTGTTCGACTTCTTCGACAAGCTCAAGACCCTGAGCCGCGGCTACGCCTCGCTCGACTACGAGCTGATCGGCTTCCGCGAGTCGGACATGGTAAAGCTCGACATCATGCTCAACGGCGAGAAGGTCGATGCCCTGTCCGCCATCGTGCACCGGTCCAAGTCGTACGACTGGGGCCGCCGCCTGTGCGAGAAATTGCGCGAGCTGCTGCCCCGGCAGATGTTCGATATTGCTATTCAGGCGAGTATCGGCCAGAAAATCATTGCCCGCGAGACCGTCAAGGCCCTGCGCAAAAACGTAATTGCCAAGTGCTACGGCGGCGACATCAGCCGCAAGCGCAAGCTGCTCGAAAAGCAGAAGGAAGGCAAAAAGCGGATGCGCTCCGTAGGTTCCGTTGAGATACCGCAGGAAGCATTTCTGGCAGTACTTAAAATTGATTAATAAAAAAGGGCGGCTCGAAGAGCCGCCCTTTTTTTGTGCCGGAGGCCCGGAAACGGGCTTACACGGTCGGGTTCATTGCGTTGGTCTGCGCCGGGCCTTCCACTGGTCCCACGTAGCGGACGTCGGAGGAAAAGCCCAGGTAGGGAATGTAAATGAAGCCGAAGAAAATAATGGCCAGATAGTTTCCAATGCCCGTTTTGCCATACGCCTTGCACAGGCTTACATACAGCGTGATGAAAAAGTAGATGTTGACAATCGGAACCAGCAGCAGCACGAACTTCCAGACCTCCCGGCCTATTATTTCGTGCATCACGATGATGTTGTAAATCGGGACAATGGCCGCCCAGCCGGGCTTGCCGGCCTTTTGGAACATCTTCCAGAACCCGGCTAAAACCAGAACAATGAGGGCCAGATACAGCAGTCCGCCGATGCCAGCTAAAAGTCCTCCCGTAGCGTTTTCTTCCATAAGAGTTGAAAAAGTTGAAGTGTGGGTGAAAGGTTGAGCTGGCAATATAGATTTTCTTCCATTAAGTAATTGACCAAAAAATGAGCAACAAACTAACCACCGACTGTACGAGCGAGGGCCAGCTGGAGAAAATCCGGCGCGGCCAGGAATTGAAGTTCCGGTGGCGGGACGACTGGCCCGAAATGGAGAAAGCCATTTTGAAGTCCGGCCGCGAAGCCATTGCCCAGCACGAAGAAACCCAGAAACTCAACCAAGCCTAGACCAGGTATGACCACCGCTTCCGAAGCCCCCACTACCTACCGCCTCATCGACGGCAAGCAGACTGCCGAAGACATCAAGGTGGAAATTGCCGCCGAAGTAGCCCAGCGCCGGGCCGCCGGCCAGAAAACTCCGCACCTGGCCGCCATTCTCGTCGGCCACGACGGCGGCTCCGAAACCTACGTGCGCAACAAGGTGCTGGCCTGCGAGCGGGTCGGCTTCGAAAGCACGCTGCTGCGCTACGAAGACACCATTACCGAGGCCGAGCTGCTGGCCAAGGTGGCGGAGCTGAACCACGACGACCAAATCGACGGCTTCATCGTACAACTGCCGCTGCCTCGGCACATTTCCGCCGAGAAAGTCATTGAGGCCATCCGGCCGGAGAAGGATGTGGACGGTTTTCACCCCATGAACATCGGGCGGATGGTGGCCGGGCTGCCGGCGCTGCTGCCCGCTACGCCCTCGGGCATCGTGGAGCTGTTGCGCCGCTACGAGCTGACTACCGACGGCAAGCACTGCGTGGTCATCGGGCGCAGCAACATCGTCGGGACGCCGGTTAGCATTCTGCTGGCTAAGAACTTGGATCCCGGAAACTGTACCGTGACTTTGTGCCATTCCCGCACCCGGAACCTGGCCGAAATAACCCGCACCGCCGATATCGTGGTGGCCGCCCTGGGACGCCCCGGCTTCGTGACGGCCGACATGGTGAAGCCCGGCGCGGTGGTTATCGACGTGGGTACCACGCGGGTGGAAGACGCCACCAAGAAGGCGGGCTGGGCATTGCGGGGCGACGTGAACTTCGAGGAGGTTGCGCCCAAAGCCAGCTACATCACGCCCGTGCCCGGCGGCGTGGGGCCCATGACCATTGCCATGCTGCTGCTCAACACACTGCGGGCGGCTAAGGGCGAGGTGTACCCGCGCTAAGCAGACTTATTCCGCCGGCAACCTTTCAAAAATCAGCGGGTTGTCGTAATTTTGAGGTCCGGTTCCGGGAACTAGGTGGGCGGCTTCGGCCTCCCAGCCGGTTTCCGGGGCCGGACTTACTTGTTTTCCTATTGCTTTGCTGCACGTACTTCCCGTTACGTCGGCCCCCTCGACCCCCGGGCCGGCGGTAGCCGCGCTGCCCCTGATGGAGCAGTTCTACACTATTCAGGGCGAAGGCTACAACACGGGCCGCGCCGCCTATTTTCTGCGCCTCGGCGGCTGCGACGTGGGCTGCGTGTGGTGCGACGTGAAGGAGTCCTGGGATGTCGACGCCCACCCGCGCGTGGCCGTGGCCGACATGGTAGCCGCCGTGACGCAGTTTCCGGGCCGCAACGTGGTCATTACCGGCGGTGAGCCGCTTATGCACGACCTGACCCACCTGACGGCCGAGCTGCGCACGGCGGGCTGTCAGACCTGGATTGAGACCTCCGGTGCCTACCCGCTCAGCGGCGCCTGGGACTGGATCTGCGTGTCGCCCAAGAAATTCAAGGCGCCGCTGCCGGAAGTGCTGCGGCAGGCCCACGAGCTGAAAATAATCGTCTTTAACCGGAGTGATTTTAAGTGGGCCGAGGAGCACGCGGCCCAGGTTGGGGAGCACACCCGGCTGTACTTACAGCCCGAATGGAGCCGCGCGACGCAAATGACCCCGCTGATAGTCGATTATGTGAAGGATAATCCGCGCTGGCAGGTGTCCCTGCAGACGCATAAATACCTTGATATTCCGTAGCTTCCCGCCTTATGCGCCGTTTGCTACTATTTCCACTCCTATGCATTGCGCTTAGCATCCTCCCGGCGGGTCCGGCAGCGGCTCAGAGCAAGCCTATTGCGAATACCAAAGCCCGTAACCTGTTCGAGAAAGCGCAGGCCCAGGCCAAGGAGCGCAACTTCGATAAGGCCATCGAGACGCTGAAGGTGCTCAACGAGAAGTTTCCGTCCCTGGGCGAGCCCTACATCCTGAAAGGCTCCTTGCTGAAGGCTATGGGCGAAAACCGGGGCGCCTTCGAAGCCTACCGCGACGGGCTGGGCAAAGTGGCCCTCGACCCGGCCCGCGCCATGGAATACTACACGCTGGCCGACTTGGCCATGAGCTTCGGCGACTACGCTACGGCCAGCGACAACTACAAGCGCTATATCAAGACGGCACCCCGGGGGCAGCGCTTCGTGTTCCGGGCCCAGCGCCAGCTGCTCAACTGCGACTTTGCCGTTAAGGCCATGGCCAACCCGGTGGGCAGCACGCCCGAGCGCCTTAGTGAGCCGCTGAATACGGCCCGCTTCCAGTACTTTCCGGCCCTCACCGCCGACAACCGCTTTCTGCTCTACACCGCCCGCCCCACGGCCCAGAGCGACGAGGACCTATACATCTCCAAGCAAAACAAGGACGGTTCCATGGGCCAGCCTGTGCCCATTTCCACGGCTATCAACACGCCCTACAACGAAGGCGCCGGCACGATTTCCGGCGACGGCAAAACGCTGGTGTTCGCCTCCTGCGACCGGCCCAACGCCGTCGGCAACTGCGACTTGTACATCTCGCGCCGCACCGGCAACAACTGGAGCAAGCCCCAGAACCTGGGCCGCAACGTCAACTCGGTGGAGTGGGATTCGCAGCCTACGCTGTCGGCCGATGGGCGCACGCTTTACTTTACCTCCACGCGCCGCGGCGGTAAGGGTCAGGAAGATATCTACGTGACGACGCTGCAGCCCGACGGTACCTGGGCACTGGCCCGCAACCTTGGTGAGCCGGTAAATACGCCCGGCAAGGACATGGCCCCGTTTATCCACGCCAGCGGCACCACGCTCTACTACGTCACCGACGGGCTGGTGGGCATGGGTGGCCTAGACGTGTACCGCTGCGAGCTGCCATCGGGCGGCACTAAGTGGAGCGAGCCGCAAAACTTGGGTTACCCGCTCAACACCTTCGAAAACGAGGCTTCCCTGTTCATCTCTTCCGACAACCGGCGGGGCTTCTGCTCCCGCTCCCGGGCGGCCGAGCCGGGCGTAAAATCAGAGCGGGAGCGGCCGGTGGAGCTGTTTGCCTTCGAAGTGCCCCAGCCCGTAAAGGCTCGCGAAACCAGCACCTACACGCAAGGGCGGGTATTCGACGCCGTCACCAAAAAGCCCATCCAGGCCGACGTGCAGCTCTACGACCTACTCACCGACGAGCTGACTCAGTACGTCACCTCCGACCCCGAAGACGGTGACTATACCGTGGTACTCAACGAAGGCCGGCAGTACGCCATGTATGCCGCCGCCAACAAGTACCTGATGCGCAGCCTGAGCTTCGATTACTCTGACAAGCGCAGCTTCGACCCACTCACGCTGGATATCTACCTCGAACCACTCCGCGCCGGCCGCAGCATCGTGCTCAACAACCTGTTTTTTAATACCAACGAGTTTGAGCTGAAGCCCAACTCTCGCACCGAGCTAAACCGGCTGATTCAGTTCATGCGCCAGTACCAGGACGTGGCCGTGGAAATATCCGGACATACCGACGATGTGGGGGCCGACACCGACAACATGACCCTGTCGCAGAACCGGGCCCGCGCGGTGTATAACTACCTCGTAGAGCACGGCGTGAAAGCCACCCGGCTGCGCTACAAAGGCTACGGTGAAACCAAGCCCCTGGCCGCAAACGACACTGAGCAGCACCGCCAGCAAAACCGCCGGATCGAGTTCCGGATTCTATAAGATTTCGGCTTTATAAGCCCTTTCTAGAAGCCTGTTACCACCCGGTAACAGGCTTTTTTTATTGCAGTATTTCTTCTTTCCAGGATTTTTAGGAGCCTGATACTGAACAGGGTAGGGGAGGCTCAAAAAAGTTTTTGATCAGAATAGTTATAAAAAATCTTTGCATTATTAAAATTAAGTCGTTACATTTGGGTATTCAGGGTAGTTAGCCAACCGGGCTAATCCGACGTATTACCCCACTGCGGTAGGGTACTGCATCAAGCTGAATCTTCCTTTTCGCGCTTTTTCTCTTCCTATTCACAAACCGTTCACCATCATGAAAAGAGCCTACATTTTCGCCTGCATGCTGCTTGGCCTGCAAAGCGCCGCTTTCGCCGCGGATTCGGACGGCGGGGCAATCCAGGCCCGCGCCGCGGCCATGACCCGCTCCATGTCCAGCAAAGTGCAGCTGGACGAGGGACAGTACCTAAAAGTAAAGCTGCTCAACATTCGCATGCTCACCGAAACCGACGACTTGAAGACGCGCTTCGCCGCCGACCCTTCGATTCTGGATCAGCACCTGGCCGAAACCCAGATGCGCTATGAGATGGACCTAGCCTCCTTGCTACGGCCTAAGCAGATAGCTATGTATCAACAGTCGCGCGAGACGATGACCGCCCTGGGCGGCATGCCCCGCTAGCAAGCTCATCTGAAAAAAAGCCCGCCTCTAAAGCGGGCTTTTCTTTTCACCTGCGGTCCTGCTGTCAGCCTCAAAGCCGAATAATATCCTGCCTGCTTGTAAAATTTCAAAAATAGGAAAATAGACTTCTGGTAATCGTATGATAATTATTGGTGTGGATGTCGCAACTATTTATAAAATATATTGCTATTATTTAAAAATAAGTTATATATTCAGTATCTGTTACCCGCTCGACGGTGCAGCCAGAATGCTCCTTTCCGCCACTTTTCGCCAACCCACCGATTATGAAAAAGCTCTGCATTACCTCCTGCCTGCTGCTGACGCTCGGTGCGCCACTGCTCATGGCCCAAACCACAACCTCTAACGATGCCGTACTGCACGAGCGGGTAACGGCCCTCTCGCAGCGCATCGCCGAAACGGCCAAGCTCAACGAAGGCCAGTACCTGCAGGTGAAGCGCCTGAACCTGGTGATGATGACCGAAGCCCAGACCGTCAAGGCCCGCTTCGCCGCTGACCCTGCCAAAATGGATGAGCAGATGGCCGAGCTGCAGGCCCGCTACGACTGGGACTTAGCCGCCGTGCTGCAACCCCAGCAGTTGGCCGCCTACAACCAGTCCAAAATCAGCGCCCTGGCTTTCAATGAGCGGTAAGCACTGCTCAGAATACTCCGCAATAAAAAAGGCCCGCTCTTGAGCGGGCCTTTTTTATTGCGGCTAAAACCGAGATTAGCGCTTGTCGATACCAACGTAGTCGCGCTCCAGTTCGCCGGTGTAGATCTGGCGCGGACGGCCAATGGGCTCTTTGTTTTCACGCATCTCTTTCCACTGGGCAATCCAGCCGGGCAGACGACCCAGGGCAAACATCACCGTGAACATCTCGGTTGGAATACCGATGGCGCGGTAGATGATGCCGGAGTAGAAGTCAACGTTTGGATACAGCTTACGCTCAACGAAATATGGGTCGGTGAGAGCCGCCTGCTCCAGCTCCTGCGCGATGGTCAGCAGCGGGTCGTCGATGCCCAGCGCGGTCAGCACTTCGTCGGCGGCCTTCTTGATGATCTTGGCGCGCGGGTCGAAGTTCTTGTACACGCGGTGGCCGAAGCCCATCAAACGGAACGAGTCATTCTTGTCCTTGGCCTTGTCGACCCATTTCTGGGTGTTGCCGCCGTCTTTCTGAATAGCCTGCAGCATTTCCAGCACTTCCTGGTTGGCACCGCCGTGCAGCGGGCCCCACAGGGCGTTGATGCCGGCCGAAACCGAGCCGTACAGGCTAGCGTTGGCCGAGCCTACAAGGCGCACGGTCGAGGTGGAGCAGTTCTGCTCGTGGTCAGCGTGCAGGATGAGCAACTTGTTGAGGGCGCTGACCACCTTCGGATTGATGTCGTACTTCTCCGTGGGGAAGCTGAACATCATGTACAAGAAGTTGGAGCAGTAGTCGAGGTCGTTGCGCGGATAGTTCAGCGGGTGACCCATGTTGTTCTTGTACGTCCAAGCCGCAATGGTCGAGATTTTGGCCATCAGACGGATTACGTTGAGGTCAATTTCTTCCTTGCTCAGGTCGGGCGAAACGCTTTCGGGGTAGAAGGCGGTGAGCGAGCAGATCAGGCTGCTCAGGATGGCCATCGGGTGGGCCGCCGAGGGAAAGCCGTCGAAAATCTTGCGGACGTCCTCGTGCACCAGCGTGTGCTTGGTGATTTGGTTGCTGAAGTTATCCAGCTCGGGCTGGGTGGGCAGCGCGCCGTAGATCAGCAGGTAGGCTACTTCCAGGAAGCTCGAATTCTCGGCCAGTTGCTCAATTGGGTAGCCGCGGTAGCGCAGGATGCCTTCTTCGCCGTCGAGAAAGGTGATGGCGCTTTTGGTGGCGCCGGTGTTCTTGTAGCCCGAATCGATGGTAATGAAACCAGTCTGGTCGCGAAGCTTGGCAATGTCGATTGCCTTTTCGTGTTCGGAACCTTCGATGACGGGATAGGAGTAGGATTTCCCGTCGAGGATAATCTCAGCAGACTCTGCCATAGGAGTTGGTTAGAGGGGGTGGTTGCGGGGCGAAACTAAAGAATTACCGGCGAGCCGGAAAGATTCCGGTGCCTGCAAATCTCTGTAACTACAATTCTCCCCAGGGGTTGTTTGAAGATGAGAAGGCTACCTAAGCAGCTTGCCGGGCAAAATACGCGGCCCGCCGATTAGTTTCTGGTGAAGTTAGCCGGCCTGACAGTGGTCATTTTCCGATGCAAAACTGCGTAAATATACTCGTCAGAAGATCGTCGGACGAAATTTCGCCGGTTATTTCGCCCAGCGCGGCCAGCGCGTGGCGCAAGTCGGCCGCTATCAGCTCAGTACCAGTGCCCTGCGCCAGACCCAGCAGCACGCTGTCGAGGGCCGCGCTGGTTTTTTCGAGGCTGCGAGCGTGGCGCAGGTTGGTAACGATGGTGGCCGAGCCGGTACGGTCAAGACCTTCGCCGCGCACTCGTTGCAGCAGCGCTGCCTGCAGCTCGTCGAGGCCGTCGCCGCGGGAGGCGGCAATCAGAACGGTATCGGGCAGGGGCTGGAAGGCGGCAATTTCCGCGTCGGAAGCTACGTCGCGCTTGTTGCCGACGGCCAGCATCGGAATCTGCCGGCCGGGATTCAGCGCTTCAATCTCGGCTTGAACCTCGGCGGGCGTTGTGCTCGTGATATCAAACAGATACAGCAACAGGGCCGCCTGCGCCACCCGCTTCTTCGTGCGTTCCACACCGATGGACTCGACTACATCGGTAGTATCGCGCAGGCCGGCGGTGTCCACGAAGCGGAAGCGGATGCCTTCGATGCTGACCTCGTCCTCAATCAGGTCGCGGGTGGTGCCGGCAATGGCCGAGACGATAGCGCGCTCCTCGTTGAGCAGCGCGTTGAGCAGCGTCGACTTGCCCGCGTTGGGCTTACCGGCAATGACGGTGGTAACACCATTCTTGATGACGTTGCCCAACTCGAAGGAGCGCAGCAGGCGGCGCACCAGCGCCTGCACTTCCTGGAGCAACTGCACCAGGCCGGTACGGTCAGCAAACTCCACGTCTTCTTCGCCGAAGTCCAGCTCCAGCTCCAGCAGGGCCGCGAACTTGATGAGCTGGCCGCGTAGCTCGCGCAGCTCCTGGGAAAAGCCGCCGCGCATTTGCTGCAGAGCCACTTGGTGCGAGAGGGCCGAGTCGGCAGCAATAAGGTCGGCTACGGCCTCGGCCTGGGCCAGGTCGAAGGCCCCGTGCAGGAAGGCGCGCTTGGTAAACTCGCCGGCTTCGGCCAGGCGGGCTCCGCGGCGGGTGAGCAGGGTCAGAATCTGCTGCACGATGTAGTCGGAGCCGTGGCAGCTGATTTCGACCACGTCTTCGCGGGTGTAGGAGTGCGGGCCCCGAAACAGGGACACGACCACCTCGTCCAGGATCCGGGCCTCGTCGCGGATGGTGCCGAAGTGCAGGGTGTGGCTGGGCTGGGCGGCCAGGCGCTTGCCGGCAAACACGCCGTCAGTGAGGGCAATGGCATCGGGCCCCGAGAGGCGGAGCATGGCAATGGCCCCGGCCCCGGGTGGGGTGGACAGGGCCACGATGGTATCGGAAAGCGCGGGAGGTAGCGGAAGAGCCACGGCAGCAGGAAAAAGTGAGCGAGCCGCAAAGATAGACAACCCCGCGCCGGCTGCTTCCCCAAGACCGTTTCTAGCGCCTCAGGACCTAGCCGCCGATAAAAATATTACGGCTGACCTCAGCTGAAATCAAAGCAATGTTATGGTTGTTTACTTTGATTTCTAGCGAGTTGTCGAATGAAATTTTGTCCAGCACTTCAAGCTGCGCGCCCAGGCTCAGCCCGACCTTGTCGAGGTACTGCAGGAAGGGCGCGGAGGTGTTCTTGACGGCTACCACGGTGCCCGCATCGCCGGACTGCAGGTCGGCGACGAGGCGGTGGCGGGGTCGCAGGATGGCCCCGTCCTCGGCCGGAATAGGGTCGCCGTGGGGGTCGAACTGGGGAAAGTTGAGGAACTCATCGAGGCGGCGGATGAGCAGCGGGGACTGCAGGTGTTCCATTTCCTCGGCCACTTCGTGCACTTCGTCCCAGTTGAAGCCCAGCGTCTGCACCAGGAAAACTTCCCAGAGTCGGTGCTTGCGGATGGTGAGTAATGCCAGCCGCCGGCCCTCGTGCGTCAGGGACACACCCCGGTAGCGCTGGTAGTGCAGTAGGCCCTTTTCCCCGAGGCGGCGCAGCATGTCGGTAACCGAGGCGGCACGGGTCCGGAGCACTTCCGCGATGCGGTTGGTGCTCACCTCCACGCCCGGCTCCGCCTCCGACAGCTTGTAGATGGCCTTCAGGTAGTTTTCCTCGGTATAGCTTGGCACGCGGGAAGAATGGCAGAGTTGGATGATAACTGCCCGACCCCGGAAGAGGGCGGCGGGCCGGGCAAAGATCAGCAAAAACGGGGTAGCGGCCACCTCGTGCCGCTACCCCGTTTGAGGGTTTTAAGAATCAGCTGGGGGCTCAGGAGTCAGCCCTTACCACTTAATCAAAGCCGAAGCCCAGGTGAAGCCAGAGCCGAAGGCGGCCAGGCACACCAAGTCGCCGCGCTTAATCTTGCCCTCGGCCACGGCCTCGCTCAAGGCAATGGGCACCGAGGCCGCCGTGGTGTTGCCGTAGCGCTGGATGTTGCTGTAGATTTTCTCGTCGGGCAGCTGCATCTTCTGCTGCACGTACTGGGTGATGCGCAGGTTGGCCTGGTGCGGAATCAGCATGTCGATGTCCGTGGACTGGTAGCCGTTCTGGTCGAGGGCTTCTTTTATGACCTGCGGAAAGCGGACCACGGCGTGCTTGAACACGTTCTGTCCGTTCATGTAGGGGTACATGTCCAGCTCGTTGGCCACCACGTACTGCACGCGGCCTTCGCGGTTGGAGCCGGGCTCCTTCACGATCAGCTCCTCGGCGTGCTCGCCCTGGGAGTGCAGGTGCGTACTCAGAATGCCGTGGCCTTCGCGGGTGCTGGGCCGCAGCAATACCGCGCCGGCGCCGTCGCCGAAGATAACCGAGACGCCCCGGCCGCGGGTGGTTTTGTCGAGGCCCGAGGAGTGAATTTCGGAGCCTACCACCAGCACCGTATCGTACATGCCGGTCTTGACGAACTGGTCGGCCATGCTCAGGGCATAGATGAAGCCCGAGCACTGATTGCGCACGTCGAAGGCCGGGATGGGGTCCTTGATGCCCAGCTCGCGCTGCAGCAGCACGCCGGAGCCGGGGAAGAAGTAGTCGGGCGACAAGGTGGCAAAGACAATCATCTGCACGTCGTCGGGCTGCAGGCCGGCCATTTCCAGGGCCTTGCGGGCAGCGTTGGCGCCCATGTTGGCGGTGGTGTCCTTGCCTTCCTCAAACCAACGCCGCTCCCGGATGCCGGTGCGTTCCTGGATCCACTCGTCGGTAGTTTCCATGAGTTCGGTGAGGTCCGCGTTGGTCACTACCCGGGCGGGAACGTAGTGGCCGACGCCGGCAATTTCGGAATGTCGGAGGGTACTCATAAGGAGGACGTGGGAATAGGCGGGAGAGAGCAAAAAAAGGAGCCGAAGGTAGCAAAAAGCCCCGGCGGTTTTCTGTAAACGGGCCGCAAAGGTCGGCAGTTACCGGATAGTATCCAGCAAGGCCCACAATTTTGTGGCTTCCGACTCCCACAGCGCCGCCGCGGGCGGACCGGCGGGATAAAAACGGCTGGCCGTCAGCTGCCGCGAAAGGTCCGCCAGGTCTTCCGCTGCTCCAAAAGGCACGGTCAGGCCGGCCGCGTATTGGGCCACCAGCGCCTGCCAGAGCGGATTGGCCGGAATCAGTACGGGCAGACCGTGGGCCAGGTACTCGTAGAACTTGGTCGGGATGCAGGCCCAGGTGCTGGCGTGCTCTCGGTAAGGCAGCAGGCCCAGGTGGCTGCGCCGGATTTCTTCCACGACGCGGGCGTGGGGCACCATCTGGGCGCCGCCCAGCAGCGTCACGGCCCCGGCAGCATCCTCCACGGCTTGGCGCAGGCGCAGCAGCAGCCCGGGTTGCTGGCAGAAGCCGATGATGGTCAGGTGCGCAGCGGGCCGGTGCCGGCGCAGTTGCCGGGTGAAGTCGATGGCCTCGAACACGCCGTTCAGCTCCGAGATGGTGCCCGAGTACAGCAGCCGCAAAGGCTCGGCGGGCGGGGGCAGCGGGCGGGCGGGGGCGGGCCGGGCTTCGGTTGAGGCGGGCTGGTACTTATTCTCCAGCACCACGATGCGGCCAGCCGGCACCCGCGCCAGAAACGGCAGCTCTTGGGCGTAGCTCTGCTCGGCCAGCAGCACCCCAGCCGCCCGGCGGGCGGCGTAGCCTTCCACCCAGCGCAGCCCCGCCGCCAGCCCCCGCCGCGTGAGGCCGCCGTACACCTGCTGGGTCGAAACGTTCAGGGCGTAGTTTTCCCGCACGTCGTAGAGAAACTGCCGGGCGGGATGCAGCCAGTGCCAGAGCAGAGTGAGGGGCAGCAGCTCCGGGGCGTGCACTACTACCAGAGTGGATTTGAGCTGCCGCAGCAGGCGCCAGTACCGGCCCTGGGCGCGCAGCCGGGCCCAGCTCAGGCGGGTGCCGGCCAGCAGCGCGTGGGTGCGCAGGTTGGCGGGGGCGTCGGCCGGGGCCTGGGCGGCGCGGCCGGCGACGTGCACCTGCCAATCCGGGCGCCGGGCCAGGGTGCGGCCAAACTTGCCGTACATGCGCGTATCGTCCAGGGGCTTGAGCACGGAGGCCAGTAAAACGACGGTCGAAGACGGCAAATGCGGCATTGTGGCCGCTAAGATGGTAAGTTTGCACTTCTTGGCTGGGGCCGCGGCCCGATCCTCCGTCTGCTGAACCCCGTCAGGACCCAGCATTTGAGGCCCAAAAACCAGGAATCAACAACTAAAAACCAACCAATGACTGACCTCCGCCCCCTGATTGAAGCCGCCTGGGCCGACCGTAGCCTGCTCCAGCAAACCCGCACCACCGATGCCATCCACGCCGTAATCGAGGAGCTGGACAAGGGCCGCCTGCGCGTGGCCGAGCCTCTCGCCGACGGGCAGTGGCAGGTGAATGACTGGGTGAAAAAGGCCGTCATCCTGTATTTCCCCATTCAGCAGATGGAAACCATCGAGCTGAAGCCCTTCGAGTACCGCGACAAAATGCGCCTCAAAACCGACTACGCCGCCCAGGGCGTGCGGGTGGTGCCGCCGGCCACGGCCCGCTACGGCGCCTACCTGGCTTCGGGCGTGATTTTGATGCCAAGCTACGTGAACATCGGGGCCTGGGTGGGCGAGGGCACGATGGTGGACACCTGGGCCACGGTGGGCTCCTGCGCCCAGATTGGGGCGGGCGTGCACCTGAGCGGCGGCGTAGGCATCGGCGGGGTGCTGGAGCCGGTGCAGGCCGCCCCGGTTATCATCGAGGACGGCGCCTTCATCGGCTCCCGCAGCATTCTGGTGGAAGGCTGCCACGTGGGCCAGGAGGCCGTTATCGGGGCCGGCGTCACCATCACGGGCAGCACCAAGATTATTGACGTGACGGGCCCGGAGCCCAAGGAATACAAAGGCTTCGTGCCGGCCCGCTCGGTCGTCATTCCCGGCTCCTACGCCAAGCAGTTTCCCGCCGGCGAGTTTCACGTGCCCTGCGCCCTCATCATTGGCCAGCGCAAGCCCAGCACGGATTTGAAAACCAGCCTCAACGACGCCCTGCGCGAGCATAACGTGGCCGTGTAAGCTGCCCCGCCATCAGCAAAAAAAGCCCGCTGACAGCGGGCTTTTTTATTGGCAGGAATCCGGTTTATCTACTTCTTATCCATCCAGATGCCCACGAACGGTGCTTCCTCCGCCACCCGGTAGGCCCGGCGGAAAATGTTGGTGTTCGATTCCAACGCAACGTTGCCCGCGGGGTCCACGGCAATGATGCCCCGGTCGCCTCGGAGCTTGTCGGCGTGCACCTGCACAGCCCCGCGGGCCGCTTTTTCGATAGAGAGCTTTTTGTACTTGCGCAGGGCGTACACCTCGTGGGCACAGGCGGCCAGCATGATGATTTCGCCGTCGCCGGTACAGGAAGCAGCGCACACCTCGTTGTCGGCGTAAGAGCCGCCGCCGTAGATGCAGCTGTCGCCGACGCGGCCGCGCAGCTTGCCCTCAATGCCGCCGGTGGAGGTGGCCACGGCTAGGTTGCCGTGCTGGTCCAGGGCCACGGCCCCTACCGTATCGTGCCGGTTGGCGTGCTCGGCCTGGGCCCCCTGGATGATGGCGAGCCACTCCTGGCGCTGCTCGTCGGTTTTGAAGTAGCTCGGGTCCTGGAGGGTAAGGCCCTGGGCGAGGGCAAATTCCTGGGCCCCTTCAGCCGTGAGAAAGGTGTGCTTGCACTTCTCCATCACCAGCCGGGCCAGGCGCACGGGGTTTTTCACCAGCTTAAGCCCGCTCACGGCCCCGCCGCGCAGCGTGAGCCCGTCCATGATGGACGCCTCGGTTTCGACCTCCCCGTTGAGGTTGAACATGCCCCCGCGCCCGGCGTTGAACAGCTCGTTGTCTTCCAGCGTCATCACGGCGGCCTCCGCGGCGTCGAGGGCGGTGCCCCCGCGGCTGAGAATCTCCCAGCCCGCCTGCAGGGCTTCTGCTAGGCCCTGTTTCAGGGCCGCTTCCTTGTCGGGCGGAATACTTGCCGGGTCAGTCTGCACGGCGCCCCCGTGAATGACGATGACGTACTTGGGCTTGGGTGGTGAGGCGGGCATGGTTGGAAAGGGAAATGGGTGAAAACAACAAAAGCACGGCTTGCGCCGTGCTTTTGTTATCGTCGAGCTGGCCAGCCGGCTACGCTACGGTTTTCTTGAGCTTGTCGCCGAAAACGGCTTTCACCTTGTCCACCTTGCTCTTCACCACAAACTGGCAGTAGGGCTGCGAGCCGTTGAGGTTGTAATAGTTCTGGTGGTAGTTTTCGGCGGGGTAGAAAGTCTGCAGCGGCACGATTTCCGTGGTGATGCCTTTGTCGAAGGCCCCGGCCTCGGTGAGCTTGTGCTTGTAGGCCTCGGCCTCGCGCTGCTGCTCCTCGTTGTGGGTATACACGCCCGAGCGGTACTGAGTGCCCACGTCGTTGCCCTGCTGGTTGAGCGTGGTCGGGTCGTGGGTCTTCCAGAAAACCTCCAGCAGCTCCGCGTAACTGATGACCTGGGGGTCGTAGGTGACCTGAATCACCTCGTTGTGGCCGGTCAGGCCGCTGCATACTTCCTTGTAGGTAGGGTTGGCAATGCGCCCGCCTGTATAGCCCGACACGACTTTCTCCACCCCGTTCAGGTTCTGAAATACGGCCTCGGTGCACCAGAAGCAGCCGCCGCCAAATGTGGCTTGTTCCATCAGTTTATATCAAAAGTCTACGTCCAAATCGGATACCTTATAAGCGAATTTCGGCCCCGAAGGTTTCACGCGCGGCCCACCAGCATCCTCCGGAGCCCCCTGGCTGGGCCGCGGCGCTTGGTGAAATGGTCGAAGCCCTGGTCGGCAGTCCGAGTGGGCCTTGCACCATAGGTAAAAGTGCCTGTCGGCAACTTGACGGGGGCTTTACTGCAAGTAAAAATGCCTGTCGGCAATCCGACTGGGGCTTTCACTACAAGTAAAATCCCCGGTCGGATTGCCGACAGGCACTCGCACTAGGTGCGCAAGGCCCACTCGGCTAGCCGAGTGGGCCTTGCGCACTTTGGAAAGGCAGCCTCCTAGCGGAACCGGTCGGCCACGACCAGGTCCTTGGTGCCGTGGCCCCAGACGTAGAAGCCCTCGCCCGACTTCACGCCCAGGCGGCCGGCCATCACCATGTTGACCAGCAGCGGGCAGGGGGCGTATTTGGGGTTGCCCAGGCCGTCGTGGAGCACGCGCAGGATGGCCAGGCACACGTCGAGCCCGATAAAGTCGGCCAGCTGCAGCGGGCCCATCGGGTGGGCCATGCCCAGCTTCATAACCGTGTCAATCTCCTCGACGCCGGCCACGCCCTCGTGCAGGGTGATGATGGCTTCATTGATCATCGGCATCAGGATGCGGTTGGCCACGAAGCCGGGGTAGTCGTTGACCTCAGTGGGGGTTTTGCCCAGCTGCCGCGAAATCTCCATAATCTGGCCGGTTACCGCGTCGGAGGTAGCGTAGCCGCGAATCACCTCCACGAGCTTCATCACCGGCACCGGGTTCATGAAGTGCATGCCAATCACCTTGTCGGCGCGCTTGGTAACGGCGGCAATCCGGGTGATGGAAATAGACGAGGTGTTGGAAGCCAGAATAGCGTCCTGGGGGGCGTGCTGGTCTAAGTCGCGGAAGATCTGCAGCTTGAGGTCCACGTTTTCGGTGGCCGCTTCTACCACCAGCCCTGCGCCCCGCACGCCGTCGGCGATGCTGGTAAAGGTCTGGATGCGGCCCAGGGTGGCGGTTTTGTCGTCGTCGGAGAGGCTGCCTTTGGCCACCTGCCGGTCCAGGTTTTTGCCGATGGTGCCGAAGGCTTTGTCCAGGGCGGGCTGGCTAATATCGATCAGGGCCACGGCAAAGCCGTGCTGGGCAAACACGTGGGCAATGCCATTGCCCATGGTACCCGAGCCAATAACGGCAACGTTTATCATGCGAAAGAAGGGAAGGGTGGGAAGGAAAGTCTGGGGCCGAGCTGAAAAAGCGGGCCGCCAGGCCGCAAAGCTAAGTCGAATTTCACGGGTGCCCAAGTGGGCCGGACGGGCCGGTAAAGCGGAAACTCAAAAAAAGTATAAAGCTTGAAAAGGTCGTTTTCAGAGGAATTAGGCAGTTTTTAAGGGAAACTGAGCCGTAGAAAAACAAATTTTCACATCCGGATATATCCTTTTGAAAACCGCCGCGTACAAATCCGCAAATCGCCTAACCAGCCGAATCCAACCAGATTCAACCGCCAAACCAGGGATTTGTTTCTTTCCACACCTTTCCACTCCAATCACCAACCACCATGGGAAATCTGCTGTATATCATCGCCGTCATTCTGATCCTGATCTGGGCTCTGGGCTTCTTAGGCTTTAACAGCTTCGGGATGGGTAATGTAATTCACATTCTGCTGGTTATCGCCATCATTGCCGTGCTGCTGCGCGTCATTCGCGGCGGCCGGGTGGTCTAGCTCCGGCTAGGGCCCCAACGTCTGTCTGAAAAACAAAAAAGCGGCTTCCCAGGATTGGGAAGCCGCTTTTTTGTGCGCAGTTAGCATCTCTAGCGCCCAAACTTCAGGTTGTACAGGAAGTTGAAGCGGATAACCGGCTGCCCGTACTGCGACAGGGGCGTGCCGTCGGACTTGTATCCGTTGTTGAAGTTGTACAGCACCACGATGTCGGCCGCAAACCGGTCGGAGATCTCGCTGCGGTAACCCACGCCCAGCAGCGGGGTGCGGTAGTTGACCTTGGTCGGAACGATGTACACCGTCGTCGGGCTGGCCGGTACTAGGTCGAACGACTCCGCCTTGGTGGCTTCGTACTCGGCATGCACGAAAAACTCTTTATAGACGGTGTACTGGGCAAAGGCTTTTAAACCCAGGCTGTTGCGCTTCAGCCGGGTGCCACCCTCAAAATAGTAGTTGTTGTAGGTGTAGCTGATGCCCGGCCCTACCGAGAATTTGTCGGTGACCCGATAGCCGATGGATGGACCGATGCTGGCACTAAGCTGGCCAATCTGACCATACACGGTGTTATTGGTCGTGTAGCCCAGACCCACGTTGCCGTAGAGAAAGTATTTATACTGCTCCTTGGGCTGCTCGGCCGCGCTGGTGCCCTTCGGAAATTCCAGGCCTGAGGGCGAGTTGGGCGTGGGCTTTACCGTGGGAGCCGGTAAGGGCTCCTCGGTGGGTGCCGGCACGGGTACGGCTGGGCGGGGCGCCGGCGGGGTAGCCGGGCGCGGGGCCGTGCCGGGCGGCGCCGTGTTCAGCTCCGGCTTCACTTCCTGAGCCTGCACGGCGGCTGGCGTTACCAAAAGGCCGGTGCCCGCGAGGGACAGGGCCAGCAGAATACGTTTCATATGCGGCAGCAACGAAATTAGGAGACGAGTTGGTACATGCGCTGACGAGTAGCCTTGATCTGGTCGTCGGCCAGGTACTCCTCGTAGCTCATGCGCCGGTCGATGATGCCGTCGGGCGTGAGCTCGATGATGCGGTTGGCTACGGTTTCGATGAACTGCAAGTCGTGGGAATAGAACAGCAGCGTGCCGTTGTAGTCGCGCAGGGAGTTGTTCAGGGCCGTAATGCTTTCCAGGTCCAGATGGTTCGTCGGGTCGTCGAGCACGAGCACGTTGCCGGCTTCCATCATGATTTTGGAGAGCATGCAGCGCACTTTCTCGCCCCCGCTCAGCACGTTCGACTTCTTCTGCGACTCTTCGCCCGAAAACAGCATCCGGCCCAAAAAACCGCGGATAAACGATTCGTCCTTCTCGGTGGAGTACTGCCGCAGCCAGTCCACCAGGTTCAGGTCGGTATCGAAGAACTCGGCGTTTTCGCGCGGGAAGTAGGAGGGCGTGATGGTGGTGCCCCAGGCAAAGCTGCCCGAATCGGCCTTCACCTGCTCAAACAGGATGTCGAACAGCAGCGAAGCAGCCCGGTCGTCGCGGCTGATGATGGCCACCTTGTCTTTCTTGTCGAGGGCGAAGGATACGTTCTTGAACACCCGCTGCCCGTCCACCGACTTGCTTAGGTTTTCGACCGAGAGCAGTTGGTTGCCGGCTTCGCGCTCGGGCTTGAAGGCAATGTAGGGGTACTTGCGCGAGGACGGCTTGATTTCCTCCAGCGTCAGCTTCTGGAGCAGCTTCTGACGCGAGGTAGCCTGCTTGCTTTTGGAGGCGTTGGCCGAAAAGCGGCGCACGAACTCTTCCAGCTCCTTGCGCTTGTCCTCGGTTTTCTTGTTCACGTCCTGGCGCTGCTTGAGCACCAGCTGGCTGCTCTCGTACCAGAACGAGTAGTTGCCGGGATACATAGTGATTTTCGAGAAGTCCAGGTCGGCCATGTAGTTACACACGGCATCCAGGAAGTGCCGGTCGTGACTGACCACGATAACCGTGTTCTGAAAAGAGTCGAGGAAGTTTTCGAGCCACAGCACAGTTTCGGCGTCGAGGCCGTTGGTAGGCTCGTCGAGCAGCAGCACGTCGGGGTTGCCGAATAGGGCCTGAGCCAGCAGCACCCGCACCTTATCGGAGCCGCCCAGGTCGCCCATGAGCGTGAAGTGCTTGTCTTCGCCGATGCCGAGGCCGGAGAGCAACTCGGCCGCTTCGTAGTCGGCGTTCCAGCCTTCGAGGTCGGCAAAGTCGCCTTCGAGCTGGGCGGCCCGCTCCCCGTCGGCGTCGGAGAAGTCGGGCTTGGCGTACAGCGCGTCCTTTTCCTCCATTACTTGCCAGAGCTTGGTGTGGCCCATAATTACGGTCTGGAGCACGGGGTATTGGTCGTAGGCAAACTGATCCTGGCGCAGCACCGAAAGGCGGGAGCCTTTGGGCATGTCCACGGAGCCGGTGTTGGGCTCCATCTCACCCGAGAGAATCTTCAGGAAAGTTGATTTGCCGGCGCCGTTGGCCCCAATCAGGCCGTACACGTTGCCGGGCATAAACTTGATGGTAACGTCTTCAAACAGTACGCGCTTGCCGTAGCGCAGACTAACGTTGGTGGTACTGATCATACAGGAAAAAAAGCAGGAGTAGCGAAGGAAAAGAGCGGAAAACCGGCCGGAGCGTTGGCAATCAGCGCGCAAAAATACGCAAAATGCCGCGCCCGCCGCGCCCGTGGCCTGATTTGCAGACCGTCAGCGGGAAAGAAAGGAAATTCGGGGTGAATTTTTAATTGATTATCGGCTAAGCCGTTAGATAGCAGCGGTATTTTTGGTGAAAAACCTGCGCCGCCGCAAAACCCCGCTAAAAAGAAAACAGTATTAAAGGAAAGCGAAGGAGCTCAGCGAACTGCGCTGTCCGGTAGTGGGTAACACCCGCCGCCCGGGCCGTAGTTCCGGAACCCTGCGCCAGCCTGATGGTCCCACCTTTTTTCTGCTTTTCCCATGAGTACTCCCTCTATCACCCCCGAAAAAAACGGCGTCCGCTACGGCCTGTTCACCGCCGTCGGCATGATCGTCTACTTCCTGGTTGCTTCCCTGCTGCACCTCACCGACCGGGTGGAGTTTAGCTTCCTGAACGGTATCATTCTGGCCATTGGCGTGAGCATGGCCATTGCCCATTACAAGCACGTCAAACACGACCGGATGCCTTATTTCCAGGGCTTCGGCACGGGTATCATCACGGCGCTAGTGGCAGCGGTGACGTTTGGTCTGTTCTTTATCGTGTACACCGTCATCAACCCCGCCATCATGGATCAGCTCCGGGCCCGCGACCTGTTCGGCTTTGACTTGTCCGTAACCATTGCCTTCTTGGCCATCATTCTGCAGAGCGCCATGTCGGGCGTTATCATCTCGCTCATTGCCATGCAGTATTACAAGAGCCCCGAACACAAGCCGATTGAAGGCATCGAGTAGCCTGATGCCCATCTCCGCTCAAACAAAGGCCGACTCCACCCTGGAGCCGGCCTTTTTTGTTCTTTCCATTTTTGGGAAAATACCAACTCCATTCTCCCTTGCTGGGAACCAATCGGCCGAAAATATCTGTTATAAAGCGGTTATATATTTCACTAAAGAAATATATATTTGGACTATGCAAGGCAATGGGAAAAGCTGCCTATAACTTGTCAGCTGATTCCTAGCTGTTTGGATAGTACAGAGACTTTACCATGACTTGCTCCTTACACCGTTGGCAATGAAAACGCTTTTTTTAACCGTACTCTTGGTAGCTGGAATGGCTGCCGGAGCTTCCGCGCAGATGCGCGACCGGCACGCCGAGCGGCCCGGTACCGGCGAAACCCCGGTTTCTCAGGTCGACGACATGACCCGGCAGATGTGCAACCGACTGCACCTCAACGAGGCCCAATACATTCGGCTGCGGGCGGCCAATAAGATAAAGATTGCCCGCCTG
>Ga0247729_10000143_pt1 | contig 34718 bp, 15 predicted proteins | sample UWRJL133311R2_FD_180958 | JGI IMG/M metagenome (GOLD analysis project Ga0247729, IMG submission 180958) | Plant litter microbial communities from Arlington Agricultural Research Station in Wisconsin, United States - UWRJ-L133-311R-2 | ecosystem: Environmental > Terrestrial > Plant litter >... | reverse complement strand
GCCGATCGCGGCGGCGACCCGAAGGCGTCCGCTCGCGTCGAGGGCGGGTTCGTAGATCGTGGAGCGCAGCGCACTCGTGCGGCTGAGGGTTCCGACGACCGAACCGTGGTGCAGGACGGGCGCGAACTCGAGCCCGGCCTCGACCATGAGGTCGAACGCCGCTCGACCGCCGACCACATCGTCGGCGTCCAGCGAGGCGAGCGCGACGTGCGGCAGGTCACCGAGCCGCGCATCCGGGTTCGCCGTGGCGAGGGTGATCGCCGGGATCGCCCCGACAAACCCCCCGCGGTCATCACGGATGATCACGCCGTGGCCGGCTACCGCCGGCACCTGCGCGAGTGCCATCGCGACCGTGGCATCCGGCGCGAAGAAGACGGGGGTGTCATAGGCCACCGGCTGGTCCTTCACCCAGCGGATGGCCGCATCGAGGTCCTGCAGGTGCATGTCCTGCGGAAGCACGCCGAGTGCCCCACGTCGCGCGAGGGTCGCGGCGAGCCGCGGCCCCGTCACCGAGTTCATGTTGGCCGAGACGAGCGGGATGGTCGCTCCGGTGCCGTCCCCCGGAACAAGGGAGACATCCATGCGGCTCGTGACGCCGGAACGGCTCGGCACGAGGAACACATCTGAATAGGTGAGGTCGTGTCGCGGGACTGTCTCGTAGAACTCCATGAATTTAACGCTAGACCACGGTGGGTATCGACTGCAGCGTGTGGTCAATGCGATTACTGTTGAACCTGTTGCGGCCAACGCGGGCCGCAGAACACTGACGTGAAAATATCTGAACTGAGAGTGGGCGGTCGGCTGTGTCGAGCCAAGTCACCGGACTTGTACCTGAGGATGGATCTTCCAAGGAATTCGGAGCCAATGAGTGGCTCGTAGACGAGATGTACGAGCGTTTCGTCGCCGACAAGAACTCGGTCGACGAGTCCTGGTGGCCGATTCTCGAGGGATACAAGCAGCACAAGATCGCGTCGGCGGCTTCCGCTGCGGAGCAGGCGCCGACCGAATCCGTACCGTCTGACCCCACACCGACCACGTCGATCACCATCATTCCGGATGCCTCGGCGCCGGCATCCGCTACTGCCTCCGTCGAGCCGGCAGCAGCGCCGGCCGCTCCACCCGCCGAATCGCCGACCGGTGGCGAGGCCCAGATCCCCGCCGAGATCCCGGTGACGGATGCCGCAGCTCCGGCGGCAGCGGCGTCCACGACCACGGGCAGCCAGCCCGTCGCCCGCACCACCTCGGTCGAGGCGAAGCCCCAGCCGATCCCGGCGCAAGCACCGGCCAAGGCTCCCGAGGCACCCAAGACCGACGCTGCACCGTCGCCCGACGCCAACGTGTCAGCCGTGCTCAAGGGCGCCGCGAAGGCGCTCGCGACGAACATGGACGCGAGCCTCACTGTTCCGACGGCGACCAGCGTGCGCACCATCCCGGCCAAGCTCATGATCGACAACCGCATCGTGATCAACAATCACCTCAAGCGTGCCCGCGGCGGGAAGGTGTCGTTCACCCACCTCATCGCCTGGGCGATGGTCGAGACCTTGAAAGAGTTCCCCAGCCAGAACGTCTTCTACGAAGAGGTCGACGGTAAGCCCGCTGTCGTCACCCCCGCGCACATCAACCTCGGCATCGCTATCGACATCCCGAAGCCCGACGGCACGCGTTCGCTCGTCGTTCCCGGCATCAAGCGCTGCGACACCATGAACTTCGGCGAGTTCCTGTCTGCCTACGAAGACGTCGTCTTCCGCGGACGCAACAACAAGCTCACCGCTGCCGACTACGCCGGCAACACCATCTCGCTGACCAACCCCGGCGGCATCGGCACCGAGCACTCGGTGCCCCGCCTCATGCGCGGCGCGGGAACCATCGTCGGCGCGGGCGCCCTCGAGTACCCCGCCGAGTTCCAGGGCGCGAGCCCGAAGACGTTGGTCGAGCTCGGCATCGGCAAGACCATCACGCTCACCAGCACGTATGACCACCGTGTCATCCAGGGCGCCGGCTCGGGCGAGTTCCTCAAGAAGATCCACGAACGCCTCATCGGCCAGCACGACTTCTACCAGCAGATCTTCTCGGCGCTGCGTGTTCCCTACGCCCCCATCCGCTGGAACCCCGACGTCAACGTCGACCTGTCCGAGCGCGTGTCCAAGACGAGCCGCGTTCAGGAACTCATCAACTCCTACCGTGTGCGCGGGCACCTGATGGCGGACATCGACCCGCTCGAGTACCGCCAGCGCACCCACCCCGACCTCGAGATCGAGAGCCATGGGCTCACTTTCTGGGATCTCGACCGCGAATTCGTCACGGGTGGCTTCGGCGGAAAGCGCGCGGCGCTGCTGCGCGAGATCCTCGGCACCTTGCGCGAGTCCTACTGCCGCACCATCGGCATCGAGTACATGCACATCCAGGACCCGGCCCAGCGCAAGTGGATCCAGGACCACATTGAGAAGCCGTACATCAAGCCGGCCCACGACGAGCAGATGCGCATCCTCGGCAAGCTCAACGAGGCCGAGGCTTTCGAGACCTTCCTGCAGACCAAGTACGTCGGCCAGAAGCGCTTCAGCCTCGAGGGTGGCGAGTCCACCATCGCACTGCTGGATGCCGTGCTGCAGAGCGCTGCGGAGAACCAGCTCGACGAGGTCGCGATCGGCATGGCCCACCGTGGCCGGCTGAGCGTACTCACCAACATCGCCGGCAAGACCTACGGCCAGATCTTCCGCGAGTTCGAGGGAACCCAGGACCCGCGTACCGTGCAGGGATCCGGAGACGTGAAGTACCACCTCGGAACCGAGGGCACCTTCACCGCCGCCGATGGAAGCACCATCCCGGTCTACCTCGCGGCTAACCCGTCGCACCTCGAAGCCGTCGATGGCGTGCTCGAGGGCATCGTGCGTGCCAAGCAGGACCGCGGAACCATTGGAGCATTCAAGGTTCTGCCGGTCATGGTCCACGGTGACGCCGCGATGGCCGGCCAGGGCATCGTCGTCGAGATCCTGCAGATGTCGCAGCTGCGCGCATACCGCACCGGCGGAACCGTGCACGTCAATATCAACAACCAGGTCGGATTCACGACGCCTCCCGGCGAAGGCCGCACGTCGGTCTACTCGACCGACGTCGCCAAGACCATCCAGGCTCCGATCTTCCACGTCAACGGTGATGACCCCGAGGCCGTCGTCCGCGTAGCCCAGCTCGCATTCGACTACCGCCAGGAATTCCACCGCGACGTCGTCATCGACCTCGTCTGCTACCGCCGCCGGGGCCACAACGAGGGCGACGACCCGTCGATGACTCAGCCGCTGATGTACAACCTCATCGAGGCCAAGCGCTCGGTCCGCACCCTCTACATGGAGGCCCTGGTCGGTCGCGCCGACATCACGGCCGAAGAGTACGAGGCATCGCACCGCGACTTCCAGGACCGTCTCGAGCGCGCGTTCGCCGAAACACACGAGGCACAGACCAACTCGATCCCCGTTGTTGTCGACGACAACAACGCCGTCGCAGACCTCGAACGACCGGAGTCGCAGCAGGATGACCGGGTCGGCGAGCCAGAGACCACTGCGGTCTCTGAAGCCGTCGTCCAGCTCATCGGCGACGCCCACGACAACCCGCCGGCCGGGTTCTCCGTACACCCCAAGCTGCAGGCCATGCTGAAGAAGCGCATCGACATGAGCCGCAACGGCTCGGTCGACTGGGGCTTCGGCGAGTTGCTCGCGCTCGGTTCACTCCTGGTCGAGGGTACCCCGGTGCGGATGGCCGGACAGGACACCCGCCGCGGAACCTTCGTCCAGCGCCACGCGGTGCTGCACGACCGCATCAACGGCCAGGAATGGCTGCCGCTCGCAAACCTGCGCGACGGCCAGGCCCGGTTCTGGATCTATGACTCGCTGCTCAGCGAGTACGCGGCTCTCGGCTTCGAGTACGGCTACTCGGTCGAGCGCGCCGATGCCCTCGTCATGTGGGAAGCCCAGTTCGGCGACTTCGCCAACGGCGCACAGACGGTCATCGACGAGTTCATCTCGTCGGCCGAGCAGAAGTGGGCGCAGCGCTCGAGCGTCGTCATGCTGCTCCCCCACGGCTACGAGGGCCAGGGACCCGACCACTCGTCGGCGAGGATCGAGCGCTACCTGCAGTTGTGTGCTGAGAACAACATGACAGTCGCCCGGCCGTCGACCCCCGCGTCGTATTTCCACCTGCTACGCCGCCAGGCCTACGCCCGTCCGCGCCGCCCGCTGGTCGTCTTCACCCCGAAGGCGATGCTCCGCCTGCGCGGTGCGACGAGCCCGATCTCCGACTTCACGACCGGAAAGTTCGAGCCCGTGATCGACGACCGCCGCGTCGCCGACAAGTCGGCCGTCAAGCGCGTTGTTCTCGCGTCGGGCAAGATCTACTACGACCTCGTCGCCGAGCTCGACAAGCGCGACGAGCAGTCGATCGCGCTCGTCCGCCTCGAGCAGCTCTACCCGCTGGCTGTCGATGACATCAACGCGGTCCTCGACCAGTACCCGAACGCGGATCTGGTCTGGACGCAGGACGAGCCCGAGAACCAGGGCGCCTGGCCGTTCATCTGCCTCGAGCTGGCCAAGAACCTGCGCGGCCGCACGATCAAGGTCGCGTCGCGCGCGGCATCCGCGTCGCCGGCTACCGGTTCCAACAAGCGCAGTGCACAGGAGCAGGTCGACCTGATTGCGCGGGCGTTCGAGTTGTAGAAAACCAGCCAGGGTCCCCTATAACTGATCGTGAACAACGTTCAGTTATAGGGGACTTTTTAGTCGTTTTCTGCCACACTGAAATCTGAGGGCCGGTGCTCCGCCGCGCCACTTCGATTCTGCAGGGGACGATCCATGATCACTAAATCCATCCGCGCAACCGCGTTTGTCGGTCTGCTCGCGGCAGCAGCGCTCGTCGCTGCTCCGTTGTCTGCCGCTGGCAGTGACACACCACCTTTCGAGACCGTTCCGACCCCATCGCCCGCCCTGCAGGGGCCGAACCTCGCCGATGACATACGGGACATCCCCGCTGCGATAGAACGTGCCGACAAGCTGGGAATCGAAAGGCTCTCTTCCTCAGCGTCGACGCTTGGGGTTTCCACCGGCGTGCACCGCATCTACTTCAGCACCGTCGATGTGATCGCCGCTGCGACCGAGAACGAGAACGCCAACCTCACCGAAGCGACGGCAAGAAATGCCGTTGCGGCAATCGATGCGTTCTGGCAGGAGCAGTCCGCGGGCAAGGTTCGATTCCAGTTCGGTGGCTTCGAGACCCGCCCAGCACTGGGGGGCACGAGCTGCAACCCGGACGCCGTCGCCCTGAAGATCGAGAACGCTGCGTTCAGCGGCTATTTCGCCAACGGCAAGTGGGTAGGCACCGGAAACCACCTGGTAGTCCTCTCTAACGAGAACGCTGCATGCTCGAATGGCGCCGCGTTCGGAACCGTCGGGTACAACGGCGGAACCATCTTCAGCGCCGGCGGCCTCGATTCCGCGCTCGGCGTTCCCACCCTGTACCACGAGTTCGGTCACAACCTCGGCTTCGGTCACGCCAACGCTGCGGTCTGCCGCACGAAGAACATCGATGCCGTCGCAAGCGCCTACCGCTTCGAGCCGAAGCAGGCCACAAGCCCGGGCGCCCTCATCACGACCTCCATCGTCTGCCCTGTCGAGCAGTACGGTGACCTGCTCGACATCATGGGCTACACCGTACAAAACGGCGCACCGCACGCGTCGAGTGTCGAACGGTCCGCGGCTGGGTGGCTCGCGACGTCGAAGCCCGGCGCGGGCAAAAAGACGACAGTCACACTCCGGTCGCTGAACAACTCGACCGGCACCCGTGCCATCCGCGTCACCGACCCGCGAACCGGCGCTGTCTACTTCGTCGAATACCGCACCAACGAGGGTCGCGACGTGACCTCGTGGGAATTCCAGAACACCACCCCGAACAGCTACGCCGGCAACCAGTACTCCGGCGGGTACTTCTACCTTCGCCAGTCGGGCAACGTCTCGAACGGGATGGTCCGTGTTCTTCGAGTGCTGGGGCTTCGAGCGGGGCGACCGCTCGAATCGGTAGTACTCGCGGTAGCTCCGGTCAGTGACGACGGCAAGGCGCGCCTGAACTCACTCCAGGCCGGACAGTCGTTCGTCACGGCCGGCTCGGGAACGAAGATCACGGTGAACTCGCTGAGTCCTGCTGCTGGTGCGAACATCACCGTCACAACGACGAAGTCCGCATCCAAGGTTGCGAGCAAGCCCGCGAAGTCGACCATCAAGAAGAAGAAGACGTCGAAGCTCGCCATCGTCGTTGCCGCTGTCGGCAACAGCAAGCCGACCGGCACCGTCACCGTCTACGCCAAGGGCAAGAAGCTCAAGGCCTACTCGCTGTCAGCGTCGAAGAGCGGCAGGATCACGGTCACCCTTCCGAAGTTCACGAAAAAGGGCACCTACACGATCACCGTGAAGTACAGCGGAAGCGCGACTGTTGCTGCATCGGCGTCCAAGTCGGTGAAGCTGAAGGTCAAGTAGTCCGGTACGACAGGAAAAGGGAGCGGCGCGAAAGCGGCGCTCCCTTTTTTCGCGCCCGCGGGAGCATGTCGAACACTATTAGCCCCGTTCGGGGGCGTGTGCGATTTTCCCTAACCTGACATTCTGTAACGGACTGTTCTAGGAGAATCCCCGTGCTCAAAAATACGCTTAGTGCTGCACTCGTTCTGGCGATTGTAGGAACCGGAGCCCTCGTCGCTCCCCCGGTCGCCGCATCCGCAGCACCCGTTCTTTCGTCGTCGGCGACGATCTCCGACGCTGACCTGGATGGCGGCATCCTCGAGCACGGCGACGACATGCGCGAGGTCGAGGAATCGGTTCCCGACACGGCGGTGTCGCGACGCAACCTCGCCAAGGCCGAGAGCCTGACCGAAAAAGCGGGCACGGTAGCAAACCCCGAGGTCCACCCCCTCTACTTCGCGATCGCCGCGACCACTACCCAGACGTCAGACGATGACATCACGGGACTCGACGAGACCACGATCCGCAGCACGGTGGACAAGCTCAACGAGTACTGGTTCGCCGAGTCGGGCGGAACCGTTCGCTTCACGTTCGGCGGCTACCAGGCGGTCTCCGTCAATGCAACGACGTGTAACACCAACTCGGTCTACCAGACGGTGCCGCAAACGGCATTCAACGGCATCTTCGCGAACAGCTCGTGGGCAGGTACCAGTCGTCACCTCATCATCCTCTCGAAGGAAAAGGTCGCCTGCGACAACGGGCAGGCTTTCGGAAGCGTCTCGGGCGGCATCTACAGCGGCGGACTGATCTTCAGCTCGGTCGGAACCGACCTCGTCGAGGGCGTTCAGACTCTCCAGCACGAGCTGGGTCACAACCTCGGCTTCCGCCACGCCAGCGCATCGATCTGCCGCTCCACGACGAACTTCGACTCGACCATCAACCAGTTCGGGCTTGGTGCGCTGGGCCAGGGGCTCGACAACACCACGATGCAGTGCCCGACCGAGGATTACGGCGACCTGCTCGACATCATGGGGTACACGGTGCAGAACAGCAGCCCGCACCTCTCGACGCCGCTGCGCATCACCAACAACTACATGACCGACTACGCCACGGCGACGCCGTCGGCCGCTGGCACCTTCACCATCGCGCCGATCAACAACACGGCGACCGGAAGCGCCGTCCGCGCCCTGCGCATCAAGGACCCGACCACCGGCGAGTACTACTACGTCGAATACCGCACCAAGGTCGGCACCGACAACCAGAGCTACTCCTGGTACCAGAGTCCCGACGTGAAGGCGAGCGTCGACGGTTACTCCCTCGCGCCGTACGACGGGGCAGACGCGGTCACCAACGGTGCCGTTCGAATCCAGCGCCTCTACTCCCGGCAGGGCTTCTTCGGTTCGACGGTGCTCGCGGTGGCGCCGACGAGAGGTGCCCCGACCAATCTCCAGGTGCGTCGCCCGTTCCTCGTGCCCGGCCAGTCGTTCACCAACGACAAGGGTGTTTTCACCGTCACGGTCAACCAGACCAACCAGACCTCGGGTGCAACCGTCAGCGTGAGCTTCAGGGTCCCGACCACGACGACCCTCACGGTCACCCCTTCCACGCAGAACTACGGCTCGACCGCCGTGGCCGAGGGAACCGTGGCGCCGATCGACGGCGTGAACGTGCCCGGCACCATGACCATCACCGCCGACGGTTCGACCGTGGCCAGCGGCGCGGTCAGCTCCTCGGGCAAGTTCTCGGTGAACCTGCCCGCCTCGCTCTCGATCGGCTCACACTCGATCAAGGCGTCGTTCGCCCCCTCGTCGAGCACCTACGTCGCATCAGAATCGGCGACATCGACCCTTACCGTGAATGCCGTCCCGACCACGACGACCCTGTCGCTCAGCAACTCCGCGACCCAGGCCTATGACCAAGGCACGCGTGTGACCGCCACCGCGTCGGTCGGCCAGGTGAACGGAACCTACCCCGCTGGTTCGATCGAGTTCCGCGACGGCTCCACCGTGCTCGCGACGACAGCGACCAACGCTTCGGGCTCGGCCACGCACACCTTCGCGGCAACGACCACCGTAGGTACCCACAGCATCACAGCACGCTTCATCCCGAACGCGAGCACCGTCGCCTCCTCCACCTCGAGCGCGTCGACCCTCACTGTGACGGCGACCCCGACATCCGTCGGCCTCACCCTCGACCGGTCCGGTACGCAGGTCTTCGGCTCCTCCACACCGGTCACCGCCCAGGCTTCGGTCGCTGAACTGACCACCGGCGGCTACGCGCCTGGTTCCATCGAGTTCCGCGACGGTTCCACCGTCCGTGCAACCGTTCCGGTGAACGCGAGTGGCATCGCCAGCTACACCTTCTCGGCGACCCTCGGCACCGGCAGCCACGACATCACCGCGCGCTTCGTTCCGACGTCAGCCAACCTCGCGGCCTCCACTTCGGGCGTGAAGATTCTCACCGTGACCGCGTCGTCGACGTCGACCACGCTCACCCTCGACAAATCGGGGTCGCAGACCTTCGGATCGCCCACTCGGGTTGTCGCGACGGCCAGCGTCGCCCAGGTCGGTGGCGAGTACCCCGCCGGGACCGTCGAGTTCCGTGACGGCAGCACCGTCCTCAGCACTGTGACGCTGAGCGGAGCAGGAACGGCCACGTTCACGTTCCCCGCGGGGACGACCGCCGGCACCCACACGATCACCGCGGTCTTCACCCCGGCGTCGATCAACTACGAAACGTCTACCTCGTCGGGTGCGACGCTCACCGTTGTCCCCGCATCCACCACCACGACTCTCACGCTGAACAACGGTGCGACCCAGGTCTATCTCGGCGCACGCGCCACGGCCACAGCGTCCGTCGCCCCGGTCAACGGCGGGTACCCAGCCGGACAGTTCGAGTTCCGCGAGGGCTCGACGGTTCTCGCAACAGTGGCGCGAGACAACTCCGGCATGGGTAGCTACGTGCTCTCTGCAGAGCTCCTCGCTGGCTCGCATGACATCACCGCGCGCTTCATCCCGAGCACTGCAAACTATGTGACCTCGACGTCGGCCGCAGCCACTCTCACCGTGACTCCGGCCGCCACGTCAAGCTCAGTCACTCTCGACCGCTCGGCCACCCAGGTCTTCGCAGCTGCAACCACCGTGACAGCAACCGCAACCGTCGACAGCGTGAACGGCGTGACGCCATCCGGCGCATTCCAGTTCCTCGACGGGGCTACTCTGCTCGGCTCAGCGAACACCAACGGTTCTGGCGTTGCGACCTACACGTTCGCCGACGCGACATCGGTGGGAAGCCATTCGATTACCGTGCGCTTCGTCCCGACGAGTTCGTCGTTCACCGGATCGACCTCGGCAGCGAAGACCCTCACCGTCACTGCCGCGGCCACCGGCACCACCGTCACACTCGACCGCAGCGCGACCCAGGTCTACGGATCGGGCGACACCGTGACCGCCACTGCAAGCACGTCAGCCGTCGCCGGCATCTACCCCGCCGGCGCGATCGAGTTCCGTGACGGCTCCACCGTGCTCGCTACGGTGACGACCAACGGCACCGGAAGCGCGACCTACACCTTCGCGCCGAACACCTCAGCGGGCACGCACAGTATCTCCGCGAGGTTCATCCCGACGTCGTCGAACTACGACGGGTCGACCTCGACCGCGAAGACTCTCATCGTCACCCCGACGCCGACCACCGTGGCGTTCACACTCGACCGCTCAGCCACCCAGGTCTTCGGATCGTCCGACGCCGTCACAGCGCAGGCGTCGGTCGCCGAGCTCGCCCAGGGCGGCTACGCCCCCGGCTCCGTCGAGTTCCTCGACGGCAGCACGGTTCGCGGCACGGTTCCGGTAGGCGCAAACGGGATCGCCACCTACACGTTCTCGTCGACGCTCTCCACCGGAGATCACAGCATCACGGTCCGGTTTGTCCCGGCGACAGGTGACATCGCCGGATCGACCTCACTGGCCCGCACCCTCACGGTCACGAAGGCCCCGACCGCGACCAGCCTCACCCTCGACCGCTCGGGCGAACAGACGTTCGCGTCGACCGAGCGGGTCACCGCGACGGCGACCGTCGCCGAGGTGAACGGCGCTGTCCAGCCGGGCAGCATCGAATTCCGCGACGGCACGACCGTGCTCGACACGGTCACCATCAATGCCTCGGGGATCGCGACGTACACCTTCTCGGCGAACACCACCGCCGGCTCGCATGCCATCACCGCGATCTTCTCCCCGATCTCCCCCTCCTACAGCAGCTCCAGCTCGACTCCGTCGACGCTTACGGTGAAGGCCGCGCAAACCGCGACGAGCCTCACCCTGAACCGCAGCGCGACGCAGGCGCACCTCGGCACCGCCGTTACCGCGACGGCAACGGTCGCTGCGATCGCCGGCACCTTCCCCGCCGGCCAGGTCGAGTTCCGCGAGGGCTCTTCCGTGCTCGCCACGGTGACCACGAACACCTCGGGTATCGCCAGCTACACGCTTCCCACGACGTTGGTCGCCGGGACCCACGACATCACCGTGAGGTTCCTGCCGACGTCGACGAACTACATCTCCTCGACCTCTGACTCGTCGACCGTCACCGTGACTCCGGCATCCACCGTCACCAACCTCGGGCTGAACAACAGCGGCATCCAGATGTTCGCCACCGGCAGCCCCGTCACGGCAACCGCCTCGGTCAGCCCGGTGAGCGGCGTCTACCCCGCCGGTTCCATCGTGTTCCTCGACGGCACCACCGCTGTCGACACCGTCGAGGTGGGCGCCACGGGTGGAGCAACAACCACCTTTGCGCTGTCGACCTCGGCCGGTGCCCACTCGATCACCGCGCGATTCGTGCCAGCAACGCCCTCGTTCACGACGTCGACCTCGGTCACGCGCACCCTCACTGTGAGTGCGGCGACCACGACGACGACGGTGACCCTCGACCGTTCGGGCAACCAGGTCTATGGCTCGCCCGAGACCGTCACGGCCACCGCGAACGTCGCGGCTGTCGCCGGCGTCTACCCGGCGGGCTCGTTCGTCTTCACCGATACCGGCTCTAGCGGGACCACGACGCTCGCCACTGTCTCGGCGAGTGAGACGGGCTCCGCGACTTTCACCGCGCCGTCTTCCTTCGCGGTCGGCACCCACACGATCAAGGCCCGTTTCGAACCGACGTCGACGAACTACTCGATCTCCACGTCGGCGGGATCGACGATCACGGTCGCCCGCTCGGGAACGTCGACCACCCTCTCGCTCAGCAAGACGAGCCAGGTCTACTACACCGACAACACCATCACCGCGACTGCCTCGGTGAGCGAGATCGCCGGAGGCGGATACGCGGCAGGGCAGGTCTACTTCCGTGACGGTACAACGATCCTCGGCCAGGTGACGGTCAATTCCTCCGGAGTCGCGACCTACCCCTTCAGCCGCGCGCTTGCGGTCGGAACCCACGACATCACCGCGAACTTCGTGCCGGCCTCCTCAGCGACGTCGACCGTGGCCGGTTCGACTTCGGCAGCCCAGGCTGTCACCGTGACCACCGCCCCCACCGAGACGACGCTCGTATTGAGCAACTCCGGCACCCAGGCATTCGCTACGACGCCGGCTGTGATTGCGACCGCAACCACCAGCATTCCCGGCGCCGCGTCATTCTCCCCAGACGGAACCGTCGTGTTCTACGACGGCGAGAACGCGGTCTCGGGCGCGATCCCGGTTGGCGGCACCAAGGCGACCTTCACGTTCCCGACGAACACGACCCTCGGCACCCACGCGATCACAGCGAAGTTCACCCCGAGCTCGTCGTCGTTCATCGGCTCGGCCAGCTCGGTATCGACGCTCACGGTCACGCCCGCCGCGACGTCGACCGCGCTGTCGCTGTCGTCGGCTTCCCAGGTCTACCTCGGTTCCCCGACGACGGCGACCGCGAACGTGGCGCAGGTCGGCGGCGTATACCCGGCCGGAAAGATCGAGTTCCGCGATGGTGAGCTTCTGCTCGCCACCACGGCGACCGATGCATCCGGAACCGCGACCTTCACGTTCGCCAGCGAGACGACGACCGGATCGCACTCGATCACCGCTCGCTTCATCCCGGCGGCGAACCTGTACGTCCAGTCGACCTCGGCTGTTCGCGTTCTGACCGTGACGGCGGCGCCGACGACGACGACTCTCACCCTCGACCGTTCGACCCAGGCCTACGCGGGTGCCGATACCGCGACCGCCACCGGAACCGTTGCCCCGGTTGGCGGCACCTACCCGGCCGGAGCCATCCAGTTCCTCGACGGTGCCGTCGTCATCGCAACCGTTCCCACGAACAACTCGGGTTCGGCCAGCTACCACTTCGCGAGCGATTTCGGATTCGGAGACCACCCGATCCGGGCACGATTCACGCCACTCTCGACGCTGTTCGAGTCGTCGACGTCCGCCCCGCAGACGCTCAGCGTCACCCAGGCACAGGCAGCAGTGGCGGCGACTCTCAGCACCGCGAGCCAGGTATACGGCACGGCCAGCCCCGTCGTGATCAGCGCGAGCGTTCCCCGGGTCGGCAGCACCTACCCCTCCGGACGCTTCGTCTTCCTCGACGGAACCGTCACCCTGGCGACGGTGACTGCCTCTGCAACCGGATCAGCCGAGTACACGGTCTCGTCGTACTTCGCCGCGGGCACACACCCGATCACCGTCCGTTTCGAGCCGTCGAGCGGCACGGTCACCGGGTCTACGTCAGCCGCCCGGGACCTCACCGTGTCGACGTTCGCGTCGGCGACGAGCCTCACCCTCAACGGAACAGCAACACAGGTCTACACGAGCAGCTCGACCGTGACTGCAACGGCCAGCATCGGCGCCTACGGCACCGGGGCATTCGCCTCCGGCACGTTCCAGTTCCGCGACGGGTCGACCGTGCTCGGATCAGTCGCTGTATCCACGTCCGGCTCAGCTTCGTTCGCACTCGACCGCAACCTCGCCGCAGGTGCGCACACAATCACCGCGGTATTCCAGCCCTCGTCGACGGCAGTGAGCGGGTCGACTTCGGCCGGCCGTCTCCTCACCGTGACAAAGGCCTCGTCGGGCGTCGGTGTGACGTTGAGCAATAGCGGCCACCAGGGGTATGGAACCTCGACCCTGGTGACGGCCACGGTAAATGTCAGTGCTGTATTCGGGATCTTCCCCACCGGCTCAGTGGAGCTCCGCGATGGTACGAAGGTCGTCACTACCCTCGCGATCGACGCGAGCGGTGCTGCCAGCTACACCTTCCCGGCCGACCTCGCGATCGGTGAACACAGCATCACGGCAGTGTTCACTCCGAGCGACCCGTCCTACACCGCGTCGACCTCGGCGGCACAGACTCTCACGGTCTTCGCCCGCAGCACTTCGACTTCGCTGTCCATCGACCGCGCAGCGCGCTTCTTCCTCTCGACGGACGTCAACACCGCAATTGCCCGGGTGAACCTGTTCACCGGCGTCTTCCCCGCGGGATCGATGGAGTTCCGTGACGGTGAAACGCTGCTCGCGACAATCGTCACCGACCAGGACGGCTACGCGCGTTACGCGTTCGACGCGGCGACCCCGGTCGGTTCGCACTCGATCACGGCTCGCTTCGTACCGGCTGATCCGACCTACGGCTCGTCTACCTCGACAGCGTCGACACTCGTCGTCTCCCCCGCACCGACAACGACAACCCTCGCGTTCGACGGCTCGGTCGCCCAACCGCTCGGAACGAGCACCCCGATCGTCGCCACGGCTACCGTGGCCCCGGTCAGCGGAATCTACCCGGCCGGAGTCATGCAGTTCATGGACGACGGTGCGGCTATCGGATCGGCTCCGACGAACCAGTCGGGAGTCGCGACCTTCGCATTCCCGAACTCGCTGGCGGTCGGCTACCACCGCATCACCGTGCAGTTCGTTCCTGCCACTGGATCGTTCCGCACTTCGGCGAGTGCAGAGAAGTTCCTCCTGGTGTCTGAAGGACCGACGACCACGTCGGTCACTCTCAGCAACAACGGCAAGCAGGCGTTCGGAGTCGCTGAGACAGTGATCATCTCGGCCTCGGTCGCGAAGGTCGCTGGCGAGTACCCTGCCGGTGTGTTCACCTTCTTCGACGGTTCGGACGAGCTGGCGACAGTCGAAGCGAGTGCGACCGGCACGGCTACCCTCGCGGCACCGTCGACCCTCGCGGCAGGCGCGCACAGCATCACGGTGCGATTCACCCCGTCATCGGAGTCGTACCTCGGTTCGACATCCGCCCCGGCGATCCTCACGGTCACCTCGTCCGCTTCACGGGTCTCGCTCGACCTCGACAACGACGGAGCGCAGGTCATCGGCCTGGCGAACACGGTGACCGCCACCGCGGTTGTCGACGATTACGGCACCGGCACCCACGCGGGCCTGGTGCAGTTCCGCGACGGGTCGACGACGCTCGCCAGCGTCCGGGTCGACTCGTCAGGGGTTGCCACGTACCGCTTCGCCCGCGACCTGGCACTCGGTGACCACTCGATCACCGCCCTCTTCGTACCCGACTCGTCAGAGATCACCGGCGCAGCTTCGGATGCTCGCACTCTCTCCGTCACGGCGCTCCAGCCCGAGATCCAGCTGGTGCTCGACTACGACACCCAGCAGTATGACTGGTACTACCCGGCGACGGCGATCGCGGTCATCTACCCGGTGGACGGATCGCAGCCCGAGGGTACCGTCACGTTCTTCGACGGCACCACATCGATGGGAACAGCCGTCCTGGGGTCGGACAGCATCGCCCGCTTTGCTATCCCAGCGACCTTCCCCGCCGGAGTCCACGAGGTGACCGCGAAGTTCACCCCGAGCGCACCGACCTGGAAGACCGTCGAATCCGAGATCGCAACCCTGACGGTGACTCCCGCGAGCTCCGGGATCTACGCAAACCTGGACCGCTCGACCCAGGAGTACGCGTTCCCGTCGTCGGCGAAGGTGTACGTCCAGGTATCGGCTGACACCCGCAGCTATCCCAAGGGAAGCGCGGAGCTGCGCGATGGAGCTCGTGTGCTCGGCACCGCGGCGCTCGACACCTATGGTTTTGCCACGTTCACGGTGTCGTCCAAGCTATCGGTGGGAACCCACACACTCACCGTGGTCTACCTGCCCTCCTCGACTTCAGTGATCCCGTCTACGTCGGACATCATGACCCTCGTGGTGACGGGCACCCAGCCTCCGCTCGCGTTGAGCCTCGACGGTTCGGGAACGCAGGTCTTCGGCTCCGCGAAGACGGTCACCGCAACAGCCGAGATCGCGCCCGTGAACGGCGGCGTCCCCGCCGGAAGCGTGCAGTTCCGCGAGGGCACGACCGTGCTCGGCACGGTTGCCGCCACCGAGACCGGAATCGTCGACTACGCCCTCCCGCGCACCCTGGCCGGAGGCGCTCACGAGATCGTGGCGCGGTTCCTGCCGACCGGTTCGTCGACCACCGTGGAATCGAGTCCGGTGACGCTCCTGGTCACCGCTGCCGATTCTGTCGCGTCGCTGTCTCTGAACCACTCGGCTACGCAGGTCTACCGCGGTTCGCAGCGTGTGACAGTGACGGCCAGTGTCGCCGGCGTTTCGGGAGTCACTCCCGATGGAACATTCCAGTTCGCCGACGGCGGCGCGGCACTCGGTGCTCCAGTCGCAACGTCGGGCGGATCGGCGACGTTCACGCTGCCCGCTACGCTCGCGGCGGGAGCCCACAGCATCACGGCATTGTTCGTGCCGTCGACGCAGTCGGCGTCGTCGTTCACCACCACGCTGTCCGAAGCTTCCAGCCTCTCGGTCACGGCTGCTCCGACCGTTACAACCATGGCCCTCGACCGCTCCGGCACGCAGGTGTTCGGGGATTCGCAGACGGTGACGGCAACGGCAACCGTGTCGAAGGTCGACGGCGAACTGCCCTCTGGCTCGGTGCGATTCCGTGATGGCGACCAGAGCGTCGCCCTGGTTCCCGTACCGGCGAGCGGTGTCGTAACGTACACGTTCTCGGCACAGACCACGGCAGGTGCCCACAGCGTCACCGCAGCTTTCGTGCCTGACGCGGTATCGAACTTCCTCCCCTCGACCTCGAGTGCCGCGACGCTCGTGGTCACAGTGCCGGTGGTTACCACCACGAAGATCACGCTCAGCGACAGCAGCCAGGTGTTCGGAACCTCGTCGCCGGTCACCGCGACCGCGACGGTTACCTCGGCCTCCGGGCTCGCCGCGGGCACCGTCGAGTTCTTCGTCGATGGCAAGTCCCTGTCGACGAAGGCGCTGGCCGGAAACACGGTCGCACTGGTCCTCGACGGAAAGCTTGCCGCGGGCAGCCACACGGTGTCAGCAGAGTTCACGGCGGCTACTGCCGGGTTCGCGCCCTCCGTATCTGCCGAGGCTGCCCTCTCCGTCGCAAAGTTCACTGCGCCGGTGACCCTCAAGGCATCTCGAACAAGCCAGGTATACGGATCGACCACTCGGTCGACGCTCACCGCGTCGATCGGTTCGGTCGCCAGCGCGATCGCGGGCGGTGGAAAGGTGACCTTCAGGTACGGAACGACATCGACAGTGGTCGCCGTCGGTTCGGCCGGCACGGCGACCCTCACCCTCCCCGCGACCACCAAGGTCGGCACCCAGTCGATCTCGGCGACTTTCACCCCTACGGACTCCGTGAACACTGTAACGACGGTGACCGCCGCTCCAACCAAGGTCACAGTGACCAAGGCCAAGTCGACAGCGACCCTCGCGCTCAAGGCGACGAGTGTGAAGGTGAAGAAGAGTTCGACCGCCACCGTCACCGTCAAGGTGACCGGCGTTGCTGGCCCGGCCGGAACCATCACGCTGTACAACGGCACGAAGAAGCTCAAGGCCTACAGCCTGGCTGCAGCGAAGAAGGGCAAGCTCACCATCACGGTGCCGGCGTTCGCTAAAAAGGCGACAGTGAAGCTCAAGGTGGTCTACAGCGGTGACAGCAACGTTGCCGCCTCGACCTCCGCGGTCAAGTCGCTGGCGGTCAAGTAGGGAGGCACCCTCCTCGCCCTCGCAGCGCCGCTCCTCGCCCCCGGACGAGGAGCGGCGCTGCGGTGGTTAAGAGGCGGAATGTCAAGGGGATGGCTCAAAAACCTCATAATCGATTGCAGCCCGTAGAGTGATTGGGAGCGGTTTCATGATTCTGCATAAAGAATTCATGAAACGGTTCATTTTCGGCAATCCACTTCGCGTAGGGTTCCGAATCAATACGTCTGTATCAAGTTCAGACACCCCGGAATTGCCTGCATAACCCGATTTACAGGCGCCGGGTCCCGATTACGCTTACCCGAAAGCTCGTTGTGCCACGACTTACCCGAGTCGTGCTTGCTGCTGTTGCGATTTCCGTCGCGACGGTCCTTACCGTGCCGTCAATGGCCTCAGCAAGCACCGCCCTGCCCTCCCCCACGTCCGAAACCCAGGCTGCCCCTGCAGCGGCCACACCCGCCCATGCTTCGAACATCATCGACGACATCATCGAGGTCCCCGGCGAGGCCGCGGGCGCATCGTCGTCGAACGCGGCCGCCGCGAAGAAGAAAGCTGCCGCGCACACCACGGCGAACTCGGACGGCACCGCGACTGCGGCATCCGCCGACGGTGTCGAACGTATCTGGGTGTCGGTGCTCACGGTCACAGCCACCACGTCTGACGACACCAACACCGGGCTCACCAGAGCCAAAGTCGAAGCATTCGTGGCCAAGCTCAACGACTACTGGAACACCGAGTCCGAAGGCGCCGTGACCATAGAGTTGGGCGGCTACGAGACCCGAAGTGTGAACGAGTCGGAGTGCACCCCGCGCGACCTGTTCACCAGCGTCCCGGTCGACGCGTTCGCAGGCCGTTTCGCCAAGAGCGCGTGGAAGGGCACGAACGATCACCTCGCCATGCTCAGTGTCGAGGGATGCGGTCGCACCGGGCTGGGCACCATCGGCGGCGACGGCGGCATCATGTTCAGTGGCAATGGCATCGGAGACAGCTTGGGCGTTCCCGTGCTTGCCCACGAATTCGGTCACAATCTCGGATTCGGCCACGCTGGATCCTCCGTCTGCGAGTCGACCACTAACGTCGACAGCGCCCGCAGCGACTTCGGCGACGATGCCTCGCGCTGCCCGACCGACGAGTACGGCGACTACCTCGACATCATGGGGTACTCGATCTCCGGCGCGCTCCCCCACCTCTCCAGTGCCCAGCGCATTCACAACGGTTACCTGAGCGCCTACCGCTCCATCGAGGGCTACACCGGAACCACGACAGTGAAGGTCGGACGACTCGGCGGGACGGGCAGCCTGCGGGCCCTCAAGGTCATCGACCCGATCTCGGGAGACGCGTACTACGTCGAATACCGCACGGCCGCCGGCGCGGATGCCACGAGCACCGAGTTCACGCGTGACACGAAGTGCGTCACCACCGATGACGGCTACGCCAACTGTTCACGCAGCAGCTCGGCCGCGACGGGTGCGGTGCGCATCATCCGTGAGCTTCCCTACCGCTCGAACGCCGACTACGTGAAGACCACCGTGCTCGCCGTCTCCGACCCACGGTCGAAGAAACGCACGACCCACCTCGACGCCGGTGACAGCTTCACGAGTGCCGACGGCGGCTTCACCGTGCACATCAACTCGCTCAACACGTCGACCGGGGCATCGATCTCGGTGCGCATGGGCGCAGCGAACGCCACGTCGACCTCGGTTGCCGTGAACAAGTCCACGCAGAAATACGGATCGACCGCCCGGGCGACTGCCACAGCGACGGTAACCAGCTCCACAACCGGCGGCCCGGCCCCCGCCGGTTCCGTCGCCTTCTACTCCGGGTCCACCCACCTGGCCACGGTCGCCCTCACCGCCAAGAGCGTCGCCAGCTACCGGCTGCCCGCGAGCCTCGCCGCGGGCAAGCGAGCCATCTCGGCGAGATTCGTTTCCACGAGCATCGCGGATGCCGCATCCGTCTCGAAATCGCGCACGGTCACGGTGACGCGGGCGGCTTCCGCGACCAGCATCTCCCTCGCGAAGTCGAAGGTCTCGGCGAAGAGCCGGGCCAAGGTCACGGTAAAGGTGTCCGTGAGCGGCGCAACCGCTGCCGGAAAGCTGTACGCGTACGCGAACGGCAAGAAGGTGGCCAGCTACACGCTGCCATCCGCCAAGAAGGGCACGATGACGATCACGCTGCCGAAGCTGAAGTCGTCGGCTGCCATCAGCGTGAGCTACGCCGGGTCGAGCAACATCGTGGGAACGAAGTCCGCCGCAAAGAAGCTGTCGGTGAAGCGCTGACAGCCGCGGCCTTTGTTATCAGCGACGGCGTTTAAACACCCGCGCTGATAACAAACAGCGGTTTCTTCGACGAGCGGCTAGTGCGTCGCCTGGATCTGGCGCAGCTTGAGCAGCACCTCGTTGCGCAGTTCTTCGGGAGCCTTCTCCTTGCACGCACGCTGCACTGCGGCGGTGAGGACGACTCCGACTTCGTGCTCGCCGGTGCAGTCGTCACAGTTGGCCATGTGCTCGGCTATGTCGGCGGCATCCGCCTTGGCGAGTTCGTTGTGCAGGTACTCTTCGAGTTCTGCCTTGGCTTTATCGCATCCGCAGTCAGTCATTTGGTGCTCCCAGTAGCAGGCGCGGACGAGATACCCCGGTCGCGCGCGTAGTCGGCAAGAATGTCCCTCAGCAACCGGCGACCGCGGTGAAGGCGGCTCATGACGGTTCCAACGGGGGTTTTCATAATGTCGGCGATCTCTTGGTAAGAGAAGCCCTCGACGTCAGCGAAGTAGACCGCTAGACGAAAATCTTCGGGGATCGACTGCAGGGCGTCTTTGACCGCGCTGTCGGGCAGGTGGTCGATGGCCTCGGCCTCGGCTGAGCGGGTCGACGTGGACTGCGTCACCGACTCGGCGTTGCCCAGCTGCCAGTCTTCGAGCTCGTCGATCGTGCCCTGGTACGGGTTCCGCTGGTTCTTGCGGTAGTTGTTGATGAACGTATTGGTCTGGATGCGGTACAGCCAGGCCTTGAGGTTCGTGCCCTGAGTGAACTGCCCGAACGCCTGGTAGGCCTTCACGAAGGTCTCTTGTACGAGGTCGGCGGCATCCGAGGGATTGCGCGTCATCCGCATCGCAGCGGCGTACAGCTGGTCCATGTACTGCAGCGCCTGGTCTTCGAACAGCGCGCGCGTCTCGTCGGAGATCACGCGCTTGCCCGGCGGGACAACCTCGGGAACGGTCGCCTCGGGCTCTGGAGTTGCATCGGTAGTCATCAGCAACGAGTGTAGTTCTTGGGTGAGGGTGTCAGCCTCGAATCCGGCGTTGCGGATGGGCGCTTTTCGCTGCGAGACCGTCAGGGTCATCGTCATACGCTCACGGCTCCAATCGTTACGGCGTGGCAGCCGTTACTCTTAGTAACCGATGCAGGTATTCAACTATTCCGGTCCAGAGTTCTCGCCCTACGGCGATGAGCAGTTCGCCGAAGAATCGACCCCGGGCCCGTGGCCGGCGCCCCAGGCGCACCGCGAGCTCTCCGGGTCGATCCAGCTTCCCGGTTCGAAGAGCCTCACCAACCGCGAGCTCGTGCTGTCTGCACTGGCCTCCGGCCCGTCGCTGCTGCGTTCGCCCCTGCACTCCCGCGACACCGCCCTGATGATCGAGGCGCTCCGTGCCCTCGGCGTCGGCATCGAAGAGGTCGACGGCGAGGGCGCCTACGGCCCTGACCTGCTGGTCACCCCTGGCGAGCTCGAGGGCGGAAGTTCGATCGACTGCGGCCTCGCCGGTACCGTCATGCGCTTCCTCCCCCCGGTAGCGGCTCTCGCGCTCGGCCCGGTCTCTTTCGACGGTGACGAGGGCGCACGCAATCGCCCGATGCGCACCACCATCGACTCCCTGCGCAAGCTCGGTGTCGACGTCAACGACGACGGTCGTGGCCGACTCCCCTTCAGCCTGTACGGCACCGGCTCGATCGAGGGCGGCGAGCTGGAGATCGACGCCTCGGCCTCGAGCCAGTTCGTCTCCGGACTCCTGCTCGCCGCGCCCCGCTTCACCAAAGGCCTGACGCTGCGCCACACCGGCGAGACACTGCCCAGCCTTCCCCACATCGAGATGACCATCGCCTGCCTCGCCGCCCGTGGCGTCGCGGTCGAGTCGCCCGAACCCGGCGTCTGGGTCGTCCCCGCCGCCGAGATCACCGGCCTGGACGTCGACATCGAACCCGACCTCTCCAACGCGGGCCCGTTCCTCGCCGCTGCACTCGTCGCCGGTGGTTCGGTCACCGTGCAGAACTGGCCGATCGTCACGACGCAGGTGGGTGCCCAGATGGCGAGCATCCTCGCGAGCATGGGCGGCGACGTGGTGTTCACCGAGACCGGCGACGGCATCGGCGACCTGACCGTCACTGGCACCGGCGAGATCCACGGCATCACCCTCGACGAGTCGAGCGAGCTCGCCCCGACAGTCGCGGCCATCGCCGCACTGGCCGACAGCGAGACCGTGCTGACCGGAATCGCCCACCTGCGCGGTCATGAAACCGACCGTCTCGCGGCGCTGGCCACAGAGATCAACGCACTCGGCGGCGACGTGACCGAGACCGACGACGGCCTCGTCATCCGCCCGGCCCCGCTCACCGGCGGCCTCTGGCACAGTTACGAGGATCACCGGATGGCCACGGCTGGCGCGATCATCGGGCTCGCCGTCGCGCACGTCGAGATCGACGACATCGCGACCACGGCAAAAACGCTGCCGCAGTTCGCCGACCTCTGGGTCGACCTCGTCGGTGACGGCATCCGCATCGACAAGCGCATCGACGGCACCGACCTCACCACCGGGCTGATCTAGCAGTGAGTTGGTTGACCGGGGTCGACGACGACGACGAGGAGTACTCGGAGTACGACGAATCCGCCGTGCGCGTTCGCCCGAACCCCAAAGCGAACAAGCCCCGCACGAAGATCCGGCCCGAGCATGCTGGTGCGTTGAGCGGTCGCGTCTTCAGCGTGGACCGCGGACGCTACGGCGTCTGGGTCGAGGAGAACACCCCCGACGAGCGCCAACTGGTCTGCACCCGTGCCCGCGAGCTCGGCAAGAAATCGGTGGTGACCGGCGACTGGGTCGACCTCGTCGGCGACACCACCGGCGAAGAGGGCAGCCTCGCGCGCATCGTGCGCATCCAGCCGCGCACCACCCTCCTGCGGCGCAGTGCCGACGACACGGATGCCGTCGAACGCATCATCGTCGCCAACGCCGACCAGATGCTCATCGTCGTCGCGGCAGCCAACCCCGAGCCCCGCACCCGTCTCGTCGACCGCTACCTCGTTGCCGCGTTCGACGCGGGGATCACCCCCATCCTCTGCATCACCAAGACCGACCTCGCCGACCCCGCACCATTCCTCGCGAACTTCGCGGGCCTCGAGTTCCGGGTGATCGAGAGCCGCAGCGACGGCTTCCCGATCGACGTCATCACCGAAGCGCTCCAGGGGCACACGACTGTCGCGGTCGGCCACTCCGGTGTCGGCAAGTCGACCCTCGTAAACGCTCTCGTCCCCGACGCCAACCGGGCGATCGGCCGCGTCAACGATGTCACCGGTCGCGGCCGCCATACGTCATCGTCGACCGTCTCGCTGCGCATCGGAACCGGGTGGATCGTCGATACCCCCGGTGTCCGCTCGTTCGGGCTCGGCCACGTCGACCCGGCGAACATCCTCAAGTCGTTCACCGACCTGGCGAAACTCGCCGAGAAATGCCCACGCGGCTGCACGCACCTTCCCGACGCGCCCGACTGCGCGATCATGGAAGCCGTCGCCGCCGGTGAACTCGGCGAGAACGGCGCACTGCGACTCGAATCGTTCCAGCGACTCATCGCTACGCTGGGTTCGTGACCGAATCAACTCCTGAGTACAGCCCCTCCGACGATCTCGCGCTCGCTCTCGCCCTCGCGGGCAACGCCGACCTGATCTCGCTCGACCGCTTCACCTCGGTCGACCTCGAGGTCACCACCAAGCCCGACCGCACGCCGGTCACCGACGCTGACATGGCTGTCGAGCGCAGCATCCGCGCAGGCATCGAGGGGGCGCGTCCACACGACTCGATCCTGGGCGAAGAGTTCGGAACCGAGGGAGGTGGCTCGCGCCAGTGGATCATCGACCCGATCGACGGCACCGCCAATTTCTTGCGCGGTGTGCCGATCTGGGGAACGCTGATCTCGCTCGCCGTCGACGGCGTCCCGGTCGTCGGCGTCGTCAGCTCACCTGCCCTTGGCAAGCGCTGGTGGGCGGCCAGGGGCCACGGCGCCTGGCTCGAGGTCGACGGCGAGGAGCCGAAGCAGATCCACGTGAGCGGGGTCGCGGAGCTCGAAGACGCGTCGCTCAGCTACAACAACATCCAGGGCTGGGACCAGTTCGGCCACCTCGACACTCTTGTGGCGCTCACCCGCGACGTCTGGCGCGCGCGGTCGATCGGCGACATGTGGGCATACATGCTGCTCGCCGAGGGGTCACTCGATATCGTGAGCGAGTTCGACCTCAAGCCCTACGACATGGCGGCGCTAATACCGATCATCGAAGAAGCCGGCGGACGCTTCACGTCGACGACCGGTGAGCCGGGCCCCTGGGGCGGAAGCGCGCTCGCCACCAACGGACAGCTGCACAATGAGGTCCTCGCGCGCCTCACCTGACCACGTGGCCGTCGCGCAGCCGGAGCACCTGGTCGGCCCGCTCGACGAACGTCGGGTCGTGGGTCGCGACGACAGCCGCGATTCCCTGTGAGTGCACGAGCTCCTGGATGAGGTCCATCACGATCCCGGCATTGCCACTGTCGAGCTGGCCGGTGGGCTCGTCGGCGATGAGGATGTCCGGGCGGGCGACGAGCGCACGCGCGATTCCGACCCGCTGCTGCTGGCCACCGGAGAGCTCCTCGGGACGCTGGTTGGCGTGGTCCGAGAGACCGACCAGCTCGAGAACCTCGGCGACCCGCGCGGCGCGCACGGCCGGGTCCTCCCGACGCAACCGCAGCGGTACCTCGACGTTCTCCGCCGCGGTGAGGATCGGGATCAGCCCGAACGACTGGAACACGAATCCGAGCCGCTCACGCCGGAGTGCGATGAGAGCATCGGCGTCGAGGGTCGCGACATCCGTGTCTCCGACCAGCACCGAGCCGCTCGTCGGAGAGTCGAGGGTGCCCAGCATGCTGAGAAGCGTGGTCTTTCCCGCGCCGGACGCACCACTGACGACGAGCAACTCCCCCGCCCGCACGTCGAAGCTGATGTCGCTGCAGGCGTGCACCTCTCCCGCAGCCGTGCTGTAGACCCGAGAGACGGATGCCGCCCCCAGCACGATCTCGCCGCCACCGTGTCGCCCGCTCATTCGCTCGTCTCCTCTGCCGAAGCCCCCGCCGGTGCAGCATCCGAGCTGCTGTCCCGCCGCACACTGACGTGATCGTCTTCGAGCCCGAGCCGCACGCGGTCCTTGAGCCCGAGGGTCGTAGTGAAAGCCGCCGGCAGCTGCAGTCGGCCGACCCGGTCGAGCACGGCGAACTCCTCGGCGACGAGGTGTTCCTCGCCCTCGTCGTTGATCTGTGTGCTGCGCAGCACCTCGGTCGACGTGCGCCCGTCCCGGATCTGCACCGTGCGGCGCACGTGTGACGACACCGACGGGTCGTGGGTGACGATGAGGGTGGTGACCCCGCGTTCTTCGTTGACCGCACGCATCGCGGCCAGCACTTCGACGCTCGCCGCTTCGTCCAGTTCACCGGTCGGTTCGTCGGCAAGCAGCACCTTCGGCTCGTTAGCGATCGCCACCGCGATCGCCACCCGCTGTTGCTGCCCGCCCGACATCTCGGCCGGCCTCGCGTCACGGACGTCGCCGATTGCGAGCAGCTCGAGCAGCTCGGCGGTGCGCGTCGCGCGCTCTTTCGCCCCGAAGGTGCGGGCCACCGTCATTACCGCGGCGATGTTCTCGGCCGCGGTCAGGTAGGGCAGGAGGTTGCGGGCCGTCTGCTGCCAGACGAAGCCGACACTGTGCCGCTGGAACTCCACGCGCTCCCGCGCCCCCATTGCCACGAGATCGTGGCCCGCGACCCGTGCCGACCCGGCAGTGGGCTTGTCGAGTCCCGACAGGATGGTCAGCAGCGTGGACTTGCCCGACCCGGACGCGCCGATCACAGCGACGATCTCGCCGGGGTCGACGCGCAGGTTGAGTCCCTGCAGCGCCTGCACCTCGATGCCTGACGCGCTGAAGATCCTCACGACATCCGAACACAGGATGTCCGGCTCGTTGGGCGGCGAATGAAAAGTCATGCGGTCATCCTTCTTCCGTCGACCGGATCGCGCGGGAGGTCGCGGTCGTTCGTACAGCGAGAGTACTCAGGGCTACGGCCAGCACGACAACGAGGCAGAATGCCCCGACGACCGTGACGGTGAGCAGTGGATCGATCACGATGCCGGGCTGGGTGATGCCGCCGGTGAACGGCCGGAGGTCGGTACCAGCGACGACGAGGAATGACAGCACCACCCCGATGATCGTTCCGGCAATAACAGCGGTGATGGCGATGGGCGCGATCTCCCAGGCCGTCAGTGCCCTGGCCTGCTTGCGGTCGAGGCCGAGCGCGGCGAGCAGGCCGAGAAGGCGCTGTCGAGCGGCAGCCCCGAGCCCGAGGGTCATGATGATGGCGAATGCGCACGCGATTCCCGACAGCAGGATGGCGACGACAACGGCGGTGTCGAGGGAGACGATGGCCGGGCTCGACCGTTGTACGTCCGACACCTGGTCCGGCGTGCTGACCGTGCCGTACTCGCCCACGATTTCGCGCGCCTTGGACGCAACTGCCTCGCCGTCGACGCCCGGGGCGAATTGCACCAGCATGTGGTCATCAGTCGTGTACGCATCGAGCACGACGTCTTCGTTCTTCGCATCGATGAGGATCCAGTTGGTGCGTGACGACAGGGCCGTCTCGCCAGGCACTGTCCCGATCACCTCGAGCTCCGCCCCGTACGCGGACAGCTCGTCGTCACCGAGCTCATCGGCTGCGGCCTGGGACATGACAATGGGAACGGCGTCGCCCTCCGCGACCTGGCGCGACACGGCATCCGGAAGCTCGATCGCGCCCGCCACACCAGCCTGCACCGCGCGAAGCGCCGCCGTGTCGACGACGATGAAGTGCACCGACTCCCGCGATGCGCCGACCGTGAGCTCTTCGTCCTTGCTCGTATACAGGGTCACGGATGCCTCGACCCCCGGCAGCGCGGCGATTGCAGCCGACTGGTCTTTCGTGAGTACCCGCGAGACCACGGTGAGGTCGGAACCGACGGCGCTCTCGGCGCTGTCGTCGATGCCCATGCGGAGAGTGGTGAGCAGCGAGCCCGAGAAAACGGCGATCGACACCCCGATGATCACGGCGAGCGCGGTTACCGGACCTCCGGCCGCACGCCCGGCTGACTGGGCCGACGCTTCGGCCGCACCGAGAAAACCGATGAGACCGCGGGCGCGCTTCGTCACGGCAAGGAGACGACGTACGACCAACGGGTACAGGCGCAACACGACAATGCCACCGACGAGCACAAGAAGCAGCGGCTCGGCGGCGAGCAACGGGTCGAATGGTGCGGGACCATCGTCGGCGCCGGAGGGAGCACGCTGGGCGAGCACGATGATCGAGACTGCCGCGAGGGCTGTTACGACCAGTTCGACCACGAGGCGTCCGACGCGCGGCCCGCCTGGGGGCACTCGATCGGGCCGGAGCGAGAGAACGGCGACAAGGGATGCCGCAGCGAGCGCGAGCACGACGGGAACCACCGTGTCAGAGCCGCTCGGCAGCACACTGCCCGCGGAGCCGACGGCGATGCCCGCCACAGCTCCCGCCACGACCACGCCGACCACCGCCCCGATGATGGCGGCCGGGAGAGCGATCACCAGGCTGCTCAGCCCCGAGATCGTGGCAAGCTGCCAGCGGGTGGCACCCCGCGCGGTGAGCAGGTGCAGAGTCGGAGCCTGCCGGCGCACGAACAACAACGAAGCCAGCATGAGAATTGCGATCAGCGCTCCGAGGGGGCCGGATGCGAGCATCGCGATCGACTGTTGGGTCACGGCGGTACGCGCCAGCGTTGCGTCGAGGAAGTCCGGTGCACGTGAGGTCAGGTGCAGATCGCCCTGGCCGACATACAGGTCGCCACCGGTCGACACCGAGAGCGGATGGGAGGCACTGAGGAACTTGCGAGCCTGAACGGCCACCGTCGCGGCATTCGCCGCGGTGAGTGCGCTCGAGTCGATACCGAACCACACAGTCGATCGCGCGGGTACGTCGACCGAATCGTCGATTGCGGGGAAGGACGCCGGGTCGAGGAACGGCTGCACGAGCACATACTGGTCCCCGGAGATCACCACCGTCGTGTGGGTTGCAAGGCCCGTGGTGTGCGACCAGTATGGGTCGTGCTCATCGAGCACGGAGAAGATCCCGCTGAGCCGCAGCGAGAGGTTACCGACGAGCCGCGCCTCACCGATGGGCCATTTCGCAGCTTCCGCCGAATCGTGGGAGAGCACCATGTCGGCCGTGGCGTCGCCGAACTCGAACGGTGCTGGCAACTCGCCCTCGTCGATCACGATGCGGTCGGTGAAGTAGGGGTCGACGCCAAGCGACACCAACGTTTTCGGCCCCGCCGGGTTACCGGGCAGGGTGCCCGCCGCTTGTTGGTCGAAGCTCGTCGCGATCTGGCCGCGACTCACCGCCGCGCGCAGCGCATCCGGCATCGAGCTGTGCAGGTAGTCGAGCGAGGATCGCTGCGCGCCCCAGACTTTGTCGACCTCCGGTGAGAATCCGCTCGAGCCGGGCTCGAGGGATCCGCCGGCGCTCGGGCCTCCGATAGTCACACCGGAGAATTCGCGTTGGGCGACCAGGTTCGACGAATCGATGTCGTAGCGGATGCTCGCGGTGAATACAGCGTCGAGCACTCGCGGGAGTGCGGCCGAGAGCACGGCGAGCGCGAGCACGATGATCCCGACGACTGTCGCCGGCGCGGCAACTGACCGGGTGATCCTGGTGACGAGGCGTCGTGGGGTGAGTGGGACCTGTGTCATGACACGCCCCCCGGGTTCGACGCCGTGACCGGGCTGGGGCGACGCAGCGCCAGGCTCCTGCCGACGACGGCAGCGTAGCCGGCGACGATGGCCAGAAGCGCGACGATGACGACCGCGAGAGGCAGTAACGCCGAGTCCAACCGCGGAAGCGCGAATCCACCCGGGCTTCCGGGCACGGCGGATGCTGCGAGCATCCCGGCGCACAGCACCGAAGCGACCACCCCGGCGACTATCCCGGTGACCGCAGCGAACAGGGTGACGGCGGCCAGCTCGGCACCGCGCAGACCGGCCTGGCCGCGCGCGGGAACTCCGAGTGCCGACAGCACGGTGCCCTCGTCGCGGCGCGAACGGACCAGGGTCGCGGCGGTGGCCGCGAACGCGATGAGCGCGATGATCACGACCCCGGCCAGGTCGGCGACCAGAGCGCGCACTGTGGGGTCGAGCAGCGCGGAGACGGATGCCGAAGCGCGGTCCTGCACGCTGGCGGGATAGCGCGAGACCCGGCTTGCTGCTTCTGCGGTAGTCGCCGGGGCACTGCTGGCGATCCACACATCGGCAGCCTGCAGCACCGGCCCGCGGTCGGCGAGCATGGCTGCATCCAGGTCGACGAGGTCGACGAGCATTCCGAGCTCTGCCGTCGACCCCGGGATGACGGGCGCGGTGCCGACGATCGTCGCCGCGAGGGCACGCCCGGTCGACAGTGTGAGGTCGAAGGTCTCCCCCGCGGCCAGCCCGGCCCGGCGTGCGAGTTCGTCGGTGACGATCACTCCGAGGGGCGTTCCGCCGAGGTCCGCGCCGGACTGCGAGTAGACCATCGACCTGTCGGTCACTCGCTGCGACGAGATGGCCGTCGGGGCGAGGTCGGGCTGCAGGACCGTTCCACCGGCCGCGACTTTGGCGATCCTGATCGCCAGGTCACCGGATGACGGGGCACCGACCAGGGACGTATCCACGGCGAGCAGGCTCCACGGCGCACTGCCCTGTGGAATGTCGGCGGCGGTCACCGCCCCGGTCTCGAGTGCCGGGTCGGAGAACGCGACGCTGCCGAGATCGACTTTCGCGAGCGCCCCCGTAGCATCGGCGAGCCAGGCCTGCACTCTCACTCCGCCCTCGCGGTCGGGGGATGCCGCGATGCTCGTGATCGATACCGAGATCGTGTCGGCGTCATCCGGAAGCACAGCCGGTGTCGTATCGGAGCCGAGTGCGGCGACCAGGCCGGGCACCCCCACAACGCCGGAGTCCACCGACACGACCGGCTCGAGTGATTTGCGGGCGATCGCGACAAGGTCGACGGTGTCTGCACCGATGGTCGCCGGTTGCGCCAGGACCATGGCGGCCGCGGTGCTTCCGTCGAGTGCCGCGTACGGTCCAGCGCTGACGGCAGCGGTACCGTCGGAGATCTGGCCCTGCACGGTCAGGCGCACGCGCACGTCACTGCCGGTGCTCAGGGTAGTCGCCCGCGCGTCGGCCTGTGCGATCTGGCTGGAGATCGCCGTGGCGACGGTCACACCGCCGGTCGCCAGCGCGACGACGAGTGACGCCACGGCGAAGATCGCGGCCTGCCGCGCCACCTGGCGGGCAGCGAGCCCGGGAATCAGCGACGGCACCCTGGCGAGCCCGGTAGCGACGGCCGCTGCGAGCGGGGACAGCAGGGTCCCGAGCGCGAGCGCCATCGCGGCGACGAGCAGCGTGGGCGCGAGGGCGGCGAGCGGCGACACCGTGCCGGGTCCGTACAAGAGCAGCTGCCAGGTCGAGATGCCCGCCGCCACTACCGCGAGCACGATGAGAACCACGGACAGCACACCGGATGCCGCACGCCCACCCACGGCCACGCCAGCGCGAGCGGCGAGAAGACCGCGCACCCCCAGCACGACGACCGCGACGACGATGACCGCAGCGCTGCTCGCCAGCTGGGCGACGGTGGGCCCGGACGACACCGCGAGTTGCGCGGCGACCAGGTACCCGGCGGCGGCGCCGACGAGCGCGGCGGGCACCACCACGACAACCGCTTCGAGTAACGACCAGCGCGCCAGTTGGGAAGCGGACGCTCCACGCGCGCGGAACATGTACGTCTCACCTTGCCGCGACCCGGCAAGCAGTGACGAAAGCTGCAGCAGTGTGATGAGGGCGATGGCCCCGGTGAGGGCAAGCGGGATGCTCGAGACGGCCGCAGCGGCGCTCGATACCGCGGCGACTCGTTCGGCGGTCTCGGCGAGCCGCCCGGTCACGGTCGTCGACTCGTCGGTGATCCCGCCGAAGCGGCGGATTCCCTCGGCGAGGCTCGCAGACTGCCCGGTCGACGCGAGCTCCGCAATCGATGCGGCGGTGAGCTCGTCGACACGAGGTGTGATGGTCCAGCGCACGTACGCTCCGGCCGGAAGGGTGACCAGCGCGGCTTCGGACACGACGAACGGTCCGACAGCCGCCCCGCTCGCACCGGAAGCCGTCGCGGGTTCGCCGGCGAACCGCGGCGCCGCGGCGCCTGTGGCCCGCCAGGTAGCGGCGAGGACGAGGCGCACCTGTTGGCCGACGGAGCCGACCCGGATCTCATCGCCGACGCCGAGCTGCAGTGCTTCGGCGGCATCCGCCTGCAGCGCTGCCGGGATCGGCCCGCTGGTCGGCGCCGCGTCGGGGTCGGGCCATTCGCCATCCACCAGGTCTGCGTCGTCGGGTAACGCGGGGTCGGCGATCACGAGTACGTCGGGACCGGCGACACGACCTGACGCATCCGCCGACTTCACTACCCCGGCGCGGACAGTGCGGAAGACGTCGACCGGGGTCGCGGCGAACCATTCACCGATAAACCCGACTGCCCTCGCGGACTGCGCGTCGACGTCGTCCGCGAGGTGCGTCTCGATGACGAGGGAGGCCGCATCGGCGGGCGCCGCGCGGATGAGTGAACGGGCACCGGAGGTCGTCGCACTGTCGAGGTACCCGGTTGTAGCGACGAACAGGGCGGCGCTCAGCGCAACGACCAGTGCTACAGCGGCAAGGATTGCGCCGCGTGCCCGGAACCTCTGCGGGCCGAGCCGGCGGATGCGCGGTGCCGGGTCAGGCACTGCGCGATTCTGGAATCTGGTACCGGCCACAACCGTTGCGATGCAGGTCGACGGTTGTCATCTGGCAAGTGTACGAACGTTGGCCATCGAGCGGAAGCGGCGCGGACGCATCCTCAATTCATGGTAGAGAACCGTTACCGGAATGCACATTTCCGCGCCGAATGCGAGCGTCTGGGAGCATCCTGCGTGCCATGGCGCCAATTTCTCGCCAGCACTGACACGAGCACCCGAACGGTGCAAGGATCAAGTTGTGGAGTCTTATTCGCATGATTCGCTCGCCGTCGAGTCCCCCGTCGTCCTGGTACTGATGGGTGTGTCCGGGTGCGGCAAATCGACGGTAGCCGCTCTTCTCGCTGGGCAGCTCGACTGGCCGTTCGAAGAGGGTGACGCGTTGCATCCGCAAGCCAACATCGACAAGATGGCGGCCGGAGAGGCCCTGACCGACGACGATCGCTGGCCGTGGCTCGACTCTGTCGCCGACTGGATCGATGCCCAGCTCGACGCCGGGCGCAACGGAGTCATCACCTGCTCGGCCCTCAAGCGCTCGTACCGGGACGTGCTCAACCGGCGCGGATCCGGCGTGCGGTTCATCTACCTCGCCGGAAGTCGCGAGACCATCGGCGAGCGCATCGCCGCCCGGCACGGGCATTTCATGCCGACCTCGCTGCTCGACAGCCAGTTCGCGACTCTCGAGGAGCCCACCGACGACGAGCCGTCGCTGCGCATCGGCATCGGCCCCGAACCACAAGCGATCGTCGACCAGATCGTCGGCACGTTCGGCTGGGAGGCCGACCGCACTGCCGCACCGCGAGTCGCCGAACCTATTCACGACGAGCCCGCGGAGACGGATCCCACCGCCGCCGGACCAACCGAAGCAGAGCCGACTACCTAAGACGCAGGACCGTGCAGGATGCCGGCGCCCGCCGGCGATGACGCAGGAGGACCACGATGACGTTACTCGACAGGCTGGCAACAGCCACCCACCCGCTGGCGACAAACCCGGCGAATGAACCGTGGGGGCCGCACGATACCCAGGTGCTCGTGGTGGCCGCGATCGGCATCGCCATCGTGGTCGTCCTGATCGTTGTCGTGAAGCTGCACGCCTTCCTCGCGCTGACTATCAGCGCCTTGTTTGTCGGTATTGCTTCCGGCATCGCCCTGGACGGGGTGATCGGCTCGTTCGAAGACGGAGTCGGCGGGGTTCTCGGCTATGTCGGAATCCTGATCGGGCTCGGCGCGATGCTCGGCAAACTACTCGCCGATTCCGGCGGTGCGGATGTCGTGGTCGACACGATCCTGCGCGGCAAGCCCGCGACGTTGCCGTGGAAGATGGCACTGATTGCCGGCATTATCGGCATCCCGATGTTCTTCGAGATCGGCCTGGTACTACTCATCCCCGTTGTCATGCTCGCGGTGCACCGGTCGAAGGGCCCCGCCATGAAGCTGGGCATCCCGGCCCTCGCCGGTCTTTCCGTGCTGCACGGGTTCGTACCGCCGCACCCCGGCCCGCTTGCTGCCATCGGCATCCTCGAGGCCAACGTCGGAGTCACCTTGGCCCTTGGCCTCCTGATCGCGATCCCCACGGTCATCGTCGCCGGGCCGTTGTTCGCCCCGATCGCCGCCCGCTGGGTTCCGATCGGAGCGGCTGGCGCGGGCCTCGCCGTGACCGGCCAGAGCGCAGACACCTCTGCCCAGCCCAAGACCGAGATCCTGACCACGGCTTCGCGCGCCCAGGATCCGGAAGCCACCGGGACCCCGTCGTTCGGGATCACCCTTCTCACGTTGCTCTCACCACTCGTGCTGATGCTCGCCAAAGCCGCGGCAGACATCTGGATCCCCGAGGGCACTCTCGTTCGCCAGATCCTCGACTTCGTCGGTGACCCGGTATTCGCACTCTTGTTCGCCGTGCTGCTCGCGATGATCGTGTTCGGCACCAAGGTGGGGTTCAACGCTGCAACGCTCGGCAAGAAGATCGGTGCGAGCCTGCTTCCAATCGTCGGCGTGCTCTTCATCGTCGGCGCGGGCGGCGGATTCAAGCAGGTGCTGATCGACGGAGGAACCGGTGATGCGATCGCCAAGATCGCTGTCGCGGCCAACCTCTCCGTGCTCGTGCTCGGCTGGATCATCGCCGTGCTGATCCGCCTCGCGACCGGTTCGGCGACAGTCGCAACAGTGACCGCCGCCGGCATCGTGGTGCCGCTCGCCGCCGACCTGTCAGCCACTCACCTGTCGCTGCTCGTGCTCGCGATCGGTGCCGGCTCGCTGTTCTTCTCGCACGTGAACGACGCGGGGTTCTGGCTGGTGAAAGAGTACTTCGGGCTCACGGTCGGCCAGACGATCAAGACCTGGTCGGTGATGGAGACGATCATCTCGGTGGTCGGCTTCGCCCTGGTGATGGTGCTGTCGCTGATCTTCCCGTGACCGTGCGCCTGGCGCAGCCTATGCGGTTGCGCCAGGCGCCGGTTCAAGCAGGATCTGGCCGATCGGCTCGCGCTTCTCCGCCTGGAAGCGGTCTTCGCTGCGACCGTACGCCCAGTATCCCGAGAGGGACACCTGGTAGCGCTCCAGCCCGCGGAGGGTGAAGAAGATGTCGCGCAGGGCCTTCATCGACTCGCGCTCGCCGTGGGCGAAGACCTGCACGCGGCCATCGCGCCAGGCGTACGACGCGACGCTGTCCACCAGGATCGACGACTCCCCCGAGGTCACGTCGCCGCGATGCAGCCACCGGATGTCTATACCGGCGGGAGCAGACAGCGGGATCTCGTCTTCGGGACCGTAGACCTCGATGAATGCCGTGCCTGCGGCATCCGCCGGCATGGCCTCCAGGCTGGACGCGATCGCGGGAAGCGCGGACTCGTCGCCGGCGAGCAGGTACCAGTCGGCTGCCGGGTCGGGCTTGAATCCCCCACCTGGACCGCCGAAGACGACGACGTCGCCGGGCTGCGCGTTCGCGGCCCAGGGCCCGGCGAGTCCCTCGTCACCGTGCACGACGAAGTCGATGGCGATCGATCCCTCGACCGGGTCTACTGCCCGAACCGTGTAGGTGCGGGTTACCGGCAGGTCTTCGGGGGCGAGTTTCGTGCGCAGCTCGAGCAGGTCATAGGGAGGAGTGAGCGCGAGCTCTGGCTTCGCGAAATAGATCTTGATGTACGGATCGCTGAAATCGTTCGGCT
>Ga0247729_10000142_pt1 | contig 34729 bp, 23 predicted proteins | sample UWRJL133311R2_FD_180958 | JGI IMG/M metagenome (GOLD analysis project Ga0247729, IMG submission 180958) | Plant litter microbial communities from Arlington Agricultural Research Station in Wisconsin, United States - UWRJ-L133-311R-2 | ecosystem: Environmental > Terrestrial > Plant litter >... | reverse complement strand
AATTCGGCGACATCACGTTTGGCAATGCCGACATCTTCCTGCGTGCCGACTTCAATGTGAAGACCGTGGAATCGGTTCGCGGCGGCTCGGCATCAACCTTCGCGTCGAACTCGCCCGGCGGCGTTATCAACTTCATCTCCAAGACCGGCCAGACCGAGGGCGGCGCGGTCCAGTTCACCAGCGGTCTCGATTATCGCGAGTTTCGTGGTGATTTCGACTACGGTGGACGCCTGTCCGACAGTCTCAGCTATCATGTTGGCGGCTTCTATCGCCAGGGGGATGGCCAGCGCTCGGTCGGCTATGACGGCGTGAAGGGTGGCCAGATCAAGGCCAACATCACCAAGTCCTTCACCGGCGGCGGCTATTTTCGGGTGAACGTCAAATATCTCGACGACCGCGCGATCGGCTATCTGCCCAATCCTGTGCTGGTCACCGGCAGCGATAGCAACCCGACCTACACGAGCCTGCCCAACTTCTCGATCAACAACGGGACGCTTCACAGCGGCTATATTCAGGATTTCCTGACCCTTGATGGTCAGAATAAGAAGACGACCCGGTCCATCTCGGATGGACAGCATCCGGTCGTGAAGGCGATCGGCTTCGAAACCGAAGTTCCCTTCGCCGAAGGCTGGAGCTTCACGAACCGTTTCCGCTATGCGGACATTTCGGGCAACTTCATCTCGCCCTTCCCGGCAAGCGTCGGCTCGGCCCAGTCGGTCGCAGACGCGCTCGGCGGCACCGGCTCGCAGCTCTTCTTCGCGAGCGGACCACAGGCCGGCCAGCGCATCACGTCACCGTCAGGCCTGAACGGCAACGGCCTGCTCGCCAACATCGTGCTGTTCGACGTCGATCTCAAGAATCTCAACAATGTCACCAATGACTTCCGCATCAATGGCTCGGTCCCGCTCGGTTCGGGCAAGCTGTCGGCGACCGGCGGTTTCTATGCGAGCCGGCAGAACATCAAGACCGACTGGCTTTGGACGTCCTTCGTCCAGAGCGTCGCCGACGATGGGCGCTCCACGCTCGTCGATGTCAGGACCGCAGCGGGCGTTCCGGTCACACAGGGGGGCGTTGCGGCTTATTCGGCGAGCTTCTTCGGCAATTGCTGCCGGCGCAGCTATGATCTCCACTACACCACGCTCGCGCCGTTCGCGCAGCTTGGCTATGAGATCGGCCGCCTCAACCTCGACGGCTCGCTCCGCTACGACAATGGCCGGGCGCGCGGCAGCGTGGCTGGCTCGGACATCGCCGGCACTGGCATCGCCACGGTCGACATGAACGGCGACGGCGTAATTTCGCTGCCCGAGACGCAGGTGGCGGTCATCCCGTCGCAGCGCTCGCCGCTCCATTATAACTACCATTATGTGTCCTACTCGTTCGGCGCCAACTACCGGGTCACGGACGACTTCGCGGTCTTTGCCCGCTACAGCCGCGGCGGGCGCGCCAATGCCGATCGCCTGTTGTTCGGGCCGTCGATCAACCCGACCACCGGAGCATTGACCGACCAGAGCGCGGCGGTCGATTTCGTCCGGCAAGCGGAGGGCGGTGTCAAATATCGGCATGGCGGCCTCTCGCTGTATGCGACCCTGTTCCACGCCAACACCGAGGAGCAGAATTTCGAGGCGACCACCCAGCGTTTCTTCGATCGCACCTATAAGGCGACGGGTGTCGAGCTTGAGGGCCGCTATGCGCGCGGCGTCTTCAGCATCTCGGCAGGCGGCACCTATACGGATGCCAAGATCGACAAGGACGTCCTTACCCCGGCCGTCGATGGCAATCGCCCGCGGCGTCAGGCGAAGTTCGTCTATCAGGTGACTCCGCAGGTCGATCTGCGTTTGGTGACGGCGGGGCTCAACATCATCGGTACTACCGACAGCTACACCCAGGACGTGAACCAGCTCAAGATGCCGGGCTACACCCAGGTCAATGCGTTCCTGGCCGTGCGCCCGATCGACCGGCTCACCGTTTCCGTGAACGCCAACAACCTGTTCGACGTGATCGGCATCACCGAATCCGAGGACGCGACCATTCCTGCCAACGGCATCGTGCGGGCGCGCTCAATTACCGGCCGCACGGTCTCGGCGTCCGCCAAACTGTCGTTCTAGGGTGCTTGGCACTGGGGAGTTGGAGGTGATGGATCTGCAGGATCGCTTCGAGGCGCGGTTGGAAGCGCATGGCACGCGCCTCCATCGTCAACTCGAGCGCTTGTACGGGGCTGACGACGCGCTGTGGGGGAGAGTGAAACGGCTCCTCCAGGATCGTGCGGTCGAACGGCCAGCAGATCTACGCCGTCTCGACCTAGCGCGCGAAGCCGATCCCGACTGGTTCGTCGCCCCCGAAATGCTCGGCTATTCGACCTATGTGGACCGGTTCAACGGATCGGTCGCCGGGTTGACCGGGCAGGTCGACTATCTCGAGAGCCTCGGCATCCGCTATCTTCATCTCCTCGCGCTTCTCAAGGCTCGCGACGGCGACAGCGATGGCGGCTTCGCCGTCGCCGATTACCTGGCGATCGAACCCCGGCTCGGCACCATGCCCGATGTCGAACGGCTCGCCGACCGTCTGCGGCAGGCGCGGATCAGTCTTTGCGTCGATCTCGCGCTCAATCACACTGCGGACGATCACCCTTGGGCGCAAGCCGCACGGGCAGGCGATCCCTTCTATCGCGACTTCTATATCATCCTCGAACAGCCTCAGGCCGCCGCTTTCGAGAGCCATCTGCCGCAAGTGTTCCCGACGACCGCCCCTGGCAATTTCACCTATGTTCCTGAGGCGGACGGCTACGTCTGGACGACGTTCTACCCGTTCCAATGGGATCTTAACTGGCGCAATCCCGAAGTCTTCCTCGCCATGCTCGACGTGGCGTTGCGCCTCGCCAATCACGGGTTCGAGGCCTTTCGGCTCGATTCCACCGCCTTTCTGTGGAAGGACGCGGGCACCGACTGCCGCAACCGGCCAGAAGCGCATTTTATCGTGCGCGCCCTCCGCGCGGCACTCGACATCGCCGCGCCCGCGACTCTGCTCAAGGCCGAGGCGATCGTGCCGACCGCCTTCGTGCCACCGTATTTCGGCGCGGACGAAGGGCAGGGGTTCGAAGCAGAGTGCCACATCGTCTATAATAACAGCCTGATGGTCGCGAGTTGGGTCGGCCTCGCCGAAGGTTCGGCTACGCTGCCGGCCACCATTTTGCGCGACAGCGGTGGCCTGCCGACTGGCGCCAACTGGCTAACCTATGCGCGCTGCCACGACGATATCGGCTGGAACGCCATTCGCGCCGATCTCGCCATCATCGATGCCGATCCCCTCGGTCGGCTTGGCCGCGCGGCCCGTTTCCTCGAAGGGAAAGGCCAGAGCTGGGCGAAAGGTGAACCGTTTCAGTCAGATGGCGGGGCGCTTCACGGCACCAACGGTACGCTGGCTTCGCTCTGCGGACTGGAGCAGGCCACTGGCGCGGACGAGGAGATGGCGTTCCGACGCATCATGCTGATGCAGGCGCTCACGATCGCGGCAGGGGGGCTGGCCACCTGTTACATGGGTGACGAAACCGGCCTCCTCAACGATCACAGCTATCTCGACGATCCGGTGCTCGCCCATGAAGGGCGATGGGTGCATCGTCCCACGATTGACTGGGCAAGCCTGTCCGCGGCGCGAGCCGTTCGCGTCCGGAGCGACTGGCAACGGCTGCGCGCAGCGCGCCTGGCCAGCGGGGGCGCCGGTCCGTCATCGCCTATCGACACGGGATCTGATCTGGTGCTCGGACTCGCCTGCGGCCGCGACAGGGTTTTCCTGAATTTCTCCGGACAGTCGGTAGCGCTCGATCACACAATAAGCGGTAGCGGTATGGATCGGCTCGGTGCTCGCATCGCTCAAGACGGATGGGAACTCGCTCCTTGGCAGGTTCTGTGGCTGGAGGCCCGCGCATGACCAACACGCCCCTTTTCGGCTGTATCGAGGCCGGTGGCACCAAATTCGTGGTCGGCGTCGCCCGCGACCACTACCGGATGCTGGCCACCGCCCGCATCCCGACTACGACGCCCGACGCGACGCTGGCGGCGGTGATCGATTTCTTCAAGTCCACCGTAAAAGAGTATGGCGATCTTTCCGCGATCGGCATCGCATCCTTCGGTCCGCTGGATGTCGACCGCAAATCGCCGCGCTGGGGCACAATCGCGCAGACCCCCAAGCCGGGATGGACCAATGCCGACCTCGTGGGTCCGCTCAGCTCGGCCTTTTCAGTCCCGATCGGCTTCGACACGGATGTGAACGGAGCGCTGCTCGCCGAGAGTCTGTGGGGCGCCGCGCGTAACAGCGATGTCGCCACCTATGTCACGGTCGGCACCGGCATCGGCGGCGGGGCCTTAGTGAATGGCGTGATCGTGCATGGCAGCCGCCACCCGGAGATGGGCCACCTCTTGGTTCGGCGGCATTCCGCCGATCTGGCGTTCGAGGGGGTATGTCGTTTCCACGGCGATTGCCTCGAAGGGATGGCGAGCGGCCCCGCAATCGAGGCGCGTTGGGGTATGAACCTGTCGCAGATGCCGGACGACCATCCCGCGCATCGCGTCATAGCGTATTATCTCGCGCAAATGATCGTCGCACAGCAGGCCATGCTTTCACCTCGCGTCATCATCATGGGCGGCGGTGTGCTGGCAACACCCGGGCTTTTGCCGAAAATCCAGGCCGATGCCGCGATGCTCAGCGCCGGCTATTTCGGAGACGTCGATTATGCGGAGGTCGTGGTCCCACCGGCGCTCGGTTTGGATTCGGGTCTGCTAGGAGGCCTCGCTCTCGCGCAGCAGGCCGGCCGATGAACGCGCCCCATCTTTCGTTTCGACAGATCGTCGAGATGAATCTCGGGTTCTTCGGCCTGCAATTCTCCTTCGGTCTGCAACAGGCCAACATGGCGCCGATCTACGGGTATCTCGGCGCAAGCGAGGCAAGTCTGCCGCTGCTTTGGCTCGCGGGCCCGATAACGGGCTTTGTCGTACAGCCGCTCATCGGCGCGATGAGCGACCGCACTCTGAGCCGGCTCGGCCGCCGCACGCCGTATTTTCTGGCTGGCGCGATCATCTGCAGCCTGGGGCTTCTCGCCATGCCTTACAGCCGTGCTCTTTGGATCGCGGCGAGCTTGCTGTGGATTCTCGATGCCGCCAACAACGTCACGATGGAGCCTTATCGAGCCTATGTCAGCGATCGTCTGGCGCCATCGCAGCGCGCCACCGGCTTCCTCACCCAGTCTGCCTTTACCGGCCTCGCGCAGACGCTCGCCTATCTGTCGCCGAGCCTTCTCGTCTGGCTCGGGTTCGATAAGGACAGCGTAGCACAGAACGGCATTCCGACGATCACCCATGTCGCCTTCGTCATCGGCGCAGTGCTCTCGCTATCGACGATCCTCTGGTCGGTTTTCCGGGTGCGTGAGTTGCCCCTGTCTCCGCAAGATCGGACTCGCATCGCGGCCGATCCGATGACGTTGGGCACGACGCTGCGCGACCTGCGGCGGGCAATCATCGAAATGCCGCGCGCCATGCGCCAGCTCGCTATCGCCATGCTGTTCCAATGGTATGCGATGTTCGCCTATTGGCAGTTCATCAGCTTTGCGCTCGCCCGCTCGCTCTATCACACCACCGATACGAAAAGTCCTGCCTTCCGCGAAGCCGTCCTCGTGATGGGACAACTCGGCGCCTTCTACAATGCGATCGCTTTCGTCGCGGCCTTATGTCTCATCCCGCTGTCGCGCCGCTTCGGGCCGCGCGGCATCCATGCCGGCTGTCTGCTCGCCTCCGGTCTCGCGATGTTCGCCGTTCCAGCCATCGGGCACCAGACGGGCTTGTTTATTGCGATGCTCGGGATCGGTGTCGGCTGGGCCAGCATGATGGGCAATCCCTATCTCATGCTCGTCGACATGATCCCGCCCGAGCGCAACGGGGTGTATATGGGCATCTTCAATATGTTCATCGTGTTTCCGATGATGATCGAGAGCCTGACCGTTCCGTTTTTCTATAACAGTTTCCTCAGCGGAGATGCCCGCGCGGTGCTGGTTTTGGCTGGCCTTCTCATGGTCGCCGGTGCCGGAGCAACGATGCTGGTCGGTCGGAAAGCGAGTGCGGCGCTGCTTCATAATTCGGGTAATTAGTCCCTAAATCTGGTTCGGGTTTGCAGTGAAGCGTCGCGCCGGCCAGAAGCTGACGGCGCTTGCGGCCGAACTCGATGCCAATACGCCAATGCTCCAGTTGCGCGCCGATCCCGCTGCGCTGGCGCCGGAGCGGCTGCTGGTCTTCGAGCTGACCGGCGGCGTGATGCAGTTCACCGAAGCGGTACGTCACGTCCCGGGGCTGGAGTTTTTGGGCGCCGAGGATATTGAAGAGGACGAGTTCGACAAGAATCCGGCTGTCTACCTGATGGTGCCGAGCGAAGCTGCTTTTCGCAACATTGTGACCGTTCCGGCTGATTTGCCGGCGCGGCACGCTGATTAGCGTGACATCGCGATGTCCATGGCGAGCGGCCCGAACTTTCGACCATCTGCCATGACCAGCCCCTGTCAGGTTGCCTGAGCTTCGCCACCGGCGCGCACGTTGCGTGGCGACGCGCCATAGCGCTTACGGAAATTGCGATCGAACGTACTTAGTTCGTTGAAACCCCAGCGAAAGGCGACTTCGGTAATGGTGCGCTTATATTGGATGGGCGTGGTGAGTTCGGCATAGCAACGGTCCAGTCGCCGGTCACGGATCCAGTTCCAGAATGTTTCCCCCGACGCCTGAAAGGCCCGATGCAAGGTGCGCACCGACACCCCCGCCCGTGCAGCGACGGTGGCGGGCGTGAGATCCGGGTCGTCCAGTTCCGCTGCGGCGATTGACTTGAGGTCGTTGAGGAGCGTGGTCCGCGCTGCGTCGGCGATCGAGCCGGTGGCCTGGGTGCCAAGTTGCACGATCGCTTCGGCCAGGCCCGCCTGCAAAGCGGCGCGGTCCGCCCCGGTAAGATCGGTGTGTGAATTGAAAATGGCCTCGATGAAAGAGGCGACACAGGCCGCGATGCCGGATTTGCTGGAGAATACACGGTCGAGCCCGATGCTCCGCCCATAGGTCATGCTTTGGACGAGCGAGGACGGCAGGTGAATTCCGATCGTTTTGCTACCGGGAGTGGATGTGTGATATTCTAGTGGATTGATCGTGACGGACGAGTCCGTTTGAGGATTCCGCCCGGCTTGGCGATGTGCGACGAAGGGGCATGCGTAGCGGTATCACCTTTGTTGTCACGACCTCGGATCGGGCTCGGCTTGAGGCTCTGGTTTCGGCACGTGGGTCGCCCCAGAAGCACGTATGGCGGGCGCGGATCATTCTTCTGACGGATGATGGATTGGGCACCGCCTCGATCATGGCAGAGACGGGCAAGTCGAAGACGTGCGTGTGGCGCTGGCAAGAGCGGTATATGGCCGAAGGATTCGAGGGTCTGCTGCGCGACAAAACCCGCCCTCCTGGGATTGCGCCGCTCGAGAAGACGCTCGTCGACAGGGTCGTGGCGATGACGCTCGAGCCACCGGCTCAGGAAGCGACGCACTGGACGGTGCGCGCGATGGCCAAGGCGGTGGGCATCGCGGCGTCCTCGGTCGTGAAGATCTGGCACGACCACGGGCTGGCGCCACATCGCTGGCGCAGCTTCAAGCTCTCCAATGACAAGGCGTTTGCCGAGAAGCTGCACGACGTGGTCGGCCTCTACGTTTCGCCGCCGGCGCACGCGATCGTGCTGTCGGTAGACGAGAAGAGCCAGATCCAGGCACTCGACCGCACGCAACCCGGGCTGCCGCTCAAGCGCGGTCGTGGGGCGACCATGACGCACGACTACAAACGCAACGGGACGACCACGCTGTTCGCGGCGCTGAACGTGCTCGACGGCTCGGTGATCGGGCGCAACATGCAGCGGCATCGCCACCAGGAGTTCATCCGTTTTCTAAACGCCGTGGAGGCCGAACTGCCGTCCGACAAAGCCGTTCACGTCATCCTCGATAACTACGCCACCCACAAACAGCCGAAGGTTCGCGCCTGGCTCGCCCGGCATCCGCGCTGGACATTCCACTTCGTGCCGACGTCGTGTTCCTGGTTGAACGCCGTCGAGGGGTTCTTCGCCAAGCTGACCCGCCGACGCCTGAAGAACGGCGTCTTCTGCTCCGTCGTCGATCTCCAAGCCGCCATCAACCGCTTCATCAAGGAGCATAATCAGGAGCCGAAGCCCTTCGTCTGGAAGGCCGATCCTGATCAGATTATCGCTGCTGTCAGGCGCGGGCACCAAACGTTGGAATCAATCCACTAGCAGCTGGGGAACGCCACCGCTCGCGTTCCGTTAGTTCGGAATGATTTCTGACACCGACATTGCGGTCCGTCTTGCCGTGGCGGCGCTGCTGGGCAGCCTGATCGGCTTTGAGCGCGAGCGCCTGATGTGGTCGGCCGGAATCCGGACGCACATGCTCGTCTCGGTCGGCGCCTGTCTCTTCATGATCGTATCCGCCTACGGGTTCATGCATGCGACCACGCTGCCACATGTCGTCCTCGATCCCTCACGCATTGCGGCGCAGGTCGTGACAGGCGTCGGCTTCCTTGGCGCAGGCTCGATCCTGTTGCGCGGGCAGGCGGTGCGCGGGCTGACGACGGCCGCCAGTATCTGGTCGGTCGCAGCGTTAGGATTGGCAGCTGGCGGCGGCCTCTATTTCGCGGCGGTGGTCACGACGGGCATCATCCTGATCATCCTCGCCGGGCTCAAGCCGTTGGAAGAGGCCTATCGCGCCCGAAATCAAAGTTACCTCGTGACGGTAAAACTCGAACCTCGATCCATGGACCTGGACGCGATCAGGAAAGCGCTCGGTGTTCGCGGTGGTCAGATCAAGCGTGTCGTCACCGGCTTGCGTGAAGATGGACTGGAGGAGCAGCAGATCCATCTAACGCGGGTGTAGGGATCCGATGTTCACAAGGGCGCTGAACGATTGAAGGCTGAGCCGGGTGTGCAGACGGTCGAGACGAAGCGAAGAGGAACGCCAGCCGTTAGCGACGACCGCTGAGGACGTCACAGACTGTCACATTGACCTCGGCAGCGGCGCTGGCGATACGGTAGCTTTCCAGAGGGACGCCCGTTGAACCTTCGCCTGACATTTGCCTGCCTCGCCGCCTCCGCCATCGCAGCAACCGCGGCAGGTTCTGCCGACCGCCCCAAGGGCTATCTAGCTCCCGGTGAGTTCGACGTGACGCACGTGATCGAGCCGGCCCCACGTCCCGGCGATCCACGCTATTCGACTGACCGGCAGATTTTCCGTGCCACGCGCAAGTTGATCGGCACGCCTCGCTGGCAGCTCGCCACGAACGACGCGAATTACGCCGTTCCCGCGCTTGCGAGCGACTTCAGCTGCGCCGTCGGCGTGAAGCTCACCCCCGAAAACGCGCCGAAACTGATCCACCTGATCGAGCGCGCTGCGGCCGACACCGGGAGCCAGTCGAGCCACGCAAAGGACATCTACGAACGGCGTCGCCCCTTCACGATCGACAAGGGCCAGATCTGCCAGCCCGCGTCCGAGCTCTTCGATAAGAAGCGGCAGCAGATGAGCTACGATTACCCCTCAGGCCACACCACCTGGGGGTGGACATGGGCGCTGATCCTGTCGAGCATCGCGCCGGATCGTGCGCAGCAGATCCTGGAGCGCGGCCGCGCCTATGGCGACAGCCGATTCGTCTGCGGCGCACATAATGAAAGCGCGGTCGAGGCCGGGATGCTCTCCGCCACATCAACCATGGCGCTGGTGCAGACCAAGCCCGACTATCAGGCCGATCGCGAGGCGGCGCGGGCCGAGCTTGCGGCACTGCGGGCCAGCGGGGAGCGTCCTGCCGGATGCGATGCCGAGGCGGCTCTGGTGGCGCAGCGGGTGATGCCGCGTCTCGATCCCGCAACCACGTTTCGGCGTTGATCAATGGCTATCACCATGACCGGCGCAGACGATCGAAGCTTCGTGATCGACACGGCCGATGGCCCGTTGCGGGTGTTCGTTTCCGCCACCGTGCTTCGCACCTTCGCGGGACGAAGCCATGTCACCACGGCCGAGGTGCTCGACATCTATCGGTATGAGTTGGAGGATGCGGCGCGTGCCAAGGCAAAGCGGAGCGGCAACGGATCGACGGTCCGGCTGGAGGCGTCTGACCTCTAAGCTCGCCATAACATTGGCAATCGGTCTCGCCTCTGCAGCACCTGCATCAGCCGGATCGGTCACCCTGACCTTCGACGATCTCCCGGTCTTCGGCCCGTTCTACACGCCCGCCCAAGGCGAGGACGTGACGACGCGTGTGGATAAGCGTCGAACCAAGACCCCGCCAGAAGCCGGCTAAGAGATTGTTCAAGCTTATAGAGATGAGATTGTCAGGTTCTCGATCGGCGCTGATCGGAACCCCTCAAAAGCTAGAGTTTTCAGCGTTTACAGACAGTTGCATCCTGAACGGCCGGGGTACAGCTTCGACGCCTATCCACAGCCAGCGCCTGCCCCAATGCCGCGCTCTTCCGTTCCGTCGCGCTCAACCTGCGCGCCGCCGGACCATAAGCGGCGCGGCAGTGGCTGCCCATCGACCCCAGCCCGTCAATTCCGACAAGCCTCGACAACCCGCGCCGAAAACGGTGCCTCGAACCGGCGCGCCTCGGCTTCATCGCCATACCCCGATGGCCCACCAAACCCGCTGCTTACCCCCGCTGATAAATAGGGCGGGCTAGAATCTTGGCCGGGGTCACGACCTCGACAGGCAGATCGAGTTTTTCGAGTTGCGGGAGGATCGACTTGGCGTCTCCCACGACCGTCCATACCCACTTGGATGGCTGCAAAAGACGGTGCAATGCCGAACTGGCATCATCAATCGACAGCGCCTGCAATCGGCTACTGAAATCATTGTAGAAGTCGTCGGGCCAGCCATTGCGACGGAGTTGCGAGGCGGCGCGCAGGAGCTGTCCGCTGATGCGGTAGCCTGCTGCGTTCTTACGCAGAAAATTGGCGACGCCCTGATCGAATTCCTTTTCCGTGATCGGCCTGTCTGTCAGAATGCCGTTCACCTCCTTTTGGATCTCGCCGATCGCGGGGCCGACCTTATCGGGTTGAACCAGCGTCTCGACCTTGTACGCGGAGCCGAGGTCGTCGACGTCGAAGTTACCGCCGGCACCGTAGCTCCAGTGTTTGTCTTCGCGCAGGTTCATGTTGATGCGCGACAGGAATCCATTGCCGAGCGCAAGGTTGCCGATGCGCGGCGCCAGAGCTTCGTCGGTTCGCGGGAGATCGACCAACTGGCCGCCGGTGATGCTGGCCTGGACCTGCCCCGGCATGTCGATCAGCACGATTTTGGCCGGGCCGGTGACGCGCGCTGGCGTCACCTTGACCGATTCCGGAACCGTTCCACGCCCCTGCCCGGCCCATCCGCCCAGCGTCGCCTCGAGTTTCGGTAGCAGCGTTGCGAGCGGTTCGTTGGAGACGATGACCAACTGCGCGTCATCGGGACGGACCCAGCGCCGGAAGGCGGCCTGCAAATCCGCGCGCGTGATCGCATTGACCTCAGCAGCGGTGGGCACCGCCGCGAGTTTCGCCAGCAGCGTGCCCGGTGCGACGGCCTGCGCGAACACCTCGCTTGACAAAGCGCCCGGGTCCTCGGGCGCCGACGTGACGAGCGCCATCTCGCGCCGCCGCAGCTCTTCGAGGCGGCCTTGTGGGAAATCCGGGTTCGTCAGCATCATCATGACGGCTCCCAGCGTCGTATCCAGGCTGGCGCTGGGCGTCGCGAAGTTGAGCGATGCCTCGGTGTTCCGTGCGTCGCCGCCGATCGTAGCTCCGCTACGCTCCCTCATCTGCTTGAACCAGTGATCGTCATGGCCGGCCGCGCCCTCGTCCAGCATCTGGAACATCCAGCGTATCGCGCCGCGCTTGTCGGCCGGATCATCGACGCTGCCCACGTCGAATGACAGAGCCGCGGTGGTGAAGGGCACCGCGTCGTGCTGGATGTAGAGGACCGGAATGCCGTTCGCGAGTCTGGCATGTTCGATTGCCGGAAAATGGACGGCGTCGGGCGCACCGACGGCGGGAATGGTGCCACGCGTTCCCGTGCTGGGAGGGACGATCGCTGCAACTGGCGCATCTGGCACCTCCTTGCCCGCAACGCTTTCGTCGCCGGGCGGGGTCATGCGCGGGCCGGGCTTCAACGTCGCGCGATAGCCGGGGCGTTCCAGCCATTCCCGCACAGCCGCCATCACCTGACCGGGCGTCAGCTTCAGATAGGCCTCCAGATCGTCTTTATATTTGGTCGGTGAACCCAGCATTCTATCGGCCTGAACCAACAGACTGCCGCGCGATTCCAGCATCTCGTTATTCCGGATCGCGGGGATGATCCGCGTGCTCTTATAGCGATCCAGCGACCCGATCGACGGGGTGGCGTGCAGGAAGGTGGCGATCGCAGCGTCCAGCGCACGGGCCGCGACCTGTGGATCGACGCCCTGCCGGACCGAACCGACTATGGTGAATTCTCCGACGCCGCGGTAGGTCGTGTTGTCGGCGCTGATATAGTCGAACAACTTCTCCTGCCGGACCAGTGTGTCGCGGAGCGGTGCCCCGTCGATCGCGGTCATCACGCCGGAGGCCGCGTCCAACGCGAAATTGATCTCGTCGCGTGCGCCCGGCACCGGCCAAGTCCTGACGATCATGGCGGTGGAGACCGGGCCGGTCAGAATTTGATCGATCGGCGCCTTCAATACCGGCACCGGCGAGGTCGGCAGCACAGTCTCACTCCCGCGCGGGATAGCGCCAAAATACTTCGTCGCCTTCGCCTTGGCGGTGGCAAGATCGATGTCGCCCGCCATCAAAAGAGTCGCGTTGTTGGGGCCGTAATATTCCTTAAACCACTGATGCACGTCGGCAAGCGACGCCGCGTTCAAGTCCTTCATGGATCCGATGACGCTGTGCCCGTAAGGGTGCGACGCGGGATAGATGGCGCCACGGCGGCTGTAGCTCAGGATGCTGTCGGGATTGTTGTCGCCGTTGCGCTTTTCGTTCTGGACGACGCCGCGTTGTTCATCCAGCACCGCTTGCGTGACCGCGCCGAGAAGATGCCCCATCCGGTCGCTTTCCATGAACAGCACACGATCCAGGCTGCCGGTCGGCACCACTTCGTAATAATTGGTGAAGTCGTAACTGGTGCCGCCGTTGATATCGATCAGCCCGGAGTCCCGCAGATGTTCGAAATAATCCCCGGGCACATTCTCGCTACCATTGAACATTAGGTGCTCGAACAGATGCGCGAAGCCACTGCGGCCTGCCGGCTCGAACGTCGATCCGACCTCATAATTGATACTGGTATAGACTATGGGGACGCTGTGATCGGTCAGCACGATGACCTTCAACCCGTTGGGCAAGGTGAACGTCTGAAATGGGATAGTGAAATCGTGGACCAGCGTGGCAAGTTCCGCCGGCGCCGCAGTCGTTCCGCCCGCCACCTTTTGGGAACTCCCGGAAACGGCTGTAGGCCCAGCCTCCGCCACTGCGGGGGCTGGGCCGAGGCCGAGCGCGGCACCAGCCAGCAACATCATACGTAGGGTCATCAATTTTCCTTGATCGTAAAGAGCGAACGCCACCGGACAAGACGATTGGGAGTCTGGAACCGGCGCCTATTTGCCGCCCGGGCCGTCCTCTGCACGAAGCGGTTTGGCTGTCTTCGCGCGTGCGTCGAGCGGAAAGATGTCGCTCGTCTCGAGAACGCGCACCGGCAGGCCGAGCGGCGCCAGTTGCGGACGAATGACGGCCGCATCGCCCACGACAACCCAGATCCAGGTCTTCGGGGTGAGAGTGGTGCGCATCACATTGCGGAGTTGGTCGAGCGTCAGCGCTTGAAAGCGTTCGCCGATGTGGCTGTAATAATCGTCCGGGCGGCCGCGACGGGCGTTTTCCTGCATACTGCTCAACACCGCGCCGGCGCTGTTGAACAGACTGCTTACGGAACGAAGCGCCTTGCCGCGCACGAAATCGAGTTCGCCCTGAGTCATCGGCCGGGTGGTGACGAAATCGCTGACTTCCTTACGAAGCTCGATGATCGCGGGACCGACCTGGTCCTGTTGCACACTGGTATCGGCTGTATAGGTCACTTCCTGCAGTTGAGCGGCGAAGCTGCCACTCGCGCCGTAAGACCAATGCTTGCCTTCCCGAAGGTTCATGTTGATCCGTGACAGGAAACCGTCTCCCAATGCCTGATTGGCGAGGATCAGCGGAATCATCTCCTCCCTATCGGGAACATTGAGCACCTGACCGCCGCTGATCGTCGCCTGGGCGGAGCCGGGACGGTTGATCAGCACGATCTGCGGCGTCGCTGGCGCGGGCGCCTCGCGACCGGGGATGACCGGCGCCGGGCCTGATACCTTCCAGTCGCCGAACTCTCGCTGGAGGGCCGGCTGCAACTCCGTCAACGGAAGATCGCTAACGACGAACAGCTTCGTGCCTTCGGGACGAAGCCAGGTGTGGTGCGCGGCGATCACTTCGGCGCGCGTCAGTGCCGCTACGGCGTCCGGATCGCCGAGGGCCCCGTGCTCGGCATAGGGTGAATGTGCGTCCATCAGCTTCGGCAGCGTTTCCTGGACGAGCGACATGGGGGAGATGCGCCGCTGATCGAGCCTGGTCAGCGTGTCACGACGAAGCTTCTCCAACTCCTTCTCAGGAAAGGTCGGTTGTTTGATGATCTGGCCCGCGAGCGCGAGAGCGGGTGCGAGATTGACCGAGGGCGTTGAAAGGTAAATGGAACTTTCATCGACCGCCGCGCCGCCGCTCAGGACGGCGCCGAGCCGCTCCTTCTCCGCCTCGATCGACGCTGAGTCCCGGCCAGGGACGCCTTTGTCAAGGGCGGCCATCATCATCGTCTGGAGGCCATGCTGCTTGGCGCCATCGACGACGCTGCCCGCCGGAAGCACGAGCGAGAGTTGCGTGAATGGCAACGAGGCCTTGCGCGCATAGACGATCTCGATGCCGTTCGAGAGCCGCGCATGCGTTACCGACGGGAAATGCACGCCCTCCGGCACGCCGACGGGCGGCATCGCCATACGTGTCTGTCTGGCCGGGAGCGCGGCTTCCTCGACAGGCGCCTGAACGGCGGATCTGGCGGCACTGGCGACCGTCATGCGCTGGCCCGGCAGGACGGTAAGGGCATAGGGCGGTCGCGCGAGCCACTTGCGTGCAACCGCCTGCACCTTGGCGGGCGTCAGCGAGGTGAAATACTCAAGGTCGCGGTGATAGGCGTCGGGGTTGCCGGTGAACAGCATGCCCTGCGCCAAGGCATCGCCACGAACCGACAGCGATTCGAGCCCGCGTGCGTAATTTACGACGAAGCCCGTCGCCCAACGCTGGATCTCGTCTGTGCTCGGCGACGTCGCACGGAACGCCGCGAGAGCGTCGTCGAGTGCGCGACCGGCGACTACGGGATCGACTCCTCTGGCGACTTCTCCGCGAATTTGAAAGGTGCCGCCCTGCGCGAGCGTGGCGTTGCTCGCCGAGATGTTCTCGAACAGCTTGCGTTCACGAACCAGAATTTGGTCCAGCCTGGCATGATCGATCTGGGCAAGGATGCCGGCGAGCACATCCAGCCCGAGCGAGTCCGTGTCGTCATAGCCGGGCACGGCCCATGCCCGGACGATCGTCGGCGCGATGATCGGCGCGGTCACATGCTCGTCCCGGCGTGCCGCAAGCGTCGGTATGGGGGTCGCCGGGCGGATATTGGCGGGGCCGCGGGGAATGTCGCCGAAATACTTCTCGACGAGCGGACGCGCAGTCGCGACATCGATGTCACCGGCCAGAACGAGCAGCGCGTTGTTCGGTCCGTAATGGGAACGGAACCAGGCGCGCACATCCCCCAGCGTCGCCGCGTTCAGATCCGCCATCGAGCCGACGACTGTGTGACCGTAGGGGTGGCTGGCGGGATACAGTGTTGTTGTGACCTGGTCCGTTACAATCGAGTAGGGACTGTCGTCTCCCTGACGCTTTTCGTTTTGTACGACGCCGCGCTGTACGTCGAGCGCGGACTGGCTGACCGCACCGAGCAGGTGGCCCATGCGGTCCGATTCCATGAACAGCGCACGGTCGAGTGCGGCCGTGGGCACGGTCTCGTAGTAGTTGGTGCGATCGTTGCTCGTCGTGCCGTTGAGGTTCGTCGCACCCGCTTCTTCGAGTGGCTTGAAGAAGTCACCCGGCACATTCTCGGTGCCGTTGAACATCAGGTGCTCGAACAGGTGGGCGAATCCGCTGCGCCCGTTCGGTTCATGCTTCGAGCCGACATCGTACCACACGCTTACCGAGATTTCCGGCGCGATGTGGTCCGTGTGGACGAGCACGGTCAGGCCGTTGGCGAGTTGGAAACGCGTGTAGGGGATCGTCACCTGCGCAGCGAGCGCACGAAGGCTTCCATTCACCTGAGCCTGACCTTGCGCCTGGTCCACCGATGCGGTTCTGGCGGGTGCCACTGCCGGCCAGGCCGCGAGTGAAAAGGCGCAGCTCGCGAGAAACAAGGAACGAATATGCATTGACGGCAGGACTCCGCGACGAGAAAACGATCAGAAGGACCGAGTGACGTTGAGGTAGAAGTTGGTCAGCCGGGGGTCGCCGTAGCTGCTGTAGAAGACCGGCGCAGCAAAGGTGTCGATCGGCGGCTTGCTCCCCAAGATATTGTTGACGCCGCCGCGCACGGTCATGCGTGGATCGATCCGGTAGCTAAACGCAATGTCGTGATAGAGCTGGCTATCGACCTTCGCAGAGCCCTGGCGCGGTACGAAGCTGCGATCGAGTTGCAGATAATAGCCGTCGGTGTAGCGCGACTGCCAGCTCAGCGTGACCGCGCCCTTGCTCCACCTGACCGAACCGTTGCCGCGCCAGCGCAGGGCGCCGTTGTCGGCATAGCCCTGGGCATAAAGCTGGGTGTTGACGCCGGCATACTCCTGGCCGGGCACGCCGGGGAACGTCTGGATCGACAATTCGCGGACCCAGGTCGCCGAACCGGAGAAGTCGATCGTGCCTCCGAACAGCCGGTCGCTATAGTCGAGCGCGAAATCCACCGCTTCCGCATCCGATCCGACGAGATTGGCCATCGACACGTCGATCGAGGTGATCGGTCCGACCGCATAGCCGCCCGAGGCGGGGCCGCGTTGCACCCGGTCAGGATAGCGCGCCATGAAAATCTCCAGGGCGCGCTGGGTGGCATCGTCGGTCGCGTAAAGGAGTCCGGCTGGCGAGAAGTAATTGTCGCGCTTGCGGATATGGGTCCAGTCAGCGGAGAAGCGTAAGCCGGACAGGAACCGCGGAGTCAGGATCGCGCCGAACGTGAAGGTCCGCGAGGTTTCCGGGCGAACGTTCGGGTTGCCACCGGAATACGCGTCGATCTCGTTTCCGAACGCGCCGGGCGTGCCGATCGCTTCACCGCCACGCAGCGGATCTTTGGCAATGACGCCGAGAACAGAGCGCATCTTCGTAAGTTGATCGAGCGTCGGCGGGAGGTAGCCGGTGCTATAGGATCCGCGGAAAGTGATATCCCGGATCGGCGCCCAGCGGAAACTGAAGGAGGGATCGGTGTGCGAGTTGCGCGTGCTGGCGATGCCCATATCGGCGCCGGGCGCCGGACACCCCGCCAAGACGTCGTCGCTGGCCAGCGGTCCACCCACGAACTGGCATGCGATGTTCGCCAAAGCGCCGTCGCCGCGATAGCGCTCGTGCCGGGCGGAGATGCGAAGTTCCAGCGTGCGCAGCAGCGGCAGATGATTTTGTTCGCTGAAGATGGGGAAGGCAATCTCGCCATACGCCGCAAGCGTGGTCTGCGTGCGACCGGGCGTATAGGTGACCGAGGAAAGCAGACTCCCGTTGTTTGCCCAATAGCTTGAGCCCGAAACCTCGAGCGAGCGCTCCAGGTTGATCGTCATCCGTGGAGCGCCGCCCGGCAGCTTGAACGGCACCGGCCCGGCGAGCCGCAGCGACTGGGTTGCGACGCGGGAGACTGCGGGCGTGATGAACGTACCGAAGCCGCTGTCGATAAAGCTGTAATTAAGGGGATTGGTCCGCAGATCCCGCAGCACGTCCTGCGTGCCGTTGGCGAGGGAATCGCTGAACGCCACATCGGTATTGGACGCAGTACGATCGGAAGCGAAGCGGCTCTTCGACCAGGACAGGTCGGCGACCGCCTGCCAGTGATAGGGCAGCTTCACGATGGCGCCCACCACGCCGCGCACCTGATCGTTGCGGGTGGACACCCGCGAATCCGCACCGACCTGCGGTAGTGTAACGTCGATCGCCTGGGTGAAAGGATTGGTCGCGATATCCGGCGACAATGTTACGTTCGAGGGAGACCGCGATACCACGTTCCGCGAGATCACCCGCGATGCTCCGACTTCGGCATATACGGTAAGCCAGTCGTTGAAGAGGCGTCGTGCAGCCAGTGTGCCGCTGAGATTTTCGGAGCCGTAGAGAAGCGGCGCCCTGCGACCGACCCCGGTGGCACTGTCCGGCTGATCGAAATTGTATTGGCCGACCGTAGCGACCAGCGGTGCGATCCCGTCCAGCGCCACACCGCGATACCCGTTCGACACGTGGGCGATGGCACTGTTGAACAGCGTGCCGCCATATTGTGGCTTGAGTTGCAATGGGCTGCCGTCGACGCTGCGAATATTGGACGTGGCAGCGGATGTGGGCACCAGATAATCGAAGTCGTCCGGCGCGTTGGCGATAATGCGGTCGCGACCGCGGCTCAGCAGATCGACGCGATCACCATAAAGCAGCGGGTCCTGCTTGCGCCAGCTTGCGGTGAGCGAGATGTTGGTGCGGCCGCCTTCGAGCGTCTTCGCGCCGGTGAAATCGATACGACGATCCGCTTGGGCCAAATCGGTGGTGTTGGCGTAGTTTGCGGTCAGTTCGGCGCCCTGAAAACCGCGGCGCAGGATGATGTTGATCACGCCGCCGCTGGCGCCGCTCCCATAAATGCCCGATGCCGAAGACGCGAGCACCTCGATCCGTTCGATCGACGCCAACGGAATGCCGGTGATCTGCGGCTGGTTCATCTGGCCGTTGCCGAGATTGACGCCGGGCTGGCGGCGTCCATCGACGAGGATCAGCGTATCGCGTGAGCCAAGTCCGCGCAGGTTGATGTTGCTCAGCCCGCGCTGGAAGGTGTTGGTCCGGCCCGCCTGATCGCCCGCGGTAGGCGCGGAGTTTACGTTCAACTGGTTACGCAGGAAGGTATCGAGATCCGGCGCGCCGGAGCGCTTGATGTCCTCCTGTGTCATCACGATGAACGGTTGGCTGTCATCGCGGCTACGGGCGATGCCGGTGTTCAACGACCAGTTTCTGACGCCGGTGACGAGGATTTCCGGGGTTGCGTTTCCCTCCGATTCGCCACGCACGATCGCGATCGCGCCACTCGAATGGATCGAGAGCGTGAAGCCGTTGCCTTCCAGGAGCGCAACCAGTGCGTCTTCCGGGGTCATCGTTCCGGTGACACCGGCAGAACGCGCGGCTTCCAGATCACCCTCGCGATAGATGAGTTCGCGACCGGTCTGATGCATCCAGCGGCGAAGCGCCGACTTGAGCGTACCGGCGGGAATTGCGAACGCCTGAGTAGCAGACTGCGCGGTCGCGGGCGCCGCGGCTGCAACGCAGACGGCGGTTCCCGACAAGAGCATGGCAACAGGCTTCAGGAATGACATCGACGACCCCCACATTGTCTCCCCGGCACCCCCACTGGCCGGGCTTCACGAAACAGAGACAAGTGGACGTCATCAATCCGTAACGGTCGCGATCAAAAAAGTTTCTCGCGCCTGCGCCGCGGTCATCGACAAAAAAGATGATACGGGTTTTGTCGCGTCGCTTGTCTGGAGGGACGTGGTGCAGTGACGAGAGGACATGGTTCAGCCGCAGCGATGGTGGAAGATACGAGACTTCAGCGTTGGTTCTGTGAAGAGGTGCTTCCGTTGGAAGCGTCGCTGACGCGCTATCTTCATCGCAATTGGCGAGCCGAGAACGATGTGATCGATCTGCGTCAGGACATCTACGAATCCGCGTTGAACGGCGCGCGACGCGGGCTGCCGGAGAACACGACCGCCTATCTCTTCACGATCGCCCGCAATCTGCTGATCAACCGGGCGAAGCGCGCAAGGATCATATCGTTCGAACATATCGCGGGCCTTGAGGTGATGGACGCACAGCCCGATATCGACGCAGCCGACCGTCATCTCGCCGCGCGCGACTCGTTGCGTCGGGTCCAGGCGGGCATGGACCGCCTTCCGCCGCGTTGCCGCGAAGTGGTTCGGCTTCGTAAGGTCGAAGGGCTATCGACCCGCGAGGCGGCCGACCGGATGGGCGTGAGCATCGACACGATCGAGCGGCAACTGGTGCTGGGTGTCCGCGCGATGGCGGATGCGATGCTCGGCGGGTCGGGCCGGATACGCCGGACCCCCGCCGCCCGCTCGCCCCGGAGGGCAGGCGAATGAACGCGGAGGCTACCGAAGAGTTTGCCGCTCGCTGGCTCGTCCGACGCGAAGAGCCTGGCTGGTCGCCGGAGGATGAGCGTGCCTTTGCCGTCTGGATGAATGAATCCATGGCAAATCGCGCCGCATTCTGGCGCCTCGAACATGGCTGGCGCCTGGCCGATCCCGTTGATGCGCTGTACGAGATTGCCGCCGCACCGACGAACCGGCTTCCGCTATGGCGGCGACTGCCGAATGTGAACTGGACCGTCGCCGCGGGTGCCATCGCGGCGACCGTCATTCTGGGGCTGTGCAGCCTGCTCTGGCTGCATGCACCGGACGCCGAGCGGCCAAATTCTACGGCATACCAGACAGCGCGGGGGGGGCGCGGAACGATTCGCCTAGGCGATGGCAGCAAGGTTGAACTGAACACCGCCACCAGCCTTCGTGCCGGCGCGGCCCCGGATGCGCGCGAGGTCTGGCTGGATCGCGGCGAGGCGTATTTCGACATCGTCCACCGGCCGGATCGTCGCTTCGTGGTCCATGCCGGGCCACAGACCATCACCGTGCTTGGAACGCGCTTTTCGGTGCGGCGGGAAGGGGCGTCGGTGACCGTGGCGGTGCTGTCCGGCCGGGTTCGTGTGGAGGACAGCAATGCGATGGATTCCGGGCGCGCAGCGCTCGTCGGGCGCGGCGACGTGGCGATCGCGCGCGATCATGCGACGCTGGTCGCCAGCGCTACGGTCGACAAGGTGGAAGCGATGACCGCTTGGCGCGACGGCATGCTGATGTTCGATGCCACACCGCTCGGCGATGCGGTGGCCGAGTTCAATCGCTACAACAGCATCCCCATCCGGATCCCCGACCCGAGCTTGCGCCAGCTCCGAATAGGAGGATCATTCCAGACGCGCGATGCAAGCGCCTTTCTCGACCTGCTGCACACCGCTTATGGGCTACGTGTCGAACGGACTGCCAAGGAGATCGACCTGCATTCGTGAGCAGTCATCTGGAATTAAAGTATGTGAATCGGCGTCCAAGCTGGGACCTCAACAAAACTCCAACAAAGAATTGATCTGGCACGATTTAGCCGGTTTTATTCGCCGAGAGCACGACAGCCCCACCAGAAACGGCTCAAGCCATCGCTCCAGGTCGGTCCGCCAGCCTTCGTCCACCACCATCGCCGTTGATCCGTCAGCCTACACTGACACACCACAATCAACGAAGATTCCAGACGGTTCCTCCAACCTGCCAAAGTAGTGCTAGCCAGCACGATCGACTCTACCATCGACAGGTAAGCGCCGATTGGCTCTCGCGCCATCTTTCCCTTAAGGTCTACACTGTAAGTCCAAGCGGCGATGGCGGGCAGAAACTGATCGACTCGCTCACCGGGGCCCAGCGGCCGACATCTCCCAACAGATTGCCGACGCGCCGCATCGCCATGTTCACGGCATCCGCGCCGAGCAGCAGATTGAGCGGCGGCGAAGACGAATCTACGAGCGTAAGGATCGCGGCCGCCGCCTTCGCGGGATCGCCGTTCTCGCCGCCATGCGTTTTGGCGAGTGCGCGGGGCGCGGCGTGGGCGCCGCCGGCATAATCGTCAATGCGCCGCGCGGCATGACGCAGCGATCGGCCGGAGAAATCGGTCCGTAGCCCTCCTGGCTGGACGTTGGTGACCTTGATACCGAGGGGAGCGAGCTCCTGCGCAAGCGTCTGGCCAATTCCCTCAAGCGCAAATTTACTCGCGCAGTAGATGCCGGTGCCGGACCACGGCATGACGCCGGAAATCGAGCTGATATTGACGATATGGCCAGCTTGGCGCGCCCGCATTGCGGGGAGCACCGCCTGGATCGCGCTGACTGGGCCCAAAACGTTGACCTCGAACACGGATCGGATCTCGTCGAGCGATGCTTCCTCGATCGCACCGGTGAAGCCGCGGCCAGCATTGTTGACGAGAACGTCGATCGCGCCGAGCCGCTCCTCGGCGGAGAGGACAGCGGCGCGTAGTCCGGCCGGATCGGTCACGTCTGCGACGGCGGTGAGCAGCCCAGGATTCGCCTCTTCCAGCGCCCGCCCCTCCTCCGCCTTTCGAACCGTCCCAAGGACGCGGTCGCCGCGGCCCGCTGCGGCGGCGGCCAGCGCTCGGCCAAGGCCACTGCTGACGCCGGTCACGAACCAGATCTTCATCCCCCGCCCCTAGAATTTCGCAGCGAGGCGGACGGTGAAGGTGCGACCCGCTGCGGGTAACGCCGCGACCTCGCTGTAGCTTGAGATCGCTTGGCCGAGATAGAAATAGCGCTTGTCGGTGATGTTATCGATGGCGACGTCAAGCGTGTAGCGCTTGAAGGTATAGCTGCCGAGCGCCCGGAAGGTGACGTAATCGTCGAGCTTCACCGTCTTGAGCAAGCTGCTCGTCTCGCTGACATAGACGCCGCCAGCGCTGAGCTTCAAGCCGTCAATTACACGATAGCTTCCGAACAGGCTGAAGGTCCTGGCCGGCAACGTCGTATCTTTGAAGCCCTTGGCGAGCGACGGGATCTGGGTGGTTGAGATCGTCCATTCGCCGCCGTAGGTCGCCGCAGGTGCGAAGCCAAGCTCTTCCGGGCTCAGCAGGAGGGTGATGCCGCCAGTCTGCCACGTCTTCTGGAAGGTTGCGGTACCGAGCAGATCGAAGCGCGAGGTGATCTCGGCCCGCGCCTCCATCTCGATGCCTTCCCCACGCGTCGTGCTGATCGAGGTCGAAAGCTGATCGCGCTGGCTGCGGACCTGTTTGTAGCCGTCGATGCTCAGGAACAGCCGGCCGCCGAACAGGCTCGCCTTGACGCCAATTTCCTTGAGCTCGGACGGAGACAGGAAGCTGTTATTGATCAGCAACGAAGGATCGACGCCACCGCCCTTATTCGTCTCGAGCGATTGGTTATTGGCATAGGTTATGTAGGGGATAATTCCGAACGGCGTCTCGAAATTGGCGCTGACCTGATAGCTTACCGGATCGGCCTTTCGATTGTACCAGGTGTTGAGCGCACCGCCGAAAGTCGTCAGCCCGCGGTTGATCGTGTCGATATCGTAGTGATCGTAGCGCACACCACCTTGGAGATGGAGCCGATCGAACAGCGCAATGTCCGTGTTGAGAAACAGACCGGCATTCTTGAGGTGCGAGGAGTAGCGGAAGTCCCACTGATCCGACTTGGCCGACAAAGGCCAGAAATTGACGATGCCGTCCGGAACTGCCGTACGGCTGATATCGTTGCGATCCCAGATCACGTAGCGGCGGCCGAAATTCTGGAAGTCCGCCACTGAATAATAGCGATAGCTCCCGCCCACTACCGTCTGCGCGCGCAGCCAGTCGGCTATATCGCGCTTAGCCACGTAGGACGCGCGGCCTTCAAGCACGTAAGCGCGCGCATAGGTCGCCGAACCGGCGGCCGAGAACATGTCGTCCGAAAGATGCTCGTAGAAACCCTGCAGTTTGATCTGGTCGCCATTGTCGCGTGTTCGGATGAGATCGAGATACCCGGTCGCCACCTTGTTGTTGTTGAAATCCAGCGGCGAGGTGTTGAGATTGCGTCGGGACAGCTTCACCAGTTGCACGGTGGCGGGATCAAGCGCCGTATAAGGAGTTGTCGGCTGCACGACGCCCGTCACCAAGTTTGCGCTGCGTCGTAGGCTGTTGATGAACGGCTGGAGATCGGCGGGAGTGAGCGCCGCCTCACCAGCTTTCGCAAGCGCGATCGCAGGCGTACCCGCAAGGTAATCGCCGTTGTCGATCAGATCCTGGGTGAGGCGGTTCCAGCCCGGCGAAGCGAGATGACCCTTCGTATCGAGATAACGGCCGCCAAGATTGAGCGCCCACTTCTCGCCGAGATCCATCGAATAGCCGATCTGGACCTCTTTGTCGTCGGGATCGAAATCGCGGTAATAGCTGCCGTGTCGATTGTAGTAGGCATAAGCATAGATCGCCGCGTTGTTGTCGCCTACCTTGAACGGCAGACCACCTTCCGCTGTGATTTTCACAAGGCTGTTGCTGCCGCTTTGCACGGTCATCAGCGCCGATGGCCTGGCCTGTTCCTTGAGCGTTGCAGCGATATCGGTCTTCGGTGTGAAGTTGACCATTCCGCCGAGCTTGCCCGTGCCGTACATCGGCGAGACCGGACCACGCACGATCTCGATATTGCTCACGCTCTCGGTCGGCGTCTCGTAATAGCCGAGATTGTTGATCCCCTTGAAACCGCGATAATAGCTGTCGGCCAGCGTGCCGCGGATTTGGACGGCGCCCGCTACCCCAAAATAGGCGGCGGTGTAGGTTCCCGCGGCCGCCATCGTCAGATCGTGGATGGAGCGGACCTGAACATCCTTGAGGAGCGCAGAGTCGAGCGTCGTTACCGAACGTGGAATTTCGATGACCTTCTGGTCAAGCCCGGACACCGTGGCAGTCGGACGGATGTTGGTGATTCCGGGGCGGCGTCCGTTGACAACGATCGTCGTGAGCGTCGTATCGTCGGTCGTCACTGCTTCGTGTTTGTCGGAAGGCGCCGTCTCCGGTGATCCTGGCATAGGGCCGGCCTGCGCGAGAGCCGTCTGCGCAAAGCCGCCTACGGATGAGAGTGTCAGCGCCAGCAACGATGCCCGCGTGAGAAGTCGCGAAATGGTATCGGTCATAAGTAGCTCCCCCGAATTTCGTGCGTCAGGCTTGCAGTGCGCCGTCGATCGCTCGATCGGTCACCTCCGCTTTATCTCCATCGCCTGAAGCTAGGTCATATCGGCTCCACTTCACTTGCAGTGGAATGCACGGCTTCTTGCACGGCACGATTTTTTCGCTTTAGGAAAATTCAGTGTTCATCCCAGTACAATTTCGGGCGGCGAGCGGCGCGTCCGCCCGCCGTCGCATCGTCTCCGTTTAGGGCACGAGGACCAGAGACCCCACCGTGCGGCGATTCTCGAGGTCATCATGTGCACGCACGACGTCGTCGAGTGCGTAGACGAGATGGTTGCCGAGCTTGAACACACCTGCCTGCATCGCAGCAATCACGTCCTGAGCGCGAGCCTGATACTCGACGACGTCCTCGTTGTACGTGCCGCCGGAGAATTTGGTGAGGTAAAGACCTTCGTGCTGAAGGTCGATCGGATCGATCGGATCGACGAGCCCGGACGCTTGGCCGAACGACACCATCATGCCGTAGCGCCGGATGGCCTTGAGCGAGGGCATGAACACCGCAATGCCGACACCGTCGAAACACACGTCGACCCCGCGACCGCCGGTGATCTCGAGCGCTCGCGCGACGAAATCCTCCTCGGTATGGACGATGACGTACGCGCAGCCGTGCGCCTTGGCACGCTCGACCTTGCTCGGGCTGCTCACCGTACCGATCACGGTGGCACCCAGATGGGAAGCCCATTGCGACAGGATCGACCCTATACCGCCTGCCGCCGCGTGGAGCAGGATCGTGTCACCCGCCTTCACCGGATAACATTGGCGGATGATTCCCTGAACCGTGATCGCGCGGTAAAGCAGGGCGGCGGCGTCGACGTCGCGAATATCGCTCGGCAACACGAAGCAGCGGTCCGCCGGGAACAGCCGCTCCTCCGCGTAGGCGCCGATCGTCAGCGAAGCGGACGCATAAGCGATCCGATCGCCGACCGCGAACTGGGTCACGCCGTCGCCCATCGCCTTGACGAAGCCGACGCCCTCAAGGCCGGGCGTGAACGGGATCGGCAGCTTCGCCATCGAATGCTTGGGTGCGGTGCCACGGCGATAATGGACATCGGCGAAGTTCACACCGATCGCCGTCTGTCGGATACGCACCTCGCCTGGACCGGGCTGACCAGGATCGAGATCGACCAACTTCATGACGTCAGATCCGCCGAGTTCCTCGACGATGATAGTTTTGGGCATGCGTACCTCCAGATGATTCAAAATGTCAGATTGCCGTCGCGATCGGCAGGGCGAAGCCGTCGGTCAGGATCGAACGAAAACCGATCACGACGCGCGCGCCGACGGCGGGCGCGGCCGCGCCGTCCGGATCGGGGACATGCGCCTGAAAGCGCGGCCCCGCGTCCAGCGCTACCAGCGCGATGCCGAAGGGCATGATCTCGGCGAACGCCTTCTGGAAGATCCTCCGGTACACCGTGAGGCTCAGCACGGTGCCGGATACCTCCACCTCCCGCCATTCGACACGGCCGCTCGTGAACGGACTGATTGGACTGGGCGGCCAGAAGGCGCGTGCTGTGTCGATGCAATGCGGGAGCGCGAGGCGATCCCTCGCCGCTGCCTCCCAAAAGGGACGGTTGAGGTCGTTGACCGTCGGCGCGACGCTGCCCGTCATCGTCAGACCCTTTCAAACGCGAGCGCGTCACCGCCGATGCTCGCCCATAATCCGGTCCGTGCACCAGCGACCTGGCGCCCGTGGGCACGGCCGCGTAGCTGAGTCACGATTTCCCGGATCTGCCCCCAGCCGTTGAGTTGGGCGTGGCTGAGTTGACCGCCATTGAGGTTCGTCGGCATATCGCCACCGAGCGCGATCCGACCGTTCTGAACCCAGTCGAGCCCGTCGCCTGGAGCGCAGAAACCAAACTCCTCGAAGGCGTAGAGCGCGAGCGGCGAAAAGCTGTCGTAGACACCGAGCACGTCGATCGAGTCAGGCGTCAGCCCGGCCATGGCGTAGACCGGCTGCGCACGCGCCTCGGCCTGCGTCACGCGACGTTCCGATTGCTGGGCGACGCCGAGACCACGCGGGGCAAAGACGAAGCTGTCACGCCCGGCGCGAACGCCCTGAAGGCCCGTGATCCGGACAGGAAGCTGCGCTGGCGTCGCGAGATCGGCGGCAGAGACGATCAGACAGATCGCGCCATCACCTACCAGCGAGCAGTCGAACAGCCGTATCGGATCGACAATCGGACGACAGCCGAGATAGTCATCGATCGACATTGGTCGCCGCTCGACCGCATCCGGGGTACGTTGCGCGTGGCGACGAAACGTCATGGGGATCGCCGCCAGCAATTCGCGATCCTTTGCATAGCGCCGGCAATAGACGTCGAGGGCCATCGCGGCCCCGGCGACCGGGGACGCCATGCCGATATGGCCCTCTTCGCCGTGCGGCCCGCCATTTTCCCGGAACTGCTCGAAATAAAAGGGATTGTCGGCTTCGCCGATCCGGCCCAGATCGCTGTTCTTCATCGCAAGCAAGCACGCGACGCGCGTGGCAAGCCCACAGGTAATCGCCATCACGGCATGGCCGATCACAGTCGCGCTGAAGCGACCATGCGGCCATGTCTGGCTGCAATAGCCGACCTCGAGGCCGAAGGTTTGCGCGATCGTGTCGTAATCCGCGCCACGCGGACTGCCGATCTGGACGCAGAGCCCGTCGATCGCGCGCTTGTCGAGCCCGGCATCGCTCAGCGCTCCGGACAGCGCCGCCCCGGCCATCTGTAACACCGATCGATCGGGATCACGCTCGAAGCTGCTCGCCCCCACCCCGACGATGGCTGCCGTTCCTGGTGGGGTCATGCGAGATCAAGGAGGCGCCGCGCCTCCTCGCGAAGCGCGACCTTGGCGATCTTGCCGGTGGCGAGGCGCGGCAGGGCCGCCTCATTCCGGAAGAAGATGTGATGTGGCACCTTGAACGACGCAGCGCGCTGCTTGACATGCGCCTGGAGCAGCGGCTCGGCGACCGGAACGAAAGGGTCCACGAACGCAACGATCAACTCACCGCGAATTGGATCGGCGACACCGACGACATGGGCGTCGCGCACATCGGGGTGGGTGACCAGCAGTTGCTCGACCTCGATCGGGGAGACGTTGATGCCGCCCGATTTGATCACGTCCTTCAATCGCGAGTGGAAGCACAGCCGCCCTTCGGGGTCGAGCGTACCGAGATCACCGGTGTCGAAAAATCCGTCTGGCCGCAGCGCCTTGGCCGTTTCCTCGGGGTTGTCGAGATACCCAAGGGTGACATGCCCCCGGATTTGTATGAGTCCGATCTCGCCGGGACCCCGCGGCGCGTCTGTCTCCGGGTCGACAATTCGGATCTCGATGCCGGGTAGCGCGACACCGTCCGTCGCCAACTTGACGTCCAAGGGATCGTCGTGCCAGCCGACCGCAGCGTTCCCGTAGGTTTCTGTCAGGCCGTAGGCGGGAACGGCACCGGTGATACCGAGTTCGATTAAAGTCAGGCGCTTGTATTCCGCTCCGAGCCCCGCATTGCCTTTCTTGAGACTAGCGACGCGATCGGGCGCGAACGCCGGATGATCGAGCAGCGCGCGAGACATATTGCCCGTGCCGTAATAGACGGTGGCACGTGTCCGCTCGATCGTGTCGAGCGCGGCGCCCGCCTCGAAGGCGCCCTGCAACACGAGCGTGGCGCCAGCGGTGAGCGTCGCGGGCAACGCATTGGTCGCGCCAAGTGCGTAGAACAGCGGCGTGCCGAGCCATGTTCTATCGCCGGGTCGGATTCCGCGCCGCTGGCCGAGATCAAAACCGTTCCCGACCACGCCGCGATGACACAGTAGGACGCCCTTTGGCTCGGCCGTGCTTCCCGACGTATAGAGCACATAAGCCGGGCTATCGGGGTCCACCGCAGCCATCGCCGTATCGAGCTGCGGATCGGATATCGCCGCACCGCCGTCGAGAAACTGCCCCCAATCGATCGCCCCGGCGACAGTGTCGCCGATCAGGACGAGGGTCCGCAGTCGCGGGAAGGCCGGATCAGGCAGGCGGTGTTTCAGCGCGGGCAGCAGATCGGTGAATACCGTACCGTAATCCGTCTTCAGGAACGTCCGCGCAGCGACGATCGCCGTCAGCCCACAATGCCGCATCGTCCAGGCGAGTTCGGCGGGTTTGTACCAGCTATTGAGCGGCGCCAGCGTCACCCCGATTGCGGACGCCGCCAGCGCCATCACGACCCATTCGGGCGTGTTGCCGATCAAAATGCCGATCCGCTGGCCAGGCGTCACACCAAGCGCAAGCAATCCCTTGGCGGCGGCGCGCATGTCCGCGTTCAGCGCGCCGTAGCTCAGGCAGACGTCCCTGAACAAAATGGCTGGGTGATCGGGTGTGACCGCCGCCTGTTCGGCGACAACTGCGGCCAGCGTCAGTCCCTTCGGTCGCGCGATCATGCCGACACCCGTTCGCCACCGCGGCGTGGCCGTCCGGCCAGATCGTCCTCAATGTCCCAATAGACCTCCATGCCGGCGATCTCAGCCAGTTCACGGCGCATGCGCAGCAGCAATGCCGGATCCTGAAGGATCGCGCCGGTCGCGGCAGCGTCGGCCCAGAGGCGGGATACCGCATCCGCGATCGCCGCGATCGTATTGAAGGGATAGAGCGCCAGCGCAAACCCAGCCGTCGACAGCGTCTCGACCGTGGCGACCGGCGGCACGACACCGCCGATCCAGACCAGTGGCACGCCCGGCAGGGCGGCACGAACCTGCGTGGTTCGGTCGGGTTCGAGATCGAGGATCATGAGCGCATCGGCACCCGCTTCGACATACGCCCGGCCACGCGCAATGGCGGCGTCGAGCGAAGCGGTGACGCGCAGCACGTCGGTTCGCGCGATGAGCAGCAGATCGAGATCGCGCCGAGCGGCCGCCGCGATGCGAAGGCGCGCGACCATCGTCTCCACATCTACCAGACCACCCTCCCCGCGATGGTAGGAAGGACTCTTGGGATAGGGTTGATCGTCGATATGAAATGCCGCCGCGCCCGCCTGCTCGATCTCGACAACCGTGCGATGGACTTGGGCGGGCGCACCGAACCCCGCCCCAGCATCGACGATCAACGGCCTGTAGCTCGTTCGGCCGATCTGCACCGCATGCGCAACCGTCTCGGTGAGCGTCACCAACGGCTGTCCCTTGGCGAGGCTCAACCCCAGAGCATTGCCGCCGAGATAGAGCGCCTCGCCAAAGCCAGATCGATCGATCAGCCGCGCTGTAAAGGCGTCGCAGGCGCCGGGTGCGGCGACCATGCCGTGCGCCATGACTTCGCGCAGCCGCGCGCCTGGCGAGGCGACCATCACGCCGGCACTCCGGCCAGCGCGATGTCGAAGGACGCGCGAAACCCACCGTCCCCATCGGGAACCAGCGTCGTCACGAGATCCTCACTCACCGCGCCTTCGACATAGTCCTTATCGAGGAAAGTGCTGTTGGACATGAATATCTGCGTCGTCAGCAGGTCATGCCCATCGACGCTGGCCTTGAGATGGATGTGCGCGGCGCGGGTGTTGTGCTTGCCCATCGCTCGGAAGAGCTCGCCGATGGGATCGTAATCGTGCTCGGCATAATCATCGGGCACCACCGTCTCGATACGATACCATCCAGCGTGATCGCTCCGCACGATGCCACGAAGATGATTGCCTTCGCGATCGTATCGCCCGCGGGAATCCGCCTGCCAGAAATCGAGGGCGGCGTTGGCGACCGGCCGACCGCTCAGGGCGTCCGTGACGCGACCGCTCAAGCACAGCCGTGGCATATCTTCGGGTATCGGATCCGCGATCAGGCGGCCATCGGGCCGTTCGAGATGGACCGCGTGATATGGCCCTTCGAGATTGGGGCGCGTGCCGTGATCGGCGGCGCCGGTAGCCTCTACCGAGGTCATCGCGAGGGCGACGTCGATCAGGCTTCGGCACATGCCGGACTGGCCAAGGCGGTCGAAATAATCACCCGCCGCGTGAAGCTCGTCCTGGGTGATCCGGAATTCGCGAACCACCTGCTTCATCGCCTCAACGCTGCGCTGCCAGATCGCGTTCAAACGCTCGGTCTGGGAATCCATCTCGTTTGCCCCTTTCACGCTCACGGCGTCACCACTACGCGGCCCGCGACCACGGCGTCCTCGACGAGCCGATGGGCGTCCGCGATCTCCTCAAGCGGCAGCACGCGCGCGATCTGGGGGCGTACGACGCCATCGGCCGCGAGCCGCACCGCATCCTCAAGCTGGACGCGGCTGACGCTGCCCACGCCAAGCAACTGTGCACGCTTGAAGAAGATGCGGGCGGGATTGATGTGAATGTCCTCGCCAAACAGCTGACCTACGAACGCGTAGCGGCCATGCGGAGCGAGCGCGTCGAAGGCCGCGTCGAAAGCGCGACTGCCGACCGTGTCGATGACCACATCCACGCCCTCGCCGTTCATCGCATTGCGAACCGCGACGCCGTAATTTTCGCCATCGGCGCAGATCAGTACATCGTCCGCGCCAGCCCGGTCGAGCATTGCGCGCTTGGCGTCGCTGCGGGTGATAGCGATGACATACGCGCCGGCGCGCTTGGCGATCTGCACCGCAGGCAGGCCCACGCCGCCACTAGCGCCCGTCACCAGCACGGTATCCCCAATCGAGACACGTGCCACGTCGCGCACCGCGTTGAGCGCGACGCCCGCGCCGGGTCCGAGCACGCAGGCCATCTCGAACGAGAGAGTCTCGGGGATCTTGACGAAAACGTCCTGATCGAGCGCGGTATATTCACCATAGCCGCCGCGCACCGGGCGCCGCTTGCGGCAGGTCGTCTCGCGCCCGGTCCGACAGTAGCGGCACTGCCCGCACGAGGAAAAGGCCTTGGTGCATACGCGATCGCCCGGCGCAAAATCGATCACTTGGTCCCCGACCTGCTCGACCGTGCCGGCGATCTCGATTCCCATGATGAGCGGAAAGACCACATCGCGACGATATGTACCGTTGCGCTCGACCACGTCGCGGTAGGAGACGCCACAAGCGCCGACGCGAACGAGTACGTCCCGCGGCCCCGGAGCGGGCATCGCAACGTCCTCGATCCGGAAGTTTGAAGGGGGACCTGGAGAATATAAAACGGCGGCGCGCAAGTGTGCCTCTTCCTGTCTGAATGCAGCGGCGGAACCGCCTGAGTCAGGCCCTGATTATCGATGCGCCTCCGCTTGATAAGGCCGTGATCGCGCTATGCCGCCCCAGTCCATCAATTCGCGCCGATCACTCCAAGCCCGGCGTACGGGCGGGCTATCCAGCGCCTCACACCGCGCTAAGCAAAGAGCATTCCTCTAATCGGGAGTGCTGCCATGCCGTTTAAGCGTCTCGTCCGATCTCGATTGACCCGTGTCTTGAGCTACCGCTCGTCAAAGGCACGCACGTGCGCCACGCACCTGCGTGCGCACTCCGCTGGTTGGAACCGCTCCGTCGTCCGGTCGCCGATGCGGTTCCGCCAGACGCCCGTGATGCTCTGCGCGATCCGTCCCGCAGGGAACGCCAGCCCGCAGGGCAACGACCGAAGGCAAGCCCGACCCATCTTCGCCCAACCCCGCACGGTCTGATAGATTGATCGCCTGAAACTGAAAGCACATACGGTCACGCGATGAACCTTTGGGATTTCTCAACCACAGCGTATGCAGAGCCGGATCGCGCGGAGGGGTGGCGCCGAGCGCTCGAGAGCCTCTCCCTTAGCCTGATGGAACAATCAGCGCACGACCGCTTCTTCGGCATCGCATCCGCGATCGCGACACCCCACGGCAGCGAGTACCTTTATCTTTCGTCCCGGGGACAGCGCATCTCGATCGCGCGGCCCAATAACGAAATAGCGATCCTGTTGCTCGTCATCGAAGGCAAGGGCGAGATCCGGCCAAGCGACGGCGCGGTGCATCCGGTCTTGTCCGGCGATTTCGTGTTTGGCGCGCCAAAAGGGCAAAGCATTGTCAGCTTCGAGGACGATTTCCGCGCACTGTTGATCCGGATTCCGCGCAGCCACCTGACGCCGCGGCTACTCGCCCCGCTGCCCGATACGCTGGAACTCGTCTCGGGCGATTTCAGCTTCGCTGCAATTTTCGCCGATCTGCTTGGCTCGCTTCCACCCAAGCTCGGCCGGCTGAGTGTCGAACAGTTCCGCGCGATCGAGGCGACAATCGCCGAATTCGTCGCGACGAGCCTGCTGAGCGAAGGCGATGCCAAGATGCTTGGCGGCGTCACCGGACGCCGCGCCGGTGTACTCCATCGTGTGGCGCAGACGATCGAGCGCCGCCTTGCCGAGCCCGAACTCAGCCTGACGGATGTCGCCGCCGCCAACGGCATGTCGGTGCGCAACCTCCAGAAGCTTTTCGAGACGTTCGAGAAGACATTCAGCACCTATGTGCGCTCGCGTCGACTCGAGCGTTGCCGCGACGATCTCGCCTCCCCGCTGCTTGGTCAGCTCTCCATCTCGGAAATCTGCTATCGCTGGGGCTTCACCGACCCCGCCTATTTCAGTCGCACCTTTCGCGACGAGTTCGGCGTGTCCCCGAGGGAGTTCCGGCGCTCGCCACATCTCCACCGGCCCGAGGGCCGCGAAAGCCGCCCGCTGATGCGAGGCAGGCCGGCGCGTTCCGATCCGCATGGCGACGAAACCGATCTGCCGGAGATTCCGCTCCCGCCCGCTCCAGCCGGTCCGGCGATCGACCGCGCCGCGCGGGCGGACAGCGCTGGCCGACGCGAACATTTCTTGCCCGCCAGCGCGGCGACGATCCACTGGGGCTATTTCAGCCGCTTCCTCTCTCCGGTCCTCGAGGTCCGCTCAGGCGACATCGTCACGATCGAGTGCCTCACCCATCACGCCTACGACGATTACGACCGGATGATCGCCGGCGATCCAGGCGCCGAGGAGGTGTTCCACTGGACGGCGCAAGGCAAAACCGTCGATCGTCGCGGCGCCGGGCCGATGGACGCGTCCACGTTCGGCCGCGGCGCAGGCGAGGGTTTCGGCGTCCATATCTGCACCGGACCAGTTTGCGTGACTGGCGCCAAGCCGGGCGATATTCTCGAAGTGCGGATCCTCGCCACCGAACCTCGTCCGAGCCGCAACCCGGCCTATGAGGGCAGCGCTTTTGGCAGCAACGCCGCCGCCTTCTGGGGTCTGCAGTACAAGAACATGCTGACCGAGCCCAAGGAGCGCGAGGTCATCACAATCTACGAGGTGGATTGCGCCTCCGGCGGACAGGTGGCGCGCGGCCTCTACAATTATCGCTGGACGCCGCAGACCGATCCGTTCGGTGTTGTGCACGACCGGATCGACTATCCGGGCATCCCGGTCGACCACGCCACGGTCGAGAAGAATTTCGACATCCTCAAGGATATCGAAATCCCGGTTCGCCCGCATTTCGGAGTGATCGCGGTCGCGCCCGATCACGCCGCCACTGTCGATTCTGTGCCACCTTCGTCGTTCGGCGGCAACCTCGACAACTGGCGCGTCGGTGCGGGATCAGTCGTTTATCTGCCGGTGGCTGTGGCAGGCGCGCTCTTCTCGGTGGGCGATCCGCACGCATCGCAAGGTGATGCCGAGAC
>Ga0247729_10000141_pt1 | contig 34778 bp, 25 predicted proteins | sample UWRJL133311R2_FD_180958 | JGI IMG/M metagenome (GOLD analysis project Ga0247729, IMG submission 180958) | Plant litter microbial communities from Arlington Agricultural Research Station in Wisconsin, United States - UWRJ-L133-311R-2 | ecosystem: Environmental > Terrestrial > Plant litter >... | reverse complement strand
CTGAGCTGCTGCTGGAGGGTTTCAGCCAGCTTATCGGGGGCTACCACGGCCGGGGCGGCGGGCTTCTCGTCGAGCTGAAACAGGTAGGCCTCGCGCTGGAGCACCGGCACGTTGGGCTGGCGGCTGGTGTAGAAGCTGGCGGCCCGGAACTGCACCCGCTTGGTGAGCAGCTCGTAGGGCGTGGCGTCGTTGACCTGGTGGGGCAGCAGCTGGAATATCACGGCCGGCCACTTGTCGAAGTCCTTCAGGTGCCAGTGGCCGAGCGGCTTGCTGGCGGTTTTGGCCGGCAACTTGTCGGCGCTCAGGGCGCGGTACTTCTCGGCCGCTTCCTCGCCGTAGGTGAAGAGCACGTCGCGCTCCGTGTGGTTGACGAGGTGCAGGGCCAGCAGCTCCGGCGACTGGTGCACCAAGGCCAGGTACAGCCCTTTCTGCACCGGCGGAGCCTTGGCCGCGGCCGGCTGCGGCGGACCTTCGGCCGCTTTCTTAGCGGCGGCCGCCGGGGTAGCCGCGGCGGCTTTAGAGGCTTTGGCGGCGCCGGTAGTCGCGGCTTTTTTCTCGGCCGCAATGGCGCTGGCGCTCTGGCCGAAGGCTTTCTGCTCCTCAGCGGCCACTACCACCACTTCGCGGCGCAGCACCGGAATCGTGAAATCATTATCGATGGCCACCTCCACGAGGTCATTGTCGAGCAGGCGCGTAACGATGCCTTCCTCGCGGCCAGTGAGCAGGCGGACCCGGTCTCCTACGTTCATAGTATTGGAATTCTGAATGTTGAATCTGGAATGCTGAACAGGCTGTTCTAAACCAGCCGGCAGCGTATGCAAGGTACGCAGAATAGCCCCCGCCGGCCGTCGGGCCGTGGCGGCAGCCCTCAATAGCTACCCTCGTTCCCCGCTGCTGGCTTTATTTCCGGATGAGCGGCTAGTGGGTGACCATTCAACTCCTGCTCCTTGACCCTCAATACTTAAAAATACAGCCCGTGCATCACCAAGCCGCGGCGGGAGTTATACTCCAGGGCCGGGGCGGGCAGGTGGAAGATGCTGGCCACGTAGAACACGCGCTTGAGCAGCTTGCTGCGGGTCGGAATCCGCATCAGGTTCACGTCGAAGGTGAGGTAGTACTGGCGGTAGGCGCGCAGGCCGAGGGCGGCGTTGGCGGCCGGGTCGTTGTAGGCCATCTGCTGAGCCCCGTAGCCCACGGCGGGCTGCAGCCACTTGGGCCAGCGGCTTTCGGGCCGGAGCCAGGCGGCCAGGTCGGCGCAGAGCCAGTAGGTCTGGCCGTTGTAGTCCTTCAGGTACTGCTCGCCCAGGGACTTGCCCAGCACGTTGGGGCGCAGCCGGGCGTAGCGGGTAGTGTGGAAGGAATACTTGGGCATCAGCCGCACCTCGTTCCAGGCCAGCTGCTGGGCAATGAGGCCAGCCGAGCCGAGGAAGTTGGCGGTCAGGTCGGTGGCGGAGGCGCCGTAGGCCGGGTCGTGACCGTCGAAGTACTCGATGGGGCTTTGCAGCACGAAGCCCACGAAGCCACCGTACCAGATGGCGCGCCGGCTCGGTACGCCGGCCCAGCGCAGCATGTCCACGGCGCCCCGGCTTTCGTGAAACGCGCCCCAGAAGTGCCCGGCCTTGTCCAGCTGCTTCCACTCGGGCAGGTCGTTGAACCAGTGAAACCGGGTCCGCTCTCCGGTGTACCAGCCCTGATCGAGCACGTAAAGCAGCCCGGTGTAGGTGACGGCAAGCCCACCCGCCAGCAGCGGCAGCCGCCGGCTCAGGCCCGATGCCGAATCGGCGGGCAGCGGGAGGGAAGGCGCCGTGGCAACCCAGCGCCGGGCTGTGGAAGGCCAGGCGCTGGGTTTGGTTGTCGGGGCAGGAGCCGCAGCAATAGAATCCGCGGCGGGAGACACCAGTAGGCTGAGGCGCCGGTCGGCGGGGGCGCCCGTCTGCGCCCGGCTGCCGGGCGTCAGCAGTAGCACACCGGCCAGCAGCAGCAGCCACGGGCCGGGGGAAGCGCACAATCGGAAAGCTCTACTCATAAACCAGGGCCGGCGGGGCGGCAAAGCTACGAACAAAAGCAGGCCCCGGCTTGGCGACCGGATAGATTGTTGCGTACCTTTAAGCACGGTTTTTACCGCCGCATCAGCTGTTTTTTGTTGCGTAGTAATTTAACGTTCCTGATTTCCTCACTTCCCACCATTTTCATGAAGACACCGCGACTATTGCTGGTCCTGCTGGCCCTGCTCACTGGGCTGCCTACCGCCTGGGCCCAGGTAACGGCCACGCCCGCCAACTTCCGCGACACCGACGCGGTAACCCTCACCTTCGACGCCTCCCAGGGCAACGCCGAGCTGGCCAACTTCACCGGCGACGTCTACATCTGGACCGGCGTGGTCACCAACCTGAGCACCTCCAACGTGCAGTGGCGCTACGTGAAAAGCCCCACCTTCAACCAGGCCGACCCCGCCGCGCTGATGACCCGCGACGCCACCAACCCCAACCTGTACCGCATCACCATCGCGCCCACGGTGCGCAGCTTCTACAACGTGCCGGCGACCGAGCAGATTCTGCGCCTGGGCATGATCTTCAAAAACGCGGACGGCTCGAAAATCGGCCGCGGCCCCGCCGGCGACATCTTCGTGGACGTGGCCCAGAACGTGTTCAACGTGCAGTTTACCAATCCGGTAGCCACGGGCAACCCCATCATCGTGCCCCAGAACAGCACGTTCAGCGTGACGGGCACCTCGGCCATTGCCGCCACGCTTACCCTCACGCTCAACGGCACGCAGATAGCCCAGCAAACCAACGCTACCTCCCTGACGTCCAACGTGACCCTGACCCAGGCCGGCGCCAACACGCTGCGCCTCACGGCCTCCAACGGTACCACGTCGGCCTTCACCGAGCTGCGGTACCAGACGCGTCCCGCGGTGACGGTGGCCGCGCTGCCGGCCGGAGCCAAGAAGGACGGCATCACGTATTTGCCCGGCGGCACGTCGGCCATTCTGAGTCTGACCGCGCCCAACAAGGACTTCGTGTACGCCATCGGCGAGTTCAACAACTGGCAGCTCACCGACAACACGTTCATGAACCGCACGCCCGAAACCGACGCCGCCAACGGCCGCTGGTGGGTGCAGCTTAACGGCCTGACGCCCGGCCAGGAATACGCCTACCAGTACCTGGTCAACGGCACCCAGCGCGTGGCTGACCCCTACGCCGATAAAATCCTGGACCCCAGCAACGACCAGTACATTCCGGCCGTCACGTATCCCAGCCTGAAAGCCTACCCCACGGGCCTGACCACCGGCATCGTATCGGTGCTGCAAACCGGCCAGACGCCCTACACCTGGACGACGACCAACTTCCAGAAGCCCAAGCGCACCGACCTGGTGGTGTACGAGCTGCTGGCCCGCGACTTTATTGCCCGCCACGACTACCAGACCCTGCGCGACACGCTCAACTATCTGCAGCGTCTGGGCGTGAATGCCATTGAGCTGATGCCCTTCAACGAGTTTGAGGGCAACGACAGCTGGGGCTACAACCCTTCGTTCTACTTCGCGCCCGACAAGTATTACGGCACCAAAACCGACCTGAAGCGCTTCATCGACGAGTGCCACCGCCGCGGCATTGCCGTCATCATGGACATGGTGCTCAACCACAGCTGCGGCCAGAGTCCGATGGTGCAGCTGTACTTCGACGGCACTACCGGCAAGCCCGCCGCCAACAGCCCCTGGTTCAACCAGGACGCCAAGCACAACGCCAACGTGTGCTACGACTTCAACCACGAAAGCGCCTACACCAAGTACTTCGTCAAGCAGGTCACCGACTACTGGCTTCAGGAATACAAAGTCGACGGCTACCGCTTCGACCTCAGCAAGGGCTTCACGCAAACCAACTCGGGCACTACCGGCAGCCAGGCGGAGTACAACCTGTGGGCGCAGTACGACCAGTCGCGCATCGACATCTGGAAGGGCATTTACAACAATCTGCTGCTCAACGACCCGACCGTGTACTGCATCCTGGAGCACTTTGCCGACAACTCCGAGGAGAAAGTGCTGGCCGACTACGGCCTGATGCTGTGGGGTAACATGAGCGGCGCCTACACCCAGGCCGCCAAAGGCGTGCTGGCGGGCTCCGACCTGACTGGCGGCGCCTACTCCAGCCGGCAGTTCCAGCAGCCCAACTTGGTAACCTACATGGAAAGCCACGACGAGGAACGTCTGATGGTGAACACCCTGACCGGGGGTAGCAGCAGCGGCACCTACAACGCCCGCGACCTGAATACGGCCCTGGCCCGTCAGGAAATGCTGGCTGCCTTCTTCTTCACCATTCCGGGCCCGAAAATGGTCTGGCAGTTTGGCGAGTTGGGCTACGACGTGAGCATCAACTTCAACGGCCGCACGGGGGCTAAGCCTATTCGTTGGAGCTACTACGGCGACGCCAACCGCCGGCAGCTCCACGACGTGTATGCCAAGCTGATTGCTTTGAAGGTGAATGAGCCGGCCCTGGAGTCGCGCAACTTCTCTATTCGCACCCGCGGCACCACCAAGGCTATCAACATCAACGACCCGAGTATGGACCTGACCATCGTGGGCAACTTCAGTGTCGACCCGGACGACATCTTCCCCAACTTCCAGCGGGCCGGCAAGTGGTACAACTACCTCACCGGAGACAGCATCAACGTCGTGGACCCGGCCGCAGCCCTGACTTTGCAGCCCGGTGAATACGCCGTGTACACTTCCCGCAAAGTGAAAACCGCGACGGCCGTCCGTTCCCGCATCGGCTCGACTTTGCACCTGCAGGTGGCGCCCAATCCGGCCGCCAATGCGGCCCTGGTACGCTACGAGCTGACGACGGCCTCGCCGGTAGCCTTCACGGTCCTGAATCTGCTTGGCGCTACGGTGCGCACCGTAACGGTGAGTGGCCGCCAGACTGCCGGCTCCCACGAGTTGCGCCTGCCTACCGCCGACCTGGCCAACGGCGTTTATCTGCTGCGCCTGGCTACCGGGGAGCAGCAGCAAACCCTGCGGCTGGTGGTGCAACACTAAGCTGCCAATAGTCCATAAAAAAAGCGCCCCGAACAGGGCGCTTTTTTTATGGACTATTGGCAGCTTACTTGGTCAGGATAGTATGGTAGTCCACCAGGTCGTCGATGGGGGAGCGGATGATTTTGCCCACTTCCATCCCGTGACTCTTAGCCACCTGGGCCAGGGCGTCGCGGAAGTTGTAGCCCACCGAGCCCACACAGTTGAAGGAGTAGTCCTGGTAGTTGGGGTAGTGCAGCACCAAGTTCTGGAAGAAGGTTTCGAAGCCGTTGAGCACGATTTCGCGGCAGTAGCTTACGTTGTTGTGGTCGTAGGCGAACTTGGCAAAGCTGGCCAGGAAGCGGTTGGGCAGCGCCTGGTTGTAGAGGCGGTCCAGGATTTCGTCGCGGTTCAGGCCGTAGGTTTCGCGGAAGGCATCCTGCAGACCGTCGGGCAGCAGGTCGCGCAGGTAGTCGCGCAGCAGCCGCTTGCCGATAAACGAGCCGCTGCCTTCGTCGCCGAGGAAGTAACCAAGTGAGTCCACACTAAGCTTCACGTCCTTGCCATTGTAGATGCAGCTGTTGGTGCCGGTGCCCAGAATGGCGGCAAAGCCAGTGTTGAGGCCCAGCAGCGCCCGGGCGGCGGCTAGCAGGTCGTGGTCGACGAATACCTTGGCCTGGGTAAACACCTGGCGCATAGCGGCCGCCACGATTTCGGCCTTCTTGGCCGAGGAAATACCCGCGCCGTAGTAGTGCACTTCCGTTATCTGCTCCTGCACCAGCGTGTCGGGCAGACTTTGCCGCAGCGAAGCCAGAATTGCGTCCGTCCCGACGAAATCCGGGTTGTAGCCTTCGGTGTTGAAGTAGATGCGGGTGCCTGCATCGTCGATAAGGCACCAGTTGGTTTTGGTCGAGCCGCCGTCGGCAATAATTACCATGACAAGTGAAAGTGAGTTGGGAGTTACAGTAGCGAGGAACAGTGAGAAACTGCGCCTCAAGCAATGGGTGGGACTGCGCCCTGGAATAGGTGGACGGGTTGCGGGGCTGCAATCTAGGGCTTAGGCGGCAATTATTCGTCACTTTCTGCCTCCGCCCGCCCGGGAAGCGCCGCCAGATCCTCTTCCGCATCGGGATATCGAAAAAAACTACGCAAGAAATATCTCGCCCAGGTTAGTGAATAATCACTTATATGGCTTTAATTTGCTGCTCTAAATGACACCTTGGTCTTATTATTTCGTATCAGCCGGTACGAAATCTGATTTTCTCCCAACTCATATTCCCACCATCTTCAAACTCACTTCGATGAAAAAACTCTTTACCCTCGCAACCCTCGGCCTGCTCTCTACGGCCGCGTTCAACGCCCAGGCTCAGGTGACCCTCGATGGGCAGGTACTAGCCGGTGAAGGTTACGTAGAAATGGGTGCCTACACGGGCCCCCACGGTTTCGGTGACCACGGCCTGGTAAAGCTCTACGTGCGCAACACGGCCACTAAGTACTACATTGCCCTGACCGGCGCGCTGGAAGAAAACGGCAACTCTTTCCAGGTGTTCCTGGGCCAGCCCCGCAAAACCGGCCGTACTGCCGGCACCCCACTGCCCGTAAGCTCGTTGATCGGCACCTCGTTTGAAATCAACGATGCCCGCATGGAATTTGAAGTAGACTACGGCTTCGGTGTGAAAGGCGCTACCAGCGCTTCGCCAAGCAGCATCATCGACTACACCCGCGTAGCCGGGGGCTTGGCTACTGACCAGCTGACCGGTGACTTGCCCGTAGCTGGTACGCCCGTAACGGCTCCGTCCACTACCACCGGTGGCCTGCAACTGACCCGCATGGCCTTCAAGAACGTGTTTACCCTCGTGGGTCCCGTGGCCACGTCGCCTACGCACACCGGCGTTCAGGGCTGGGAAATTGAGCTGGATAAAGCCACTATGGGCATCCAAACCGGTGACGTTCTACAGCTCTTCGCCGCTCAAAACAATACCAGCGGTTCTTACTACTCCACGGACGTAATTCCGGAAGTAACCGGCCGGACCACCAACTTGGAAGCCAGCCCGAACTTCGTAACCCTGCCCGGCGTGCAGTTCGTGACTACCGCCGTGGTAACGAGCACTCAGAAAGCCCAGGACGCAGCCAAACTCAACGTCCAGGTTTCGCCGAACCCCATCAGCGGCGCGGCCAAAGTACAGTACACCGTAGCCGACAAAGCTTCGGACGTGCAAATCTCGCTGACCAACCTGCTCGGCCAGGAAGTTCGTCAGATCAGCGCAGGTAAGCAGAACGTAGGCCGTCACGAGACGAGCCTGGAAGGGCTCAACCTTGCCGCCGGCGTCTATGTAATGAAAGTGCAAGCCGGTAACTCGGTAGCTGCTCAGAAAGTAGTGGTTGAGTAATTCAGCCCGGACCCCAGTGAAAAAGGCCCGCAATTGCGGGCCTTTTTTTTATGCCTGACCGGATGGAGTAGCCGGCTGTAGCTTACAGACTTCCTTAAGCGCTGAAGAGCAATCCTTGTGCTGCCACCAACCAGTTTTGTAATACCTGAACAGGAACTGCGTGATACTACGCTCGTAAGCCTTTGAAAGAAACGCCTAAGCAAGCCCGGACAAGGGCAGAATTGCAGCAATAAGGCTTCGTCAAGATGAGTCGTGTTGCTAAAGCTACTGATGGAGACTTCAGTTATTTGCCTTAAGCTGTACTTGCCTGTAGCTTGAGCCGGATGATAAGAGACCGGCATAAAAAAAGCCACCGGAGCTATCCGGTGGCTTTTTTAGTAAGCAGAACGGGCTGGTAGCAGCCGTAGCTTAGTTGAGCTTGAAAGGAGTAAGGGTTACTGGGCCGCTCTGGCCGCGGCGGGCCTGGGCGGCGTCTTCCTTACGGATGTTGACGGTGATGTCAGTGATGGTTTCATCAGCCTTCAGCCCCGTGGGCAGGCTCGAGAACAGCTGACGGGGAATAAAGCGGAACGTGTATACGCCGGGGCTTTTCAGCTTCAGCTTGTAGGTCGTATTACTGACATCCACAGTATTGACGTTGGTAGCCGTGCGGTACACGGTTTCTACGCCAGCGGCGTTTTTGGCTTTCGCCTCCAGGTAGATAAACAAGTTACCGGTGTACAGCACCTGAGGCGTGGCAAAGGCATCCTCAAACTTGAGGTATTCCACCGTTTCCAGCGCTTGGTTGTACTTAACGGTCACCACGTCCGACTCGCTGAAGTTCGACGGGAACGTCTCCACGCGCTTCGACGAATATTCCAGCGGCTTTACCGGCAGTGAGAAGTCACTGGTCTGCTTGGTGCCGTCCTGGTTTTTCACCAGAAAGCCGAAGGCCGTAATGGCGGCTACCGGCTTGGCGAAAAAGTCGACCGAGGAGTTTACCGTGTACGACCACTTATTAGGACCAACCTGAGTCATCTTAGCCTCCGGGGTGGACGCGGCGAAATTGCCACCGTTGGTGATGGCGTCGCCGCCCCCACCGGGGATAAAGGCCCAGATATACAGCGGGCTGACGCCGTCAACCGGCGTGCCCGTCACGTCCACGGTGATGACTACCTTATCCTTAGCCGTAAACGTGGTTGGGTTGGTCGTGACAACTCCCTGCGCCAGCACCACCTGGGTGTACGCTAGCAGGAAGAAAAGAAGGATAAAACAACGCTTCATGGAAATGCTAGTGAGGGGTGGGAGTTATTTGCGGACGAAGTTTAGCTCGTAGGTCACCAGCGTCTTGTTGCCGCTGCGGCGCAGTAGCTTCAGCCCGAGCTTATTGTCAGCCGCACGGTACGACTGCCCGTACTCCAGCGTGTCTTTGCGGCCGTTGGTCTGGGAGATGATAATCTTACGCGACCCTTTCGAGTCGTCAAACTTCCAGGTGCCATTGCTCAGAAACACGGGGGCGTTGCCCGGGTTCGTCACCACGAAGTTGGTGGGTTCGGAGCCGTTGGCCTGGAAGGAGAACACCACGTTGTTGTAGGGGTAGTCGGCCGTCAGGTCCATCCGCTGCACCTCGGCGGGGTAGTTGTTGTTCACCGCGTCGTTGTCGACCTGCACCACCTGGGCGAGCTGGAAGTCGCCAATGGTGCTTTCAGCTGTAGCGAAAGGCTCACCGATTTCGGCAAAGTCCTCCTCGGGCTGGCAGGAAACTGCGCCCAGCAGGGCCAGGACGCCTAAAAAAGGGAAAAGTTTCTGATTCATCGGAATGTCGGTTGGAATGTGCTAGGCACAATGGAAAAAACAGCCAAGAGGTTCGCCGGCTACCGTTTAGCGGCTGGCGAACTTCGTTTCGGCCTTAGTTCTGCTCGATATCCGGGTTGGCCTGGGTCTCGATGTCCGGAATTTTTAGCAGCATCTTCGCGTCGTTGTAGGCCAACCCGCGAATGTTCTGCCGGAGGCGGCGCAGCTCGTGGAACCGGTCATTCTCGGTGAACAGCTCCACGCGGCGCTCCTCGCGGATGTTGTTGAGCAGCGCGTCCGCAGTGCTGCTGCTGGCGTCCTGGGATAGGCTGGCCAGACGGCGCAGAATGTTATAGTCTTCCCGAACCGTCGTTGCATCGAACCCACCTTTCTGCACGGCCGACTCGGCGCGGGTTAGGTGCATTTCAGCCAGGCGGATAACCGGGATATTGATAGGCACCCCGCCCTGGTATTTTAGGGAGAAGGGTAGGGTGGAAGCGGGGCGGCTCACCAGCAGGGAGTCGCGGCGGCCACCGCGGTTGCGTAGCGCGTCGCTCAGCGAAGTGCCCAGCGGCAGGCCCACCGACTCGTTGTTGGAGTTGAAGAAATTGTTGCGGGCAATGTTGCTCACGTCGTTCGAGGTAGTACCCACGGCCTGGAAGATAACCGGCGTACCGTTCGGGCTGACGTCCCCCCCAAGCACCCGGAAGGGCAGGGTTACGGCCGTCTTGTTGGCTGGGCTGCCCAGGTTGAAGCCACCATTCTTGATGACGTCGTCGGAGTAAGCGAAGGCGTTGGCGTAGTCTTCCTTGTTGAAGTATACCCGGGCCAGATAGGCTTTAGCGGCCCACTTGGTGGCGCGGTTGCCATTGATGGCCGGCAGCACGGCTTCGGCCGCTCTGAGGTCGGCAATAACTTGGTCATAGACGGCGCCCACGGAGCTGCGCGGAACCCGGTCAGCGGCCTGTTGGGTCGTCACGGCTACGATACGAATCGGCACGCCCGGCTCGCCGCCGGCATTGCTGGTGTAAGGCTTGGCAAACAGGCGCACCAACTCGAAGTGAGCCACGGCGCGTACGAACTGCGCTTCGGCCCGGAGGCGGTCCTTCACGTTCTGGTCGGCGGCGAAGGTGTTCTCATCGATGGCGGCAATAACCGTGTTGGCTCGGGAAATAGCCGTGTAACCCCGGCTCCACAAGTCGCGGCCCTGGGAGTTGAACAAGCTGAAGTCGCGGCTGGTGAACTGAGCGCCGGCGCCCCCGCCGGCCGTTACCCGGCCCAGGTCAAGGTTGTCGCTGTATTCCTCGCTGGTGCGCAGCACTTCGCCGCCGAGAAAGTTGTCGCCGAAAGCCTGGCCGTAGGAGCCCACGAGTACCGACTCCACGTTGCCGACATTTTTGAGAAACTCAACGTCGGGTTGGCTATTAGTTGATTCTAGTTCCAGGAAGTCCTTGCAGCCCGTGAGCAGAGCGCCGCTCAGGCCTAGGCCCAGGGTGAGAAGAAGTATTTTTTTCATGATAAAGTCAGTCAGGATCCAGACAAGGAAATGTTACAAGGTCAGGTTTACCCCGGCCGTTACCGAGCGTTGCTGCGGCGTGGGCAGGTAAGGCGCCCCGAAGGACGTGTTGCCCTGACCGTTGCTGAAGTTGTAGCGCACCACCTCGGGGTCCCAGCCGGCATACTTGGTGAAGACGAACAGGTTCTGACCGTTTACAAAAATGCGGGCCGAGGCAATGTGAGCTGCCTGGGAAATAGCGGCTGGCAGGGTGTAGCCGATGGAAGCGGTCCGGATACGCAGGTAGGAGGCATCGTAGAGGTAGCGCGAGGAGTTGCTCTGGTCGGCGCGGCCGCCTTCCACCAACGACACTTTCGGCACGTCGGTAACGTCACCGGGCTTCTGCCAGCGGTTCAACACCTCGCGGCGCTGGTTCCAGGAGCCAATGCGGCCACCCTGCTGGTACTTGGCGCCGTCGTCGTAGATCTGGCTGCCCTGGGAGAAGGTTAGCAGTACGCTGAAATCGAAGCCCTTGAAACTGAAGTTGTTTTCCAAGCCACCCGTATAGTTGGGGAAAGGTTTGCCGATAGCCACGCGGTTGATGTCCTGGGAAGCGGCGGTGAGCTTGATTTTTTCGCCCGTGTTCTTGTCGTAGATCAACTCGTCGCCGGTCTGGGGATCAACGCCGGCGTAGCGCGGAATAAACGAGATACCAATAGGCTGGCCCTCAATGATGCGGGTGTCGCCTTCGCCCTGACCAAAGAAGTCGGGGCTGTCGAAGCCGCCATTGTTGGTCACCACGTTCGAGTTGTGGGCAATGTTGAAGCTGGTCGACCAGGTAAAGGGGCCCGTGAAGTTTTTGGTGGTCACGTCGAACTCAATACCGCGGTTGCGAACCACCACGCCCGAGTTGATATACACGCTCAGCACCTCGTTGTTGGGGTTGTAGCCGGCGGCCGAAGCCTGCACCTTGCGGTTGAGCAGCAAATCGGAGCTGGTTTTCTGATATACGGCCAGCGTACCGGAAATGCGGCCCTGCAGGAAGCCATAATCGAGGCCCAGGTCGGCAGCGCGGTTTTTCTCCCACGACAGGTCGGGGTTTTCCAATACGCTACGGCCGCTGGCGGGCTGCCCATAGTAGTTGCCCGTCTGTTGGTAGCGGCCCAGGTACTGGAAGCTCGGGATGTTGGCGTTGCCGGTGATACCGAAGCTACCGTGCAACTTCAGGAAGCTCACCAAGGCGAAGTTTTGCATGAAGGCTTCCTCGCTGATAATCCAGCCGGCCGAAGCACCGGGGAAGAAACCATAGCGCTGGTTGGGGCCAAACAAGGAGGAGCCGTCGATCCGGGCGCTGGCCTCAAACAGGTAGCGGTTGTTGAACACGTAGTTTACGCGGCCCAGGTAGGACAGGAACGTGTAGTAGTCGCGGCTGCTGGTGCCGGTTACGGGCTGACCACCGCCAGCCGGCGCGCCGGGAGCAAAGGCCAGGTTGTTCAAACCCTGGGTGAAGAACGGATTGACGAAGCCTACGGCCCCGCCCGAAGCGCTGGCGGCCAGGTCGTGGTTGTTGAACTTCTGCGCGTTGAAACCGAGCAGCACTTTCACCTGGTTTTTCTCGTTAATCGCTTTCTCGTAGGTGAGCAGGTTGTTGGTATTGTAGTTGAAGCGGTTCAGCTGCCGCTCACTGGTCGTACCCAAACCGATGCGGGGCAGGTTGTTGCCGCTGGCATCCACGCCGATGAAGTAGCGGTTGACCGGCGACTCGTAGCGGCGCTCCAGCTGGTTGAACAAGTCTAAGCCGAGCTCCGAGCGGAAAGCCAAGCCGGGAGCAAGCTTGTACTGGGCGTACAGGTTAGCCAGCGTACGCAGGCCTTTCGAGACGTAGGTGTTTTCGCGCTGGGCCACGATGTTGGTGCCGGTGTTGCCAAGCTGGGTGCCGAAGAAGGTACCGTCGGGGTTGTAGACCGGAAAAATTGGCAGGGCCGTCGACTGGGCCGTACCGATACCCCCGTTGAAGGAGGTCGGTACCTGTTCGTTATCGACGTAGTTCATGTTGATCTGGGTGCCGATGTCGAGCTTGTCGGTCGCGCTGTGGTCGAGGTTGATACGGCCACTGAGGCGGGAGAAATCATTGCCTTTCAGAATGCCTTTCTCCTGACGGAAGCCCGTACCGATGAAGAAGCGGGTTTTCTCGTTGCCGCCTGCCGCCGATACCGACGCGTCGTTTACCGAGCCCGTGCGCAGAGCCTCGTCAATCCAGTCGGTGTTGTTGCCAGCTACCGAGTTGGGGGTAAAGTTGATCCCGTTTACGGAAACCGACTCGTTGGGACCCAGCGGGGCGCCGCCGTCGTTAACGCGGGCCTCATTGTAGAGCTGCAGCCACTCCGTGCCGTTGAGCATGGGCAGGCGGCGGGTCGCCTCGCTCACGCCGGTGTAGTAGCTGATGTTAAAGGTCGTTTTGCCCGACTTGCCGCGCTTGGTGGTTACCAGCACTACGCCGTTGGCGCCGCGCGAACCGTACAGGGCCGTAGCCGAAGCATCCTTCAGTACCGAAATCGATTCAATATCGTTTGGGTTGATGGCAGCCAGCGGATTCAGATTGTTGGCCTTCACGCTGTTCCGGTTGAAATCCGGGTCGCTGATGTCAGAGTTGTCTACGGGTACGCCGTCGATAACGTAGAGCGGCTCACCCGAGGCGGTAATCGAAGCTGTGCCGCGGACGCGGATCCGAACGGCCGAACCAGCCGCCGCATTCGATTGCACTACTTGCAAACCAGCTGCGCGGCCTTGTAGGGCCGCATCAAAGCTTGGCACCGAGTTGTTCATAATCCGGTCGGCTTTGATGGTAGCTACCGACCCCGTGACTTCCCGGCGCTCTTGGGTGCCGTAGGCCACTACTACAGCCTCGCTGAGTAAGGTTGTGTTTTCGGCCAGGTTCACGTTGGCTTCCACATTCTGGCCGCTTATAACCGTCACCGTCTTGCGGGCGGAGTTGAAGCCTACAAACGAAGCCACCAGGGTGTGAGGACCTGCCGGAACATTCTGAATAGAGTAAGTTCCGTCGGAGTTGGTGGAGTTGCCGAGGGAAGTTCCCTCGATCAAAACGGTCACACCGGGCATTCCTTCGCTTTTCTCATCCACAACCCGGCCGCTTACGGAGCCGGTCTGGGCGAAGGCACCGGTGAAGCCGGCACAGATGAACAGCAGCAGAAACAATAGTTTCGGCAGGTAAGGGTGTTTCATTGAAAATGGGTTAGATGTGGGAATTAGGTGCCGAGTGGGCCGGCGGTGAGAGCAGTGGGAAACTGAACAAGAAGAGGGTAAATCAGATTCCGGCGAAACCTGGTTTTTTCCTGCTTTTCTTTCGGTTTCACAGCGCCTGAAACGTTAATAAACTGCGAAAGATAAAGTTTTAAAAACCACAAAAACAAGGTTCGTTTAGATGGCAACGGAAATAGTTTTAAGGCTGCTTTTTTCAGTGAAACTGCAGGGTTGCGCAACGTGCAATACAATAGATGATTAGACGGATTTCGAATCGTTGCTAAAAGAACGGCCACCAGGACGGTAACTTTACAAATATGAATGGCTAAGTTAGTGCGTAGTCACCTACCTACCCCAGTTTATTGTTTGATTTTAAGGGGTGTTTCCTGGAATAATGCTAGCCTATAGCAGGCATCAGAGTATCTTGTCAATATATAATTTTGCCCTACTTTCTGGCGCCAATCCGGTTATCGGGGCGGGACCGAGTTAGCAAGTCCATCGAGTGCCATTCCGCAGGTTACCTTTACCGCCAGGGGAAAGGTTTATCCATGGCCGGAGCTCGGTCTTGGCCGGGCTGCTGCCAAAATCTTTACAGCCCTTAGTCGGAGTGAGCAATGACCCGCTACGGGGAATGGGTGCTACTACAATTGTTATGAAAAGACGTCTTTCGTTTCTGCTGCTGTATCTGCTGTATCTGCCTGGCGTACAAGCCCAAGTTACGCTCAACGTCACCGTGCCAGCGGGGACGCCGGCCGGCGCGGCCGTTTACGTGACCGGATCGTTCAATAGCTGGAATCCGGGGGAGGTGGCCTACGCGCTGACCCGCACCGCCGCCGGCACCTACCAGATAACGCTGCCGGCCCGTACCGGTACTATCGAGTACAAGTTTACCCGGGGCAACTGGGCCGCCGTCGAAACGGATGCCGCCAACGGGGCCGTGCCCAACCACCGCTATACCTTTGGCAGCAGCCCGGTGGTGAAGCACGTAGTCCTCAACTGGCAGGATATGGGCGGCGGCAGCGGCTGTCAGTCGACGGCCGCGCGGCCCAACGTACGGGTGCTGAGCCCAGCCTTCGCGATACCGCAGCTGGGCCGCACGCGCCGGGTGTGGCTGTATTTGCCCGAAGACTACGCCACCAGCTTCCGGCGCTACCCCGTATTGTACCTGCACGACGGCCAGAACGTGTTCGACGCCTGCACCAGCTTTTCGGGTGAGTGGGGCGTGGATGAAACCCTGCGGCAGCTCCAGCAAAGCGGCCTCGACGCAGCCGGCTGCATCGTGGTGGCCGTAGACAACGACGGCGCCCAGCGCCTGAACGAGTATTCGCCCTGGAACAACCCGCAGTACGGGGGCGGGCAGGGCGACCAGTACGTGGATTTTCTGGTGCAGACGCTCAAGCCCTACGTGGATGCCCACTACCGTACCCTTACCGGCCGCGAGTACACCGGCATTGCCGGCAGCAGCATGGGCGCCCTAATTTCGGTGTATGCGGCCCTGAAATACCCGAATGTGTTCAGCAAAGTGGGCGCGTTTTCGCCGGCGTTCTGGTTTGCCGGCCCCTCACTGCTGCAGTACGCGCGGCAGCATCCCGCTGGCCCCACCACGCGCTTCTACTTCGTGAGTGGCACTGCGGAAAGCGAAACGATGGTACCGCTGATGCAGGCCGTGCGCGACTCGCTGCACACTGGTGGCGTGGCGGCGGCCAACCTGAACTACACTACCCGCACCGACGGCCAACATGCCGAGTGGTTCTGGCGGCGGGAGTTCGGGGCCGCGTACCAGTGGCTGTACGCCCCGGCAGCGCCGGCGAAAAACAGCCCGCCAGCGCTGGCCTTCAGCGCGTACCTGGATTCCACCCGGCGCGGGCTGAGCGTGCAGCTGCTGCCACCAAAGAAGAAGGCGCGGCTGATCCTACTGGACTCGGCGGGCCACGTAGCGTTGAAAAGGTGGGTGCGCACTGGGCAGGCCGTGGACGTGAGCGACCTGGAGCGGGGCGCGTACCAGTTGCGACTAACGCAGGGTCGACGGGCCGGTATTCAGGAACTGCGAAAAGAATAAACTCATTATAAAAAGACGATATAGGTGCGAAATTGGAAGTAGAAGCTGGGAGTTGTTACATTATTTTCAATACAAAAAACGGCTTTTGCTTGCGGTGCCCGAAACTGCCTCTATCTTTGCAGCGTTAAAGCCCACGAATACTCCCGGGCAAACCCTTTTTCGATGACCTTCCAGAATACCCAGCAAGCATGGTGGTGGCCTCTCCGAAACTCCGGACGGGAAAGCCTGTGCGTGCGGTAAGGTCGTTGTCAGAACCTTCGCATCGAATAGCAAGCAAAGCCCGGCCGCCCGCCGGGCTTTTTTGTTTTCCGGCCGGTCGGCATCCCAGTCTCCACTGCCTTCCCTCACCCGCTCCTTTGGGCCCCCGCCGGGGCTCCGCGAACAACCGAAACCGACCCGATGAACCCTCTGCAGCCCGTTCCGCTCAAGACCCGCCACGTCCGCATCCTGGCCGACACCGTGACGCCCGTAGGCCTCTACCTGCGCCTGCGCGACCGGTACGACAACTGCCTGCTGCTGGAAAGCTCCGACTACCACGGGCAGCAGAACGCCTTTTCCTACCTGGCCTTCGACCCGCTGGCTCGCTTCCAGGTGCGCCGGGGCGAGCTGCAAATCACGTTGCCCGACGACTCCGTGACCGTGGAGCAGCTGGCCGCCCCGCGCCTGGCGTTGCAGCGCCTGCAGGAGTTTGCCGACAGCTTCCAAACCGAGCCCACGGAGTTCGACTTCATCACCGGCGGCTTGTTTGGCTACATCGGCTATGAGGGCGTGCAGTACTTCGAAGACCTAACGCTGAACGAGGACAAGCAGGCGGCCGGGCAGATTCCGGAAATCATGTACGGTACCTACCGCTACGTTATTGCCATCAACCACTTCCGCAACGAGCTGTACGTGTTTGAGCACACCCTCGCCGCCGAGCCCACCGACCACGACGGGCTCCGGCAGCTGGTAAACCTGATCCGTAACCCCGTGGTGCCCGAGTTTGGCTTCGCCACGAGCGGGGAGGAGCAGACCAACTTCACCGACGAGGAGTTTCTGACCGTGCTGGCGGCCGGGCAGCAGCACTGCCGCCGCGGCGACGTCTTCCAGATCGTGCTGTCGCGCCGGTTTCAGCAGGGCTTCGTGGGCGACGAGTTCAACGTGTACCGGGCGCTGCGCTCCATCAACCCCTCGCCCTACCTGTTCTACTTCGACTACGGCAACTTCAAGATCTTCGGCTCCTCGCCCGAAACCCAATTGCTCATCAAGGGCCGCGAGGCCAGCCTGTTCCCCATTGCCGGCACCTTCCGCCGCACTGGCCACGACGCCCAGGATGCCGCCCTGGCCCAGCAGCTGGCCGACGACCCCAAGGAAAACGCCGAGCACGTGATGCTCGTGGACCTGGCCCGCAACGACCTGGCCCGCCACGGCGACGACGTGCGCGTGAAGACCTTCCGCGAAATCCAGTTTTACTCCCACGTCATTCACCTCGTGAGCGAGGTAAACGCCACGCTGGCCCCCGAGGCGGCTTCTTTGCAGGTGGTGGCCGCTACCTTTCCGGCCGGCACGCTCTCCGGCGCGCCCAAGCACCGCGCCATGCAGCTCATCGATCAGCTAGAGCCCACCGGCCGCGGCTACTACGGCGGCTGCCTCGGCCACCTGGGCTTCAATGGCGACTTCAACCACGCCATCATGATTCGCTCGTTCCTGAGCACCGCTGGCCAGCTCTACTACCAGGCCGGGGCCGGTGTGGTGGCCGCTTCCGACATCAACTCCGAGCTGAACGAGGTGCACCACAAGCTGGCCGCCCTGCGCAAAGCCCTGAAGGAAGCCGAGCTGATTGGCGGGGCCTTGGGGGCTTAGGGTCTTGGCTAGCGGGTTGCGTTACGATGCACCCCCAGCCGATATCCAGGACTTCCTGCTCCGTCTATATAATAAGTTGATATAGCCGTGTACAACGACAAAACGCACCGCCTAGGATAGGGCCCAAGGTTAACCAAGACCCTAAGCCCCCCAAGTCCCAGAGCAACAACCAAGACTCCAAATCCCCGCCCATGAAAATTCTTGTTCTCGACAACTACGATTCCTTTACCTACAACCTCGTGCAGCTGCTGCGGGAGCTGGGCTACGGCGCGGCTACTACCGTGGTGCGCAACGACAAAATTAGCCTCGACGAGATTGAGCAGTACGACGCCATCCTGCTGTCGCCCGGGCCGGGTGTGCCCTCAGAGGCGGGGCTGATGCCGGAGGTAATCCGCCGCTACGCGCCCACCAAGCGGCTGCTGGGCGTGTGCCTGGGCCACCAGGGCATCGCCGAATCGTTTGGCGCCCAGCTCTACAACCTGCCCGCCGTGCTGCACGGCATTGCCACCGCCGCCGACGTGCTGACCACCGACGAGAGGCTGTTCCGGGACCTGCCCGCGCAGTTTAAGGTGGGCCGCTACCACTCCTGGGGCGTGACGCCCGCCACGATGCCGGCCGAACTGGAAGTAACGGCCCAGGATGCCAACGGCCAGATTCTGGCCTTCCGCCACCGCACCTACGACGTGCGCGGCGTGCAGTTTCACCCCGAGTCCATCCTCACCGAGCACGGGCATCAGATGCTGCGCAACTGGCTGGCGCCGGAGTAGTCTTTGCCCGGTATCCGTCTTTCCTTTCCACCGCTCGCCACTTGCTGGCCGGCGCTCCAATTCTTTCGTTGAAACAGTTTCTCACTCCTCTTTTTGAGCAGCAGACCCTGAGCCGGGACGACGCCCACGCGGCGCTTTCCCAGCTCGGGCAGGGGGCGGCCAACGCGGCCGAAACCGCCGCTTTCCTGGCCGTGTACCGCATGCGGCCCATCACCGTGCCCGAGCTGGCCGGCTTCCGCGACGCGCTGCTCGACCTGTGCCGCGACCCGCAGCTCGGTACCCGCGACGTGCTCGACATCGTGGGCACCGGCGGCGACGGCAAGGATACGTTCAACATCTCCACGCTGGCCTGCTTTGTGGTGGCGGGGGCGGGGCACAAGGTGGCCAAGCACGGCAACATCGGCGTGTCGTCCATCTGCGGCTCGTCCAACATCCTGGCCCACTTCGGCTACGACTTCGAGGCCTCGTCGGATGCGCTACGGCGGCAGCTGGATGCGGCCAGCATCTGCTTTCTGCACGCGCCGGCCTTTCACCCGGCCATGCGCCACGCCGGCCCCATCCGCCGGGAGCTGGGCGTGCGCACTTTCTTCAACATTCTCGGCCCCCTGGTCAATCCGGCCCGGCCCAAGGCCCAGCTGGCGGGCGTGTTCAGTCTGGAATTGCTGCGCCTTTACCACTACCTGTTTCAGCAAACCGACACCAGCTACGCCGTGGTGCACGCCCTCGACGGCTACGACGAGCTTTCCCTGACCGGCGCAGCCAAGGTGGTGTCGCGGCGCGGGGAGCAACTGCTGGTGCCCGCCGACCTGGACCTGCCCGCCTATGCCGCCGCGGAGCTGGCCGGCGGCAGCACTGTGGCGGAGTCGGCGGCGCTGTTCTTGGGCGTGCTCGAAGGCCGCGCCACCGCCGCCCAGCGCGACGTGGTGACGGCCAACGCGGCCCTGGGCATCCAGTGCGTGGTGCCGGCGCTGTCGTTTGCCGAAGCCCTGGATCAGGCCCGCGAGTCCCTGGATTCGGGCCGGGCCCGGGAGGCTTTGCGCCAGCTGCTGGCGGCGTAAGGGCTGATCCAACGTTGAGTTTTATTAGAATCCCGGCGGCACCTACTGGTAACAAACCAGGCCGCCCTCCGCTTTACCCCGAAGACATGAGTACCCCCACCATTCTCGATAAAATCATTGCCCACAAGCGCCAGGAAGTGGCCGAGCGTCAGAGCCTGGTGCCGGCCAAGCTGCTGGAGCGCAGCCTGCACTTCGCCAGCTCGCCGCTGAGTTTGCGCAAGTATCTACAGCGCGAAGATCTAAGTGGCATCATCGCCGAATTTAAGCGTAAGTCGCCGAGCAAGGGCGTCATCAATGCCCACGCGCCGGTGGAGCGCACCACGCTGGGCTACATGCAGGCCGGAGCCGCGGCCCTGTCGGTGCTGACCGACACCGAGTTTTTCGGCGGCAAGAACGAGGATCTGACCATTGCCCGGCGCTTCAACTTCTGCCCGATTCTGCGCAAGGACTTCGTTATCGACGAGTACCAAGTGCTGGAGGCCAAGAGCATCGGGGCCGACGCCGTGCTGCTGATTGCGGCCGTGCTCAGCGGCGAGGAAGTGCTGCGCCTGGGCCGCTTGGCCAAAAGCCTGGGCCTGGAAGTGCTGCTCGAAATTCACAGCGCCCGGGAGCTGGACGCCACGTTGCACCCCGACGCGGTGAGCCTGGTGGGCGTCAACAACCGCAACCTGCACGACTTCAGCGTCAGCCTCGACACGTCCGGGGAGTTGGCCCGACATATCCCGACCGAGTACGTGAAGGTGACCGAAAGCGGCCTGACCACCGCCGCCGACATCGAGGCGCTGCGGGCCGTGGGCTACCAGGGCTTCCTGATGGGCGAAACCTTCATGCGCCACGGCCGCCCCGAAAAAGCCTGCGCCGCGCTGGTGCAGCAGCTGATGGGGTAGGTAGTTGGGGTTGGGCAGTTGAGCATTCTTGCCTGCCTACCTCTTCTCCGCTTTCCGGTTCCAGAGCCACTGCCAGCTAATTACCTCCAATTCACCCTCAAGGCCATGCTTCCCAACGCCGCTCCAATAGCTACTGCTGCCCCGCGCCTGAAGGTGTGCGGAATGAAGTACGCGGGTAATATTGCGGCGGTGGCTGGCTTAGAGCCGGATTTCCTGGGCTTTATCTTCCACCCTGGCTCGGCGCGCTTCGTGGGCGAGGAGCTGGATGCGGACCTACTGCAAAGCCTGCCGCCAACCCTGCGCAAGGTGGGCGTGTTCGTGGATGCGCCCCTGGACTACGTGCGGCAGCAGGTAACCCGCTATGGCCTCGACCTGGCTCAGCTCCACGGCGCCGAAACCCCGACGTACTGCGCGGAATTACAAGCTGCCGGCGTGCCCGTTATCAAGGCCTTCGGCGTAGACGAAACGTTTTCTTTGGCCCAGCTAGTCCCCTACGTGCCGTACTGCCAGTATTTTCTCTTCGACACCAAGGGGCCGCAGCCCGGCGGCAACGGTACGGCTTTCGACTGGGCGCGGCTGGCCGACTATGACCTGCCGGTGCCCTACCTGCTGGCCGGCGGCCTGAACCTGGCCGCGGCCCCGCAGCTCTTGCAGCTGCAGCTGCCCGGCCTCTACGGCTTCGACCTGAACAGCCGCTTTGAAACCGCCCCGGCAGTGAAAGACGCGGCCCTGCTGCAACAGCTGTTCCGCCACCTGCGCCACCCTTCCGACTCCACTGAACCGACGGCCCGCCAAGACTAGGCGCCGTTGCCTTCCTCAAAACTTCTTCCTGCTTTATGGCTTCCCTCACCAGCACCTCTACGGCTTACGCTCCCAACGCCCGCGGCTACTACGGCGAGTTTGGCGGCGCCTTCATTCCCGAAATGCTCTACCCCAACGTGGAAGAGCTGCGGCAGAACTACCTCACCATCCTGGCCGACCCGGACTTTCAGCGCGACTACCAGCTGCTGCTGCGCGACTACGTAGGCCGGCCCACGCCGCTGTTTGAGGCCAAGCGGCTGTCGGCTAAGTACAACACCCGCATATTCCTCAAGCGCGAAGACCTCTGCCACACCGGGGCCCACAAGGTTAACAACACCGTGGGGCAGATCCTGCTGGCTCAGCGCCTGGGCAAAACGCGCATCATCGCCGAAACCGGGGCCGGGCAGCACGGCGTGGCCACGGCCACCGTCTGCGCCCTGATGGGTATGGAGTGCATCGTGTATATGGGCTCGGTGGACATGGAGCGGCAGCGGCCCAACGTGGAGCGCATGCGCCTGCTCGGGGCCGAGGTGCGCCCCGCCACCAGCGGCAGCCAGACCCTCAAGGATGCCACCAACGAGGCCATTCGCGACTGGATCAGCAACCCCGTCGATACGCACTACATCATCGGCTCGGTGGTGGGCCCGCACCCGTACCCGGACCTGGTGGCGCGGCTGCAGTCGGTTATCAGCGAGGAGATGCGCAAGCAGCTGCTGGAAAAAACCGGCTCCGAGCTGCCCGCTTACGTGGTGGCCTGCGTGGGCGGCGGCTCCAACGCGGCCGGGGCCTTCTACCACTTTCTTGACGAGCCCGCCGTGCAGCTGGTGGCCGTGGAAGCCGCCGGCCACGGCATCGACTCGGGCCACTCGGCGGCTACCTCGGTGCTGGGAAAGCCGGGCATCATCCACGGCTCCCGCACCTTGCTCATGCAGGACGAAGACGGCCAGATCACCGAGCCCTACTCGTTGTCGGCGGGGCTGGACTACCCGGGCATCGGGCCGCTGCACGCCTTTCTGGGCACTTCGGGCCGGGCCCGCTTTATCAGCATCAAGGATGAGGCAGCCCTGCGCGCCGTGGCCGAGCTGAGCCGGCTGGAAGGCATTATTCCGGCTCTGGAAACCGCCCACGCCCTGGCCGCCCTGGGCCAGCTGGGCGCCGGCCCCGATGACGTCGTCGTTGTGAACCTCTCCGGCCGCGGCGACAAGGACCTGGAAACCTATATGAAGTACGCCGACCAGCTCAAGTAAATTTTCACGCAGTGGTTCGCCGTGGAAAGCCGCCAAGTTTCGCGGTAGCCGTTCACTGCCACACCCTGCACCATTCATTGCGAACCACTGCGCGAAATCACCGCATGAACAGAATCAAAAACGCCTTCGACCAAAAGCGGAAAGGCCTGCTCAACGTCTACTTCACCGCCGGCTACCCCACGCTCGACGCCACCGTGCCCGTGCTGCAAGCCCTGACTGCCGCCGGAGCCGACCTTATCGAAATCGGGATGCCCTTCTCCGACCCGCTGGCCGACGGCCCGGTGATTCAGCAGAGCAGCACCGTGGCCCTGGCCAACGGCATGAACCTGCGGGTGCTGTTCGGCCAGCTCCGGGATATTCGCCAGACGGTGCCCGACACGCCGATTCTGCTTATGGGCTACCTCAACCCGGTGATGCAGTTCGGCGTCGAGAACTTCTGCCGCGAAGCCGCCGCCGCGGGCGTCGACGGCGTGATTCTGCCCGACCTGCCCCTGGACGACTACGTGGCTGAGTACCAGCCCATCTTCCAGCGCCACGGCTTGCGGCCGGTGTTCCTCATCACGCCCCAGACCGCGCCCGAGCGGATCCGCCGCATCGACGAGCTGACCGAGTCGTTTCTATATCTGGTTTCCGGCCCCGGCACTACGGGCGGGGCTAACACCCAGGCCGAGGGCGTGCAGGAAGCTTATTTCGAGCGAATAGCGGCCATGAACCTGCGCAACCCCCGCCTCATCGGCTTCGGCATCGGCGACCAGGCCTCCTTCGCCCGCGCCTGCCAGTACGCCGACGGGGCCATCATCGGCTCGGCCCTGATCCGGGCCCTGGAGCACGCCGAGGACGCGCCAGCCGCCGCGTCCCGGTTCGTGTCGTCCATCCTGAATTGATTTTTTACGCCAGGTTGCGCCGGGGTTCATCGTGTCACTACTACTACGCAACCCGGCGCCACCCACCGCGAACCACTGCGAGCAATCCATCCTATGATCATCCAACTCGAACCCACCGTTAGCGCCGCCGCCAAAGCGGATATCCTGGCCCGCATTCAGGAGCTGAAATACAAGGTAACCGAAGTCAATACCCAGCGGGCCAGCTACCTGGTCGCCATCGGCAAGGCCGACGTGGACCTGCGCACCATTGGGCAGCTGCCCGGCATCCTCGACATTCACCGCGTGTCCGATGAGTACAAGCTCGTCTCGCGCAAGTGGCGGGTGCGCCCCACCGTGCTCGACCTCGGCGACGGGGTGCGCATCGGGGAGGGCAGCCTGAGCATTATGGCCGGGCCCTGCAGCATTGAGAGCGAAGCGCAGATGGAGAAGATCATGCAGCACCTCGTCGACAATGACGTGCGCATCATGCGCGGGGGCGTGTTCAAGCCCCGCTCGTCGCCGTACTCGTTTCGGGGCCTGGGCATGGACGGACTCAAGCTGTTTCACCAGATGGCCCGCGCCCGCGGCATCAAGATCATCACCGAAGTGATGCAGGTGTCGCAGGTAGAGGAGATGCACGACTACGTGGACGTGTTTCAGGTGGGCGCCCGCAACACCCAGAACTTCAACCTGCTCGACGCGCTGGGCGGCGTCGATAAGCCCGTGCTCATCAAGCGCGGCATCTCGGGCACGCTAGAAGAGCTGCTTTCCTCGGCTGAGTACGTGTTTTCGGGCGGCAACGAGAAGCTCATTCTTTGCGAGCGGGGCATTCGAACCTTCGAAACGGCGTCCCGCAACACGCTCGACCTGAACGCGGTGCCCATCCTGAAGGAGAAAACCCACCTGCCCGTCGTCGTCGACCCTTCGCACGGCATCGGCATCCGCGAGTACGTGGCAACCATGGCTTTAGCGGGCGTGATGGCGGGCGCCGACGGCATCGTGTACGAAGCCCACGAAAAGCCCGAGGAAGCCGCCTCCGACGGAGCCCAGACGCTGAACTTCCAGGAGTCGGCGCGGCTGATCCGGAACCTGCGCAAGGTGTACGCGTTGCGGCAGGAGCTGGAGTAGCACCAGCCGAGCATTGTTGGCCGCGCCGGGTAGCAGCAGAAAACGATAGCCGGAATCTTGTGGCTGAATAAGAGCGGAGAGGTATTGTTTTTAAGGTCGTAATTGATAATTTGGGTATGAAATCCGAAAGCAAGCCCTCAAGTAGAAAGGGGATAGCGCTAAAAGTGCGTACTGACACGAAAACAGGCCTAAAAAAAATATGGTCATGCTGGTACAACGTATTCCGAAACTCTTCTATATTTGCCTTCAGTATGCTGAACCACTCCGCGAAACAGGTCTGCCTAAATAACATTCGTCCCATGGGGGACGGAGTCGGGCGCTATTGCCGGTACGGAAGCTAGGAGCACATGCTACTCAACCTCTGAAACCATCAAAAAGCCCGACTCCTCCAGGAGCCGGGCTTTTTTTATGTCCCCTGCCATGCTACAGCAAGACTACTCCCGCTACACTGCCCAGGACCAACTGGTCTGGAAAGTATTGTTTGACCGCCAGACGGCGCTGCTGCACAAGCGCGCGGCCTCGGCTTTCGGGCAGGGCCTGGCGAAGGTTGGCTTTCACCGCAGCGCCATCCCCGACTTCACGGAGGTGAGCCGGCGGCTGCACAAAGCCACCGGCTGGCAACTAGAGCCCGTGCGCGGCATGCTCAACGACGCCGACTTCTTCGGATTGCTGGCCCAGCGCCGGTTTCCTGCTACGGTCTGGATCCGCAGCATGGAGCAGTTCGACTTCATCGAGGAGCCCGACCTGTTTCACGGCGTGTTTGGGCACGCGCCGCTGCTGATGGACAAGGCCTTCGCCGACTTCCTGCACTTCCTGGGTCATGTGGCCGCCCAGCACCTCGACGACGCCGAAGCCCTGGCCCGGCTGGAGCGGCTCTACGGCTTCACGGTCCAGTTTGGGCTGGTGCTCGAACAAGGGGAAACGCGCATGTACGGGGCCGGCCTGCTGTCGTCGTCGGGCGAAATCCACCACTGCATCGGCGACGTGACAAAGCGGCAGCCCTTTGACCTGGCCACTGCGCTGCACACGCCTTATAGCGAGCAGCACTTGCAGGAGCAGTATTTCGTGCTCAACAGCTGGGAGCAGCTCACCGAAAGCGTGGCCGAGCTGGCCGCCATCCTGTCGGCTGCCGACCAGCAGCTCAACCCGGTGCCGTAAGCCGGCCGACCACAGCATGAATACCTGAAAAGGCCTGCCCCAATCCGGGGCAGGCCTTTTTTATGGGGAAACCAGGGTGCAGTACAACACCGACAGACGAACTAGTAGCGCCAGCCCAAGGCCCGGTATATGAAGTGCAGTAGCCACAGCGGCCCGATGAGCAAAAACTGCAGATCCTGCAGGAAGCTGGGCTTCTTGCCTTCCACCTTGTGGCCCCAGAACTGCCCCACCCAGGCCAGCACGAAGATGATGACGCACACGCCCCACAGCGGCAGCGCGGCCCCGGCCTGCACCAGTCGTAGCGCCCCGGCTATCAGTGCCCACACCAGCACCATCCCGACGGACAGCCGCACCGACAGCCGCAGGTAATAGACCACTGCCAGCCCCATCACCAGCGTGGCCAGGTTCAGCCACGGGCTCAGCTGCCGCACCGCCGCCGGCATCGGCACCGACCAGAGCAAGCCCAGTAGCGAGAACATAATCAGCGGCACGCACACCCAGTGAACCAGCTTGTTGGTCGGATTCTGGTGGCTTTCGCCGTATTCGGCGAGCAGGGCGGGCAGCGTAGACATGGTGAAGAATGGCGGGTGGGAAGGGGAGGTGCGCGGCGGGTGCCGGCGAAAAGCCGGGCTGTAGTAAATCTACCAGGTTTCGGGAGAAATCGAAAACGACTCCAGCAGCCACGAAAAAGCCCGGCTACGCGCGTAGCCGGGCTTTCTGTAAAACGACCGAACCTCCGCGGAGGTGAGCCGGCTCAGGACTTGAGCTTGAAATTTTTGCGCAGGTACTCCAGCGCCAGCGCGTGGGCCTGGGCCGAAAATGCCTGGTTGTACTTGGGATTGGAAGGGTTGGCAAAGGCGTGGTCGGCGTCGTAGCTCTTGATGGTCACCTTCTTCTTGGCGGCGGCCATGTCCTTCTGAAACTGGGCTACCACTTCCGGATTGATCCACTTGTCCTGGGTGGCGAAGATGCCCAGCACGTCGGTATTCAGGGTTTTGAGCTTGGTGACGTCTTTTTCGGGCATGCCGTAGTACATCACGCAGCCCACGGCCTTGGGCCCGGCCAGCAGGGCTGTCTGCAGGCTCCAGCCGCCGCCGAAGCACCAGCCGATGGAAGCCACCTGCGCCTTGGGGCCGGCATACAGGATGGCGCCCCGGACAATGGCCTCGGCCCGCTCGGTCTTGACGCCCTGCATGAGCTTGCCGGCCTCGTCGGCGGTGGTGGCCACCTGCCCGTCGTAGAGGTCGAGGGCAATGATGTTGACACCCTTCAGCTCGTTGGCGTAGGTGGCGGCTTCCTTCTTGATGTAGTCGTTCAGGCCCCACCACTCGTGGATGATGAACAGGTACTTGTCGGAGCGCACGTTGCTTTTGATTTCGAAGCCGTGGCCGGTCTGCCCGTCGGTGGTTTTGAACTCAATCATCTCACCCTGGCCTTCGTAGGCGTAGGGCAGGGGCGCGTCGTGGCCGCCGGAGAAGTCTTCGTTGGTAGCCAGCATGGCAAAGGCCTCGGTGGCGTTGGCCGTGGGCTTGGCGCAGCACGTGAGCTTGGTTTGGGCCGAGGCCATGGTAGCCACGCTCAGCAGCGCGGCGCAGAGGGTCCAGAGTTTTTTCATGAACGAGGAGTTGGGAATGGAAAGGAGAAAAGCCAAGCAGCCGGCTCATCAAGGGACAAGTCGGCTGCTGGTCGGAGGCTAGAACTCCACTTTGCGGAAATAGTTTGGCGGTTCCGCTATACTGCCCCGGTTTGTACCGTGGCCCGCAGCTCGGTGAGCAGGGCGTACAGACCCACGTAGGTGCGGTTGAGGTAGATAAAGTGCGCCGAGCCGCGAGGCTCCCGCTGCTGGCGCAGCTCGGGCTGCTGCATTAGGTCGTCGCCGAGGGCGTAGAGGGCGGCCATATAGGCCGGGTCGCCGAAGTCGAACGTGGGCTGGCGAAACGGGCGGCCCACCAGCTCCAGCGAGGCCTGCATGGTGCTCAGGTAGAAGGCCCGCTGGGTTGGCGCATCTTCGGGGCGGAGTATGCCGGCTTCGGTGAGCAGAGCGGCCAAGCGGTTTTCATCGGCCAAGGCCTCGGGCGTGAGCAGGGCCGTAAACAGCTCGTACACGTCGGCCGGAATTTCCTTCACGCAGCCAAAGTCCAGCACGCCCACAGTGCCGCCGTGCTCGGCGCGGAGCAGAAAATTGCCGGGGTGCGGGTCGGCGTGCACCTGCCGGAGCGTGTGCATTTGAAAGGCGTAGAAGTCCCAGAGCGCCTGCCCCAGCTGGTCGCGGACGGCCTGGCTCGGATCAGTGAGCAGAAACTCCTTCAGGTGCTGTCCGCCCAGCCAGTCCATGGTCAGGATGCGGCTGGCGGATAGCTCGGGGTAGTAGCGGGCAAACTCCAGGTGCGGCACATGCGCCGACTTGGCTCCGATTTCGGTGCCGCGCCGCAGTTCCAAGGCGTAGTTGGTTTCCTCCAGCAGGCGCGTTTCCACTTCCTCCAGGTAGGGCCGCACCTGCGCCTCGCTCAAGCCCATCACCCGCAGGGCAATGGGTTTCACCAGCCGAATGTCCGACTTGATGCTGTCGGCCACGCCGGGGTACTGCACCTTCACGGCCAGCGCCCGGCCGTCTTTGCGGGCCAGATGCACCTGCCCGATGCTGGCTGCCTGCCGGGCTTTGGGGTCAAACTCGTCGAACAGCTCATAGGGCGAGCGGCCGAAGGCGTCGCGGAACGCCTTGACCACCAGCGGCCCGGACAGGGGAGGGGTTTGGTACTGAGCCTGGGCAAACTGGTCGGCGTAGGCCGTGGGCAGCAGGTTTTTCTCCATGGCCAGCATCTGCGCCACTTTCAGCACCGAGCCCTTCATCTCGCTCAGGGCCCCGTACAGCTCGGCGGCGTTGGCGTGGTGCAGGTCTTCCGTGCTACTTTCGGCTCCTACCGAGCGGCGGGCGTAGTGCTTCACGTAATTGGCGCCCACCTTCAGGCCGGTTTTGGCGAAGCGGGCCGCCCGCGCCACTTTCGTGGTGGGCAACGACGTGAGCGGGTGGGCTTCCGCCGCCGGGGGCGCGGTTGAATCCAGCGGCTCCGTCGGCATATCGGTGTGCTCCGGCATCAGCGGCGGCGAATCAGGAAGCGGGCAAAATCCAGGGCCGAGTCCAGGGAGTTGCGGCCCACCAGGTCGAAGCTGAGCGTGACGGCTTTTTCCACGGCCGCGTCGGTACGCTCGAAGTTGAGCGTGTCGTCCTTGGCGAAGAAGCCCAGCACGAACAGCACCTGGGCCCAGAAAAAGCGCGGGTACTGGCCCTGCACCAGGGGCCGCGAGGCTACCTCCTCGGTGTGGCGGCCTTCGCGCAATAGCTCGTCCACGAACAGCTCGAAGTCCTGGCGAAAATCGTCGAGTACGCGGGGCGTAAGGCCGGGCATTTTCGGCAGGTAGGTCCGCAACGACCACAGCGCGTAGCTGCGGTTCTGCTTGAGCAGCTCGAGCAGGGTGAAGTAAAACGCCAGCAGCTTTTCCCGGGCGCCGTAGGTCTGCCACACCGGCTCCTGGGCCGCCCGCTCCCGGGCGTCGCGCCCGAAGTCGGCCCAGATTTCGCGGTCAATGGCGTCGAAAGTGGCGTAGTAGCGGTAGAACTCCGACTCCGGCATACCCAGCTTCTGGGTGAGCTTGAAGACGGAGGCGGGCGGCGTGCTCTTGCGCAGCACGTAGTCCAGATAAGCCTGTTTGATACGGTCCTTTTCCATGCTACTACAACCGGCAGCCGGGGCGGAGGTTCCTGATTGGAGCCGCTAAATTCGGGCGGGTTTTACTGCCGTATTAACAGTTGCTGCCCGCTCCTTCTCGACGGCGCCGGAGCTTGGGTTGGTCACTCCGTAGCCCGGTAGGCGGCGCGCAGGGTGTCGATGGCCCGCTGCCGGGCAAACTTGTGGTCGACGATGGGCGGCGGATAGGCGGCGGTGCCGAATTCGGGCACCCACTTTTTCACGTAAGTTAGCTGTGGGTCGTACTGGGCCAGCTGGTTGAGGGGGCTGTACACCCGGAACCACGGCGCGGCTACGGCCCCGGTGCCGGCCATCCACTGCCAGTTGCCCACGTTCTGAGCCATGTCGTAGTCGAGCAGCTTGTCGGCGAAGTACCGGTCGCCCCAGCGCCAGTCGATGAGCAGGTGCTTGACCAGGAAGCCCGCCGCCGCAATCCGGGCCCGGTTGGGCAGGTAGCCGGTCTGGTTGAGCTCCCGCATGCCGGCATCGACCAGCGGGTAGCCTGTCTGGCCCGCGCACCAGGCCGCAAACTCCGCCTCGTTGTTGCGGTAAGGCACGCGGCGCAGGCGCGGGTCGTAGCTTTCGGTAGCAGTGAAGGGAAAGTGCCAGAGCAGCATCATGAAGTAGTCGCGCCAGATCAACTCACCCAGCAGCTTCGGATTCAGGTCCCAGGCCTGCCGCATTAGCTCCCGCACACTGAGCGTGCCGAAGCGCAGGTGCACCGAGCGGCGCGTGCTGCTATTGACTAGGCCGGGCTGGTCGCGGGTGAGGTGGTAGCTTTCGACCAGAGCCGCGGCGGGCAGCTCGGCGGCGGGCACGAACTGCTCGTGCCGCTCGAAGCCCATCTCCTCTAGCGTGGGGCGGGCCGGCGCGTCGGGCAGCCGGCGTAGATTGTCGGCCCGCAGCAGCTCCTGGGACGGATGCGGGGCTAGGTGCTCGTCGCGCAGGGCGGCCAGCCAGGCTTTGCTGTAGGCCCCAAACACCTTCGACGGCTTGCCCGACTTGCCCAGCAGTTCGTCCTTGGCAAAAATCACCTGATCCTTGAAGGCGTAGAACTCGCCGCCCTGCTCCCGGACCAGCGCCCCAATGGCCGCGTCCCGCTCCGCCGCGTAGGGCTCGTAGTCCTCGTTGGTGTATACCGCCGCCACCTCGTAGCGCCGGAGTAAGTTGGCGAAAACCTCCTCGGGCCGGCCATGCACCGCCAGGAAAGTGCCGCCGGCCTGGATGGTCTGCCGGGCCAGCCGCTCTACCTCGTTGTGAATAAAGGTGACGCGGGCATCGTGCCGGCTGGGCAGCAGGTCCAGGATTTCCCGGTCGTAGATAAAGAGCGGCACTACGGGCAGGCCGCTTTGCAGCGCGGCCGTCAGCCCGGCATTGTCGTGGAAGCGCAGGTCGCGCCGGTGCCAGAACAGGACGATTTTATTCATGTGCTTCTACAAGAAGAGGCCGCCCGCTTTTGTTCGGAGTCGGGGCGCCGGATGCCTGATTGTACGCAGCAGAGCGACTGGTTGGCTATCGGACACCGTGCCGCCGGACAAATTCTGCCGGGCCGTTGGGCTGGTGCGGCTTTAATTGCGGAGTAGACTATACGTATTAAAAATAATTAGGACAAACGAGCGCTGGTCCGAATTACGTTGGCTGGATTATCTAAAATAAAAATCTATTGCATCATAAAGCTTAGTTGGAGCAATAATCGGTCCTGGCTTATGCAATCGATGTCGTTATCGTTCCCGGCATCGATTGCGCATATTTTAATGAGTTTGGCAGCAGCAGCGCGGGGGTAAAAAAATACATTTACTCCTCTACTAACCGCGCGGTTAGGCCAAATTCCCACCAAACCACTTTACCCAATGAAAAACCTAACGTCCCTGCTGTGCGGCGCCCTGCTTTTGGCGGCCTGCAGCAAAAACAACGACCCCACCATCGGCGCCAGCCCGGTGGCCGGCACCGCCGTGTCGGCGGCCCTGAGCACGACCGTAACCACCGAATCGGTCCTGCGCAACGCCATTGCCAACGCCAACCCCGGCGACGTGATTACCATCAGCGGCACTATCCGGTTGACCAGCACCCTGCAGTGCCTGCGCAGCGGAACCGCCAGCGCCAAAATCAACTTTACCGGCGGCACGCTCGACTGCTCCGGTATTGCTTCGGGCTGGGGCGTGAAGGTGAACGGCAGCTACTGGAATATCACCAACATGATTATCAAAAATGCGCCGGACTGCGGGCTGGTATTCCAGACTGGCGGCTATAATTACGTCAACAAAGTGACGACTACTGCCAACAAGGATTCGGGCCTGCAGGTGTACAACGGCGCCCACGATAATAATATTACTTACTGCACCTCCACCGAAAATTACGACGTCGCCAACGGCGGGGAAAATGCCGATGGATTTGCCTGCAAGCTGTCGGCCGGAAAAAATAACAAATTCGACCACTGCACCGCCAACCATAATTCCGACGACGGCTGGGATTTGTACGGCCAGCCCTATTCCGTGACGATAACCAACTGCACGGCGACCAACAACGGCTTCGGCGGCAGCGGCGACGGCAACGGCTTCAAGCTGGGCAGCGCCGGGCAAACCGTGGCCCACACCGTGACCAACTGCACCTCGAGCACCAATAAAGCCAGCGGCTACGACGGCAACGGCAACACCGGCCACATCACCACGACCGGCAGTGGCGGCAGCGGCAACGGCAAAACCCTGTTCTACCGCATTTACTAAAGCGGCAACATTCGGCTGACTAACTCGGCCGGCAGCTACAGAAAGCAAAAAAGGTGAGGTGCTCCGGGCGGAGGCACCTCACCTTTTTTGCGTTAGGAAGACTAGTAGCGGCTACTTCAGCCGGCCCATGCCCCCATCGACGGGCAGCACCTGGCCGGTGATGTAGGCGCTATGGTCGGAAAGTAGGAAGGAGGCCATGTAGGCCAGGTCCAGGGGCTGGCCGACGCGCTGCAAGGGGCTGCGCTTGGCGCTGGCCTCCTGCTTCTCGGGCGTGTTGAGCAAAGCGGCGGCCAGGGGCGTGTCGGTCAGAGACGGGGCCACGGCATTCACGCGCACGTTGCTGGCGGCGTACTCGGCGGCCAGGGCCCGGGTGAGGCCTTCGAGCCCGGCCTTGGCGGTGGCAATGCTGGTGTGGAAGCTCATGCCGGTAGTGGCTGCCACCGTGCTGAAGAGCACCACCGACGCGCCCTCAGCCTTTTTCAGCTTCTTCATCACGGCCTGCAGCACCTGCACCGCGCCCAGCACGTTCAGCTCGAAGTCGGAGCGGAAGTCGTCGAGCGGAATCCGCTCGAAGGGGCGCAGCTTGATGCTGCCGGGGCAGTACACCACGCCGTGCAGCACGTCGGGCAGGGCCGCCAGCGCCTCGGCGGGCAGGGGCCGGGTGGCGTCGAGGGGCAGGAAGGTGGTGCCCAGCTCCGCTAGTTCCGGCGAGAGGTGGCGGGCGGCGGTGAAGAGCGTGGCGCCCAGCTTATGCAGCAGCTGCGTCGTGGCCAGGCCAATGCCCGACGAAGCGCCGACAATAAGAATATTCTTTTGCGAAAAATCCATGTAAAAACCGGGTAGGAAGTGTGCCCCGACAACCAAGCCAAGCAGCCAAGGTTTATATATTGTAGCCCCGAGCCAACTATTGCCTGGTAGTCGCAGTGCGAATAAATACCGTTTAGCAAAAATTCGCTACGGCAACTCTGCCCCTTGCCGCCTTTTGCCTAGCTTTCGGCTCTGAACGCCAACCACACGCCAACCCGTCTTTTCCGAAGTATGAACATTCGCAAACTGTTGGTCGCCAACCGCGGCGAAATTGCCATCCGCGTGCTGCGGGCCGCCACCGAACTGGGCATTCCCACCGTGGCCGTCTACACCTACGAGGACCGCTATTCCCTGCACCGCTACAAGGCCGACGAGGCCTACCAGATCGGGCGCGACGACGACCCGCTCAAGCCCTACCTCGACATTGAGGGCCTGCTGCGAGTGGCCAAGGAAAACGGCGTCGATGCCATTCACCCCGGCTACGGCTTCCTGAGCGAAAACGCCGTGCTGGCCCGACGCTGCGGCGAGGAGGGCATCCGCTTCGTGGGGCCGCGGCCCGAGGTGATGGAAGCCCTCGGCGACAAAGTGGCCGCCAAGCGCGTGGCCGTGCAGTGCCAAGTGCCCATCATCGAAAGCAGTGAGCGGGACCTGACCGACTTCGACGTGGCTAAGGAGGAAGCCGGCCGCATCGGCTACCCCGTGATGCTCAAGGCGGCCAGCGGCGGCGGCGGCCGCGGCATGCGCATCATCCGCAACGACGAGGAACTGGAGCGGGGCTTTTTCGAGGCCCGCAACGAGGCCCTAAAAGCCTTCGGCGACGATACCGTGTTCCTGGAAAAGTACGTGGAGCAGCCCAAGCACATCGAAGTGCAGATCGTGGCCGACACCCACGGCAACATCGTGCACCTCTACGAGCGGGACTGCTCGGTGCAGCGGCGCTTCCAGAAAGTGGTAGAAGTAGCGCCCTCCCTGGATCTGGCCGACCACCAGCGCCACCTGCTCTACGAGTACGCCCTGCGCATCTGCCGGGCTGTGAACTACAACAACGTGGGCACCGTCGAATTCCTGGTGAACCCCGAGCTGGACCGGATTTACTTCATTGAGGTCAACCCCCGCATCCAGGTGGAGCACACCGTGACGGAGATGATTACGGGCATCGACCTGATCAAAACCCAGCTCTACATTGCCGACGGCTACAAGCTCACCGACCCCGAAATCGGGCTGGAAGTGGGCGGCAAGCCCATGAAGTCGGGCTACGCCATTCAGTGCCGCATTACCACCGAAGACCCCGAAAACGACTTCAAGCCCGACTACGGCACCATCGTGGCCTACCGCTCGGCCGGGGGCTTCGGCATCCGCCTCGACCAGGGCTCGGTGTACCAGGGCGCCAAGATTTCGCCGTTTTTCGACTCGCTGCTGGTGAAAGTGTCGGCCCACGCGCCCACGCTGGAGGGCGCGGCCTCCAAGATGGCCCGCACCCTGGACGAGTTCCGCATCCGCGGGGTGCGCACCAACATTCAGTTTCTGCAGAACATCATTGCTCACCCCGAGTTCGTGAGCGGGCACGCCAACGTGGACTTCATCAAGGACCACCCCGAGCTGTTCAAGTACAAGGCCCGCCAGGACCGCGGCTCGAAGGTGCTGGGCTTCGTCGGCGACATCATCGTGAACGGCAACCCCGACGTGAAGGGCCTCACTGACCCCAAAAAGGAGCTGCGCAAGCCCAAGCTGCCCAACTACGACCCGGCCGCCGCCTACCAGCCCG
>Ga0247729_10000139_pt1 | contig 34853 bp, 29 predicted proteins | sample UWRJL133311R2_FD_180958 | JGI IMG/M metagenome (GOLD analysis project Ga0247729, IMG submission 180958) | Plant litter microbial communities from Arlington Agricultural Research Station in Wisconsin, United States - UWRJ-L133-311R-2 | ecosystem: Environmental > Terrestrial > Plant litter >... | reverse complement strand
AGGCCTGCCGCTAGCGTTCATCCTGAGCCAGGATCAAACTCTCCATTGTATAATATTCTTAGCACTTGCCGAAGCAAGGCCGATGTCGAGTGCTGATCCGACTCGCTTTTAACGAGCTCATGTCCTTTTCTTACGCTTTCTTCACCCCTGCTGACGCAGTAGTGAAGCTTACCAATTTGTCATTTCCAATCATTCAAAGAACGTCTGTCCCACTCTTTTAGTGGAACCGTGTGCCGGGTAAAGCCGGCGGTGTTTTTCTCTCTTCTGTTCCGGCTTCCGTTGAAGCGGGGTGCAAAGGTAACAAGATTTTCGCTACTGGCAAGAAAAAGTTTGCTTCTTTTTTCCTGGCCTTTCCCTTTCTGTTCCGCCTCCGGTTGAAGCGGGGTGCAAAGGTAACAAGCTTTTTGCTTTTCCCAAGTCCGCAGCAGAAAAAACTTTTGCCGTTGCCCGTTGTCTTTCTCGTCTAATCCCCTTCCGTTGAAGCGGGCTGCAAAGGTAAGCAGGCTTGCGGGCTTTTTCCTACGCCCTGGCCAAACTTTTTTTTAGCCGGCCTCCGAAGAAGCGGATGGCTAGAAGCTCGTGGTGCTGGGTGCCCTGCCGCGTTCCGGTTTGGGAGTGCAAAAGTGCAGGGTTCTGCGCGCTTATCCAACCCAGAAGCGAATCTTTTTTGAAGAAACCCTCGTAATAGGCCCGCTTTCGGCTAGTCTTTGTAACCCTTGCGCTTGATTTACAGTCGCTTTGCAGCAAAGCATAATCCTTAAAAAAATCAGGCTGTCGAATCCAATTTCTGGTGAGGGTCAGCGCTACTGCTTTTCCTCTGCAGTCGTTGCCATATAATGAGAGGATACATAAGCATGGCAGGCTCGGCGAAATAGCGCCAGCGGAAGCCAACGAAGAAGACTAGACTCAGCAACCAGACGGCGGCGGCAGGGGTGAGCAGCAGAATATCGGTGTACTGCGGCTTTAATCCTCTGAAACTGATGATTAGCAGCAGGCCAGCTAGCAGAAAGGCTACATGCACGAGAACAGTAACTGGGTGGTAGCCGGTAGTCGGAGCATCCGAAATGAAATTCTCCGGGGAAAAGAAAAGGGTCGTTTTGCGCAGCCACAGCTGGATTTCAGCGGCAGGGTGGGTCAGCAGCCACTTTTTGGCCAGCTGCGCCCGGGCCTGGCTTTCCTGGTATTGATCCAGGGAATCCAGATCAGGGATGTTGAGCCGGACGAACTGATCGAAGGGCCGGGTACGGTCGTCCCAGTCGAACATGAAGCGACCGGGAGTGAAAGGGTTGTGACCTTGCAGCAATTCGAAGCCGGCCTGGTTGCTGAGCATCCAGGTGCCGAAGAGCTGGTGATTTTTCCGCAGAATAGGCAGATGAGCTAGCAGGAGCAGCAGCGTGATTCCGGCCGCCAGACCCAGGCTGCGGGTGGCTGGCTGGGATTTGGTACGTATAGCCAACGCCAGCCAGACGGCTACGATGGCCCCGTACACGGCCAGCAGGTAACCGCGTAGCAGACAGGAGAGGGTAATTGCTCCCGTAATAATTGCGGCATCCCGCCAGCCGAGCGGCCGGCCCCCGAGCAGCCGTAGCAGCTTATAGACGACTAGCAGCAACAAAGGCAGCGCGATATTCTCGTACCACATGTACGCTCCTATATAATAGACTACCGACGGGTAGACCATCCAGAACAGCGTGCCCACCCAGGCTAGCGGTGGGGCGACGCCGAAATAGGCCAGGGTACGCTGCACGTAGAGGCCGCCAAGCAGGTAGCAGCCGGTGCTCAGCGCAAAAACCAGCAGGGTGAAGTAGTGCTTGGGCAGGCCCGCCCGCTGCCAACCGATGTAGATGAACACCGGAAAGCTGGCGTGGAAGGCATCGGGGCGCAGGGTGTGCCGCTCGGGGTCGAGGCTGACGTAGCCACGGCCGGCGAGGTAGTTGTCGGCAATGCGGCCGTTACGCCGCTCGTCGTAGTTCCACTCCAGGCCTGGGTTCAGGCTCAGCATCAGGGCCAGCTTGAGCACAGCCAAAGCCAAGGCCAGGGGCCAGACGAAACGGGGCAGGGATTTGAGCACTGCGAGGCGGGTTAAAGGAAGTAGAACGGTTAAAGTTGGCGGTTTAAACCACACGAAACCACCCACCGGCCGTCGACTGCGGCCGCAGTGTTACCTTTCCCCTTCCAATCCTTAAGCTTTTCGCCGTCTTGCGCCTGCCCGCTTCTCCCCTGCCGCCCCGTTTGCGCCGTCCGCTGGTCGGGCTGTTCTTCGGCATGCTGGGGCTGCTGGGCGTGTGGCTGCACCGCGACTACGGCCTGCCCTGGGACGAGCAGCTCGACCGGCTCAACGGGATTATCAGCCTGAAGTACGTAGCCCTGAAGCTGGCACCCGAGCTGGCGCGGCGAGAGCCCAGCTTCGCCGTCATTCCCGACATGCGCGACAATCAGGACACCGACCACGGCGTCATCTTTCAGCTGCCGGTGCTGCTGCTGGAGCGCGTGGTGGGCGCGCACGACTCGCGCGACGTATACCTGGTGCGGCACTTGGCCACGTTTTTTACGTTTCTGGCCGGGGTGTACGCTTTTTACCGGCTGGGTGCCTGGCGGTTTCGCAGCTGGCCGGCGGGGCTGACTGGGGCAGTTTTGCTGGTGGCGTCACCCCGGTTTTTCGCCGAGGCCTTCTATAACTATAAGGACCTGGTATTCCTGGCGTTTTTCGTGGCCGGCATCTACACGCTGGGGCAGCTGCTACGGCGACCCTCCTGGCGGGCGGCGCTGCTGCACGGCTGCGCTACCGGAGCAGCCATCGACGTGCGCACGATGGGCGTGCTGCTGCCTCTCCTGACTTTGGGCTTCGCGGCGCTGGAAATGCTGTACCGGCCGACGCTACGTGGACGCTTTGCGCGGTTGCTGCCATTGTATCTGGCCGTGGCGGCGGTGGTGGTGGTGCTGGGCTGGCCATATCTGTGGGAAAATCCGGGGGGGCATTTCCTGGAAGCCTTCCAGAGCTTCAGCCGCTACCGCTCCGACATGACGATACAGTACTGGGGCCGGCAGGTGTCGGTGCGGGAGCTGCCGTGGCACTATGCGCCGGTGTGGCTGCTCATTACCACGCCGCTCGTGTACTCCCTGCTGTTCGCGACGGGCACGGCGATGCTGAGCTGCGACGCGCTGCGCCGGCCGCGGACCTGGCTGCGCACCCGCTCCGGCCGCCAGGATTTGCTGTTCGCGGCGTGGTTTTTCGGGCCGCTGCTGGCCGTGATTCTGCTGCACTCGGTTATCTACGACGGCTGGCGGCACCTGTACTTTATCTACCCGGCGTTTCTGCTGCTGGCCCTGCGGGGCGTAAGTGCCGCGTGGCGCACCGGCCAAATCAGCCCGTCGGCTACCCGGCGGAGGCTGGCGACGGGGCTGCTGCTGGCGCTGGGACTCGGGGTGGGGCAGGCGGTCTGGCGCATGGTGCGGGAGCATCCCTACCAGAATATGTACTTCAGCGGCCTGCCGGGGCCCGTGGCGGAGCGGCTGTTTGAGCGAGACTACTGGGGCCTTTCGGGCCGGGAAGGGCTGGAATGGATTCTAACCCACAATGCCAGCCCACGCGTGAAGGTGGGCACCGACGCCCGCACGATGCTGGTACTCCACAACGCCAGCCTGATGCTGCCCCCGGCCGCGCGGGCCCGAATCGAGTTGACCCCGGCCGCCCAAGCGCAGTACTTTCTCACGGTATACCGTTGGCATCCGCAGCCGTATCCGGCTGCCTACGGGCGGGAAGTGCACGCTGTGCGGGTGGAGGGAATCAAGATTTTGTCGGTTTTTCGGCGGCCATAATTCCGCTGGGCTCGGCAATGCTGGCTGGGCCGGCCATCTTTGCGCCCGAAACAATCCGGCGGCTTTGGCTGCTGTGCTTTCGTTTATTTCTGCTTTTCGCCGCTGTTTATGCCCTTAGTTGTCGTTGCCAACGCCCTGCAGGCCCGCCAGTTCCTAGACCTGCCCTTCCGCCTCTACCACGACCAGCCCGCTTGGATTGCGCCCCTCGACCACGAAATCGAGAGTGTATTCGACCCCAAGAAGAATCCCAACTTCCAGCACGGCGAGGCTATCCGCTGGCTGCTGACCGATGCTCAAGGCGAGGTTATCGGTCGGGTAGCGGCCTTCATCAACAATTCCACGCCCCAGGCCGACGCCACGTTGCCGGTGGGCGGCATGGGCTTTTTCGAGTGCATCAATGACCAAGCGGCGGCCAACGAGCTGTTCGGGGCCTGCCAGGCGTGGCTGGCGGCGCGGGGTATGGCGGCCATGGACGGCCCCATCAACTTCGGCGAGCGGGACCGGTTCTGGGGCTTGCTGGTAGCCGGCTTCACCGAGCCTAACTACGGCATGTTCTACCACCAGCCCTATTATCAGCAGCTATTCGAGAATTACGGCTTCCAGACCTACTTCAAGCAGTACACCTGCTACCGCTCGGTGCTGGAGCCTCTGCACCCGCGCTTCGCCCAGATTGCAGAGCAGTACACCCGGGAAAAGCCGGAATTCCGCTTCGCCCACGCCGACAAGCGCAACGTGGAAAAGCTGGCCTACGACTTTCACCACGTCTACAACCTGGCCTGGGCCAACCACTCGGGCGTCAACCCGATGTCGTTGGACAAGGCCCGGGAGCTGGTCAAACAGATGCTGCCCGTGGTGGATGAGCGGCTGCTCTGGTTCGGCTACCACAACGACGAGCCCATCGCCTTTTTCCTGAGCTTGCCCGAGCTAAACCAGATTTTCAAGCACGTCGGCCGCGAGTTCGGGCTGCTGGGCAAGCTGCGCTTTCTGTGGGAGCGGTACAAGTTCAACCGCCGCCAGCCCAAGCGCATGTTCGGTCTGATCTACGGCGTATCCCCGGCCTACAAGGGGCAGGGCGTCGATTCGGCGCTGCTGGGCCACTCCCACCCCGCCCTGATTGCGGCTGGCTACACCGATATCGAGATGAACTGGATTGGCGACTTCAACCCCCGGATGCTGGCCGTCACCCGCTCCATGGGCGCCCGGATCTGCAAAACCCACGTCACTTACCGCAAGCTGTTCGACGAAACCCGCCCATTCGAACGTAGCCCGATTATCAAGTAGACAAATCTGTACCTTATTCTGTAGGAAATAAAAAATAGGGCACACATGTGTGCCCTATTTTTTATTTCCTACAGAATAAGGTACAACACCTTTAGGTTTCGGCAGCGCGAAGAAAAACCCTTGGGAAAATAACAAGCTTAGACCTTAACGGCCAGGCGCCGGAACTCCGCGTCCAGCTTCAGCACCTGCGGAATGAGCAGCTGCTGGTCGTCGTTGTAGAGCACGTAGTCGGCGCGGCGCTGCTTTTCCTCCTCACTGAGCTGCTTGCCCACGATGGCCAGAATATCGGCGGCGGTGCGGTGCGGGTCGCGTAGCAGCACGCGGGCCTGGCGCACCGGCAGCGGGGTAAATACGGTGATGACCCGGTCGAGCTGGCGGTAGGAGCCTGCCTCGAAGAGCAATGCGGCCTCCTTTACTATATAAGCGTGCCCAAGCTGGCGCTGGGTTTCGGCCCACTGCTCGAAGTCGCGGCCCACGTGCGGGTGCACCAGTCCGTTGAGGCGAGCCAGCCGCGCGGGGTCATTGAAGGCAACCTGGGCCAGATGCCCCCGGTTCAGGCGGCCCTCGGCGTCAAACGTCTCGGCACCGAAAGTCTGCTCTAGCTCCGCGCGCAGCGCTGCGTCGTGCGCCATTACCCACTTGGCCCGCGAGTCGGCATCGTACACGGGCACGCCCAACACCTGAAACAGCCGGCACACTACGCTCTTGCCCGACCCAATTCCCCCGGTTATCCCGATTCGTAGCATTTGTCAATGAGTGAATGGATGGATGGATGGATGGATGGATGGGTGAAGGCGTCTTGATTCATTCACCCATTCACCGCTGTGAAACCCGCACGGCGGGGGTCAGGATACGGGTGCCGCGGGCCAGCTGGGGCGTTTGGGCCAGTACGGGCTGCAGGCTGGAATCGGGATTGTGAAACTGGCCGTAGTGGAGCAGCACGCGCACCTGGCTCAGGTCGAGGCGGGCGGTGTCTTCGGGAAAGCACTGCACCTGCACTTGCACGGTAGCGGGGCGCAGCTCGAAATCCCGGCCGGCGGGAAAGTCACGCAGCTCGGGTACTACCCGCACCGGCACCGTCACCAGCGGCCGGGGCTGCAGCCGCACCCGCACGTCCTGCACGTCGGTTTCGACCAGCGCCGGCCCACCGATGGGCACCCGCATAGTGCCTTCGCTGCTGCTGGCCGGAGCCTGGGGCAAATGCACCGGATAGGGACTGCCCAGGCGGTTGACCGTAGCGGCCGGGCCACGGAAGACGATGCTTTCGGGCGTGAATACCGCCGCGTAGGGCAGGGCTGAGCCGTCGGTGTTGGGGCTCAGCGCCAGCGGCACGCGGCGGGTGATGAGCCGGTCAAACTCCACCCAGAGCGTGTCGTTCAGGATATAGTTGAACTGCAGGCTTTCCATGGCTGCCTGCAGTGCCGGCCGCAGCGACTGGCCCGTGACGAAGCGCGTGGCGGGCAGCCGGCCCAGGCGCACCTCGGCGGGCTTCACGTCGAGCAGCAGATTTTTGCGCAGCAGCTTCCAGCCCCGCCCCGTCACGTTCACGGCTACCTCAGTGGGCAGGGGCCGCACCGGAATGTAGCGGCGGCTGTCGTAGCGCCACGCCAGCGGGTAGGTGATGCGCGTGGTGTAGGTTTTGTTCAGCGCGTTGAGCAGCCAGAAAGTGGAAGCGGCCAGAAAACACGCCGTCACGGCCCGCCAGTAGCTCCGCTCCTGCCCGTAAAACGGGCTGATAAACCAGCGGAGCAAACGGGACGAGCGAGCCAGCACGGGGCAGAAAGATTAGGCGTTGGTAGTGGCGGCAGAAGACGACGACTTCGGCGCTACCTCGCGGGCAATGGCCGTGCGGTCGAACTTGAGGCGCGTGCCCCGGTCCACCTCAATTACTACGGCTTCTTCGCTCACCTCGACCACCTTACCGTGCAGCCCGCCGATGGTCACCACGCTGGTACCCTTACTGATAGCCTCCCGGAACTTCTTGGCTTCCGCTGCTTTGCGCTGCTGGGGCCGGATCATGAAAAAGTAAACAACGACGGCAATAGCCACCGGAAAAAGCAGCGAAGTAAAACCTTCGCCGGTAGCCTGCAACAACAGAGTCAGCAACATGGGAGTGGGAGTAAAGAGAAAGAACGGGCAAACGGCCCAAAAACGCCTGTCATCCTAAGCCTGCGCGGGTTAGCCGGTCAAAACGAGCCCGCCGCTAAGCTGGTCGTTCGGCCCGGATAAAGTCCGTCGCAGGTTTAGGATGACAGATCGGGTACTGGAGGCGGAAAGAAAACGCGCCTTATTGTTTCACCGGGCCCGCCGCGCCGTCGGTCAGCACGTTGGCTTTGATGACGATTTGGGTGATGTTAGGCTGGGTGTTGGCCCGCACGGCCACCTCTTTGTTCTGCAGGCCGGATTTGCCCTGGCTGTTGAACTGCACTTCGATGGTGCCTTTTCCGCCGGGGGCCACGGGCTCCTTGGTCCAGTTGGGCGTGGTGCAGCCGCAGGAGGCGGTAGCGTTTTCAATCAGCAGCGGCGTTTTGCCGGTGTTGGTGAAGCTGAAGGTGTGCTTGACCACGTCGCCGGGCTTGATGTCGCCGAAGTTGAACTCACTTTCGGCGAAGGTCATCACCGGGGCGTTGGGGTTCGGAGCCTCGGTTACATTGGCCACGTTGGGGTTGTCCACCGTGGGGTTGGCGGCGTCGCTGGCGGAAGTGGCGGCGGCATTCATGCCTTCGGTGCCGACTTCGGCGGGCTTGTCTTGGTTGCAGGCACCCAGGAATACGACCCCGGAGAGCAGCAGCGCAGAAAACAGATTACGTTTCATAAGGAAGGAAAATGGCTGATTAGGAGCCATCGGATGAGTAAAGGTAAGACGAAGCGGGAAAAGCGCAGAAGCTATTCTAGTTCCCCTCCTTTCTTCAAGGAGGGGTGACCAAAGGGCGGGGTGGTTCAATCGTTGAACGGGTTTTATAGTTAGCTATAGCTGTCGTTCTGGCGTTCCAACCACCCCTAGGCTCTCCTTATCCAAGGAGGGGAACTAGAATAGCTTCTAGCTTAGGCCAGGTTGTCGATGATGGACTGGGCAAACTCGGAGGTCGAGGCTTTGCCGCCCAGGTCGCCGGTGCATTTTTCGCGCTGCTTGAGCGTGGCGTCCAGCGCGGCTTCGATCCGGTCGGCGTAGGTGTGCTCGCCGAGGTGGTGGAGCATCATCAGGCCCGAGCGGAGCAGAGCCGTGGGGTTGGCTTTGCCCTGGCCAGCAATGTCGGGGGCCGAGCCGTGCACGGCTTCGAAGATGGCCATATCGTCGCCGATGTTGGCGCCGGCCACCACGCCCAGGCCGCCTACGAGGCCGGCGCAGAGGTCGGAGAGGATGTCGCCAAACAGGTTGGTGGTCACCACCACGTCAAACTGCTCGGGCTTATTGACGAGCTGCATGCACATGTTGTCGATGATCTTATCCTCGAACACGATTTGCGGGAACTCGGTGGCGGCTTCCTTGCAGGCGTCGAGCATGAGTTTGCCGGCCATCTTGAGAATGTTGGCCTTGTGGGCCAGGGTCACCTTTTTGCGGCCATGCTTGGCAGCGTAGGCGAAGGCGGCGCGGCAGATTTTGCGCGAGCCGGCCACCGTGATGCGGTTGAACGAGTCGGAGATGCCGAGGCGCTCATCGTACACTTCCAAGCCCGAATACAGGCCCTCGGTGTTTTCGCGAAACAGCACCAGATTCACGCCGGAGTAGCGCGAATCGATGCCCTCGGTGGTTTTGGCGGGACGCACGTTCTGGTAGAGGTCGTACTTCTGGCGCAACGTGATGTTGATGCTGCGGAAGCCCTTGCCCACGGGCGTGGTGATGGGGCCTTTCAGGGCCACACGGTTTTTCTCCAGCGAGTCGAGCAACGTCTGCGGAATCAGCTCGCCCGACTGGTCGAAGGTGGTTTGACCGGCATTCTGCTCTTCCCACTGCACAGGCACCTGCGCCGCGGTGAAAATGTCCTGAACTGCCTTCGTGATTTCGGGCCCGATGCCGTCGCCGGGGATGAGGGTGATGATATGCATGCTATGGGATGTACTGAAAATGGGGACGCTACAAAGGTACTCAACCGGTTACGCCAATCATTTCCCGGGCGGAAAAAGTTGTCGGCCGCGCTGCATCAGCCGGCAGTATAAGGGCGCAATTCTGAACGTGCGCTGAAGATGCGGCCCGGCCGGGCATAAAAAATGTGCTGATGCGCTGGCGGCAGTTTCCTGCTCATCAGCCCATCAGCACATTCGAAAGTCAACGCATTTCTAAAGGCTTTTGCGGGAGTTGATTTGGTTGATCAGCTGGTCTACGTCGCCGAGCAGCTGTTCGGCCTTGCTCTTGGCGTCCTGAATCACGCGCTGGCCTTCACTTTTGGCGGTAGAAGCGGGCCCGTCGGCGCGGCTGGTGACGAGGTTTTCGGTGAGGTCGGCGAGTACCTCGCGGTACTTTTCGAGCTGATAGCTCAGCCAGCTGCGGGTTTCGCGCCCTTTTTCGGGGGCGAACAGGAGGCCAACGGCCGCCCCGGTGAGGGCGCCGCCTGCGAAGCACAGAATGCCGGTAGTGGTTTTGCTACCCATAATGCGAAGGTCGTGGCGTGGAGGAATTTTAGAAAGGAACAAGGAGGCGAAACTTACTCAACGGCGGCCCGACCGGGCAGGTTGCCTCCCCAAGCCGGGCTGTAGCTTACTGGTTATCCAGCAGGCCGCGCCCGGATTTGCGGATGGCGCCGCTGGCGGTCAGATCCTGGGCCAATTTATCCAGAATCCCGTTCACAAACTGCTTGCTCTTGGGCGTGCTGTACAGCTTGCTGACCTCAATGTACTCGTTGATAGTCACCTTGACGGGAATATTGCGAAACAGATGCATCTCGCACAGGGCCATCTTGAGGATAATTTTGTCGATGAGGGCCACGCGCTCCACGTCCCAGTTCTGGGTCGAGTCGGCAATGAGCTTCTCGTACTGCTCGTCGGCCTGCAGCGTCTCCTTGTAGAGCGTTTCGGCAAACTCCTTGTCGTCGACCCAGTTGGCCGACAGCGACATCAGCTCCAGCTCCTCGGTGGCGGCCTCATCGAGCATCTTGATGGTTTTGACCACCAGGTTTTTCACCACCGAGCGGTTTTCCTCCCAGTTCAGGTCGTCTTCCTCAATCTGAGCCGGCAGGTTTTCGCCCTTGAAGACGTAGGTTTTGTAGAGGTACTTCAGAATTTCCTGGTCCTCGGCGTAGTTGCCGGCCGGGGCCGCCAGATAGCTCTGCAGCTCGGCGTCGTTCTTGATTTCGGCGCGCCAGGCTTTGCGCAGGGCTTCCAGCTCCTCGGTACCCGTCCACTTCAACGAGCGGCGGATGGTCAGGTCCTGGAGCTGCTTGTTGCTGATGAGCTTGGCCAGGGCGGCGTTCTGCTCCAGCCGGGTGGTGTCGAGCGGGGCTTCCTTGGAGGGCGTGAAGCGACGGGCTTCGCGCTCCTTTTCCTCCTCAATCACCCGCAGCAGGGCCTCGGGCAGGTTGAGCAGGTGAATGTACTGGTTGTGGATGCTCTCGGCTCCGTGCACCATCTGCCCGCCGTAGAACGTGGCGTCCTTGGCTTTCTGCTTCTGGTAGTACTTAATGGCGTCGGCCACGGCTTCGTTTACGTCCCGGTCGTCGAGCTTTTCCGCCTCGGCGCCGCTGCCGGCTTTGTGCCACTCCTTAAATACCGTCTCGGCCATCTTCTGCTGGCCTTTCAGCAGCTTGCGGTCCTGAGCTTCGGGGGCGTTGAGGTCGGGAGCAAAAGCATCCGCGATGAGGTCATTGGCCAGCATGAAATCGGACCCGACAGCCTGATGGTAGGCGTACAGGGCCTGCATAACCTTGATGCGGAGCGTGCGACGGTTGAGCATTCTTTTGAGTTGTCAGTTGCCAGTTGCCAGTTGCCAGTTGCGGAAGTCAGAACAAAACCTGGCAACTGGTAACCGGCAACTGGCAACTCATTAGTAAGTGGACTTGACCTTGCCCAGGGCGGCGATGCGCTCCTCGGCTTGTTTGGTGGCCGCGGCCTGCGGGTGGCTGTGCTCCTGCTCGGCTTTGGTGAGAACTTGGGTGGTAATGTCGAATATTTTCTCGGTCTGGGTGAGTGCGCCCTGCCGGCTGCCGCCCACCACTTCCGAGTACACGTTGATCAGGCCGCCGGCGTTGATCAGAAAATCCGGGGCGTACACGATGTCGCGCGCCACGAGGGCTGGGCCGTGCACGTCCTCGTTCTGGAGCTGGTTGTTGGCGCAGCCGGCAATAACCCGGCACCGCAGCCGCTCGATGGTGTCGTCGTTGATGGTGGCGCCCAGGGCGCAGGGCGAGTAGATGTCCACGTCCTGGTCGTAGATTTCGTCCATGCCCACCACCTGGGCTCCGAAGCGGCTGCCGGCGGCCAAGGCGCGGTCTTCGTAGTAGTCGGTGAGTACCAGCTTGGCGCCTTCCTTCTGCAGGTATTCAAGCAGGTAGGTGCCCACGTGGCCCACGCCCTGCACGGCAATGCGCTTGCCGGCCAGGCTGTCGGAGCCAAACGCTTTTTTGGCGGCGGCCTTCATGCCCATGTAGGTTCCAAAGGCCGTTACCGGCGACGGGTCGCCGCTGCCGCCCATGCTTTCGGGCAGGCCGGCCACGTGCTTGGTTTCCATCCGGATGTACTCCATGTCCTTGGTGGTCATGTTCACATCTTCGGCCGTGATGTACTTGCCGTTCAGGTTCTTGACAAAGCGGCCGAACTTGCGCAGCAACGCCTCGGTCTTCAGGGTTTGGGCGTCGCCGATGATGACGGCTTTACCCCCGCCCAGGTTGAGACCCGAAATGGCGGCCTTGTAGGTCATGCCGCGGCTCAGACGCAGCACGTCGTTGAGGGCTTCGGCGTCGGAGACGTAGTGCCACATGCGGGTGCCGCCGAGGGCGGGCCCGAGCACCGTGTTGTGGATGCCGATGATGGCCCGCAAACCGGTTTCGTGGTCGTGGCAAAATACCACTTGCTCATGCTGATGCTCGGCAATCTGGCCGAAGACCGACGTGTCGGTCAGCGTTTGGATTTCAACCATGGGGTTGGGAATTAGGAAATGGGTGGGAATTTGGGGCGGGCAGGTTGTTGTATCTTTGGCGAGCGGGCCGCATAGCCCCCTCAATCCGGGTGCAAAAGTACCCAATTTTTCCCAGCCGACCAGTGAATGCCCTAATATTGAGCGGAATGGTCCTGGCTGCGTAACACGCTTCAACTCACCACCCGTGCGCGCTTTAGCTGCTACCGACCACTACATTTTCCGCTACAAGTGGCACTTCCTCGGCGGGGTGCTCTTCGTGGCCCTGAGCACGCTGCTGGCCATTTTCCCGGCCCAGATCGTGCGCTACTCCTTCGACCTAGTAGGCGAGGGAATCGACCTGTACCACCTGTTTGCCGGCACCCGGGCTCAGGACGGCGTGTACTCGCTGTTCGGCCGCAACGTGCTGCTCTACGGCGTCATCATCGTGACCATGGCCTTGCTGCGGGGCATCTTCCTGTTTTTCATGCGCCAGACGCTCATCGTCATGTCGCGGCTGATTGAGAATGACCAGAAAAACGAGATTTTCCAGCACTACCAGTCCCTGCCGCTGAGCTTCTACCGCCGCCACAACACGGGAGATTTGATGTCGCGCATTTCCGAGGACGTGGGCCGGGTGCGGATGTACATGGGGCCGGCCATTATGTACTTCCTACAATTGGTGCTGCTGTTCGTGCTCATCATCCCGCTCATGCTGATGGTGAACGTGAAGCTGACGCTCTACACGCTGCTGCCGCTGCCGGTGCTGAGCGTGAGCATCTTTTACGTTAACAACCTGATTGAGCGCAAGTCCGACGAAATCCAGCGCAGCCTGGCGGCCATGACGACCTTCGTGCAGGAGGCATTTTCGGGCATTCGGGTGCTCAAGTCGTTCGTGCGGGAAGAGGATTCGCACCAGCAGTTCAGCCAGGCCAGCAACGACTACAAGGAGAAGTCGCTGAGCCTGAACTTCGTCAACTCGCTGTTTTTCCCGCTGATTATGTTTCTAGTGGGCATCAGCACCATTCTTACGGTCTGGATCGGCGGGCAGGAAGTGATTCGCGGCACCATCACTACGGGTAGCATCGCCGAGTTTCTGATTTACGTGAACCTGCTCACCTGGCCCGTCACGGCCCTGGGCTGGACCAGCTCCCTGGTGCAGCGCGCCGAAGCCAGCCAGGCCCGCATCAACGAGTTCATGAATCAGAAAACCGACATCGTGAGCCGGCGGAACGTGGCGCAGGAAATCCAGGGCGACATCGTATTCAACAATGTTTCCTTTACTTACCCCGATACCGGCATTCAGGCGCTGAAGGACGTGTCGTTCCGCATCCGGCCGGGGCAGACGCTGGCCGTTATCGGCAATACCGGCTCGGGCAAAAGCACCGTGGCCGCCCTGCTCTGCCGCCTCTACGACGTGACGAGCGGTGAAATCCAGGTCGACAGCGTGGACGTGCGCGACTTTTCCCTCAACTCCCTGCGGGAGCAGATCGGCTACGTGCCCCAGGACGTGTTCCTGTTCTCGGACAGCATCCGCAACAACATCAACTTCGGCCTCGATAATCCAACAGAGGAGCGCATGCAGCAGGCGGCCGTGGATGCCAACGTGTACGAGAACATCATCCGCTTCCCCGAAGGCTTCGATACCAAGCTCGGCGAGCGGGGCATTACCCTTTCGGGCGGGCAGAAGCAACGCGTCAGCATCGCGCGAGCCTTGGTGAAAGAGCCCAAAATCCTGATTCTCGACGACTCCCTCTCGGCCGTGGACACCAACACCGAAAACGCCATCCTGAACAGCCTGCAGCGCATCATGCACAACCGCACCAGCCTGATTATCAGCCACCGCGTGTCGTCGGTAAAGCTGGCCGATGAAATCCTGGTGCTCGACGACGGCCAGATCGTGCAGCACGGCACCCACGAGGCCCTGATGCAGCAGGAAGACGGCCTATACCGCGCCCTCTACGAGCGGCAGCTGCAGAGTGAAGAGGCGTAAGGTTAGTTTTTGGTGGGTGGTTTGTGGTTTTTGGCCCGAGAGTATTCCTGACTAAAAACCACAAACCATTCACTAAAAACTAGTCACCATTTCCGCCGCTATTTCCGCCGCTCTTTTTCCCACGCCCGCGCCCATGGCCACACCCATGCCGTTGCAGCGCAAGGCGCCGAAAATATTGGGCGCCAGCGGCCGCACGATGGGGGCCAGCTCGGTGCCGAAGGCCATAACGCCACTCCAGCGGTAGTCGATGCGGGGGCGCTGGCCGGGCAGAACTACTTCGTGGAGCAGCTCTTCGAGCTTGCGCTGCACTAGCTCAGTCAGGCCGGGCGCGGTGGTGGCTTCGGCGGCGAAGTCGAGGTGGCGGCCGCCGCCGAGTAGCACGCGGCCATCCACCTGCCGGAAATAGTAATAGCCCTTGTCGTAGTGAAACGTGCCGGGCAGTTGCAGGCTAGGGATGGGCTCCGTCACCAGCACCTGCCCGCGGCCGGGCTGCACGTCCAGATCGGGGAAAAACTGTCGGCTGAAGGCATTGGTAGCCAGCAGCACCTGCCCGGCCTCGATGGTTGCCAGCGGCGTGTGCAAGCTGACCCCGGCAGCCGTTTCGGCCAGGGCCGTGACCGGGCAGCCGTGCAGTACCACTACATCTTCCTGCCAGGCCAGCTTCAGCAGCGCGTGCATCATCCGACCGGTATGGAGCGCGCCCTCGGCCTGGTTTTCCAGCATCGTACACACTTTTCCCAGGCCGAAGCGCGCCACCTGGTCGGTGGCGTCGCGGAAAATATCGGGGCGCCCGATGACGGGCGCCAGCAGGTCGTTGAAGTAGCCGACATGCTCCCGGCAGGTTTGGGCCAGCTCCGCTTCCTCGGCCCGGAACAGTTCGTAGCCGCCTACGGCTTCGTAGCGCAATGCCTCGTCGCCGAGCAGCTCCCGCAGCAGCCGCAGGCCTTCCCAGCGGGCTCGCACCACTTCCAGCAGCGCGGTGGCACCGCCCTTTTTTTCCTGTTCCAGCAGTTCCGAGATGCTGCCGAAGCAGGCGAAGCCCGCGTTTTTGGTGCTGGCTCCGTCCGGCAGCAGGCCCCGTTCCAGCACGCACACCCGCGCCCGGGGCCGCAGCCGCCGGGTAAAAATGGCCGCCGTAAGCCCCACGATGCCGGCCCCGACCACCGCCATGTCGAAGCCCTGCAGAAAACGCTGGTGCTCCCAGTAGGAAAATGCTTGCCTGCTCATGGCCAAAGGTAAAAAGCCCCGGCAAGGATGCGGCAGCCGGGCAAGCAAAAGCCCGGAACCGCAGGTGCGGTTCCGGGCTTTTCGTTCTCTGGATCGAAGCGGCTACTTCCCCACCAATACGCGCCGCATGCCGGTCCGGGTGCCGGCGGTACACTGCACGATGTAGTAGCCCGCCGGCAGGCTGCTCACGTCCAGCACGGTAGCGTCGGTGCCCACCATCAGGTCGCGGGTAATAACCGGGCGGCCTTCCGCGTCGTTGACCTCCACGCGGGTGGGTCCAGTTACGTTGGTCCGGACGGTGAGGCGCTTGGTAAGTGGGTTGGCCTCGGCCCGCACCCGGATGGCGTCGGTAGATGGTGGGGCCTGCTCCATCTTACTGGTTATCAGTTCCACCGGCGCGGGTTTGGTCTCGGGCTTGGCGGCTGGCGCGGGGGCGGCAGCCGTCGGGGCAGGCTTGGCAGCAGCCGGCTTAGCGGCCGCAGGCTTGGCCGGAGCCGTCTTGGGAGCTGCGGGCTTGGCGGGCTTGGTTTGGGCCTGGGCCGGGCTGGCCAGCCAACCGGCACTGAGCACCAGAAGCGTCAGAGTAAGTGTTTTCATACGAATCGTCAACGCTGGGTTGAATTGTCCAGTATTCTGTAAAAGTAAATAATATTGGCCGCATCCCGCGGAAAGGCCCCTTATCCGGTAGCGGCTGGTGGCAAAAACCATTTTTTCACCCTGCCGGCCACAAATTATTTCCCCAACGGCTCCGCCGACGCCTCTGACTCCAACCCTCACTTGTTGAAGTACTTCCCGCCGTTTACAGTAGCCAGGCAATGGTTTTTTCGGGGTATAGTGGGCAGGCGGGAAGGGCTGTTTGCATTTTTTTTGGCGGTAAGGGTTGCGAAAAAGCTGGTTTCTGCCTTACATTTGCAACTCAATTATCCCGGGGTGTAGCGTAGCCTGGTATCGCGCCAGCATGGGGTGCTGGAGGTCGTAGGTTCGAATCCTGCCACTCCGACGGAACAGTTTCTGTCTGAAAAGCCTCCGAATTTCGGTTCGGAGGCTTTTTTTGGCCGTGACAATTGAAGAGTACCTGTGCACTACGCAGCACAGTTTTCGGGGTGTAGCGTAGCCCGGTATCGCGCCTGCTTTGGGAGCAGGAGGCCGCAGGTTCGAATCCTGCCACCCCGACTTTGGTATCCCAACCCTACTGAACCGCCCGCTAAGCTTTGTCTTGGCGGGCGGTTCTGCTTTTCGGCTGGCCGCGCAGCGCCTGAATTAAGCTTCTTGGCTTACAGAATTTTAATTCGGTACGAATACTATATGCGGATTATTCCCCGTTGGAAGGCCGGTTCCCGCCCCGGTGGGACTACTTTTGCCCATCTTTTCTCCTTTCTTATTTCTCTCTATGAAAAAGATTATTTGCGCGGCTGCTTTCCTAGGCTTGTCGGCCGGAGCAGCCCAGGCCCAGATTGCCGCGGGCACCAAACTCTTGTCGGGCTCCATCAACTATTCCAGCCAGAAGTCGGAAGATTCCTCGACCGCGCCCAACATCCCGAGTGTGGAAACGAAGCAGGAGCAGTTCAACTTCGACCCCAAAGTGGGTGTGTTTGTGGCCGAGAACCTGGCCCTGGGCATCGACGGCGGCATACTGCTGGGGACGCAAACAGGCCGGCAGTACGTAACCAGCCCATTCGGGCCCGGCTACTACGCTGACGTGAAGAACGAATATCGTCGGCTCACCGGGGGCGTATTTGGCCGCTATTATAAATTCCTGGGTGAAAAAGTAGCGCTGTACGGGGAACTGGGCGGCGGTTACCAGAACGTTTTCACAGTTAACAGGCAGCAGTCCGGCTACAGTGATATTACGAACCGGCTGGAAGGCTTTTACGCCCGCTTGCTGCCCGGCATTACCTTCTTCCCGACCAACAAGCTCGGCCTGGAGTTGGGCTTGCGCGGAGCCAGCTACTCCCGCTTGGTCGACAAAAACGACCTTGGCAGCTACGAAATTAAGGTTACCGACAGCACCTTCGACTTCGGCTTCGGCCTGACCGACCTGCAGGTGGGCATCTCGTTCTACCCCGGCCGCAACTAAGCCCGACAGACTGCAAGCGCCTCAAACAAACGCCCCCCCGGATATTGTCCGGGGGGGCGTTGTCATTGCGGTTATCGTCTCTCATTTCACCACGGCCAGCACCTCAGCGTGGTCGGCAGCGCCGAAACGCTCCAGGTACACCTGCCGCAGAGTGAGCTTTTGCTGCCCGGCGAAGGCTTTGACGCCCGAGTACAGCTTGTCGGGGGCTACCATGTAGCTGGCCTGGATGCGGGCGTGCAGCACGCGCTGGCCGGCGGCAAAGGTGCGGTAGTGGTAGCTGGTGGGCAGTGGCTGCGACGTGGTATCGGGCACGACGAGGCCCACGAAGGCTTTTACCGTATCTTCGGCGCCGGCCGGGTCATTGTAGTAGATGTTGGCCAAATCGCCGCGGAGCTGGCCGCTCTGCTGCAGCTGCTGCGCCTGGCGAAATAGCGGCCCGAATTCGGCGCTGCTCACGCGGCCGGCAAAGTAGCGGCCGGCCAGGAAGATAGGCTGCGGCGTGGTTTCGAGCGTAACGTCGGCCGAGCGGAAGCCACCCAGGTAGGCTAGCACGCCGGCAAAGCCGAAGGCAATGAGCAGGGCCCCGATAAAAATCCAGCGGGTCATTTGGGAGAGGTTAGATAGTAGAGCTCAGAACTGAGAGCTTAAAGTTGTCGCCTGGTTTCTAAGCGCTGAGTTCTTAGTTCTCAAATAGCAGCGTCCTTGTACTGCATCTGGTAGAGCTGCTGGTAGAAGCCACCGTGGCGCAGTAGCTCCTCGTGCGTGCCGGATTCTTTAATTTCACCCCGATCCAAGACGATGATGCGGTCCGCTTTCTGGATGGTGCTCAGGCGGTGGGCAATGACGAGGGAGGTGCGGCCCTGCATCAGCTTCTCGATGGCCTGCTGAATCAACTCCTCGGTTTCGGAGTCGACCGACGAGGTGGCCTCGTCCAGGATGATGATGCGCGGCTGGTACACCATGGCCCGCACGAAGCTGATGAGCTGGCGCTGGCCCACCGACAGCGTGGCGCCGCGCTCCATCACCGGGTATTGCAGCGCGCCGGGCAGTCGCTCAATAAAGCGCCGGGCGCCCACTAGGTCGGCGGCGGCCCAGATCTGCTCGTCGGTGATGTCGGGGCTGCCGAGGGTGATATTGTCGCGGATGGTGCCGGCGAACAAGAACACGTCCTGCAGCACCACGCCGATGTGGCGGCGCAGCTCCTTGAGGTCGTACTCGCGCAGGTCGTGGCCATCGACGGAAATCGTGCCCTTGTTGATTTCGTAGAAGCGGCTGAGCAGGTTGATGATACTGGTTTTGCCCGCCCCGGTAGCACCCACGAAGGCCACGGTCTGGCCGGCCTGCACCGCGAAATTCACGTCGCGCAGCACCCATTCCTCGTCGTTGTAGGCAAACCAGACGTGCTCAAACTGCACGTCGCCGCGGATGCTGGCCGGGGCGTAGGCACCGTTATCGGCAATGAGCTCCTTGCTGTCGAGCAGCTTGAGCAGCCGCTCGGTGCTGACCAGGCCGAGCTGGAGCGTGTTGAACCGGTCGGCAATCTGGCGGATGGGCCGGAAAAACAGCGCGTTGTACATGATGAAGGCAATGAGGGCGCCCTTGGAAATCGAGCCCTCAATCTGCCCCTGGGCGGCGTACCACACCAGCAGCCCCACCCCGATGGCACCCAGTACCTCGGCCACCGGGAAGTAGATGCTGTAGTAGAGTACCGAGCGGATGTTGGCGCGGGTGTGCTCCTGGTTGATGGCCTGGAACTTGGCGTACTCGCGGTCCTCGTTGTTGAAAATCTGAACCACGTTCATGCCCGTCAGGTGCTCCTGCACGAAGGAATTCAGGTTGGCCACCGCCGTGCGCACTTCCTGAAACGACTTCTTGACCTTTTCCTTGAACACGTAAGTGCTGAAGAGCAGCGGCGGAATCACCGAAAGGCTCACCAGCGTCAGCCGCCAGTCGATGTAGAACATGAAGGCCATGATGAACACCAGCTGCAGAATGTCGCCAATCATGGCCGCGAGGCCCTCGCTGAACACGTCGGACAGGGTTTCCACGTCGGAAATGTTGCGCGTGACGAGCACGCCGATGGGCGTCCGGTCGAAAAACTTCAGGCGCAGGTCCAGGATGTGGCGGTACAGGTCCACGCGAATGTCGCGCACGATGTACTGCCCGAGCCAGCCGCCGAAGTAGGTTTGCAGGTAGCTGACCAGGGAGTGCGCCACGAGCAGCCCGATCAGCAGCCCAAACATCTTATTGAGCCCCAGCGTGTCGCCCTGCTCGATGCTGACGTCGACCATGCGCTGAATCAGGAACGGGCGCAGGGTGCCCAGCGCGGCCGTGGCCACGGTGAGGAAAATCAGAAAGTAGAAGACCCGCCGGTAGGGCCGCACGTACTGCATCAGCCGGCGCAGCACCTGCCAATCGAAGATATTGCCGGTTTTGGCAGCGGTGGTTGCTTGCTCCATTATGGGGGCTTAGGGCCTGAAAATTAGCGCCAGGGCCGGTTTTCAACCAGCCGGCCAGCGTCGTGCATAAAGTGAACCGATAACTACCGAAAGCCGCCGGAGGTTGCGCCCGGCTCAGCGCAGCCGGCCCGCAAAATACGGCATTCCCGTGGGCGCGGCCGCGTCGGGCACCAGACCGGTCGGGTATTCGACCCGGCTCAGAAACAGGCCTTGAGCCGGGGCCGCGCTGCCGGCATCCACCCGGCTCTGAGCCAGCAGAATGGCTTTGAACTCCGCCGGCGTGATTTTGCCCCTGCCCACGGCCAGCAGCGTGCCCACCACCAGCCGCACCATGCCCCGCACGAAGCGGTTGGCCCGGATGCGGAAGACCAAGCCGCCCGTCGTCGGGTGCCAGCCGGCCTCGTAGCAGGTGCAGACGTAGTGGTTTTCGCCGCCCTTCACCTTGGAAAAGCTGGTGAAGTCAAACGAGCCGATGATGCTGGCCGCCGCCTCGTTCATGGCCGCCACGTCGGGGTAACGGTCCAGATACAGGCTGTGGTTGACGCTGAACGGGTCGGGCACGGTGCGCACGTAATACTCATAAGTGCGGGCCTCGGCGTCGAAGCGGGCGTGGGCACGCGCTGGTACCTCGTGCAAGAGGCGGGTGGCAATATCCTTGGGCAGGGCGCGGTTCAGGCGGTACACCACTGTGGCCTCATCCAGGCCCGCGGGCAGCTCGGCGTCGAAGTGCAACACCTGGTGGCTGGCGTGCACGCCGGTATCGGTGCGGCCGCTCCCCAGCGTGCTGATAGGCTGGCGCAGCACCTGCGTGAGGCAGCGCTCTACCTCCCGCTGCACGGTCAGCGTGTTGGGCTGCACCTGCCAACCGTGGTAGAGCGTGCCCTCGTAAGCCAGATGAAGGAAGTAGCGCACTTTGGGATTGTTAATTGCTGATTGTTGCCGGTTGATTATTGGCAACTGTTGACTGATGAGTGGCTGACGAAGCAGTAAGGTCGTCGGCCATAAGGTCCAAAACGGCAGTTAGCCTTCAACAATCAACATCCAATAATCACCGAAGCGCCGCGAACAGCAGCGCGTCCATGGTTTCGCCGTTTTTGGTGATGCTCTGGCGCAGGCGGCCTTCCAGCTCGTAGCCGGCTTTTTCGAGCACCCGGGCCGAGCCTTCGTTGCGGGCGCACACCGAAGCGTAAAGCCGGCAGACGTCGAAGTGGGCGAAGGCGTACTCCGACAGGGCCCGCACGGCCGCCGTGGCAATGCCCCGGCCCCAGTGTGCCCGGCCCAGCCAGTACCCGATTTCGGCGCTACGGTGGTTTATGTCGGTCTGAAACAGCACGCTGATGCTGCCCACCGCCGCGCCCTCTACCTCGAAAGCCAAGTGAATGTCGGTCGAAGTCGGGGCCGAGACAAAGTCGATATAGTTCTGCGCGTCGGCCAGGGAATACGGATACGGAAACACGTCCCGCAGATTCTGCCACACGCCCCGGTCATTGGCCTGCGCCGCCAGACTTTCCGCGTCGGCCGCCGCCCAGGGCCGCAGCCGCACGCCCGGCACGGCCAGGTGCAGCGTCGGGCGCAGGGCGTTTTCGGTAGCAACGGACTGCGACACGGGCTTAGAGCTTTTCAAAGATCATGGCCGCGCCTTGCCCTACGCCCACGCACAGCGTCGCCAGGCCGTAGCGCACCCCTTCGCGGCGCTGCATCTCGTGCAGCAGCGTGGCCGTAATGCGCGCCCCGCTGGCGCCGAGCGGGTGCCCGATGGCAATGGAGCCGCCGTTCACGTTCACCTTTTCCGGGTTCAGGTCCAGGTCGCGCATACAGGCAATAGTCTGGGAGGCAAAGGCTTCGTTGAGCTCAATCAGGTCCAGGTCGTTGATGGTGAGCCCGGCGCGCTGCAGCGCCTTGTGCGTTGCCGGCACCGGCCCGATGCCCATCAGAGCCGGGTCCACGCCCGCCACGGCCGTCGACACGATGCGGGCCAGCGGCTTGAGGTTATAGCGTTTCAGGGCTTCCTCGCTCACCACCAGCACGGCGGCGGCCCCGTCGTTGATGCCCGACGAGTTGCCGGCCGTCACGGTACCATCTACGGGCTGGAAGGCGGGCTTGATGCTGGCCAGCTTCTCCATCGACGACAGGCGCGGCGGCTCATCGGCGTCGAACAGGGCCGTGTCACCTTTGGGGTTGGGCACGAACACGGGCACGATTTCGCGGCGGAAACGGCCTTTCTCCAGGGCCCGCTGGTATTTGCGCTGGGAGTTGAAGGCGTACTCATCCTGCTCCAGGCGGGTGATGCCGTACTTGCGTGCCACGTTCTCGGCCGTTTCGCCCATCGTGTAGGGATGGTGCAGCTTGGAGAGCTTATGGTTGGTGAAGCGCCAGCCCAGCGTGGTGTCATGAGCCGTCAGCTCGCGGCCAAAAGCCGTTTCCGACTTGGCCATCACGAAGGGCGCGCGGGTCATGTTCTCGGAGCCCCCGGCCAAATACACGTCGCCGTCGCCGCAGCGGATGGCGCGGGAAGCGTCGATGATGCTTTGCAGGCCCGAGGCGCACAGGCGGTTGACGGTGATGCCGGGCACGGTGATGGGCAGCCCGGCCAGCAGCCCGGCCATGCGGGCTACGTTGCGGTTGTCTTCGCCGGCCTGGTTGGCGGCGCCCATAATCACGTCTTCAACGGCGCTCTTGTCAAGGGTAGGGTTGCGGCGTAACAGCTCGCGCAAGACGTGCGCGGCCAGATCGTCGGGACGTACGCTGCTGAGGGCACCCCCAAATTTGCCGATTGGGGTGCGGACGGCGTCCACGATATAAGCAGTTTGCATTAGGTTGAAATGCGGTTATTCCGGTCGTTGTTGGCTACTTTTGCCGGCCCGCCACGGTGGGGCAAGCTCGAACTGATTTAACCACAAAGATGATACAAAGAATTCAAAGCGTATTTTTATTGCTGCTGGCCGTGGCCATGCTCAGCGTTCTTTTTCTGCCGCTCTGGAGCAAGCTCGACCCCTTGAGCAACCAGGAGCTGGTGCTCACGGCCACCAAGCTCACTTACGCCCACGCCGACGCGGGCATGTCGGTGCCCACCCCCACTTACCTAATTGCCGTGCTGGCCGTAGCCTCGGCCGCCGTGGCGCTGTTCGAAATTTCGCAGTTCCGCAACCGCTTTATGCAGCTCAAGCTGGGTATTCTCAACTTCCTGCTCATCGTCGCCACCATCGGCGCCACCTTCTACTTCTCGGGCGTGGGCGAAAAGATGCTAAACGTAAAAATCCCCGGCACCTTCGAGGCCGGCTTCTACCTGCCCACGCTGGCCCTGATGCTGAACCTGCTGGCCAACCGCTTTATCCGCCGCGACGAGCAGCTGGTGCGCTCCATGGACCGCCTGCGCTAAGCAAGCTTCCTTCACAACAAAAAAGGCTTCCGTGTAGCACGGAAGCCTTTTTTGTTGCCTTGATAATTGGGCTTAGTTGCCGCTGCCCACGGCCCGCTGCACTTCCTGCACGCTCGACTGGAAGTCGAAGGCATCGTACACGCGGTAGAAGTTCTGGCGGTCGGCTACGTGGGCGTAGGCGAACTTGGCCAGCTCCACCTTCGATGCCTCGAAGTCGAAGCTGTTCAGGAGCTTTTTCAGGTCGTCGGCCTGGACGTAGGTTTGGTCCAGCGCCTGCTTGGCCGTGGCAAGGCGGTTGCTGTCGAATGAGCTACGCTTCAGCGTTTGAGCCAGCAGGTCGGCATCTTGCGCCGGCATCACCCGGAAGCTGCTGACGCTGCCGCCGGGATACTGGCCGCCGTAGCCGTCGTTCGGGTTGCCGTTGTTCTGGCCGCCATACTGTGGGTCGTCGTTGCCGTTGTAGCCGTCGTTCTGATAGCCAGCATCGTAACCGCCCGGCCCGTTCGGGTAGTTGCCGCCCGGATAACCGCCGGGGCCATTACCACCCCGCCCCGAGCCGCCGTAGCCGGGTCGCAACGCTACTTCAGCCACTTTGCGCAGCGCGGGCGGAAAGCCAGAGCGGGTAATCAGCACGAAGCTCGTTTCCAGGCCGGGGTCCAGAAACACGCGGGTGCGAAAGTTGTAAGAGCGGCCGTAACCGGTCGGAATCAGAAATTCGGCCCAGTGGTAGCCGGGCGTAAGCCGGTCGATGTGCACTTGGCGGGCCGCGCCGCGGGTCAGGGGCCGGCCATCAAACACGAGCTGGAAGGGCGTGCCGCGCTCCGAGGCAAAGTTCACGTTGGCCGGGGCGGCCCGGAGCCCAGAGGCCAGCATCAGGAGCAGGCCCAGGCTGAGTAGTAGCGTCTTTTTCATGGCATGAAAGCCTTTCGCGGGGGCAGACTGCCTGCCCTTGTAACGGCGCCAAAGCCAAGGATTGTGCCACAATCAGCCAGCGTATTGCGGTGGGGCGGCAGTACAGATTTTTGCCGAGTCGCTAATGGCAAGCCACTCCCCTATTAACCACAAAAAGCCCCTGCATCTGAGATGCAGGGGCTTTTACCTATAAAATTTCCCGAGTGAGCTATTCGGTGATTTTGGTCACTTTGAACTCCGTGCGACGGTTGCGCTGGAATTCGTCTTCGGTCTTGGCGGCCTTCAGCACCGGGCGGGTTTCGCCGTAGCCTTTGGCGGTGATCCGGCTCTTGTCGATACCCTTGGAAATAATGTAGTCCACGGCCGACTGCGCGCGTTTCTGTGACAGGGTCATGTTGTAGGCATCCTTACCGCGGGAGTCGGTGTGCGAGCTAAGCTCTATGGTGATTTTGGGATTATCCACCAGCGTCTGCACCATCTTGTCCAACTCGGCGGCGGCGTCGGGCCGGATTTCGGCTTTGTCATAGTCGTAGAAGATATTCTCCACGACAATAGCCTTGTTCTTTACGATTTTGGTGAGCGTCAGCGTCACGGGAATCGTCACGTCGTTCATCTCATTGGGCAGCATATCCTGCGCCGGCTTGCGGCCCACGGTGCTCACCGAGTTGCGGGCGGCGAAGTAGCCGTCCCGGTCGGCCAGCAGACCGTAGTTGGCAGCGGCGGTGTCCAGCTTGATGTTGAACTTGCCGTCGGGGCCGGTTGTCACGTCCTGGATTTTCTGGCCGCTGCTGCCGAGCAGGGTTACGGTTTCGTTGGCTACTGGCAGCGTTTCGCCGGTTTTGTCGTTGCGCTCCACCAGCGTGCCGTCGGCGTAGAAGGTCACCAGCTTGATGGGCTTCTTGCGGAACATGTAAAGGTCGTCGCTGCCCTTACCGCCGGTGCGGTTGGAGGAAAACACGCCGGCGTCCTTGCCCGTGAAGTAGGGCGCGAAGTCGTCGCCATTGCTGTTGATGGGCGCGCCGAGGTTTTTCACCTTGCCTTTCTCCACCATGAAGATGTCGAGCTTGCCCAGGCCGGGGTGCCCGTCAGAGGAGAAGTACAGCGTGCCATCGGGCGCGACGGCCGGGAAGTTGTCGTTGCCGGCCGTGTTAATCTGGTCACCCAGGTTTTCGGCGGGCGTAAAGCGGCCGTTCGGGCCCAGCGTGGCTTTGTAGAGGTCGACGCCGCCTTGCCCGCCCTTGCGGCCGGAGGCGAAATACAGCGTCTGGCCATCGGGAGCAAAGGCCGGGGAGAAGTCGTCGGCGTTCCGGTCGTTGATGTTGATGAGCTTGGGCTCTTCCCAGGCGCCGTTCTTGAAAAACGACGACCACAGATCCACGCTCAGGTAGCCTTTCTTCGAACCGTTATTGGAGCGGGCAAACACGACCATCTTGCCGTCGGGGCTGTAGGTGGCGCTGGCCTCGTGCATGTCTTCGGTGTTGAAGATGGGCTCCAGCTTGCGCACGGTGCCGCCGGTCATCTTAGCTGCGTCATCAAACTTGATGGCGAACAAGTCGTTGAAACCTTCGCCGTTGCCGGGGTACTTCTTGCCTTCGCGGCCGGAAGCAAATACCAGCTCCTTGGTTTCGGGAATCATGGTGGCGCTGAAGTCGGAGGAGGGTGAGTTCACCTGATCCAGAGCCATTACCTCGTTGTTAGTCCGCATGGCCACGACTTCGTTGCCGGCGCGGGAATTTTTCGCTTCCATCTCGGCCCGGGCCGCCAGGGTGCGGTTGGCGCCGTTCTGGGCGTAGGCGTCGAACTGCGTCGCGGCCTCGTCGAACTTGCCGTTGGCTTTCAGGGCCAAGCCGTAGTAAAACGGCGCCTCGCCCGCTTTCACGCCGCCGTCGATAGCCGCCTTGTAGTAAGGCTCGGCCTGCTCGATACGGTTGGAAAGCCGGTAGGCTTCGGCCACTCGGAAGTTCGACGTGGCCACGTTCTTGCCGTGGGCTACGTCGGCCTTGTAGAGCTCAATGGCCGTTTCATATTCGCCACGGGCAAAGCGCTTGTCGGCTTTGCTCATGCCGCCGGAAGCGGCGCAACCGCTCAGCAGAGCAGCCGAGCCTGCCGCGGCGCATACAAACATTAATTTCCTCATAAAGTGGATGGAGGGGGGTGGAGTGAAATACAGAGAAGGCGCTGTATCTGGCCAACTTGAGCCTAGCAATAATACTAAGTTTACCTAGGATTCCTGCTAGGCCAATTTTTTTTTGCCTAAGCTGGGAAATATTTGGCCAGCCAAGTCGTTGCGGCGGGCGCCGGCCAGGATTGCTGTAGTTGGCCCCGTTGCGCCACCGTAGTATCAAAATATAGCGTTTCGGGCGTTAGTTTTCCTTCGGCTACGGCCTGCCGCAACGCCGAACGGCCCAGCAACTGCACCTGCCCATCGACGAGGAAGGCCAGCCGGGATTTTTCCAGCAGCTCCACGCTCAACTGCTGCTCTACGTCGCGCACGAAGCGCACCGAGGCATCGATGGAGCAGCCGCTGGCATCGGCCACGGCCTCGTTGAGACCGATAATCAGAAACTGCCGGTGCAGCACGATGGCCGAGGCCTGCAGCGTGCGGCCATGGCTGGTCCAGGCTTCCGCAAACTGCGCCAGGGCGGGCTGCAGACCGATTACTTCCACTTCGGTGAGCGGGCGGCTGGCCTGATAAATCCAGATGCGGGCCGAATCTGGGAGCTGGTCGAAAGAAACGAACATGAGTAGAGTTCTTGGGTGGCGGAGAGTTCAGGGCCTGAGCTGATAACCGGCTAGTCCCTGTTTTACAAAGAAACAGCCCCGTCCGGAAGTTCCGAACGGGGCTGTCATTATATAGAGTAAAAAGGCGGGGTCAGGCGTTCAGGCCCTCGGCGGTGGCAATCAGCTCGGCCAGGTCAAAAACCTGCACCGTGGATTCACGCTCCTTGTTTTTCACGCCGTCGCTCATCATCGTCATGCAGAACGGACACGATACGGCAATGATGCCACGCTGGTCCGGGCGCGGGCTGGGCGTGGCGCCGGCGTTACCGCTTTCCACGCCGTTGAGGCTGGCCAGGGCAGCGGCGTTGCCATCCAGCGTGGCCAGGGCTTCCTCGGTGCGCTCCACGTTGATGTCCTTTTTGCCGGGCTCGGGTTCTTTCCACATCTGAGCCCCGCCGGCCCCGCAGCACAGGCCATTGGCTTTGCTGCGCTTCATTTCCACGATATCGGCGTCGAGGGCGGCCAGCACGTCGCGGGGCGCTTCGTAGATGTTGTTGGCCCGGCCCAGGTAGCAGGAGTCGTGGAAGGTGATGCGCTGGCCCTTGAACTCGCCGCCGCCCGCCACGCCCACGCGGCCCTCATTGACGAGTTGCTGCAGGAAGGTGCTGTGGTGAATCACCTCGTAGTTGCCGCCTAGCGCGGGGTATTCGTTCTTAATCGTGTTGAAGCAGTGCGGGCAGGCCGTCACGATTCTCTTGATGCCGTAGCCCTCGAATGTGGTAATGTTCTGCATGGCCTGCATCTGAAACAGGAACTCGTTGCCGGCGCGCTTAGCCGGGTCACCGGTGCAGGTTTCTTCCATGCCCAGCACAGCATATTTTACGCCCACGTGCTCCAGAATCTGCACGAAAGCCCGGGTCACGCGCTTGTATCGGTCGTCGAAAGCGCCGGCGCAGCCTACCCAGAACAGGATTTCGGGCTCCTCCCCGGCGGCGGCCAGGTTGGCCATGAGAGGAACGGTAACGGGACGTTTGGCAAGTTGCTCAGCCATATTTGGTGGGAAGCTAGAAGTCAGGAGTTAGAATTTAGCAGGGCGGAAAGCGCAGAATTTACGATAAGAGCTCCTCGCTCCTAGCTTCTGCCTTCCAACTTCTTGTCCGTCACGAACAGGTCGTCGGCCCAGTTGAAACGGTCGGAGGGCGAGAAGGCCCACGGGGCGCCGTTGTTTTCGATATTGGAGAACATGACGTTCAGCGAGTTGGGCGCGGCCGACTCTTCTAGCACCAGGAAGCGGCGCATCTCGATGATGGATTCGAGCGGGTTGATGTTGACGGGGCAGGCTTCCACGCAGGCGTTGCAGGTGGTGCAGGCCCAGAGCTCCTCGGGCGTCACGTAGCCACGCAGCAGCGTGTGATTTTCCTTGTCCAGGGTTTCCTGCTCAGCGTGCTTGGCTTCGGCCCCGTACAGGTTGGGGTGGAAAATCAGCGGCGAGTTGAACTTCTCCTCCACCCGGTCGCGGGTGTCCATGATGATTTTGCGCGGCGAAAGCAGCTTGCCCGTCAGGTTGGCGGGGCACACCGAAGTGCAGCGGCCGCACTCGGTGCAGGAGTAGGCGTTGAGCAAGTTGGTCCAGGCCAGATCATCTACGTCCTTGGCCCCAAACGGCGTGGGCGCCATAGCCGATCCGTCGGGGTTAGTGGCCGGGGCCGGCACCACGTACGACGGGTCCATCATGGCCTTCACCTCGTGGGTGATGCTGTCGACGTTGGAAAACTGCCCCTGCGGCACGAGCCGCGAATAAAACACGTTCGGGAATGCCAGGATAATGTGGAAGTGCTTGGAGGAAGGCAGGTAGTTCAGAAAGCACAGAATGCCCACGATGTGCGCCCACCAGCCCACACGCTCCAGGATTTCCAGGGCCGCTACATTGCTCGGCAGCAGGCCCGTGAGCAGGCTACTGATAGGAAACGTGCCCGGTAAATCGATGCCTTCGAGCTGGTGCAGCTTCAGGTCGGCGGCGTTCATGGTAAACAGCGCCACCATCAGAATCACCTCGATGTAGAGAATCACGTTGGCGTCGAGCTTGGGCCAGGCGCGCAGTTCGGGCCCGGTAAAGCGCTTGACGGGCGGCTTAGAGTTGCGGCGCCACCAGAAGGCGGCCACGGCCACAATAACCAGCGCGCCCAGGCTTTCGTTGGTGGCCATCAGCACATTATAGAGCGGGCCGAGGAAGCTCAGGGCGCGGTGCGTGCCAAAGAGGCCGTCAATCATTATCTCAATAACTTCGATATTGATGACCAGAAACCCGACGTACACTACCATGTGCAGCAGCGCGGGGGTGATGCGCTTGAACATTTTCTGCTGGCCGAAAGCCACGAGCAGCGTCTTGTTGAGCCGCTCGCTCACGTTACCGGACATGTCCCGGTCGCGCCCGACCAGAATATTAGCCCGAACTTTCCGGGCCTGCCACACAAACAGGCCGAAGCCCGCCAGGGCTACCAGCAGAAACAAAAGGTTTTGGATGGAGAAGTGCACGGCAAAGGGTTGGGATGGGAGATCAGGCCGAAATATACTCGGTATGCATAACAAATTACGGATTTTCTGCGGGAAAGATTTTTTTGCCCGAAGGCTTGCAGGTACGTTTGGGTTTACTACTTTTGTGCTCCCCAACGGTTACAACGGCCTGCGGGGGACCAAGAGCTGGTAATGTAGCTCAGTTGGTAGAGCACAGCACTGAAAATGCTGGTGTCGTTGGTTCGATTCCAACCATTACCACAAAAAGCCTCTCAGATCCATCTGAGGGGCTTTTTTGTTGGTAGTTTGCGCAAAAGTGTGCGACACTCGTTCCACCTGCTGTAGTCTGAGCAGATTCGTCTCATTTTCCTTGAGCTTTATGCGTCTTTTCCGCCGGTACGGCACATTTATCCTTCTCGGTTGGCTGGCTGCGGCTTGCGGCGAAGAAGAAGTAGTGCCCACACCCATCAGCCCGGTAGTGGATGGGCACCTCTCGATGGGCAACCCCAGCGGGGCCGTGGCCGACGTGAGTCAGCCCGCGAATTACCTGCTCTCTAAGCCGCAGTACGTCCTCTCCTATCACCGCGACAAAGGCATTCCCAACTGGGTGAGCTGGCACCTGGCGGCATCCTGGCTGGGCACGGCGGCGCGGCAGGATGACTTCCGGGCCGATGCTTCCTTGCCCGCGGGCTGGTACCAGGTGCAGGCCGGCAGCTATACCGGCTCGGGCTTCGACCGGGGCCACAACTGCCCCAGCGCCGACCGCACCGCCACGGTGGCCGACAACTCGGCCACGTTTCTGATGACCAACATGATTCCGCAGGCCCCGCGCAACAACCAGCAAACCTGGGCCGACCTGGAGGACTACTGCCGCACGCTGGTGCGGGCCGGCAACGAGCTGTACGTTATAGCCGGGCAGTACGGCACCGGCGGCACGGGCTCCAACGGAGCTAAAACCACGCTCGACAACGGCCGGGTGACGGTGCCCAAGCGCGTCTGGAAGGTCGTCGTGGTGCTGCCCGAGGGCACCGCCGACGCCAGCCGGGTGAGTGCCACGACCCGCATCATTGCCGTGGATACGCCCAACGACAACAGCCTGAGCCCTGCCTGGAGCGACTACCGCACCAGCGTCGATGCCCTGGAGGCCGCCACCGGCTACGATCTGCTGTCCGCCGTGGCGCCGGCCGTGCAGCAGACGGTGGAAGCCCGAGTGGATACCGGACCAACACAGTAAATATCGGCCACGAAGAAGCCTCTCCGTGACGCACAGAGAGGCTTTTTCTTTTGGCCGACACCCGACTACCTCCTGGCTTTGCTGGCTGCCAGCTGTTGGGCGTAGTGCAATGATGAGTCCCGAATCATCAGCTCGGGCTTGAGCAGGATGTGGGGCGGCGAGTACTCGTTGGTGCGCTTGAGCAGCTGCAGCAGCAGGCGCACGGCGGTTTCACCCATCTGCTCGGCCCGCTGGTCGACGGCGGTGAGGCGAGGCTGGGTCATGGTAGTGAAGGGCTCGTTGCTGAAGCAGGCCAGCGCAAAGTCCTGGGGCACGCGCAGGCCCCGCTCGCTGAGCACTTCCAGGGCGCCCACGGCCGGAAAGGCGTAGGCGGTGAAGGCCGAATCCGGGGGTGTGTCGAGCTGGAGCAGCTGCTGCATGCCGCTGCGGCCCGACTCCTGGTTGAGGGCCGGCAGCTGGTAGACCAGCTCTTCGTCGAAGGGCAGGCCGTGGGCCAGCAGCGCCTCGCGGTAGCCCAGGAAACGGTTGTGGCTGGTGTTGAGGTGCTGGGGGCCGGCGAAGTGGGCAATGCGCTGGCAGCCCTGCTCGATGAGGTGCTTCACGGCCTGGTAGGCCCCCTGCTTGTCGTCGAGGATGACGGCGGTGCTGCCGGGCAGCTCGGGCACCCGGTCGAAGAAAACCAGCGGCGTACCCTGCTGCCGCACCTGCAGGAAGTGAGCCGTTTCGGCGTAGGTGGTGGCCGAGATGGAAATCAGGATGCCTTCCACCTGGGCCGCCAGCAGCGTTTCGATGTTTTGCCGCTCCCGCTTGAAGTCTTCGTTCGACTGGCACATCATCACGTTGAAGCCCGCCCGGCTGGCTATTTTCTCGATGCCGTTCATCACGGCCGGGAAATAGTAGCCGTTGATGTGAGGCACGATAACGCCCAGCGTATTGCTGCGGCCCTTGCGCAGGGCGGCGGCCAGGTGGTTGGGCAGGTAGTTCATTTCCTGGGCCAGCTGCCGCACCCGCTGCTTGGTGGCCTCGCTTATCTCGCCGTGGTCGGACAACGCCCGCGACACAGTGGAGGCCGACAAGCCCAGCGCCTTGGCCAGGTCCGTCATTGATGCCCGCCGATTTGCCATCTTCTTTCTTTCGTTACATGAAGCCCGAACGGCTGTCCGGGCTGATTTGCCCGGCCACGATACTCCCGCCGGCCAGGGCAACGGCAGGGAAGATACGGGCTGGGGTTGGGATTCGGAACTACTTTCTGCCGGCCGGGCCGGCGCTCAACCTCAACAGTGATTTTCGCACCAGGCAAGAAAGCCGCCGCACGGCCGACTCCGGCCATTCAGAGGTTAAGTATCTGTTAATTTTAGCCATTCTCAAAATAGACCCGCCCGCGGCAGTCCGGGCCCGTAGCGGCCAAGGCCAGCCCCGCCGTGGGCATATGCGTCAGGCGTAGTAACTTACCGCCGCCCCGCCCCGTTTTCCACTCCAATTCCCACTTTCATGCGCTTTTCTGCCCATCCGTGGCTGCTCCGGGCTCTGCTGCCACTCACACTGCTCGGCGCCGCCGGCTGCCAGACCACCCACTCCGGCCCCGGCGGCAAGGCCACCGGCGTCAGTCTCTGGGTTACGACGCCCGACCAAACCCAGCTGTTTCAGCTCCAGCCCGCCGGCCTCAAGTTCGGGGCCGCCGTCAGCACCACGGCCCCAACCATCGACATCGACGACACCAAAACGTTTCAGACCATTGACGGCTTTGGCTACTGCCTGACGGGCGGCAGCGCCGCGCTGCTGCACCGCATGAGTGCTCCAGCCCGCGCCCAGCTGCTGCGGGAGCTGTTTGGCACCGAGGGCAACGCCATCGGGGTGAGTTACCTGCGCGTGAGCATCGGTGCCTCCGACCTCGACGACCGGGTTTTTTCCTACGACGACCTGCCCGAGGGCCAGACCGACCCGACGCTGGCGAAGTTTAGCCTGGCCCCCGACCAGGACCACCTGCTGCCGGTGCTCAAGGAAATCCTGGCCCTCAACCCGAAAATCAAGATTCTCGGCTCGCCCTGGTCGCCGCCGCCGTGGATGAAAACCAACGGCAACTCCAAGGGCGGCAGCCTCAAGCCCGAGTTCTATGACGCCTACGCCCAGTACTTTGTCAAGTACCTGAAGGCCATGCAGGCCGCCGGCATCCGCGTCGATGCTATTACGGTGCAGAATGAGCCGCTCCACCCCGGCAACAACCCCAGCCTGCTGATGCCGGCCGAGCAGCAGGCCGAATTCGTCAAGAAAAGCCTTGGTCCGGCTTTCCGCGCGGCGAAGCTCGACACGAAAATCATCGTCTACGACCACAACGCCGACAAGCCCGACTACCCGATTACCGTGCTCAACGACAAGGAGGCCCGGCAGTACGTGGATGGCTCGGCGTTTCACCTCTACGGCGGCAAAATCGAGGCCCTCTCGCAGGTCCACGACGCCCACCCCGACAAGAGCCTGTACTTCACCGAGCAGTGGGTGGGTTCCAAGACCAAGTTTGAGGACAACCTGGGCTGGCACGTGAAAAACCTGGTGATTGGAGCTACGCGCAACTGGGCCCGCACGGTGCTGGAGTGGAACCTGGCCGCCGACGCGCAGCAGAACCCGCACACGCCCGGCGGCTGCACCGAGTGCCTGGGCGCCGTCACGCTCCAAGACGACGCCGTGACGCGCAACGTGGCCTACTACATCATTGCCCACGCCAGCAAGTTTGCCCGCCCTGGCTCGGTCCGCATCGAGTCCGGCACGCCCGACAAGCTGCCCAATGTGGCCTTCAAGGCGCCCAACGGCCAGAAAGTGGTGGTGGTGGAAAATGAAGCCGCCGCGCCCCAAACCTTCCAGCTTCGCTACCACGGCCAGGTGCTGACCACCACGCTCGGCGCTGGCGCCGTAGGTACCTACGTCTGGTAGCCCACCCGTTCCTGATTTTTTACTTCCAATTCCTGCCCATGACTATTCTACCTTTCAATCCCCGCCGGCTGCGCGCCGGCCTCGCCGCCCTGTTGCTGCCGGCCCTGCTGCTTACCCAGTGCCAATCGAAGAAGGAGGATACGCCGGCGCCGGGCGGCGGTACCGACGTGGTGACGCCGCCCGCCACCGGCCCCTCACAAATGGCGCTGTGGCTGACTACTGCCGACCAAAGCCAGCTGTTTCAGAAGGCCAACGTGGTGCTGAACTTCCAGCCTTCAACGGGCCAGAACCTGGTTATCAACGTCGATACGACCCAGACCTACCAGAGTATCGACGGCTTCGGCTACACGCTCACGGGCGGCAGCGCCTCGCTGATCAACGGGCTGACGGCCTCCACGCGCGCGGCGCTGCTGCAGGAACTGTTTGGCACCGACGGCACCAATATTGGGGTGAGCTACCTGCGCATCAGCATCGGCGCTTCCGACCTTAGTGACCGAGCCTTCACCTACAACGACCTGCCCGCCGGCCAGACCGACCCCACGCTGGCCCAGTTCAGCCTGAACCCGGAAAAGGCTGACCTGATACCGGTGCTCAAGGAAATCCTGGCCATCAACCCCAGCCTCAAGATCCTGGGCTCCCCGTGGTCGGCGCCGGCTTGGATGAAAACCAACGGCAGCCTGAAGGGCGGCAGCCTCAAGCCGGAGTTTTACGCCGCCTACGCCCAGTATTTCGTCAAGTATCTGAAGGCCATGCAGGCCGAAGGCATCACCCTCGATGCCGTGACGCTGCAAAACGAGCCCCTGAACCCCGACAACAACCCCAGCATGGTGATGACGTCGGTAGACCAGGCCACCTTTATCCGGGACCACGTGGGGCCGGCGCTGCAGGCAGCCGGGCTCAGCACCAAGATCATTCTCTACGACCATAACGCCGACGTCACGTCTTACCCGCTGTCCATCCTCGCCGACGCGTCGGTGCGGCAGTACGTGGATGGCTCGGCCTTTCACCTCTACGGCGGCAGCATCAGCGCCCTGACCGGCGTGCACAACGCCTACCCGACCAAGGGTGTGTACTTTACCGAGCAGTGGATCGGCGGCCCCGGCAACTTCCTTGGCGACTTCACCTGGCACGTCAATACCCTCATCATCGGGGGCACGCGCAACTGGAGCAAGAACGTGCTGGAGTGGAACTTGGCCGCCGACCAGAACTACGGCCCGCACACCGTCGGGGGCTGCTCCACCTGCCTGGGGGCCCTCACCATCAGCGG